>JADHED010000103.1_pt1 | contig 117302 bp, 86 predicted proteins | sample 8952041 | NCBI WGS metagenome assembly JADHED01 (sample SAMN16124423, study PRJNA663239) | bioreactor sludge metagenome | isolation source: sludge (control) | place: India:Bengaluru | collected 2018-09-08 | reverse complement strand
TCAAAGAACGATGCTACCTTGCGGTAGCCTTCTTGACCCATGCCGGGCACACACAGCACCTACCCAAAAGGCGGGGGTTCGTGTTCCAAAGACAGTTTTGTGGTTAATCAAACATTAGTTTTTCAAATCAAGTTTTGTGGTAAAAGTCCCGCCCTTCGGGTAGCTGCAAAACGTTACCGCCGAAATTGAGTTTGCATTAGTCTGGGGTGTCTACCTTTGGCCCCATGGGAGCAAAACAAGAAGCCATCGAATGGGTGGCGGTGGAGGAGATCATTCTGGGGCAGAACCCACGCACGGTGAAGCCGAGCAAGGAGCGGGTTCAAGAGTATGCACGCAGCATCGCCCTGTATGGCATCCTGGTTCCGCTGATCGCCGAGAAACGGGGTACTGGTTACCACTTGCAAGCTGGATACACCCGCCTTGCGGCCCTGGCCCAACTGAAGGCGGACAAGGCCCTGACCACTCTGGCGCAGCTGAACCAGGTGGACCTGGAACGGGTGCCGGTGCGGATCTACCAGGGCGATGAGAAGGGACGGCTGATGCTGCCCATCATCGAGAACAACTTCCACGACGTAATGAACGAGGTGGATGTGGCCCAACAGGTGAAGGCCTTGATCGATGCCGGTCAGGACACCAAGACCTTGGAGGACTTCTTCGGGCGTAACAAATTCACCCTGCTGTTGAGCGTGCTGGCGCTGCCCGCCGAAGTGCAGGAGCTGATCAAGAGCGACCGGCTGAAGGCAAGCACCGCAGTGAAGTTCGCCAAGGAGGTCCCCGAGCCGGGCAAGTTGCTGAAGGCGCTGAACAAGGCCACCGACAAGGTGGAGGAGCTGTACAAGAGCGGCAAGCGCAAGAACAAGCGCATCACCGAGGGCGTGCTGAAGGGCAAACAAACGCCCATGAAAGTGGTGAACGATGTAGCCGCTGAACTGAAGAACAGAGATCTGGAAGGCGGCGAGTTGTTGCTCAACTTCCTGCACGGCCTGCAGAGCGGCATGGATGCCACCAGCCTGCTGGAAGCCCTGGCCGATGGTCGCACCATTGAGGCCCCGCCGGTGAAGAAGCGGGGGCGCAAGAAGAAGGAGCGACCGGAAGATGAATTGCCCATGGAAAAGGTACCCGGGAAGCGGGGCAGGAAGAAGAAGGGGGCTTAGTGCTTGTTTGGGTGAGGAAACAACCAGCTCACCCTAAACATCCCTCATTTGCATGCTCCGCCACTTCGCCCTCGACCTGAAGGATGATCCCGAGCTGATCGCCGCGTACGAGGCCTGGCACCAGAAGGTATGGCCCGAGGTGCTGGAGCATTTGCGACAAAGCGGCATCACGCGCTGCACCATCCACCGCGCGGGCAACCGGCTATTCATGTCGGTGGAGAGCAGCACGGGCGCGGCCACGGATGGCGGAGGCGCGGCTTTGCCCGCCCGCGTACAGGAATGGGAGGACCTGATGGACAACTTCCAGCAGCGTTTGCCTTTCGCGAAGCCTGGCGAGAAATGGGTGGAGCTCCGCGCGATCTTCGACTGGACGGCTTCCGAGTGATCCTATCGTCGGCGCATTTGGAAACCAGGATCAGCGCACCACGAACTCATCGGCGAACACCCAGGACGGGTTGCCCGCGCCCAAGGAGCTGGCGGGCATCGGTCCGGCATTCACCAGTGTGGCCCGCACGTAGCGCACCTTGGTCGGTGTTGCGGGCCGTGCACTGAAGGTGTGGATGATGCGCGGGCCGGGCTCCATGGGCACCGCATGCGTTGCGCGCTCCAACGTGCTCCAGTGCTTGCCATCCGTGGAGGTCTCGTAGATCACTTCGCGTGGCAGGAGGATCCACACCGCCACATCCTGCAAGCAGCGGATGCTCATTTCGGTGATCACCTGCTCCTTCCCGAGGTCCAGCGTGATCACGGGATCGGGGCCCCACCAGCCCTGCCATTGGCCGTCGCGGAAGCTCTCCGAGCCGAGCAGCCCGTCGCTCATGCCCTTCGCGGGGTCGAAGCCGTACTTGGGATCGGGCAGCGGGATCACCGTCTGCGTGGCCTCCACGCCGAGGTGCCGCACAATCGGGATGTTCAGCGCGTCCTGCACGGGCTGTCCTTTCCAGAGAGGCGTGAGGCTCCAGGTCCCGGCTTCACGCACACGTAGGCTGTCGGTGAACACACCGCTGGTGTCGGGGCCGGTGAAGGCCACGGTGATGTCGGGCCTTCCGCGTTGCGTGGTCACCAGCCATTCATTGCGCGCGGGCTCGTAGCGGATGTTGGCGGCGAAGAGGTCGGCATCCTGTGTGGCGGTGAGCCAGCCGTCACTTTCGACACGTGCCACGTGGGGACGCATGCGCTCGCGGATGTCAGCGCGCGGCGCTTCGCCGGTCCACAGGCGTTCGGCGTAAGGGAACAGGCGCGGGAACACCGAGTAGCCGAGGTTGCGCGGATCGCGCCCTTCGCTCCACACCGGGCATTCCGCGCCGAGCACCAGTTGGTCGCTGCCATCCACGCGCGGGTCGAACTGCTCCACGCGCTCCAGCGTGAGCGAGGCCGGCGAGGCATCGAAGTAGATGGTGCGGATCATTCGGTTGCCGTTGGCGCGTGCCTTCCGGGCTTGGTCATCACCGCGCCATACCTCGATCACGGCAGCGGTGTCCACGCCGCCTTCGAGGATCTCGTCCCAACCGATGAGCGTTTTGCCCTTGGCCTTCAGCATGCCTTGCAGCCGCTTCACCGCCCAGGCTTGCAACGCGTGCTCATCGGGCAGGCCCTCGGCGTGCATACGGCGCTGGCACACAGGGCAGGCATGCCAGCGGTCCTTCGGCACCTCGTCGCCGCCGATGTGGAAATACGCGGACGGGAACAGCGGCACCAGCTCGTCCAGCACATCCTGCATGAAGGTCCACGTGGCTTCCTGCCCCACGCAGTACACATCCTGGAAGACGCCCCAGGTGGTGGGCACGGGCAGCGTGTCCTTGCGGCAGCCGAGCTGTGGATAGGCGGCCAGCGCGGCACGGCAATGCCCGGGGAACTCCACCTCCGGCACAACGGTGATCCCGCGCTCGGCGGCGTAGCGCACCACGCGCTTCACTTCCTCCTGCGTGTAGAAACCGCCGTAGCGCCGGCCGTCGGCCTCCATGCGCCAGGCACCCACTTCGGTGAGGCGCGGATACTTCTTCACCTCGATCCGCCAGCCTTGGTCGTCGGTGAGGTGCCAATGGAAGATGTTGATCTTGAGCCGCGCGAGTTCATCGAGGTAGCGCTCCAGGAAGTCCACCGGGTAGAAGTGGCGGCTCACATCGAGCATGGTGCCGCGCCAGGCGTAGGCCGGATGGTCCGCGATGCGCGCGCAGGGCCAGTACGATCCGCCTTCCGCGGTGGTGGTCATTTGTCTCAACGTGGCCAAGGCATTGAACACGCCGGCGGCATCGCCCACCCGGACCTCGGCGCGAGCGGGCGTGATGTCCAGCACATAACCCTCCTTCGGCAGCTGCGGATCGTGGCGCAGGTATAGCGGATGGAGCAGTTCATTGGTCGCCGAGGCCCACGCACCGATCATGGCCAGGTAGTCCCGCAGCGGAGTTGCGCCCGCTTCCAAGCCGGGATCGGCGTGCAACGAGACGTTCTCCAGGCGGAAGCGGCCATCGAGCCATTCCACGGAACGCGGCCAGGGGATCAGGGAGGGCTGGGCGTGCAGACCAAGACTGAGGAGCCAGAGGATGAGGGGAAGGAGGCGGACCATGGGGGGGGTGAAAGATGGGCAATACCGGAGAGATAGGAACCGCAACGGCGCGACGGACGCAACGCTTGGGGAATGACCGCAACGACGCAATGGAAATGAGAGAACCGCAACGACGCAACGGACGCAACGCTTGGGGAAGAACCGTAACGGCGCAATGGAAATGAGAGAACCGCAACGACGCGGCGAACGCAACGGCTGAGAGAATAACCGCAACGACGCAACGGACGCAACGCTTGGGGAAGAACCGTAACGGCGCAATGGAAATGAGAGAACCGCAACGACGCGGCGAACGCAACGTTTGAGAGATAACCGCAACGACGCAACGAGCGCAACGGCTGAGAGAATAACCGCAACGACGCAACGGGCGCAATGGAAATGAGATAACCGCAACGGCGCAACGAGCGCAACGGCTGAGAGAATAACCGAAACGACGCAACGTTTGAGGAATGACCGCAACGACGCAACGGGCGCAATGGATATGAGAGAACCGCAACGGCGCAACGAGCGCAACGGCTGAGAGAATAACCGAAACGACGCAACGGACGCAACGGAAATGCGCGTGATCCGGAACCTCGGAACGGAATGGCCGTCAGTCGGGCATGCCGTTGGCGCGGCGGTGGATGCCGTTCTTGAGTAGTTTTTCGTTGAAGTTAATGAGCAGGCCCAGCCTATTGCCCGTCAGCTTCAGGTAGGTTATCAGCTGGGCGGAGTGGATGGGGTGCAGGGCTTCCACCGCTTTCACTTCTACGATGAGCTTACGTTCCACCCAAATGTCCAAGCGGTATCCGGCATCCAAGTGAACCGAGCGGTACTTCAGGGGCAGCGCAACCTGCATCTGGCAGCTCAACCCGAGCTCAGCGATCTCGAAGGCCAGGCAATGGGCATAGGCGTTCTCGAGCAACCCAGGCCCCAGCTCCCGGTGCACCCGGAATGCAGCCTCCACCACCTGTTCAGCGATCTGGTTCTCGTCCATTGATCGAGGTTTTGTTTTTTAGCCAAACTACTCACCAATGTCGTTCAGCACACGGTGTGCATGACCAGCGGTTGGTGTATGGCCATCTCCCCCACGTTGCGGTCGTTGCGGCGTTGCGGTAGAACCATCTCCCCCACGTTGCGCCCGTTGCACCGGTGCTGCAGAACCATCTCCCCCACGTTGCGGTGGTTGCGCCGTTGCGGTAGAACCTCTCAAGCTCTCAATTGAACCCGCCTTCCCCCCGGTACAACCTCACCGGCCCGTCCAGCTTCACCTTCACCACGTCCATCCACGGATCGCTGGGCTGCGCAGGCACGTCGATGAAGACCAGTCCGGGTACCTTGCTCCAACCGATCTTGCCCACCACGCGGTGCTGCAGGGCCTGCCCGGTGCCAAGCAGTTCGGCGGAGAGGATCTTGTTGTCGAGGCCCTTGATCTCCACGCTGCCGGTCATGCCGTTGGCGAGGAAGAGGTAGAGCGTAGTGCTATCGGCGCTCAATGTCGTAGGGCCAAAGAAATGGCCATTGGGCAGACCGGCGCGCGTGCCGTAGATCGCTTCGGCGTGCTTGCCGGTCCATTGGCCGAAGCCTTCGAGCACCTTCACCTGGCCGGGCGGGATGGTGCCATCCTCCTTGGGGCCGATGTCCAGCAGCAGGTTGCCGCCGTGGCCGATCACGTCGGCGAAGATGGCGATCAGGTCGTGCATGCTCTTGTAAAGCGTGTCGTGCGGCTGCCAGCCCCAGTCGCTGCCGATGGTCATGCACAGTTCCCACGCAGGCGTCTTCGGCGTTTCCACGGGGATGTTCTGCTCCGGCGTGGCGTAGTCGCCAAAGCCTTGCAGCCGTCCGTTGATGATGGCCTTGGGGTCCTTGCCCATGATCAGCGCGCGGATCTTCGGTGCCTCCCATTCCTCGGCGCTGTGCTCCCAGTCGCCATCGAACCACCAGAGGTCGGGCTGCAGCTGATCGGCGATCTCGGTGATCTGGCCTTCGTTGTAGCGCAGGAAGCGTTGCCAGCGCGCGGGATCGTCCTTGATGGCGTAGCGGCCGCTGTCGCGCAGGAAACCGGGGTAGTCGGCATCGCTCCAGTCGATCAGCGAGAAGTAGGCGCCGCACTTCAGGTCGCGTTTGCGCAGCTCAGCGAAGAAGGGCGCGATCACGTCGCGCTTCGCGGGGGAACGTTCCACCACGGAGAGTGGGCGGCGCTCCTTGCCGGGCTTCAGCTTCGTGTTGTACAGCGCCACGCCGTCGTGGTGCTTGGTGGTGATCACGGCATACTTCGCGCCGCTGCGCTGGATCAGGTCGGCCCAAGCCGCGGGATCGTACTTGCCGGCGGTGAAGCCCTTGATCTGCTTCATGTACTCCGCGTGGGGGATGGCCTTGTTGTGGAAGGACCAGCTCTCGCCCACGCCGTTCACGCTGTAGATGCCCCAGTGGATGAAGATGCCCAGCTTGGCGTCCTGAAACCACTGCAGTTCCGGGCGCGCCGGTTGCTGCGCCACCCCGAGCAACGGGGACAGGATCAGAAAATGGGACAGTGAGAAGCTCAGAAAATGGCGGTATGCGTTCTTCATGCGTTCAATGTGCTTGACTGCTTCTCCCCTGCCCTGCTTGCCATCAACCTCCCGATCATTTCCTCCTCCGGTGGCAAAGGTCCGGACTCAGGGTGAAAATGGTGAGAGGGCACTGACTTTTTCACTCTCTCACTTCGTCACTTCTTCACTCTCCCACTACGTCACCTTTCTCACTTCCTCCCCTTTCTCACCGATCCCATAGCTCCGCCAAGGGATCATCCGGTCAACCCCGCGATCCTCGCCTCCAACTCCTCCTTCCGCGCCGTGTAGGCTGCGAGTAGATGCATCTGGTTCCGGGCGCGGTCCAGGTTGTGGTCGGGCCGATCGGCCCCATAGTACACATCATTCTGGAGATGATCCGTGAGGAACCGGACACCCTGTTCCATCATCAACAGCTGGCCGCTCAGGAACACCCGCTCCTTCTCGGCCGCAGTGAGCAACGGTGCCATTTCGCTGAACCAGCCATCGACCAACGCTTCGAAGATCCCGGGCCGGACGATACAGTGTGCGGGATCGGGGTCGTCCTCAGCCGCGGGTGAGATGAAGGTGCGGATCATATCGCCCAGATCGAACAGGGCTTTGCCGGGCATCAACGTATCGAGATCCACTACGCATACGGCTTCGTTCGTATCGCGATCGAAGAGGACGTTGTTGAGCTTGGTATCGTTGTGCGTGATCCGGGTGCTCACCTCGGGGTCGTTCAATAGTGCATCGAAGGCTCCCACGAGCTCTTCATTCCCGGTGTAGAAGGCGATGGTCTCGAGTGCGGGATCGAGGCGCTGCGGGGCGGCATTGCGGATGGCTTCCTGGAAGCGTGCCCATCGTTTGGGCAAGTGGTGGAAGTCGGGAATGGTCACCTTGAACGCACCGGTGTACACACCGTCGAGGTAGCGCGTCAGGCGGCCGAACTGTTGTGCCGCACTGTATGCCTGATGTTCCGACATGACCGTGTCATGGCTCACCGTGTTCCGGATGTACGGGAACATGCGCCAAGCACCGAGAGCGCGATCTTGGAACAGGTCCTTGCCTTCTGCGGTACGCCTCCCCTCCATGAAGCGGTAGCCCGGATAATGCATGCGTAGATGCTCAGCCGCCAGGTAGTTGTTGTAGGCGATCAGCTCCGGCCACTTGAAGATGTTGGTATTCACCTGTTGAAGGATCCAATCGTCATCGCCGTGTCGGTCCTTCAGCAGATAGGTCCGGTTGATGAGGCCATTGCCGAACGGCATGCAATCGTGGCCATTCAAGGTGATGCCGAATGACTCGCACAGTGTGCGTAGGATGGATCCTTGGTCAAGGCTCATTGGTCTGCGTCAAATATTCACGGACCCTTGCGGTATCCTCCGGAAAGGTAAGACCATACCAAGTGGCGGCGGTCCGCAACGCACGGAACACCTGCCCCTTATCGAGCGCCAGGAGCACAGCATCGGGCAGTCCGAACTCAGCATGATCCCGTGCATCGCGTACCTGCCACGCATCGTGCAGCAGGCTATGGAAGGCAGGGCGGAATACCCAGAGGTTCATGCTCACCGGCACGTCCGCCTGGTGGTCCGCACCGGCCGCATCGCGGATCACACCCAAGCCATCGGCCACGAGACCGGTCACCTCTCGTGTACCACACAGCGATCCGGCAACGGCCACGCACACCGCCCGGTTCACCGGCCCGTTGGGCGATAGGGTGCGACCCAGCGAATAGGCCACGAGCGCATTCTCCGCTGGATCACCAGCGCGTGCATGGGCCATGGCAAGATCCAGGGCCTCGCGTCCGTACAGGTCGTCGCCGTTCACCACGATGCTAGTGCCGGAAAGGCCACGCATGCCCACCATGGCCGCATGCGCTGTGCCCCGCGCCTCCTGCTGCACACAGACCTCGATCCGTACATCTCCACCGAACCGCTGCTGCATCGCCTCCACCAACGCCGGGCTGGTCACCAGCCGCACACGGTGGCAACCCGCTTGTAACGCCTGCCGGATGCTGATCTCCGGGATGGTCTCCCCGTGCGGGCCGACCGGCTCCAGCTGCTTGGGCCTGCCATAGCGCGTGGAACGACCCGCGGCCAGGGCGATGAGGGTGATCGTGGCCTCCATGCTGTGCAAAGGTCAGCACGACCTTGCCAACTTCTGCAGCAGTACCCATTCTCCTCATTCCTCCTACCCGCTGCACTGATCCGCGCCCCCCCCCTGCATTCGGATCCATGTCGCCATTCGACCACCCGCCTTCATCGCGTAGATAAACGATCGGATACAACGGAACTCGTACAGCTCCTTCAAGACCTTGAGGTATACATCGACAGAACGATGTGTGGTGGACGGCATGGCCAATGGGCGGCTCCGATGCCGAAGGATGAAGGCATGTGTCCATGCCATGGGCGGACCTTCCAACAGTGCCGGTGAAAATGCTCAACCAAGGTATGTGTGCCATCGTACTACTGGACCTCTTGGAACATCCCGATCGGCTCGTAGGTCAGCGGCTCTCCCTTGGAAAAAATGCCGCTTGAACACCCCCGTATCGCGGGTGACCATTCGCCGCAGTGGTCTGTGACGCTTGCGTGTGCATCCGCGCGACAGCGCGACCGGGATCCATCGCCGGCCCCACAGGCCATCAACAACCTGATCCGCAAGAACGCAGAACAGACCCTCGTGGCCTCCTTCCTCCCATACACGAGAAATTCCACAGTGATCGAACCAACAAGGAATCCGCGTGTACCGGTCGACATGCGGCTCCCATTCCTCCTGGCACTACTGATCGCCATCCCCGCCACCGCCCAGCACTGCGCCTACGACTTCGCCAGCCTGATCGTGGTGAGGCCACAAGCCGATGGCGATACTGCCCTGATCGAAGGCCTACGCATCGTGCTGCTCGACAAGGACAACCTGCCTGCCACCTCCACGGGCACGCCCTTCTACCTCTTCCAGCGCAACACGGATCGCCCGACGCAATGGTTGCATCCGACCACCTGGAAGCGCAACGGAAAGCGGCAATTCCCCTTCGCGCAGGACAGCTACATTCTGGTGGTGCCGAACCACTTCCACATGGAGAACTACCGTGTGCTGGTGCTCGATGAACGCCCCGGGACCGATGGACCGCGCTATCGGCAGCAATTGCTGCATCTTCATCCCAGCCGATCCTATCGGCTTTGCGGACGCTACGCCGATGAAGTGTACCAAGCGGGGCCCGGAGAAGCCGCTTTCATCCCCGTGAACATCTCACTCTTCGAACGATGAGGATCCTCTTGCTCAGCATCGGACTGCATCCCCTGTTCGCAGTCGCCCAACCCAGCGATGACTTCTTCCTTCAGCCGTGTGGCCCTCCCGCGAGCTATGGCGTGGTCTTGCAGGACGTGCGCCGATCCGACCTGGAGGTGGTCTCCAGTTCGCAGGGCACCGACGATGTGCCCAGCAGCAGCGGCCATTGCACACGCGGCATCGTGAACCTGGCCCACGCTCGGTTCCTGTACGATCGCGATCGCAACGGCGCATGGGTGATACTGCATCCGGACAGTGGCGATGTGCTGCACCCCGACTCGCTGCAGAAAGGCATTGCTGCCGGTCGCTTGCATTGGGACCATGGGCATCTTCCGGCCTGCTACATGGGCTATGGCTCACAGCACGATGGCAAGGGCTGGCACCTGATGGAGGAGCGCGAATGGAAGCGCTCCATCGTGCGTGTTGAAACACCGGATGCCGTGTACCTCGTCTCCGTGCTGGTGGAATGCGTGCTGCCGGATGGCATCATCGAGGTGCGTGGCCGTCGTGTGGTGCTCGAAGGTGAACCTTTACCGATCCATTGACCATGCAGCATCTATTCCTGCTATACGTCGGCGCCATGTGCGTACATGTGCAAGCGCAACCGGACACCCGAACGCCGCGCTTTCCAGCGGGTTGCGTCCTGCCCGCGCCGGACAGCGTGGACATCACCGGTGATGGCATCGCGGACCTGCTGGTGCATGGGGTACACGGCGTGGCCACCTGTGACATCCCCGTGAGCATCGGCTCGTGCGCTGTGCATGTGACCACCCTACCGGGCACCGAGCTGCTCGCTACCGCACTCCCCATGGGCGGCCATGATGTGCAGGGCTTCGAGAGCGGCGATCATGTTCCTGCGCTCGCATCGGTAGACCAAGATGACCACCGCGGTCATGGGCCCGCCTTCCGGGAGGGTTCCGTGCGGGCGCTCCATTGGACCTACGGAAGGAGCGGCGGCAGCAAGCCCGCTTTGACACCGATCGCCCACCGCACCTTCATCTTCGCCACCACCATGGGAGACCGCACGGTGTATGGCACGTTCACCTTGAAGCGCGACGGGGATCGTGCGTCCGTACGGATCGTCCGCGGGTCGACACTCGTGGTCGATGCGCCTTTCAAGGTGCCCTGAACATCGTCAGGTCATTCTCGGTGGGTGCATGAGCGTGGTGTGCCGGACCGTTGTGGTGCACGATGGCGTTGCATGGGGTGGAAATGAGCGCGGAAGGTGACGGTCACTGCCAAAGTGAGTGCGTGGTCATCCGCCCCGTGGCGTTCTCCATGATCACCACCAGTGGCTCGCTCACTTTGCCTTCAACGGGAATGCGCGTTCCCACGAAGGCGAACGTTTCCTCACCGGGCAGGATCTGTTCCAGCTTGAAGCGGTCCAGGGCCGTATCCACCGTCCAGCGCACCGCGCCATCAAGATCCACACGTGAGATGATGGCCGTGCCCTTCAGTCCAGGGACCGAGGTGTGGATCATGAGCACACCATCGGGACCGGAGAGCCGCAACGGCTCCGACCGGTCGTCCATGCGGAGGAAGGCGGCATTGTGGTACTCCGCGGCGTTCACCGGATCCATCGCAACGATGCGGTGGTACTTGTCGTCAACCGGTGCCTCGAGCGTACCACGGTACAATCGCCGCATCTGTTTGCTGTCCTCCTGTGCCACCACACGTCGCACGAACTTCCCCGGTGCGTAGGCCGTGCGAAGCTCTTCTTCCGTGTGCAGGCCCAGCCACTGGCCGGGTGCGGCAATGAAGCCTGCGGAGAGGTACCTGCCCGCATCGGGTGCGAACGGCAGACCCGGCTTGGGCACGTGCGGGACGATCGCTTCCGACGGCTCAAGCAGCTCCATGCGTTCCAGGTCCACGCCGCCAAGGCCGTTCACATCGAACCAGAGCGTGGCCCCGTCGGCTCCGAGGATCTTCGCCAGGGCGAACTGGTTGGAATTGAGCCCTTCGGCGATGAGGATCTTCCTCGGTCGGCCACCATCCACTGGAATGAGCAGGATGCTGACGCTCGTGGTGGCATGGGCACCACGGCCCGTGATCTCCGGCAGGTGTGGATCGGTGCTCTGTATGAGTGATGCAATGTGGGAGCTGGTGCGCACGCAGGCACCCAGTGGCACACCGCTCGTCGGCGCCACGGTGAGCACCTTCTTCCCGGCCCAATGGATCGCACCAGCAACAAGGGCGATGAGAAGCACGACGATCCCGAACATGGCCTTGAGCTTGGTATAGCGCCTCACGAAGGTCGCGGCTTTCGCTTTCCGGTCGATCACAGATGATGAAGGTGGGTGTGCGACCGCTGAGCTACTCGATGCCGACCCCGGCCCTTGGTACAGGGTGATCATTCCGCCCTCCTCATCGATCTCCGCATGGCAGCCGGATGCCTTCTGCCGCACCACTTCATCGGCCACGAAGCGCAGGATGCCCGCACGCCGCGCTTCCGCCCACGCATGGCCATTCCGCCATTCGCTCGCACTGCCCATGCTCACGATGGCGATCGCATGGCCGCCGCCGAACTCCCACCAGCCCGCTATCCGCCCCCCGGCCTCCTCATAGATCACCTCACCGGAGCGGCCTTGCTGCGTGATCCTGACCATTCGCTCTGTCATTCTTTCCACCGTACTGTATTGTGGCCCACCGAAGTTCGCGAACTTCACCCGCACACACACCCATGTCCTGGAAGATCGCACTACTGGTCGCCCTGATCACCGGCATCATCACCGCCATGGCGACCGCACCCGTGGCCGACAAGGTGACGAAGGTGCATGGTGTAAGCGACTTCGAAGGCGGACGCGGTATGTTGATCGCGTTCGTCCTGGTCCCGGCTGGCTTCTTCGGCGGTGCCTTGTTGGGCCTGCTGGGCACCAAGCTGGCGCATGCGGTGGAATGGTCCCAGTTCTGGAAGGCCCTGGGTCTTTCGATCCTGTTGGGTCAGGCGGGACTATGGGGGATCGCCGGGCTCAGTCTGCTCAGCCTGCTGAGCATCCCGCGGCCTCCACAGATGAACGGTGAAGCCCTGGCCTTGGAAGTGGAAGTGAGCGTACCCCACGAACGGATCACACCACGATCATTGGAGCCGGACCAGATCCGCTTGAGCCTGTACGCTGGCCCGAAGGACAATGCCTACGCCACCATCGACCGGTCGCTCTTCCGCGAGGAGAACGGCATGCTGGTGGTCACCGCAATGGCGGACCTGAACAGCGCATCCAACACCCGGGTCCTGAGCTTCCACATCGAAGAGCACACCTGGCTCGCCTTCGACCTGACCGCGCTGCCTGCAAAGCCCACGGCCAAGGACCTGGAATGGTCGGAACCTCGCCCCCTGCGCGACGCCCGAAAAACAGGGGACACGGCGACCGTTCCGGATGTGCTCCTTCGCTATCGGGTGGTGAGCCAAGGAACAGCGGCCCAATAGCTCTCGGCACACGATCCGCACCCCGGCCCGCAGGCAGTCACATCGGCAGGGTTCGCCTCATGCGCGACACGTACCTTGCACGCCTCCGATCACCGACCACTCCATGACCAACGCAGCCGTCCGCGCCCTCGAACCCAAGGCCATCTGGAACCACTTCGTCGACCTGAACGCCATTCCCCGTGCCAGCAAGAAGGAGGCGCGCATCACCGCCTTCATGAAGGCTTTCGGCGAGGGCCTCGGTCTGCCCACCCATGTGGACCACGCGGGCAACGTGATCATCAAGAAGCCCGGCAGCAAGGGCAAGGAGAAAGCCGCACCCGTGGCGCTGCAGAGCCACCTGGACATGGTGCACCAGAAGAACGCCGGCACCGACTTCAACTTCGACACCGACGGCATCCGAATGAAAGTGGACGGCGATTGGGTGAAGGCCGAGGGCACCACCTTGGGCGCCGATAATGGGCTGGGGGTGGCCACCATCATGACCATCCTCGCGTCCACCGACATCGCACACCCGCCCATCGAGGCGCTCTTCACCATCGACGAGGAGACCGGCATGACCGGCGCCTTCGAGCTGAAGGGCGGCCTGCTCAGCGCGCCCATCCTGCTGAACCTGGACACCGAGGAGGACAACGAGCTCACCATCGGCTGTGCCGGCGGCTTAGACGTGACAGCCACGGGCAGCTATGCCGAGGAAGCCGTGCCCCAGGGCATGAAGGGCTTCCGCATCAGCGTGAAAGGCTTGCACGGCGGCCACTCCGGCACGGAGATCCACCTGGGTCGCGGCAACGCCAACAAGCTGATGAACCGCCTGCTGCTGGCCGCCGAGCCGCACGGCATCCGCATCGCCGCCATCGACGGCGGCAGCCTGCGCAACGCCATCCCGCGCGAGAGCAACGCCACGGTCGCCGTGCCCGCCGACAAGGCCGACGCGTTCACCAAGGCATTCCGCGAATTGGCGGACACCATCGCCGCGGAGTACCGCACCACCGACCCGGAGCTGAGGATCGAAACTGCGGCCGCCGACGCACCCGCCAAGGTCATGACAGCCCCGGATCAGCGCGGCTTCCTGCGCGCCGTGCAGGCCACGCCCAACGGCATCTTCCGCATGAGCCCCGACGTGAAGGACCTGGTGCAGACCAGCAACAACCTGGCCCGCATACAGCTGAAGGACGGCCAATGGACGGTGATGTGCCTCACCCGCAGCTCGGTGGAGAGTGAGAAAATGGATGAGGCCGATGCCATCCGCTCGGCGTACGAGCTGATCGGCGGTGAGGTGAAGTTCACCGGCGGCTATCCCGGCTGGACGCCGCACCCCGAGGCCAGGATCGTGCAGCTGATGAGCGCGGTGTACAAGGAACTCTTCAACGAGGAAGCACATGTGATGGCCTGCCACGCCGGCCTGGAATGCGGCATCATCGGCCGCAACTACCCCGGCATGGAGATGATCAGCTTCGGCCCCACCATCCGCGGCGCACACTCCCCCGACGAGAAGGCGAACATCCCTTCCGTGCAGAAGTTCTGGAAGTACCTGCAGGTGGTGCTGGAAAGGCTCGCATGAACCGATGGGGCCACGACACCGTGGCCCACATCGGCCAGAACGATCAACCCACCACACGGTCCAGGCTCACCACCACGCCGCTGAGGCGGATGGCATCCCAGATCCGTTCCTCCGTGGCCCCGAGCGCGATCAAGGAGGCCTCGTGGCTCTTCACGCACATCTCACATCCGTTCACTGCGCTCACCGCCAGGCTCATCAACTCGAAGAACTCCTTGCCGGTGGCCGGGCTCATCATGATGTTCATGCGCAGGCCCATGCGGAGTTCGTCGTACTTGGGTTTGCCGGTGAAATGGCGGAAGCGGTAGGTGACGTTGTTGCACGCCAACAGGGAGGCGCACGCCACGGCCTCTGCGATCTCTGCCGCGTTGGCGCCGTGGGTGGTGGCCAGTTCCTTGAAGTAGGCGATCAAGGAGGCGTTCTTCTGATTCGCCGCGATGCTCAACGCCAGCAACGCGGTGCCCTTCGCATCGATGTGCGCACTCTTCAACACGGCCTTCAGGTTCATCTTCAGGTCGCGCACGTAACGGCTCTCGGTGGCGCCCAACAGGTCGAGGGTGGCACCGGCGTGGTCCGCGGGCAATGCGAGTTCCTCCAGCAGGCTGGTCACGCCTTCCTCGCGTGTCATGTTCTCCATGGTCGTTGGTATGGTTCGTTGATGGTTGATGGGTGCCGATCGGGTCCGGTGTTCTCCGAAGGGCCAACGCCCTATGCGGCCCAGGTGGCCACGGCACTTCCCAATAGACGAACGGGGAAGACGTTCAGCACGCCCTCCCCGTTCGTTCTCGGTGAGGATCAGTTCAGGGTCGCTTCGCCCTTGGTCCAGTTGCAGGGGCAGAGCTCATCGGTCTGGAGCGCATCGAGCACACGCAGCACCTCCTCCACATTCCGGCCCACACTGAGGTCGTAGGCGCTCACCCAACGGATCATGCCATCGGGATCGATGATGTAGGTGACGCGATAGGCCACCTTCTCCTCGACGGTGAGGATACCCAGCTCTTCGGCCAGGCTCTTGCTGGTGTCCGCCAGCATGGGGAACTTCAGGTCCTTCAGGTCAGCATGGTCCTTGCGCCACGCCAGGTGCACGAACTCGCTGTCCGTGCTCGCTCCGATCAGTTGCGTGCTGCGGTCCTTGAACTCCCCCACCGCCTTGTTGAAGGCGGCGATCTCCGTGGGGCATACGAAGGTGAAATCCTTCGGCCACCAGAACATCACCGTCCACTGGCCCGGCTTGCTGGTGAGCTCCTCGCTCGTGATCTCGGCGAACTCCTTGCCTTTCTCGGTGCTCACCACCGCGGTCTTCTTGAAGATCGGGAACTTGCTGCCCAATCCCACGAAACGTTGATGCGAAAGTTGTACTTGTGCTTTGGTCTCTGTTGCCATGTCGTATCGGTTATTTTTCCTTGTTCCACTTGATCCCTGCGGCACTTCCACCGCCTTGTCCACAAGTCGGAAAACCCTTGATCGGGCCTTCCTACTTGGCGAAGTTCGGACCGGTCATCGCCTCGCGCACTGATCAACGTCAGCGCACCCGACCTCAACCACCTGGTCCTGATCCTGCGGTGCAAAGGTCCGAAATTCCATGGACCGTCATGATCGTATGATCCTATCGCTGCATTCACATCATCAATACCATCACAGAGGATCATTCACAAAACACCATGATACGATCGATCTTCCAACCTATTCCAAGCCCCCCTTGCTTCTGCCGGATCGCTCCATGTACATGACGGCATCGACCCCAGATCCTGTGCGCTCCCCCATCTTCGCGGCATGACCGATGCCGACCTTGTCCGCCGACTACGCACCCTTTACCGCACCGTTCGCATGCTGGAGACGGAATTGCGGCATGGCCACCTGGATGGTGGGTTGATCACCGACATCGATCAACAGATGGAGCAAGGGGTCGGCTCAGAGCCACGGTGCACGGGGTTGCGCATGGCGGTGGATGCGATGCGGGAAAGCACCATGACACCACGCCCAGAGTTGTTCGGCGACACCATCCGTGCATGCACCCGACTGATGGACCAGATCGATGACATCCTCAGCCGACTGTGAGCAGGCAACATCATCCTACCCCAATAGGCCCGCTGCAACTCCGCAGTGGTACCTGACGACCGTCCAAGACCAGCCCGACCCAGCCCAGGCGTTGCAAGAGATACGCCAACCGGTTCCTTCTGGAACCGGGCCCGCAGCACAACCCCATCTGCACGGGCCACCTTCCTACCAGTTGGACATTCGATGTCGGCCCATCCGTAATGTCCTTCCACGAACGGCATGCGGCACCAGGCGGGGGGCCTGTAGCATGGAGCGCGGCGCCGGACGATCCGCAAGAACGACCGCGCGAAGGACCTGTGGCTCGGTTCTGAGCATGGGAAAACACGAGGTTCCCTGCTCTCCGTGGTGCCTTCGTTGACCGGGAGCACCGCTTCATTCCATGATCCGGGGGTCCGTTCCCCAAGGCGCTGACCAAACCTGGCACGGGATCCGCCGTAGAACGACCATGGCACTCACCTTCCACTACAAAGCGGGTGAAGCACAATCCCGCGCTGCCGAACACTACTTCGGGCTGGTGGCGAATGAACTGATCGGGGCCGGATTGGGTGACCTCGATGCCCAACACCTCATGATCACCCAGGAACACGAGCCCCCCATGCCGCTGCGTTTATGGGCGCACAGCGATCCCACGCCAGAAACGTTGGGGGCGTTGGCACCATGGATCCGCCAAGTGCATGCGGACCTGCACGACCTCGGCACGCTCCATACCCGGCCATCCTTGGTGGCACCGTTGGTGCATGGATGGATGGCACCATGTCTTGAGGAGCGCACCTTCTTCGCCGAGTTGCTCGACCCCTCCCATCCATTCACACCGGAGGAGGACAATGTCCTTTCGGTTGGTGTGATCGGCGGCGAAACGGTACTGCTCTCTGCGCGCGACGTGATGTTCGTGAAGCTCGCGCAACACCAATACGGTCTGGCCATCGCGAGCCAAGGAAGCTACTTGATCGAGGAGGTCAGAGGTTCGGATCGCACCCATGGTGCGCGCGCCTGAGCCGATCCGCTGGGCTCAAGCCGCCGACATGGCAGCCGCACGCCCATCCCCCTCCCACGGCGCGCTCATGCGTTGTTGCTGCGCATGTTCCACAAGGACCAGCGCCTCCAACCCGCGGGCCAGGTCCAACTCTCCCAATCGTTGCGCCAGATCGATGCCTTCGTCCAATCGTTCCATGACGATACGGCGCAGGTCCGTGAAAAGTTGATGCAGCCGCCGGTCAAGGCCGCTGGTCCCCGCGCGCGAGACCAAGGCGTGATTCAATTCATTCAGGAGCGTGTCCACCTCGGTACAAGCACAAGGCCGTAGACGCTGCCCCCAGAACACCACCAGTTGCGCGAGGGTCGCGCGGTGATCGCGGGTGGAGGCCATCTGATCACGGAACACCTCGCCCCACTGTTGCACGGTGGTGACCAGGCCCGCGCGCTCCAACACGCCCGGCAACCGCCGGTACACGAAGTCGATCTCGTACAAGTGCCGGCGCAGTCTTTCCATCAATGCCGGGGGCAGCAGGTTCTTCCGTTCCATGTACAGGTCATATTTGGGGTTGGACATCGCACTACTACCGCCAGGTGGTCGTACGGGTTCCAGCCGTACGAACCCAGCGTTCCAAGCAAAGAACGGATGTACCATGGCCGAGGTTCAATTGAATAGATGAGTACCTCCCCGTGCTCGACCAACCCCGCAGTTCGAGCTATGTTCAAACCGCTCCCGCGATCAATGATCGATGGTTGATCGTTCTGCGCTGGGTGTTCAACGGCATTCGCCCTTGGACACCAACCGCACCCCGGCGCGCCACGCGGCACAGCGGTTCGGATAGGTCTTCCCGTCGCAACCACAGAACGGATCGTACTCCAGGGTGCAAGGGCCTTCACTCCGGCGCCCCGGATCCTCGCAGGGGCCATCCTTCAGCACCCGCAACAGGTGTTCCTCGAACAGCCGGGGGTGTTCGACATTGGATGAATGTCCGGCTTGGGGCACAACGATCCAATGGTCGGCCGGCAACTCGTTGCGGGCCATGATACCCCGGCCTACCGCCGGCGGGATCAACTTGTCGCCCTCGCCCCAAAGGACATACACGGGCATGGTCCACAGGTACCGCTTCTGTGCATAGCGTTGTTCGTGCTTCAGGAGATCCAACAACAGCCCTTGATACGAAGCCTGATGCGCCGAATACCGCTCGAGGAGTTGATTCCGCACGAAGCCCGGCATCTTCGGTGGGGCGTACATGGCCACGGAAATGAGCCGGTACATCTCCTGGGGGGTCGTGGGGGCGAAGAGCGCGGCGACGTCGGCCGCACCCACGCTCCGTGCCACACTGTCGGCCATCGCGCTGGTGTAGTCGCTCGCAGGTCCGTCGTAGATCACCAGCGCCCGGGTACGATGCGGATGTTGTTCGGCGAAGTTGGCGCTCATGGCCCCGCCGTAGCTCGCCCCCACCACGTATACCGGCTCGTTCACTCCCAGGCTGTCCAACAGCAAGGCCAAGTGTGCCACTTGCACATCCACACTGTTCCCGCTCCACTGCGGGGTGCTGCGTCCATGGCCCACGAGGTCAGGAACGATCAGGTCGAAGTGCGGCGCTAGACCGGACAGGTTGGTGGCCCACATGGCACTGCTGCCCGTGATCCCGTGAACGAGCATGAGCTTGGGCTTCGTTCCGGTAGCCAAGCCCTTGCTGGCCCAGGTGAAATGGGGCCCTTGGGCATCGGTATACACATGCTGCTCCAGACCGTTCTCCTCGAATGCCCGGAGGGCTTTCCTTTCCATCATCCGGCTCACGTTGCACGAGCTCAACAGGAGGAGCACGAAGGGAAAGGTTGAAGCAAGGGTCCTCAGGTGCATGGCAAGGTCATTCAACTTGAACCTCCAGAACGAACAGCCGCGCATCTTCGGCCGCTACTGAATGTCCAAACGGCTCTATTCGTGGTGCGCCAAGGTATGCCGCTCGTACAGAAATACGGAGACGGCATGAAAGGACCGGTCGAGCCAATGGTGAAAAGCGTGAGAAGGTGAAATGCCTCGCACCCTTTCACGCTATCACCCCAGTGGTCCAGATCGCTGAGCTCGGCCGGATCTTCATCACCGGCTCAGTAAGGCTCGCCCCACACATAGGGACAGAGCGAGCCCGTACACCTTTGGACGACCTAAGGGTACCTCGAAGAACTTCGTTCCGGCGGCGTTCATGAGCAAGAAGCACAGCGATCATCGCTTGCTCTCATTCGCCCATACTTTGTTGCTCCTCAGTCGGATGCTTCCATCCAGTATCCTCTCATCGGAGCGCCTCGTCTGGACGAATGATAGTGGTGCGCGCCATCCGTTCGAGGTTCTTCGAGGCACCCCTAATTGAAGAGCTTACCCAAGAAGCCCTTCGCCACATTGGCCAGGCCACCATCCCCCAGCAAGGCTTGGAGGTTCTTGGCATCGCCACCCACGTGCTTGGACATCAGATCGGTGAGCATGGGTAGCAACATACCCGCCACGCCACTGGCTTTACCCGCATCGAGTCCCACCTGTCCGGTCAACTTGTTCTCGAGCAAGCCACCGATGTTCTTCAACAGGCCATCGGCTCCGGCGCTGTTCGTGCCATTGCTGAAAAGACTGAGTACATCGTCCAGCCCGAAGCCATCGCTTCCGCCTATGGCCTCCTTCAGGCTATCCGCCGTGGCACCCAAAGTGCCCCCCACCTGCTTCTCATTGAGCCCGAACCGACTGATGAGTTCCGGACCTGCTTGTTGTTGCAGCGTATTGATGATCTTATCGAGCATGCGTTCTGTTGTTCGTTGTTCAACCTGACCTTCGAGACGAAGCAAGGTACGAAACGTCACACCGAATGACGATGATCCCGACCTTTGTGCTCAAGAACGCAACATCATGAGCGACGGTCATGTGAACAGCACGGTGAGCGGAGGGATCGCCACGGTCACCTTCCACCACCCGAAGAGCAACAGCCTGCCCGGCCATATCCTTCGCGGGCTGGCCGATGCCATCACCGCCATGGGCAAGGACCCCGAGGTGCGTGTGATCGTCCTGCGCAGCGATGGGGAAAAGGCCTTCTGCGCCGGTGCCAGCTTCGATGAACTGGTATCCATCAACGACGCGGCCACGGGATTGGCGTTCTTCAGCGGGTTCGCCCATGTGATCAACGCCATCCGTAAGGCGCCCGTGCTGGTGATCGGCCGTATCCATGCCCATACGGTGGGTGGCGGCGTGGGCCTGGCCTGTGCCGTGGACATCGCCTATGCCCACGAGAAGGCTAGCGCGCGCCTCAGCGAACTGGCCATCGGCATCGGCCCCTTCGTGGTGGGGCCCGCCGTGGAACGCAAGGTGGGCAGCGGGACCTTCGGCTTATTGAGCGCCTCGCCCAACCTGCGGCGCGAGGCTGACTGGTGCGTGACGCGTGGTCTGTACGCCGAGGCCTTCCCCACCTTAGAAGCGCTGGATGCCCGCATCGATGCGCATACCAAGGAGCTGGCCGCATACAGCCCGGAGGCCATGGCCGAACTGAAGCGGGTGATGTGGAAGGGCACCGAGGATTGGGATCAACTCCTGATCGAACGTGCCCGGATCAGCGGTCGGTTGGTGTTGAGCGACTTCACGCGCGCGGCCATCGCGAAGTTCAAGGCCGCCGTAGCGAAGGGTTAGCGCAGCCTGTCCGCATTCCGCACCAACGCCTCGTCGGCCCTGATGGCCCGCTCGGCGAGAAAACTGAAGAGCAACGTGGCCAACGGCAGGAAGAACGACACCCCGTAGCTGCTGCTCACCCGGCCGACACCATCCTCCAGGAATGACGAGATGGAGTTGTCCGTGATGAACAGGAACGCGATGGCGCCCAAGGTGATGAGGTAGGTGCCGCGAACGAACCGTGCCTGGCGCGGGCGGTTCGCATAGAAGAAGATGCAGGCCACCAGGGCCACCGCGATCACCGTGAACAACACGCTGAAAGGGACCTTCAGGGCCACATCGACCACCTCGGTGCCATCGGCCTTGTACAAGCCGGTGGTGCTGAAGCGGAACAAGTCCTGCCCACGCAGGTAGGTGGCCACCGTGAACCACCAGGTCGCCACGGCCGAAAGTGCCGCCAATACGAGGAAAACGGTCTGTTTACGCTGCCACATGGATCGTGCCGTTGAAAAGGTGCCGCGAAACTATGGCAATGGCTGTACACACATTACCCGGATCGTCTTAACATTGCACCGCATTCCTGTTGGACCGATGCCCGTCCTTGACGGTCGCTGGCTTGGGCCCCCTCTTTCCGAATCTTCTTCCTTTCCTTTCTGAACACTGAAGCCCGATGGGCTTCCCGCCGGACCCCAAAGGTCCATCCCCCCAAACTCATCCGATCGTCGCATGCACGACCAGACCGCACTTAGCGGCATGAAGCTCTCCGAACTGAAGGAGATCGCCCGCGAGCTGAACCTGAAGAAGGCCGATACGCTCAAGAAACAGGATCTGATCAACAAGATCCTGGACGCGCAAGAAAGCAAGGCAGCGAAACCCAAGCCCATTAGCCCAGAATTCGTTGGGGATGATGAGGACATAACGGCCTTGGCTACAGCCGATGAGGTGGTACCAGAACCCGACCCCGTACCTACACCACCCGCCGATGACGAGGATGATGACGGAGATGACGAGGAGGACGACGATGAGGAGGAGGACGACGACGATGAGGATGAGGACATGCAAACTGGCGGAGAAGCCGCTGCACCTGCCGCACCGCGAGAGCCGCCCCCCTCCTCTAGGGAACAACGCCCACACGAGGGCGCACGCCGCGAACGGATCCCGCACGACCCGCAGCGCAACCCGAACCGCGACCAACAGCGGAACGATCAGCCCACACGCCCCACGGACCAAGGGCCACGCCAAGACCGCGACCAGCAGCGGAACGACCGCGACCAACAGCGCAACGACCGGAACCCGCAGGACCGACGGGAGCAACCGCGCAACGAGGGCGCTCAGGACCGACGCGATCAGCAGCGCGACCGCCAGCAAGGGCGCGACCAACGCGGTGATCGCGACCAGCAACGCAACGACCAACAGCGCGGCGACCGCGACCAGCAACGCCAGGAGCAACGGCAGCAACAACAGCCGCAGCGCGAGCAGTTCAACTTCGAGGCCTTCGTAGAGACCGAGGGCGTGCTGGAAGTGATGCCCGAGGGCTACGGCTTCCTGCGCAGCAGCGACTACAACTACCTCGCTTCGCCGGACGATGTGTACGTGAGCCAGCAGCAGATCAAGCAATACGGCCTCAAGCTGGGCGACACGGTGCACGGCTATGTGCGGCCACCGCGCGAGGGCGACAAGTTCTTCCCGCTGGTGAAAGTGGACGTGATCAATGGCCGCGACCCGGAGTGGGTGCGCGATCGGGTACCGTTCAAGTTCCTCACCCCGCTCTTCCCCGACGAGAAGTTCAACCTCGCTGGCAAGGACACCAACATCAGCATGCGTGTGCTGGACCTCTTCGCCCCCATCGGCAAGGGCCAGCGTGGCTTGATCGTGGCCCAACCCAAGACCGGTAAAACGGTGTTGCTGAAGGATGTGGCCAACGCGATCGCCGCCAACCACCCCGAGGTGTACCTGATCGTACTGCTGATCGACGAACGGCCCGAAGAGGTGACCGACATGGCCCGCAGTGTGAACGCCGAGGTGATCGCCAGCACCTTCGACGAACCCGCCTCGCGCCATGTGGCCGTGGCCGGCATCGTACTGGAGAAAGCGAAAGCCCTCACCGAATGTGGCCACGACGTGGTGATCCTGCTGGACTCCATCACCCGGTTGGCCCGCGCGTACAACACCGTGCAACCCGCCAGCGGCAAGATCCTCAGCGGCGGTGTGGATGCCAATGCGCTGCAGAAACCCAAGCGCTTCTTCGGTGCTGCCCGTAAGATCGAGAACGGAGGTTCCCTCACCATCCTCGCCACGGCACTGGTGGATACCGGCAGCAAGATGGACGAGGTGATCTTCGAGGAGTTCAAAGGCACGGGCAACATGGAACTGCAGCTGGATCGGAAGATCAGCAACCGACGCATCTTCCCGGCCATCGACATCCTCAGCTCCGGCACCCGCCGCGACGATCTCCTGCACCACAAGGACGTTCTGCAACGCACCTGGATCCTGCGCAAGCACCTGGCCGACATGAACAGTGTGGAGGCCATGGAGTTCGTGAAGAAGCACATGGAGGGCACGAAGAGCAACGAGGAGTTCCTGGTGAGCATGAATGGGTAGTAGGCAGTGGGCAGTGGGCAGTGGGCAGTTGGCAGTTGCGGAGCGTCGTAGCCGTGTGCTTTGGTTCTTGAGTTCTTGCTCGTTCAGGATGTCATCAATTAAACCAAGGAACATGGCAGCCTTCAAGGATCTGATCGCTTACAAGAAAGCGTTCGAAATGTCGCGGATGGTATTCGTTCTGTCCAAGCGATCCCCGAAGGAAGAGGCCTACTCACTCACCGACCAGATCCGGCGGTCTTCGCGCTCCGTTACAGCCCAGCTGGCAGAGGGTCACCGGAAACGCCGCTACCCGCTTTCGTTCATCGCAAAAATGGTCGACTCTGACGGAGAGAATGCCGAAACCCAGGTTTGGCTGGACCATGCGGTAGCTTGTGAACATGTGACCGGGAAGGACATCGCACCTATGCTCCCTCTTTCAGAAGAAGTCGGTCGACTCTTGGCCGATATGATCGAAGACCCCGGTGAATACGGAGCGATCGACCGATCGAAGCCACGTTCGCTTGGGACGGATCGCAGGGGTACCAACCGATCCTGAACGGCCGACCATGAACTGCGAACAGCGGCCTTTCCGCAACTTCGTGCAAGGCAAAAAGAACCCATGAACCTCTCCCTTATCGGTGTCGCCGCGGTGATCGCGCTACGGCTCGGCCTGCACTACGCCGGGCGGTCGCCCGAGGGCACGGACTTCATGCTCGTGCATTTCCTCGCGATCGTGACCATCGTGTTCTTCACCGGCCAACGCCTGCTCCAGGGCGATGCCCGCACCTCCTTCCCCGACCTGATGCGCGAGGGCTTCAAGAGCGCCGCGGTGTACGCGGTGATCTTCTCCCTGTTCCTCGTGGTGCATTACCGCCTGATCGATCCGGGCCATTTCACCGCGCGGGTGAACGAGATGGTGGAACGCGGCATCGCCGACGGCCAGCCGGAAGCGGTGATCCGACCGCGGTTGGAGAAGTTCTTCACGCCCTTCAACTACGCCAGCATGACGTTCTTCACCTTGCTGATCGTGGGGGCCTTCAACGCGCTGGCCGTGGGCCTGCTTCACCACAAGGTGCTGCGGAAGTTCATGCGATGAACGCCTCGCACAGCGCCTGAAGGTCGAGTCCCCCGAAGTTGCCGCTGCTCATCATCAGCAGCACGGCCTTCTCCTGGCGCTCCTCGCGCACGGCACCGATCACGGCGATCGGATCGTTCATCACCTTCACATCCGCACGGGCGAAGGCGCGTTGGATGCGCTCCGGGGGGATCGGGGGCAGACGCTTGAGCTGCACCGCGTGCGGATCGTAGAACACGATGGCACGGTCCGCGGCATCCATGCTCCCGGCGTACTGGTCCAGGAACCCCTCGCTGAGGCTGCTGTACGTGTGCAGCTCCATGCAGGCCACCAACTGGCGGTCGGGGAACTGTTCCCGTACGGCCTGCACCGTGGCCTTCAGCTTGCTCGGCGAGTGTGCGAAATCCTTGAACACCGTGCGCAGCTCGTTGCCGCCGATGCGTTCCAGCCGCTTGGCGGCACCGTGGAAGCTCGCGATGGCCGCGTTGAACTCCGCCTCGCCGATGCCCAACAGATGGCACACCTTGCGCGCGCCTTCCAGGTTCTGCAGGTTGTGCTGACCGAAGACCTTCAAGGGCACCTCGCCGTGGTGCGTTCCCAGGATGGTGATACCGTTCTCGATCCTGTGCTCCGGCACACCGTACGGTATCCGTTGCGCAGCCACCTCCGGCGCTTCCGCGATCCTCCGCACCTCCTCGTCCTCGCGGCAGTACACGAGCTTGCCACCCGGTTCAATGGCTTCGATGAACATCCGGAACTGATCCACGTAGCCCTCGAAGGTCTTGAACACGTTGATGTGGTCCCAGGCGATGCCGCTGATCAGTGCGATGTTCGGCTTGTACAGGTGGAACTTGGGCACCGGCTCCAACGCGGAGGCCAGGTACTCATCGCCCTCGATGATGGCCACCTTGCTCCTTTCACCGAGCTTCACCATGCAATCGAAGCCATCGAGCTGGGCGCCCACCAGGTAATCGAACTCCACCCCGGCGTGGCGCAACACATGCACGATCATGCTGGTGATGGTGGTCTTGCCATGGCTGCCGCCGATCACCACACGGGTCTTGCCCTTGGTGCGTTCGTAGAAATACGAGGGGTAGCTGTACACCGGGATGCCCAGCTCCTGCGCACGTTTCAACTCGGGATTGTCCAGTCGGGCATGCATGCCCAGGATCACCGCCGAAAGTCCCGCATGGATCCGGAGCGGGTCCCAGCCCAAACGGTCGGGCAGCAGGCCCAGCCGTTCCAGGCGGCTGCGGCTCGGCTCGAAGATCTCATCGTCGCTCCCGCTCACCTCGAAGCCTTGCTGGTGCAGTGCGATGGCCAGGTTGTGCATGGCGCTTCCGCCGATGGCGATGAAATGGACTTGACCGGACATGGTGCGATCGCTCACGTGCACATACCGCTCAACGGAACCGGAATGGACATGGGCGTACAAAATTCAACGGACTCGCTATTCCTTGCCGGTGCACCACGAACAATGGATCAACCAATGATCGTGGATCGATGGGATCCTCGAAAGGATCTCCGAAATTGGTCCCATGCAGCTACACGTGATCGATACCGGTCTCTTCAAACTCGATGGCGGCGCCATGTTCGGCGTGGTGCCCAAGACCCTCTGGAGCAAGAACCACCCACCCGATGCGAACAACCTGTGCACCTGGGCCATGCGCTGCCTGTTGGTGGAGGATGGCGACCGGCTGATGCTGATCGACAACGGCATCGGCGATAAGCAGGACGCCAAGTTCTTCGGGCATTACGACCTGCACGGAACGGACAGCTTGGACGGTTCGCTGAAGAAGGCCGGGTTCTCGCGCGACGACATCACCGACGTATTCCTCACCCACCTGCATTTCGACCACTGCGGTGGCAGCATCGTACGGAATGGAGACGGCTTCGCCCCCGCGTTCAAGAACGCCACGTTCTGGAGCAACGCGCACCACTGGCGATGGGCCACCGCACCCAATGCCCGCGAGAAGGCCAGCTTCCTCAGCGAGAACATCCTGCCCATCCAGGAAAGCGGCCAACTGAAGTTCGTTGACGTGGGCCGCCGTAGCGCCGAGGAGAACGTGTACCTCCACAACGCGCTGCCCAACATGGACGTGTTCCTGGTGAACGGCCATACCGATGCCATGATGATCCCGATCATGCGCTACAAGGACCGCACCGTGGCCTTCATGGCCGATCTGTTGCCCAGCATCCATCACATCCCCCTACCCTGGGTGATGGCCTATGACACACGCCCCCTGCTCACCCTGGCCGAGAAGAGGGACTTCCTCGGGATGGCCGCCGATGAAAAGTTCGTGCTCTTCTTCGAGCATGATGCGCACCACCAATGCTGCACCGTGGAGCGCACCGAGAAGGGGATCCGGCTCAAGGAGACCTTCCCCCTGAGCGCGCTGGGCTGAGCTTCGCCCCCGGTGCTTCAGGATCCGACCCGACGTTCCGCGATGAACGCTCCCTGATCGCGTACATCGTGGCAGTGGATGTTCCTCTCGGCGCACCAACGTTGCACGAACCTACGCAGCTTCCACGGCAGCCCTCCTGCGAGCACCACGTGCCCCGGACCAACGGCCAGTTCCTCCAGGTCGGCGGCACCGAGGTAAGCAAGGTCGTGCAGCACCAGAACGTCCGCCGCGTGCCGTACCACGACTTCGCTCCCCCCGTGGTGGAAGTGAACCTTGATCCCTGGGGCGGACCAACTTCCCCCTCCACAATACGTCTGCCCGAATGTTGAGGCCACGTGACCATAGAGTTCATCCGGGCCGATGGATCCCTGGCGCACCACGCCTCGTGCGCGGATGTGGCGGCCCACCTTTTGCTGCAACCAGGGAGGTAGGTGCGACGTGTCCGGTGTGAACACCGTGAGTTCGCGACCGACCACCATGGACACCTGAAGCGCCTTGCGGTCGTCGTACACCGTGAAGGTGACCCTGTCCTGCTGTTGGCGGGCCTGAACACCCCAGCCCAACAAGAGCATCACCAGCGCAATTCCAGAGGCGCCCAGCGCCGGTCTCCAACGCCAGAACGACCAGATGGCGAGCAGCACGACCATGGCGTACAGGAGAAGCATGTCCCACCACGTGACCCGGATGGCCGGATACGCTCCGGGCAACTCGGCAAAGAAGGTGGTGACCCGATCCACCACCACCAGTAGCAAGGAGAGCAGGAAGCTGATGAGCCCGCCGAGGAGGGGTATGCGGAAGAAAGCCAGCAAGGCCACCGAACCCCAGACCGCCATGCCCGCAACGAACACCACCACCAGGTTCGCCGGCAAGAACCACACCGGAAAGGCCTGGAAGAGGTACAACGATAGTGGCGTGGTGAACACTTGTGCCGCCAGCGATACCACCACCAGCGACCAGCAGTAAGCCAGTGCCCGCCCACCGGGCATCCAGAGCCGAAGCAACGGGCCGTAGAAGAGAATGATGCCCAAGACCGCCAGGAACGATAGCAGGAAACCGACCTCAACGAGCATGTGCGGGTCCCACAGCACCAACACCAAGGCCGCCGCGAAGAGGCTGTTGAGCGCTTCGTTGCGCCGCTCGGTCATGCTCGCGAGGGTGAACAGGCTGAACATGATGGTGGCCCGGAGGACACTCGGACATGCTCCGGTGAGCCCTGCGTAGCCCCAGAGCGCCAACAGGATCAAGCCCCCCCGGGTGACACGAGCGCGCGTTCCGCCACCCCACCAGTCCAACAAGAACAGTAACATGGCATAGATGAACCCGACGTGCGACCCCGACACCGCAAGGATGTGCACCGTGCCGCTCTTCACGAAGGCGTCCTTCTGTTCGTGGTCCAATTCGTCGCGGAGGCCAAGCACCAATGCCTTGGCCAGGGCCCGTTCGCGATAGGACAGACCACTTTCGACCAGCCAGGTGGCGATCCGCTGACGGGTTGGCTCGAACAGGTCCGTCCATTGCCACCCATGACCGATGATCCTCCAATCGCCCGAGCCTGCGAATGTCTCGTGATGAAGTCCACGCGACGCCGCCCAGGCACCGCGATCGAAACCGCCCGGGTCGGCCACACGGGTAATGGGCAACACGACGCTCCGCAGCATCAACTCATCACCGGCCACGGGATCGGCCTCGCCAGGCTTGCGCAATAGTGTGAGCATGACCGCTCCGGTGCGCGTATACACCACGCCATCGCGGAGCATGGCCAATACGTCCGCATCGGCCCGCACCACCTTGTCACTGATCCCGTTCACCGCGGTGACCCGAAGCACCCGAGGCAGCCGATCGACACCATCCACCGCCACGTGCGTGGGTTGCGTGAGCGGATCGCGCAACTCCTGCCAGCAGATCCCGAACACCAGGAACCAGGCCATGGAGACAGCGCCGCGAACTCCACGGGTGGCAAAGGGAAGCCTGCGTGCGAACACCGCGAAAGCCACCACGGAGAGCAGTGCCAGCACCGCTAATGCCGGCGCCAGCGGTAGAGACCACCGCATCGCCAGCACCATGCCCAACATCAGCGGTAGTGCAAGCCGTAGCATCGGCGCACCTGCCACGACACGCAATGGGTCCACCGCACCTTGGATCATGGGCCGACTGACCTTGGGAGCTTGAATGTAGCACATTCCACATCAGCCCCACCCCATGGTAGGCCCGAACGACCACGGCTGCCCATGGACCGGTGGACGTTGCTCCGACCGCCTTCAGACCACCTCCAACATCAAGCACTTCAGGTAGTGCGTCTCCGGCACACCCCAAAGGATCGGGTGATCCGGTGGTTGGGCACCGCAGTACACCTCGCGCAACCGGCGGCCTGCATCGCGTGCGGCTTCGGCCACCATCTTCCGGAACAGGTCCGGCGTCATGTGTTGCGAACAGGAACAGGTCACCAGGAAACCACCACTGGGGATGCACTTCAACGCCCGCAGATTGATCTCCTTGTACCCGCGGTATGCGTTGTCGATGGCACCACGGCTCTTGGCGAAGGCCGGTGGGTCCAGCACGATCACATCCCACTGTTCACCCTTTCGACTCATCTCGGTCAGGTGGTCGAACACATTGGCCACAGCGAAGCGGCACTCCTTCAGCCCGTTGACCTCCGCGTTGCGCGTGGCTTGTGCCACGGCATCCTCACTGATGTCCAGGCCCAGCACCGTCTTGGCCCCATAGTACGCCGCATGCAGCCCGAAGCCTCCGGTATGGGTGAAACAGTCCAACACGCGCTGGCCTTGGCTGATGCCCCGCATCGCCGCATGGTTCTGCACCTGGTCCAGGAAGTGACCGGTCTTCTGACCTTCTGCCACGTCCACATGCAGCTTCAATCCGTTCTCGTCGATCAGCAGGTCGGTCTTGAAGGCCTTGCCATGGGGGCCCTTCTCCAACGACAGCCCTTCCTTTTCCCGAATGGGCACATCGTTGCGCAGGTATATGCCCTGGGGGCCGATGACCGAGGCGAGGGTTTCGAGCACCACCTCCCGCCAGCGCTCCATGCCCAAGGTGAGGAACTGCACGGATAGGACATCGTTGAACTTATCCACCACCAGACCCGGAAGGAAGTCGGCATCGCCGAACACCACCCGGCACGATCCCCGATACCCCATGCGCTGCCTGTATTCCCACGCACGCTGGACCCGCCCTGCGATGAACTCCTTGTTCACGCGTACATCCACCTGCGGGGTGAGCAGGCGGACCCTGATCAGCGAGGCCGGGTTGATGTAGCCTTGCCCCAATGGTCGGTTGCGCGCATCGAACACCTGTACGATGTCGCCGGGCTCGTACGTCCCTTCTTCCCTGACGATCTGGTTGGCGAAGATCCATGGATGTCCCCGCTGTATGCGGTCCTGGGTGTCGTTCACCGTGATGCGCGCCTGTGCCATGGGTATGCGCCGTGTACGATGGGTGAAGGCGCGGCTGCGAAGGTAGGATCCATCACCCGTGCGACGGCCCGTGTCCTGGTGCCGCTACTTTCGCACCGTGAACAAGCTCACCCATTCCAAGGAACGCACCACGCTGCTCCGCTTCCTCGGACGCCTGGGCCAGGCACAGCTGAACGCAGGGAACGCGGTATCCTTAGTGGAACGCGACTTGGCGATGATCGCCCGGGTGAACGGCGAGCCCAACGTTCAGGTGTTCGTTCTACCCACGGTGCTGTTCTTGAAGTGGGAAGGCGGCGAAGAACACCAGGTGGACATGGCGCATGGCGCCTACCGCGTGGCGACACTTCGGTTCGACCAGATCGAGGAGGTGTTCACCATCGCCCGCTCCGCACGGAAAGGCGAACTGACACCGCAGGAAGGGCTTGACCGCATCGATATCATGTGGAACACGCCCCATTTCTACGGCGATGTGGGATACGTATGCGGCTATTTGATGACCACCCTCGGCGTGGCGCTGATGCTGCGCCCGTCGATCAACGGCCTGCTCATCACCAGCCTGATGGCCTTTGTTTGCGCGCTGATCCTGGTGGTGGCACGCCGGCGCCCTTCATGGTCGGTGGTGTTGCCCGTGGTGGTATCCTTCCTGCTCAGTGCAGGCGTGGCCATCGGCTATCGCCACGGATTGCAAGAACCGCCGCTCAACATCCTGATCCCACCGCTGATCACCTTCCTGCCCGGGATGATGCTCACGGTAAGTGTGATCGAACTGGCGTACAACAGCATCATCTCCGGAGCCAGCCGCATGGTGGCGGGCTTCACCCGGTTGGTGCTGCTGGCCTTCGGCATCATCGGCGGTTTCAAGGCCTTCGATGATGGCAGCGTACGCTACGCCACCCAGTTCGCCGAACGGCTCCCTGCCTATTGGCCATGGGTGGGCGTGGTGATCTTCACCTTCGGCCTGCACATCTACCAGAGCAGTAAGCGCCGGTCGCTCATCTTCATGCTCATCACCGCGTTCTCCGCGTACATCGGCCAGACCTTCTCCGGCCTCTTCATCCACGGGGCCTCCACCACCTTCTTCGGGGCCGCCCTCATGATGATGACCGCCCTGGTGATCGAATTCCGCTTCAAAGGCCCGCCCTCGATCGTGACCTTCCTTCCCGGATTCTGGTTGCTCACCCCGGGCTCCTTCGGGCTGATGAGCGTAACGGCCCTGGCCACAGGCATGGACACCGGAGGCAGTGTGCTCAATGTGCTGTTCGCACTCGCAGGGATCGCCACCGGCTGCTTGATCGGCGCATTCGTGTACAACGCTCTATTGCACCCCCGCAAAGCCAGTTGGTGGCGGGTGCAGGAGGCGTAGACCCCACCGTTCTACCGTAGGTGGCACAACATCGTCGGGTCCAGCAGGCATTCAGTGGAAGCAACCGCCTACAGTACGTGTGGACCGATGTTCCTCACGCACCGTATTCACCGCTTGGGGCCAGCGGTATCCTTGGGCTTCTCCGCATCGCGGAAAAAATCCAGTGTATTCACGTCCACCAGGTGGACATCGGTGTAGTAGTGCCGCAAGATCTCGATGTAGCTCTTCCCGTCGCGGGCCATATGCATGGCACCTTCCTGACATAGACCAACACCATGTCCGAATCCACGGCCGTTAAGCACCACCTGCTCGCCCGTGGTGGTCACCGAGAAGAAGGTGGACTTCAACTTCAGGTCTTCGCGCACATGCTTCAGCGGGATCAGGGGAGTGGTGTTGCCCAGGTACAAGTCGCGGCACAGCGGTTCGTAGTTGAGCACTGCGGCCAACGCTGACTTGTCCGAGGTCTTCACCCCGAATCGACGTTCGAGGTAGCCGACCCATTCCTTCTTCGTGAGGGTACGTTGCCAGGTGGCGTTCCGTTCGCTGCGGCAGTATGTATCCACCGTGGCGCGCAGGTAGGGTTCGCGTTTGGCCCACAGATCCTCGGCGTTCATCGTCTCCCCACCACAATTGCTGTGGAACAGGGCGTGGATCAGTTTGATGTCGGCATCCACCAGCACCATGTTGTGCGTGGCCTCAACGGCCATCTTGATGCTATCCACCTTGCACGCTCCGTGATAGACCTGGCAGTGCACGGCATCGCATAGCTCGAAGCCTTCGGGGGCATGCTTGCGCACATTGCTCAAGGCATAGGTCCGGCAGCTCACGCTCTGGAGTTTGTAATACTCCTGCCGATGCTCCCTACCGGCTTCGGCTTGCACCACACCGGCGGTATAAGCATCCAGCGGCACGCTGTTCACCAGAACCAGGCGCCCACCTTCGCTGATGATACGGAGACTACCCGGGTAGGTCCGCTCGGCCATCTTGCTCTCCGGCAAGCGCAAGCGCAGGCCGCTGTTGTCCATGCGGGGCACCAGTTCGATGGACTCCTTGGCCGTGACCGATAGGTTGAGGGATCTGGCGGTGAGGTGGCGACCGGCGAGATCGATACGCAGCCCGTCGTTCACCTGGATCTCGCCCTTGCGTTCGCCATCGGCGAACACGGTGCACGTACCCTTGGCGCTCATCACCAGCACACTACGGAACGTTCGCTCACGCAGGATACCGATACGCAACACCGTTTCCTGGGCCAGCATGCACAGGGGGAGAAGCAACGCGAAAAGCAGCGTGGTAAGACGCATTCGGCGCCGAAAGTACCGGGAGGTATCGCAGCGATCAACCCTGGCCTTGCAGACTTATCCACACCGCATTGGCAACCTTGGCCGAAGCACCTGGCCCGCCCAGCTTTTCGCGCAACTGTGCCAGGTCCTTTTCCATGGCGGTGCGGGCAACACCGGGCGCCATGATGCGCTCCAGCTCGGAGCATAGGGTTCGTACGGACAGGTCCTGTTGGATCAACTCACGCACCACCTCGCGGTCCATGATCAGGTTCACCAGGCTGATGAACCGGATGTCGACCAAGCGCTTCGCGATCCATACGTTGAGCGCACTGCCGCTATAGCACACCACCTCGGGCACACCGAACAGGGCCGTTTCCAAGGTGGCCGTACCACTGGTGACCAAGGCACCATGTGCATGGCGCAACAGGTCGTAGGTGCGCCCCTTCACCACATCGATGGGCGAGCCCTTGATCCCCTCGGCGTAAACCGTATCGGGTACCGATGGGGCGGCGGCCAGCACGAACCGATAGTCGGGATAACGCCGCGCCACCTGGGCCATCAACGGTAGCATACGTGCGATCTCCTGGTGCCGACTGCCCGGCAACAGGGCCACCACCGGCCGATCGTCCGCACCGGGAAGGGGCTCCAGCGGGGCCCTACCCTCCTGCTCGATGGCATCGAGCAGCGGATGGCCTACGAATTCCACCTCATAACCGTGTTTCGCATACCACTCCTCCTCAAAAGGCAGGATCACGTACATGCGGTCCACCACCCGCTTGATCGTACGCACCCGGCCCTTCTTCCAAGCCCACACCTGCGGGCTGATGTAGTAGTGCACCGGAATGCCCTGCGCATGGGCCCATTCGGCGATACGCAGGTTGAACCCGGGATAGTCGATCAGGATGAGCGCATCGGGCTTGAACACCTCGATGTCCTTTTTACAGTTCTCCAGGTTCCTCAGAATGGTGCGCAGGTTCATCACCACCTGGGTGAAGCCCATGAAGGCCAGTTCGCGATAGTGCTTCACCACTTCCGCCCCGGCAGCGGCCATACGGTCGCCACCCCATGCCCGCACTTCCAACCGGTTGCCGCTCACCTTGAAGAGTTCGCGCACCAGGTTTCCGCCATGCAGGTCGCCGCTGGCTTCGCCCGCTATGATGTACAGCCGCTTCATTCAGAACCAGCCGAGTTTCGTCAGCTCATCCTTCACGATGGCCGGTACGATGTACAGCCCATAGGTGAGCATCGCCATGATCACCCCGCGCATGGTCTTATGCCGATGGAACCGGTCCAACAGGAAGAAGAGGAACGCATCGGCGATGAGGCTGATGCTGACGATCCGGGTGCGGAACTCCGGCGATCCCAGGAACATGTCGTTGACGAACCACTCCAGGTCGTGCCATGGCCGAATGGCCGTGACGTACATGCCCCCGTAAGCGAAGAAGCCCAGTACCGGTGCCAGGAGCCCCAGGACGAAGCCCAGTCCCACGCTATCCCAGCGCATGGTCCCAGGTGTTCAACATGGCGATGGTGTGGTGTGCGGTCATGTCGAACTGGGTGGGCACCAGGCTCACGTACCGGTTCTCCACCGCCCACACGTCGGTATCCTCACCATGGTCGTTGTGGCTGAACTCGCCGCGCAGCCAATAGTACTCCTTGTTGCCGGGGTCCAAGCGGGTCTCGAACTCGTCCACCCAGTTGGCCTTCGCTTGTCGGCATACCCGGATACCTTTCAAGGGGGCACCATCGCTACGGGGCACGTTCACGTTGAGGCAGGTGCCTGCGGCCATACCGTGCTTCAGGGTGTTGGCCACGACGCTGCGGATCACCGGGCGCACCTGGCTGAAGTCCGCCTCAATGGCGTGGTCCATCAGGCTGAAGCCGATGCTGGGGATGCCCTCCATGGCACCTTCCACGGCCGCGCTCATGGTGCCACTGTACAACACATTGATGCTGATGTTGGCCCCATGGTTCACCCCGCTCACCAACAGATCGGGCTTGTTCCCGCCAAGCAGCTTGTAGATCGCCAACTTCACACAATCCACCGGGGTGCCGCTACAGCTCCACGCTTCCACCCCGTCCATCAGGGATACGCTCTGCAGGCGCAGGAAGCTATGGATGGTGATCGCGTGGCCCATGGCGCTCTGCGGTTTGTCCGGCGCCACGACCATCACCCGACCAAAAGCCTTCATTTCCTCGGCCAGGGCACGGATGCCCGGAGCGAAGATGCCATCGTCGTTGGTGACCAGGATCAGCGGTAGGTCTTTCATGGGATGGCAAAGGTATCCCACCGGATGTTGCGCATCGCGGCGATACCTGTTGCACGTTCCGAATAGCAGGAACACCTTTGATGCCGACCAGCGCGCAACACGCGACGCCATAACACGCAACGTTTCCCATGAAGCAGCCCATCCTCCCCCCGAACTCCGCCAAGCCCATCGCCCCCTACACGCCCGCTATCCTCACCAACGGCACGCTCTATCTCAGCGGCCAGATCGCGTTGGACGAGAACGGCGAGCTCCATACCAGCGACATCGTGACCGAGACCCGCCGCGTGATGGACAACCTCGGCAACCTGCTGAAGGCCGCCGACATGGGTTTCGAACACCTGGTGAAGATCACCATCCTGCTCAGCGACATGAGCCTGTACGGCGCGGTGAACGAGGTGTACGGCAGCTACTTCGGCGAGGTGCCTCCCGCCCGTGAAGCCTACGCTGTCAAAGGACTGCCACGCGGGGTGAACGTGGAGATCAGCGGGATCGCGGTGAAGGGTTGAGGACCTACCCCACCACGACCATCAGCAACGCCACCAGCGCGAACTGTACGGCGAAGATCAGGAGCCCGAAGCCGAGCCCTTTGCGGCCCGAACGGAACAGTTCACCGAAGCTCACCTTGAGGCCGATGGCCGCGAGCGCGATGGTGAGCGCCAGCTTACCGGCCAGTTCCATGAGTTCCAACAACGGGGCAGGCATGTCCACCAACGAACCGACCATGGTGATGCCGATGAACCCCCAGAGGTACCACGGCAACCGCACGTACTCGCGCCAATGGCGTGCTTCGCTGCGGTTCACCAGGTAGTTGAAGAGGATGAGCGCCGGGCTCAGCAGGGCCACGCGAGCAAGTTTGATGGTGGTAGCCGCTTCACCGACACCATCGCTCACCGCATATCCGGCCCCCACCACGTTGCCCACCGAATGGAGCAGGCCACCGATGAGCAGGCCCAACTGTGTATCGCTCAGGTCGAAGCGCACAAGGACCAAGGGCAGCACGATCATACCCAGGCTGCCGAAGAGATTGACCACCGCCATGGCGATGCCCACATCCTCCTTGTTCTTGGCCACACGCGGGGCCAGGGCCGCGATCGCGCTCGATCCGCAGATCGCCGTACCGAAGCCCACCAACCAGCCCGTGGATCCCGGGCAACGCACCACTTGCGCCAGCCGGAAGGTGATCAGCACCATGCCCACCACCACCACGGCCACGATGGTGAACGCACCGGCACCCAAGGCGGCGATGTGCTCATAGTCGATCCCGAACGCCAGGAAGATCACCGACAACTCCAACAGCTTGCCGCTGGTGAAGGTGATGCCGGGCATAACCGTGGCGGGCAACCGCGCTCCGTTGCCTACCACCATGCCCAGCACCAGCGCCAACAGCAGCCCATTGAGCCACCCCGGGGTGTAGGTCGACAAGAAGTGCCCCGACAACCCCAACAAGGTGGCCAAGGCCATGCCCGGCCAGAAGGATCGGAAGGATGCGGCGATCAACGGTCGTACGTAGGGTGAGGCGCAAAACTATCCGCGACGTCCCAGGCCTTCTGGACCTTTTATCACCGATCACTTCCCGGCCAGCCACCGGAAGCCGTCCAGCACCGCCTGGTGCAGGATGTTCGCATGATCGTGCCGCGGCAGGAAGCCGAATCCGCTCCGGACCTTCGGGTTCTTCTTCACCACCGCATATAACCGCTTGGCATCGCCTTCCATGCGCTTGCCCTCTTTGCCCACCGCGATGTACACCGCCTTAGGAGCCTTCGCCGGATCAGTGATGAACGTGGCGGGCTGCTTCAACAAGGACCCATCGTCCCACCAGATGCTGGGGCTTACGATCAGGTAACGGTTGAACAGCTCCGGGCGCTTGATGAGCACTTCGGCCGCGAACAGGCCACCGAGCGATTGCCCGATCAGCATGCGATCCCCGTCCGTGCGGTAGTTCGCCTCCACATACGGGATCACCTCGTCGGCGATGAACCGCGTGAAGGCCGCACTCCCACCGGTGGTGGGGAACTTCTCCTTGTCGGCCGCGATGGTGGTGGGAAAGGTGAGGTCGCGCTTGCGGTCCACATTGGCAAGGCCCACCACGATGCTGGGCGGCTGCCAGGCGATCCACTCGAACGCAGCGAACTGCAGGGCGCCAGTGACATGGATGAAGTCCTCGTCGGCCCCACCATCGAGCAGGTAGATCACCGGATAGCGCGCGGCACTGTCGGGGTGATAGCCCTGCGGCAGGGCGATGTTGAGCACGCGGTCCTCGCCCAGGGTGGTGGAATGGATGGTCTCGGTGAAGCCAAAGGCGAATGGCTCGGGTGCTGGGCGTTGGGCCGCCAGCACCCCGCTCCACCCCAACAAGATCGCGAAGAACGACCGTCGCATGAGACCCATCCGCCTCAGTACATATGCTTGAGGTTCACGGCGTAGAGCACGATGAACAGGATGCTGACGAAGGCCCCGAAGCCCAGGCCCATGATCGCCACCATATTGAACCCCAGGAAGTACAACGGTACGAGCACCCCCAGGATGGACGCCACGGTGTAGTACCAGAAGCCCTGCTTTTGAAGGTTCCACATCAGCCATACCCCGTAGAGGCTAATCAGCGAAAGCACCAGTGCGGTGATGCCCAAGGGCTTGGCATGTTCGGCGGCCTTCTCGCTCAAGGCGATCCCCTCTTCCATGAGCTTTTGGGCGAAGGCTCCGCCCTGGCCTTGCAATTGTGCCATGGACTCCTCCATGGCGGCTCGCGCCTCGGCCAGGTCGGACTGGGCCTTGTCGGTGAAGCCCGTGCGAAGTCCATCGAGCGCCCCCCAGAGGCCACCGATGAAGCTAAGGATGCAGATGATCGTGAGCAGCGTTGGGCGCTGGGCAGGTGCCGAGGGGTCCATGGTGTTCATGCGATGTTCGGGTGTTTGGTCCGTGCCAATGTAATCCGTTGGAACGGGACATGGCGTCAGTTCATCACAAGATCCTCCACCGCAAGGACCGGTGCTACCGCATCCGTTTGAGCTGGCTGCCGTAGGCGGCGGTCATGGCCACGGCCAGGAGGGGACCGAACACCCCCAACATGGACCATGGCAGGATGAAGTGGGGTGCGAACAGCCCCACCAACTGCGCCACGGCATAGATGGAGAAGCCGCTCCTCCGCCCGCGCCACATGCCGATGGCCCCTACCAGCCGCCCCACCGTCCGCGCCAGGTAGATCAGCATCAGGAGCACGCCGTTGGCATGGAAGATCCGGACGATGGCCTCCACCTGGGCCAGCTCGTCGCCCGAAACATATTGGCTCGCCGATCCCGTGAAGAGCGCGATGAACTCATCCTCGGGCATCTGCCGTGCACCCAACATGGCCAGCAACATGAGCCCATAGAGCAGGAGGAAGAGGCCCGTGTTCACGAAGGTGAGCACGCCCAGGCCGGAGATCAGGTCGGGACGTTTGGTACTTCCGTTCTCGTCGGGCAGGAATTCGGTGGTCTCCATCGGTGGCGAAGGTAAAGGCCCTTCCTCTTCGGCACCTACGGACCCGCTTGCCAACACACCTGCCGGGCCGCGAGAGCCCCGTGAACCGGTACGACCACGCCCTGGTCGGAGGATCCATCGAGAAGCATGGCCGCTTGTTCCCCCCCAATGGGTACTTTTGCGGCCCAACCTGAACAAGCAACACTTTCCGATGAGCTACGACGTCATCGTTCTCGGCAGTGGCCCCGGCGGCTACGTGGCCGCCATCCGTGCCAGCCAACTCGGCCTGAAGACCGCTATCGTGGAGAAGGAGGCCCTCGGCGGCATCTGCCTCAACTGGGGCTGCATCCCCACCAAGGCCCTGCTCAAGAGCGCCCAGGTGTTCGAGTACATCAACCACGCCAAGGATTACGGCATCACCGTGGCCGAAGGCAAGCCGGACATGAAGGCCATCGTGGCACGTAGCCGCGGCGTGGCCGACGGTATGAGCAAGGGCGTGCAGTTCCTGATGAAGAAGAACAAGATCGAGGTGATCATGGGCGCGGGTAAACTGCAGCCCGGTCGCAAGATCGAGGTGACCGCCGCCGACGGTAAGAAGCAAGTGGTGGAGGGCAAACACATCATCATCGCCACCGGCGCCCGTAGCCGGGTGCTGCCCAACCTGCCCCAGGATGGCAAGAAGATCATCGGCTACCGCGAGGCCATGGTATTGCCCGAGCAGCCCAAGAGCATGGTGGTGGTGGGCAGCGGCGCCATCGGCAGCGAATTCGCCTACTTCTACAACGCCATCGGCACCAAGGTGACCCTGGTGGAATTCCTGCCCAACGTGGTGCCTGTGGAAGATGAGGAGGTGAGCAAGCAGCTGGAGAAGAGCTTCAAGAAGCAGGGCATGGAGGTGCTCACCAGCAGCGAGGTGACCAGCGTGGACACCAAGGGCAAGGGCTGTGTGGTGACCATCAAGACCCCCAAGGGCGAACAGAAGGTGGAGTGCGACATCGTGCTGAGCGCGGTGGGCATCGCCGCCAACATCGAGGGCATCGGCCTGGAAGAGGTGGGCATCGTCACCGACAGGGGCAAGATCAAGGTGAACGAGTTCTACGCCACCAACATTCCCGGGTACTACGCCATCGGCGACGTCACCCCGGGGCAGGCGTTGGCACACGTGGCCAGTGCCGAAGGCATCATCTGCGTGGAGCAGATCGCCGGCCATCACCCGCAGCCCCTGGACTATGGGAACATCCCCGGTTGCACCTATTGCAGCCCCGAGGTAGCCAGCGTGGGCATCACCGAAAAGCAGGCCAAGGAGAAAGGGCTGGAGATCAAGGTGGGCAAGTTCCCCTTCAGCGCCAGCGGCAAGGCCAGCGCGGCCGGTGCCAAGGATGGTTTCGTGAAGCTGATCTTCGACGCCAAATACGGCGAACTGCTGGGCGCCCACATGATCGGCATGAACGTGACCGAGATGATCGCCGAGTGCGTGAGCATCCGCAAGCTGGAGACCACGGGCCACGAGATCATCAAGACGGTACACCCCCACCCCACCATGAGCGAAGCGATCATGGAGGCGGCCGCCGCAGCTTACGGCGAGGTGATCCACCTGTAGGGTCCGATACGATCCACCGTTCGGGTGATGTGGCCTGCCCACCACCCGAATGGTCGGATCAAGTACCAACGCCCCATGTGCGGTATCGCGGGAACCTTCCAGATCGATGCTTCGTGCCCACCGCCCGCGGATCGGATCGGAGCCGCGTTGCAGTGCATCGCACACCGCGGACCGGACGACGAAGGGATCCATCGGAACGGCCGTGCGGTCCTGGGGCACCGGCGCCTCAGCATCATCGACACCAGCAGCAACGGCCACCAGCCCTTCGTGGACAATGGCGGCCGTTACACCATCGCCTTCAACGGGGAGGTCTTCAACTTCCGATCGCTTCGCGCGGACCTCGAAGCCCAGGGCCACACCTTCCGCAGCCACAGCGATACCGAGGTGATCCTGCGCCTGTACGCCGTGAAGGGCCCTTCTTTCCTGCACGACCTCAACGGCTTCTTCGCCCTGGCCATCCATGATGCACAGGAAGACACCTTGTTCCTGGCCCGCGACCGCTTCGGCGTGAAGCCATTGCTCTGGAGCGAGGTGAACGGACAACTCCTCTTCGCCAGTGAGCTACGGGCATTGATCGCACTGGGTGCACCTCGCGACCAGGACCTGGTGAGCGCCCGCCAATACCTCGCCTACTACTACATCCCAGCTCCGCACACGGTGTTCCAGGGGGCGCACAAACTGCTTCCCGGGCATTGCCTCCACGTGGACCGCCAGGGTGTGCGCGTGGAACGTTGGTACGATGTGGTGGCCGCGAGCAAGCAGGTGCCGAAGAGCACCGACCCCGGACGAACCCTGTTCCAGCTGATGGATGATGCGGTGCGCCTGCGGTTGATCGCGGACGTGCCCGTGGGCGCATTCCTGAGCGGCGGTGTGGACAGCAGCATCGTGAGCGCCCTGGCCGCACGGCACCACAAGCACCTGCACACCTTCAGCATCGGTTATGCGGACGACCCCTTCTTCGACGAGAGCCGGTATGCCGAGGAAGTGGCGCGCCACATCAAGAGCGACCACCATACCTTCAAGCTCACCCGCGAGGAGCTGGCCGCGGACTATACGAGGCTGCTGGCCGCCACCGACGAACCCTTCGCCGACAGCAGCGCCCTCCCGTCCTTCATGCTGTGCGAACGCACCCGCAAGCACGTGACCGTGGCCGTGAGCGGCGACGGGGCCGATGAGGTGTTCGGCGGGTACACGAAGCACCAGGCCGAACTGCGATGGCGCTCTCCCGGGGCCGCCGAACGGGCCGTACGCCTGCTGGCCCCGCTCTGGCGTGCCCTGCCCCGATCGCGCAACGGCAAGTGGCCCAACCGGTTCCGCCAGTACGATCGGTTCGCCCGCCTGGCCAACACCCCGGAGGACCGCCGATTCCAAGAACTCGCCGCCTTCACCACCCACGAAGAGGCACAGGCCTTGATGGCCCGCCCGGCCGATCCCAGCGAGCTCAGCCGCCGCGAACAGGCCTTCAGCGAAGCCTTCCGCCGCATGGCCGGCATGAACGGTGCCCTGCTCGCCGATGTGCAGAGCACCCTGCCCAACGACATGCTGCACAAGGTGGACCTCACCAGCATGGCCCATGCCTTGGAGGTACGCACCCCCTTCTTGGACAAACGCGTGGTGGAATTCGCATTCAGCCTACCCGCCGAGGCGAAGCTGGTCCGCGGCAGTGGCAAACACCTGTTGCGCACCACCTTCGGCCCCCTGCTGCCCCCGGTGGTGATGTCCCGCGGCAAGAAAGGCTTCGAGGTGCCCCTGCTGGACCTCCTGCGCGGGCCCATGGCCGGTTTCGTGGACGAGACCTGCTCCAAGGACCTGGTACACAGCGCCGGTATGGACTGGAACGCCGTGCAAGCCCAAGTGCAGCAGCTCCGATCACCGCTTCCCGGCACATCACAGGCAACCGTACATGCCTTGCTCGTCTACTTGTCGTGGTGGAAAAACCACGCCCAGTAACAGGTCCCGATACGCTCGGCCCGGTACTTTCGCCTCTTTGCCATGCCACGCGTCCTGCGCATCATCAACCGGTTCAACCTCGGTGGCCCCACCCACAATGCGGCCTACCTGACGCGCTACCTGCCGAGCGATTATGAGACCCTGCTGGTGGGCGGGAGCCAGGAAGCCACCGAGGAAGGCAGCCACCATATCCTTCGCAACCTCGGCATCGAGCCGGTGATCCTGCCCGAGTTGCAACGCGAGGTGGCACCCTGGCGCGACCGTGGCGCCTACACCCGCATCAAGAAACTGATCAAGGAGTTCAAGCCGGACATCGTACACACCCATGCCGCCAAGGCCGGAGCCGTGGGCCGCATGGCGGCGGCCGACCTGGGGGTGAAGGCCATCGTACACACCTTCCACGGCCATGTGTTCCACAGCTACTTCGGACCGGTACGCACGGCGCTGTACAAGAACATCGAGCGGTTCCTGGCCAGGCGCTCCTCGCGCATCATCGCCATCAGCGAGAAACAGAAGCACGAACTGGTTGCCGAGCACCGCATCACCAAAGCCGATAAGGTGAGCGTGATCCCCCTGGGTTTCGACCTCAGCCGATTCCAGGCCGACCAAGCCGCGAAGCGCGCCCTATTCCGCCAGGTCTACGGGGTGGCCGATGATGAGATCGCCATCGGCATCGTGGGGCGCCTGGTACCGATCAAGAACCACGACCTGTTCCTGCAGGTACTGGCCCGGGTGAGCCAGCGCACGGGGCGCAAGCTGCGCGCCTTCATCGTGGGCGATGGCGAGGAACGTGAGCGCCTCCAGGAGCGCGTGAACGAGCTGGGCATGAGCCAGGTGGTGGGCCCCTACTTCAACGGCCACGGATTCGGCCATGGGGTGAACGGCAGACCCATGGTGCAACGCGCCCTGATCACCTTCACCAGCTGGATCAAGGAGGTGGATATCGTGAACGCTGGCGTGGATATCGTGATGCTCACCAGCCTGAACGAGGGTACCCCCGTGAGCCTGATCGAGGCCCAGGCCGCCAACAAGCCCATCGTGAGCACCCGCGTAGGCGGCATCGAGAACGTGGTCCTACCCGACCAGACGGCCTACCTGAGCGAAAGCGGGGATGTGGACGGCCTGGAACAGCAGCTCCTCCGCCTGGTGGAGGACGATGGCCTGCGGAAGCGCTTCGGACTGGGGGGATGGGACCATGTGAGCCAGCGTTTCCATTACACCCGCCTGGTCAACGACATGGATCATTTGTACCGCGAGCTCCTGAACTGAAGGATGCCCACGATCGATCGTTACTTTTGCCGGAATATGATGCGTACACTCAAACGCCTCAGCGGCATCGGATCGCTGCTGGCCATCCTGCTCAGCAGCTGCACCATCAACCGGGACGTGATGTTCCGTACGTCGATGGACTATGAGTTCGACACGTACGTCGATTCGGTGAAAAGCTCCCTGCGCCTGCAACCCAACGACATGATCCAGTTGCGGCTGTTCGCCAACGACGGTTTCAAGATGATCGACCTGGTGACCGAGAACAGCAGTCGTGAAGCCTCCTTCCTCCAGCGCGCTCAGTTCAGCTACTACATCGACAACGATGGTTTCGTCAAGTTGCCCGTGATCGGCCGGGTATCGATCCTCGGGCTCACCATCCGCGAGGCCGAGACCTTCCTGGAGGAGAAGTACAGCGCGTTCTACAACAAACCGTTCGCGCAATTGGTCGTTACCAACCGCCGGGTGGTGGTGTTCCCCGGTGAAGGCGGAAGGGCGCGGAGCGTGGTACTGGAGAACAACAACACCACCCTGCTGGAAGTGCTGGGCGAGGCGGGAGGTCTGAGCTCTCGTGGTAATGCCAAGAAGGTGAAGGTGTTCCGCTACGGCCCCAACCGCGAACGCCTCGTGTACGAATTCGACCTCAGCGACATCAGTGGTCTGCGGTATGCCGACATGGTGATGCAAGGTGATGATGTGGTGTACGTACAGCCGAACCCGGAGATCGCTCGGGAGATCCTAACGGACCTCACCCCGTTGATCACCCTCATGTCCAGTATCATCCTGGTCTACACCGTGGTGCGAAACCTGTGACCGAACGGGCATGATCAACGAGGATGTGAACAGCTCGCGCAGCGTTAGTCTCGAGAGCTACAAGGAACGGATCACGAACTTCAGCCAGGAGTTCGATCTGGGGCTGTTCGTCTTCATCCTTAACCGAAGCCTGATCTGGATCGCGCTCTGCATGCTCACGGCGCTGGCCTCGGCGCTCATCTACCTGCGCTACACCGCCCCCACCTACCAGGCACGCACGGTGATCCAGCTGCGCGCCAACAACACCGCCAAAGAGGTGCTCAACACCTCCATGGCCGCCATGGGCGAAGAGACCCAACCCGTGGAGGCCGAGGTGCAGCTCATGCGATCGGCCTATTTCCTGGACCGCGTGATCGAGAAGCTGCCCCTTGGCATCAGCTATTACAACCGCGGGCAGATCCTCACCGAGGAATATTACACCTCCTCCTTCTTCAAGATCCAAGACCTCGAAGTGACCGACCCGGCCATCATCGACCAGCCGGTGAACCTTGTTTTCCTGGGCAAGGGTCGGTTCAAGATCAACTATACCCTGGCCGGGACGCCCTTCGAAGGCACCTATGCCCTGAACGAAGTGGTGCGAACACGCCACTTCAACTGCAGGCTGTGGGTCGAAGAGGATCACCCGGCACGCACGGAACCGGAGCTTCCGTACAACCTGTATTTCCAGATCAACTCGCGCACCAGCCTGGTGAACCGGTATGCCCCGCGGTATTTCGTGGACGTGGTGGAATACACCGCCCGTACCGTGAGCCTCAGTTTCCGCGACGAGAACGCCAAGATCGCGCACGACCTGGCGGAGGCGGCGGCCCAGGAGTTCATCATCCTGGACGTGGAACGCCGTAGTCAGAGCGCCAAGAGCGTGATCGATTTCATCCGATCACAGAAGGACACCGTGGCTGCCGCACTGCGCGAATCGGAATATCGCCTGCAGACGTTCCGGATCGACAACAATGTGGCCGACCTGACCCAGCTCACCCCCATCTTCATGGAGCGGTCGGAACGCTACGAGGATGAACGCACCAAGCTGATCCTGGAGATCGAACTGCTCAAGGCCATGGCGGCTGCCACCGACAAGCCCATGCCCGAGATCAATTCGTACGACCTGCTGCCCATGCTCACGGGCACCGCCTACGAACAGGTGCTCTCCAAGACCATCAACGAACTGCTCAAACTGCTCAGTGAACGCGAAGAGCTGATGATGGAAGCGACCTCCAACAACCTGGCCATCGTATCCCTGGAGAACCGCATCGACATCCAGAAGAGGGTCGTGATGGAAAGCATCCGCGAACTGCTCAAACGGGCCGAGGAACGCCGCGACGACCTGGACGGGATCCAGCAGGATTTCGAACGCCGCTACCGGACCCTGCCCGAGAAAGAGCTCGAGTTCGCCCGCATCGAACGCATCTTCGCCATCAACGAGAAGTACTACACCCTGCTGCTCGAGAAGGACATCGAGTACAACATCAGCAAGGCGGGTTTCGTACCGGAGAACAAGGTGCTGGAATCCGCCGTGGTGCCCACCGCACCGCTGTTCCCCGACCGCAACCTGATCCTGATCTACTACCTGGCCACCGGCTTCATCATCAGCTTCCTGATCGTCCTGGTCCGCTATGTCCTGCACGACAGCATCACCTCCCTCCACGATATCGCCAAGCTCTCCCACGCCAGCATCTCCATCCTCGGCATGGTGCCCAAGTACAAGAAGGAGATCCCCATATCGCAGCTGCTGATCGACAAGAACCCGAAATCGCTCATCGCCGAGGCCTTCCGCACCATCCGCACCAACCTCCAGTTCATGGACAACACGGAAGGTGCCAAGACCATCGCCATCACCAGCACCATCTCCGGCGAGGGGAAGACCTTCGTGGCCATCAACCTGGCCGGTATCATCTCCTTCAGCGGCAAGCGCGTGATCATCCTCGACCTGGACATGCGAAAACCCAAGATCCACCTGGGCTTCGGCGTGGAGAACATCCGTGGTATGAGCACCCTGTTGATCAACAAGGACAAACTCCACGATTGCATCCAGCATAGCGCTCTCGAAAGCCTGCATTTCATCACCGCTGGCCCCATCCCGCCCAACCCCTCAGAACTCATCATCAGCGCGCGCATGACCTCCCTGCTCGAAGAGCTGAAGACCATGTACGACATCATCCTGATCGACAACCCGCCGGTGGGGCTGGTGACCGACGGGGTGCCCATCATCCAGCGGGCGGACTACCCGATCTACATCTTCCGCTCGGACTACAGCAAGAAGCAGTTCGTACAGAACGTGGACCGGCTGATCAACGAGAACAACATCAACCGGCTGAGCACCATCCTCAACGGCGTTGACATCGACCGCAATAAGTACGGCTACAATTATGGCTACGGCTACGGCTATGGCTACGGCTACGGCCAAGGCTATGGCGGCGGATACTACGAGGAGCGCACACCAACGAAGACCGGTCTGATCAGCTGGCTGTTCGGACGATCATGATGCACACCGAGAACACTTCCTTGCCGGGGCTGCTGCTGTTGACCCCCAGGGTTTTCGCCGATCCACGCGGAGCCTTCCTGGAAACCTTCAACCACCGCGCATTCCAAGAGGCCACCGGCATCGATGTCGCATTCGTGCAGGATAATGAGAGCCACTCGGCCAAGGGGGTGTTGCGCGGCCTTCACTACCAGTTGCCGCCCCACGCGCAAGGCAAACTGGTCAGGGTGGTCGCCGGTGCGGTACTGGACGTGTGCGTGGACCTGCGCGCTGGGAGCCCCACCCAGGGCCAACACTTCAAGGTGCGGCTCGATGGCGTGGAGAAGCGCATGCTGTGGATACCCCCAGGCTTCGCCCATGGCTTCCTGACCTTGGAACCCGACACCGTGTTCGTGTACAAGTGCACCGCCTACTACGAACCCACCGCTGAACGCACCATCCGCTGGAACGACCAAGACCTGGGCATCCACTGGGGCGTGACCGATCCGTTGGTGAGCGCCAAGGATGCCGGTGGCATCAGCTTCAAGGATCACCTTGCCCAAGCAGCCATGGCCGAATAGGACATGTACAGCCCCACACAGTTCTTCCTGCTCTATTCCGGCCTGTTCTTCGCAGCGCTCGTCTTCAGTCTGCTCATCAATTCGGTGTTCATGCGTTTCGCCCGCACCCTGGGGATGCGCGATGAACAACAGACCCTGATCCGCTGGAGCAGCACCGCCAAGCCTTCACTGGGTGGCATCTGCTTCTACATCCTGTTCCTGGCCTGTTTCTCGCTCTACGGGGTGCTGTTCCCCAGCCTGAGCGCAGAGGCCCTTCGCCCCGAACTCCTCGGCTTGCTCGCCGCCACCTCGCTCGGCTTCCTCATGGGCCTGGCCGACGACGCCTACAACACCCGCCCACTGCTCAAGTTCCTCGTGCAGCTGGCCTGTGGCGGCATCCTCATCGCCTCCGGCACGTGCATCGACGTGTTCGACAACCATGCCCTGAACATCGCCCTCACCCTGCTCTGGGTGGTGGGCCTGATGAACTCGATCAACATGCTCGACAACATGGACGGTATCACCACCTCGGTGTCCATCGCGATCCTGATCGCCGGGGTGATGTCCATGCTCGTGATCGGCCCCATGGATCCCGTGTACATGGTGCTCCTCATCGGAACCATGGCCGCCCTCACCGGTTTCCTCTTCTTCAACTGGAACCCCAGCCGCATGTTCATGGGCGATACCGGCAGCCAGTTCCTGGGCGTGTTCCTGGCCTTCGTGGGCATCCGCTTCTTCTGGAACGCCGCGAGCATCGAAGGCCATTGGGAGCCCGCCCGCCAGACCATCAGCGCCATCATCGTCTTCCTCCTCCCCATCGTGGACACCACGGTGGTCACCATCTCCCGCATCGCCAAGGGCCGGTCGCCCTTCGTCGGTGGCCGCGACCACACCACCCACCACCTGAGCTATGCCGGCTACAGCGACGGGCAGGTGGCCCTGATCTTCATCGGCCTCTCCCTGCTCCATGTGTTCCTTACCTTCGTCATGTGCCGGTACATCCCCGTTTGGGAGAACCTCCACACCGTGATCTTCGTTTCGTACGGTCTGTTACTCTTCCTCACCTTCTTCATCCTCACCCGCCGAACCCACCCGCCCGCGAAGCCATGAGCCAGCGACACCGCCTCCTCCGCATAGCCCTGCGCACCGCGCTTTGGGTGGTGCTGCTCGTGGGCGGAACCCTGGTCCTGCACATGTTCTCCTTCGGGACCTTGGCCACCGAGAACGACCTGGACCACCAACGGGAATTCAACGATGGATACAAGGTCTTCTCCCTCACCCTGCCCAACGAGCTCTCCTTCTGTGGTGAAAAGGTGCCGTTGGAACGGCTCGATGTGCGTGAACGGCTGGACCGTGAGCTGCTGGTGAACACCTACTGGCAGAGCAATACCCTGCTCGCCCATAAACGGGCCTCACGCTGGTTCCCCTTGATCGAGGAGATCCTGGAAAAAGAAGGCATCCCCGACGACCTGAAGTACATCGCCGTGATCGAAAGTGGCCTCACCAACGTGGTATCGCCCGCCGGGGCCACGGGGTACTGGCAATTCATGAAAGAGACCGGCATGAGCCACGGCCTGGAGGTGAACGCCGAGGTGGACGAACGTTACCACGTGGAGAAGAGCACCCGGGCAGCCTGCAAATACCTGCGCAACGCCCATACGAAATATGGAAGTTGGGCGCTGGCCGCCGCTTCCTACAACCTCGGCCAAGGTGGCGTGGACAAACAACTCGGCCGACAGAAGCGCGACAACTACTTCGACCTGTTGCTGAACGAGGAGACCGGACGCTACGTGTACCGCATCCTGGCCATGAAGGAGATCCTGCGCGACCCGGAGCGCTACGGCTTCCACCTGCGCAAGAAGGACCTCTACCAACCGTACCGCACACGCACCACCACCATCAGCGGACCGGTGGCCGACCTGGCCGACTGGGCCATCGCCAACAGCACCGACTACAAGACGGTGAAGCTGTTGAACCCGTGGTTGCGCGACAATCACCTTACGAACCGCGAGAACCGCACCTACACCGTGCTGCTCCCCGCTGAAGGCTTCGACTCCGCACCGCCGGAAGAGTGAGCCAGCCAGAGACCGACCTTGAAGACGGACGCCAAGAAGAAGGGGAAGACGGCTGCGAAGACCACCCCGGAGAACATTCCGCTGATGGATGAGGACCACATCGAGGTGTTGGGCGCCCGTGTCCACAACCTGAAGAACATCGATGTACGGATCCCCCGGGACAAGCTCGTGGTGATCACCGGGCTGAGCGGCAGCGGCAAGAGCAGCCTGGCCTTCGACACGTTGCACGCCGAAGGACAGCGACGCTACATCGAGACCTTCAACGCTTATGCCCGCCAGTTCCTCGGCGGCATCGAACGGCCCGATGTGGACCTGATCACCGGACTTAGCCCGGTGATCGCCATCGAACAAAAGACCATCAGCCGCAACCCGCGCAGCACCGTGGGCACGATCACCGAGATCTACGACCTGCTGCGGCTGCTGTATGCCCGGGTGGCCGATGCCTTCAGCCATGTGACCGGCGAACCCATGGTCCGATACACCGAGAAAAGGATCGTTGACCTGATCGGTGCCGAATACGACGGCCGGGAGGTGCTCATCCTCGCCCCGGTGGTGCGTGGCCGCAAAGGACACTACCGCGAACTCTTCGAACAGTTCCTGCGCCAGGGGTTCCTCCGCGCCCGTGTGGATGGCCAGGTGATCGACCTCACCTCCCGCCCGCGGCTGGACCGCTACAAGGTGCACGACATCGAACTGGTGATCGACCGCCTGAAGGTGAAGGCCGCCGACCCCAAGCGCCTGGCCGAAACCTGCGCCACCGCCCTGAAGTATGGCAAGGGCAACTTGATGGTGGTGGACACCCGGACGGACCAGGCCCGATACCTCAGCCGGAACCTGATGTGCCCCACCAGCGGCATCGCCTACGAGGAGCCCGAGCCCAACCTGTTCAGCTTCAACAGCCCCTATGGCGCCTGCGTGCGGTGCAGTGGCCTGGGGCAGGTGACCGAAGTGGCCTTGGACAAGATCATCCCAGACCGGTCCAAGAGCGTGAAACGCGGTGCGATCGTACCGCTCGGTGCGTACAAAAGCTCCTGGGTGTTCAAGCAGATCGAAGCCGTGCTGCACCTCCACGGCCACGACCTCAACACCCCCTTGGACGAGATCGACGAGGGCGTGCTCATGGCCCTGCTCAACGGGCTGGACGAACCCTTGAAGGTCGCCAGTGGCGTGGGGCTCAGCGACCGCCATGTGCAATTCGAGGGCATCATCGCCTTCATCCTGGAACAAGCGCGCGAGAGGCCTAAGAACGCCCAGAAGTGGGCCAACTCCTTCACCCACATGGTGGACTGCCAGGAATGCAACGGCAGCCGCCTGAAGAAGACCGCCCTGTTCTTCCGACTCGGCGGACGTAACATCCACGAGCTGGCCACCCTGAGCATCGCCGACCTGCATACTTTCATGAACGGGCTCGGGGCCCGGCTGGACGAGAAGAAGGCCTTGATCGCCCACGAAGCGATCAAGGAGATCACCGCGCGCAGCGGGTTCCTGCTCGACGTGGGACTGGAATACCTGACCCTGGACCGCAGTGCCCGCACCTTGAGCGGCGGCGAAGCCCAGCGCATACGGCTCGCCACACAGATCGGCAGCCAGCTCACCGGCGTGCTCTATATCCTGGACGAGCCCAGCATAGGGCTTCACCTGCGCGACGACCAACGGCTGATCGCCAGCCTGCGCAGCTTGCGCGATGGGGGCAATAGCGTGCTGGTGGTGGAACACGACAAGGAGATGATGCTGAGCGCCGACCACCTGATCGACATCGGCCCGGGTGCCGGTGTGCATGGCGGCCGTATCATGGCCCAAGGCCACCCTCGCGAGCTGGCCACCGGGGATAGCACCACCGCCAAGTACCTGCGCAACGAACTGCGCATCCCCGTACCCCAAGAACGTCGGAAAGGCAACGGCGAGCGCTTGATCCTGCGCGGTGCATCCGGCAACAACCTGAAACAGGTGGACGTGGATCTGCCCTTGGGCAAGTTCATCTGCGTGACCGGTGTGAGCGGAAGCGGCAAGAGCACCCTGATCGGCGACACCCTGTATCCGATCCTGAGCAAACACTTCTACCGCAGCGACGTGCATCCGCTGCCCTATTCCGGGATCGAGGGTCTACAGCACATCGACAAGGTGATCGAGGTGGACCAGAGCCCCATCGGACGCACCCCACGCAGCAACCCGGCCACCTACACCGGCCTGTTCGACCACATCCGCGAACTCTACGCCCAGTTGCCCAGCGCCAAGATCCGCGGGTACAAGGCCGGACGTTTCAGCTTCAACACCGCCGGTGGACGATGCGAAACGTGCAAAGGTGCCGGGGTGCGTGTGATCGAGATGAACTTCCTGCCCGATGTGAGCGTGCCCTGTGAGACCTGCCGCGGCAAACGCTTCGACCGGGAGACCCTGGAGGTACGGTACAAAGGCAAGAGCATCGCCGATACCCTGGCCATGCCCGTGGAGGAAGCCATGCAACACTTCGCCGACATACCGCACATCGCCACTAAGCTGAAGACCCTCCTGGACGTGGGCCTCGGTTACGTGACCCTGGGCCAGAGCAGCACCACCCTCAGCGGCGGCGAGGCCCAGCGCATCAAGCTGGCCACCGAACTGAGCAAGCGCGACACCGGGAAGACCTTCTACATCCTCGACGAGCCCACCACCGGCCTCCACTTCGAAGACGTGAAACAACTGATCAACGTCCTGGACCGCCTGGTGGACCACGGCAACACCGTGCTCGTGATCGAACACAACCTGGACATCATCAAGGTGGCGGACCACGTGATCGACATGGGGCCCGAAGGTGGTGCGGGCGGCGGCATGGTGGTGGCGCGTGGCACCCCGGAAGAAGTGGTGTTGATGGGCCGCGGACATACCTATCCCTTCCTGAGAACCGAACTCCTCTGATACCTTGACCCCGGTCGGCATGATCCTTGTCTCCGACCATACAACGCAGTTCCTCATCCTTCCCCACCCATGGCCACCAAGAAGATCGATCACGAACAGGAAAGCGAACGCCGCATCAAACGCGCCTTCAAACGCAAGGGTTGGAGCGAAGTGAAGGCCAACGATAGCTGGGCCATCTTCAAGATCATGAGCGAGTTCGTGGAAGGCTTCGAGGCCATGCAACGGATCCGCCCTTGCGTGAGCATCTTCGGCAGTGCACGCACCAAGCCCGATGCCCCCGAATACGCACTGGCCGAGGAGATCGCCTACCAGCTCACCGGCAACGGTTACGGCGTGATCACCGGCGGTGGACCCGGCATCATGGAGGCCGGCAACAAGGGCGCGCAACGCGGCGGCGGCACCAGCGTGGGCCTCAACATCGAACTGCCCTTCGAGCAGCAGCCCAACCCGTACATCGACAAGGAGAAGAGCATCGACTTCGATTACTTCTTCGTGCGCAAGGTGATGTTCATCAAGTACAGCCAAGGCTTCATCGTGCTGCCCGGCGGCTTCGGCACATTGGATGAGCTCTTCGAGGCGCTCACCCTGATCCAGACACAGAAGATCGGCCGCTTCCCCATCATCCTCGTGGGCCGCAAGTACTGGCAGGGCCTGCTGGATTGGGTGCGCGATACGATGGGCGGCCAGTACGCCTACATCAACATGCCCGACATGGAGCTGATCAGCGTGGTGGACAAGCCCGAAGAGGCCGTAGCCGCTATCAACGCCTTCTACAGCAAGTACATGCTGAAGCCGAACTTCTGATCGGATCGCGTCCGCCAGAACAGCCATGACACTGACCGAACGACAACGCAACGCGCTCACCCTCGTCGTTGCCGTCCTGCTGACCATACCGGCCTACCTGTACGGGGTACGTGTGCTCAGCGGGCGCGAATGGCCCACCGACCCGGACCTGCTGCGCGACGCGGGTTCCGCGCAGGCCATACTGGACGGGCATTTCGGGAAGGATCCGCTCTACCTCGGTGAGACCGCTTGGTACCCGCCACTGATGCCGTTGATGCTGGCCGGGCTCAGCAAGATCCTCGGCGTGCCCGTGCTGCACGTGGCCGCAAAGGCGGGCATCCACATGAACCTGCTGCCCTTGGGCATCTTCGTATTCGTGCTCTGGCGCATGTTCGGCCGCTTGGCCGCCCTGTGCGGGCTGGCGGGCTTCCTCTATCTCGCCAACGGCCGTCTGCCGCTATGGTGCGATGTGGGCTTGGATCCCGACCCGTTCTCCATCTCCTTCTTCTTCGCCGCCTTCCCACTGGGCCTGTACTTCGCGCACCGGCTCATACAGCCCGGCACCCGGCACCATATCGCTGCGCTCGCGGGGCTTCTCCTCGGCATCACCTTCCTGGGCCACCCAAGCACCGCCATGATGCTCTGCATCCTCTTCGGCAGTGTGATGGCCGTGGATCTGCTACGAAACGTGCGAGCGCGATGCCCCGTCATGCCCACGCTGATGAACTCCTTGCTGATCTTCGGCATCGGTGCCATCGGCGCATGGCTGTTGCTGCATCCGCTGTATGAGGCCTATGGCATGCACAGCCGCAACCACCACTCCACCACGTGGCAGCACATCGAACTCTTCTTCCCGAACCATCTGGCCCGGACACCATGGACGCTTGTGCTGGCATCGGTAGGGCTGGCCTGCATACTCCGGCGCAACGACCGCACAGGTCCGCTGATCCTCTTCGCCACCGCCATCCCGTTCGCGCTCTTCATCTGGTCGGGCGTAAGCAGCACGCTTGCCAATGCTGCGGGTCGCATCGTCATCCCCTCCTTCGTGCCCGCGTACCATTTCCACTACCACTTCAAGCTGATGCTGTGCGTGCTCTTCGCCGTGGGCACGGCGCATACCCTGCGCTGGGCCGTTGCGCGCCCGGCCGCCCAACAGTTCGTACGGACCGGACACGCCATGCGCTGGATGATGCTGGGAGGGGGCATCGCGCTGCTGGGGGCCATCGCGACTGCCATGCTCCTGTCCATACCCCAGGGGAAGGTGCGGCCATACGCCGCCACGCATGCCTGGCTGTTGCAGCACACGCGACCCGATGACGTGATCCTTGCCAGCAACGACGTGGCCATGTACCTGATCTCGCCCGCCGGGCGCAAAGCGGTGGCCTCCGACCGCTTCTTCTCGAACCCCTATGTGGAGCTCGCCTCACGCGCCGCTGATCGCGATTCCATGTTCCACCACCTCTCCACGGGCCACTTGGATGAGTTCATGGCACTGGCCGGGCGATATGATGTGCGCTATGTGATCCCTTCCGGGCCGCTTCCTACTTCCTGGCCGGGCCTGCTGACACCGGTATTCGAGGATGATACGGTACGGCTTTATCGGCTGACGCACAGTGAGCCAGCTCAAGAATAAGCTTCTCTCGTGTTTCGGGTTCAACCCCGACCACACCGATAGTGGCATCGGGGAGGGCGGGGCCATCGGTGGGTGCATTTGTATTTCTACACACCTCCATTCAACAAGTTCCTGTTCGTATCGCTAAGTTCGCGGTCGGTCCCTCCCACCGGTGCCCGGATACTTTTGGCCCCGAAGGGGCATACGTAGCGCATATCGACCATGAACCAACTGGTACTGCTGATCAATTTCCTTGGGCTTCTGCTCATCGACCCCTTCCTCCTCGCCGACCTCAGCATCACGCAGAACGCGCCAACCACGATGCAGCCGGGTACAGAGGTGCGCGTGACCGTGACCGTGGAAAAAGGCACGCTCAGCGGCTTCGCGAAGCTGCAACTGGATCTTCCGCAAGGCATGACGGCCACGGCCATCGAGACCAAGGGAGCCTCCTTCACCTTCGCCGACCAAAAGGCCAAGTTCATCTGGATGGCCCTGCCCAGCACACCCACCTTCAAGGTGAGCTACACCCTGAGCGCCGACGCCTCGCTCAGCGGCAACCAAGCCATCATGGGCCGTTTTTCGTACATCGAGGACAACGAGCGCAAGACATACGACCTCCCGACCAGCACCATCAACCTGGGCACGGGCGCCGCCGCACAGGTGGCGGAGGGCACGTACACGGAAGAGCCTTCCAGCGCGGACCTCGCATCAGCCGCCGCAGCAGCACCCGCCGGGTCCACCATGATGGCCGTGATCGACAACGCCAGCGGCATCGCCCCCACCCAAGGCGGCGGCGGCGTCACCGCCACGCGCACCATCACCCCGGTGACCGAACAGGAGATGCTGGTGGAGGTGATCGTGAAGAAGGGCGACATCCGCGGCTTCGGCAAATTGCAGGAGACCATCCCGCAGGGCTTCACCGCGCTGGAGAAGGCCAGCAATGAGGCCATCTTCACCACGCAGGACCGCATCGCCAAGTTCGTTTGGCTCAACCTGCCCGCAGGGAACGAGATCAAGGTGGTGTACAAGCTGCGAGCGAACGAGCGGCCCGAAGGCGAGTACAGCATCGACGGCGAGTTCGGCTACCTGCTGAACGATGAGACCCAGAAGGCCGTGATCGGTACCTCCAAGTTCTTCGTGGGGCCCAAGGCCATGGAAGCCATTGCCGCACAGAGCGCCGAACCGGCCAAGGATCTGGCACACGCCACGGTACCCGAGGTGACCCCGGCGAAGGAGGTGAAACCCGAGGTGGCGCACCAAGCCCCTCCTGTGGAACAGCCCACCAAGCCCGTCCGTGCCGAGGAGTCCGCCTCCGTCACCAAGGCCGTGGCACAGCCCAAGCGCACCAGTTCGATCCCCGCCCCCGAACAGGGCATCCTCTACAAGGTGCAGATCTGCGCCGGGCACCGCGAGGTGGGGCGCACCTATTTCGCCACCCGCCACCGCTACCATGGCGACTTCAGCGTGGAGCGCCATCAGGGCTGGATCAAGTTCGTGACCGGGAAGTTCGGGTCCTATGCCGAGGCACGTGACCAACGGGTGGCCTTCAACGCTGCCGGGCATGCCTTCCCCGGGCCTTTCGTCACCGCCTATAACAATGGCGAACGGATCTCCGTACAAGAGGCGCTCGTGCTGAGCAACCAGAAATGGGTGCAATGAGGATACGGGCCTGAAACACTACGCATGAGCGCGAGAAGCATTCCCACTCCTTCCTTCCGATCGCTCGCCGGGCTTGTCCTTTCGCTCTTCCTGCTCCCCGCGGATCTATTCGCACAAACGGATAGTTCCTCCGCACCAGTTGCGGCACCAGTTGCGGCACCACCTGCCGAACCCGCACCTCGATCCATCCTGCTGAAGCCCACCTTGGGGTTGGGGCCCGGTATGTTCGCCTTTTACGGCGACGTGGGACAGGCGGGTGGGCGCTTGAGCCCCTTGGTATCCCGTGTGGGATACGAGCTGCGTGCCACAACGGCCATCACCCCTTGGCTGGAAGGCGGTATCCATGTGGTGCATGGACGTGTGGCCGCGAACGAACGCAGCCTCACCCGCAACCTCAACCTCGAATCGCGGATCACCACCGGCGGGATCATGTTCCGCTACAACTTCCACCAGTTCCTCAACCCGGGCCGTTCGGTGGAACCGTACATCAACGTGGGCTTCGAGTCCGTGGAGTTCCTCTCCAAGACCGACCTGCGCGACGAACAGGGTAGGCTCTATCACTACTGGAGCGATGGCACCATTCGCGACCGTGACGAGAACGCCGCGAATGCCACGGATGCCGTGGTGATACACCGCGACTATACCTACGAAAGCGACGTGCGCGAAAGCAACCTCGACGGTTTCGGCAAATACCTGGAGCGCACCTGGGCCATCCCCGTGGGTGTTGGGGCCCGCATGGATATCGGCAATGGCTTCGACTTCCGCATGGGCGCCACCATGTACCTCACTCGTTCGGACCTGATCGATGGCGTAACCGCCGACAGCAGGGGAGATCGTGCGGGCGATGCCGCCAACGACCGCCTGCTCTTCTCCTCCTTCTCCATCGGCTACACCCTGCCCATGAAGAAGCCTGCCTCGAAGGCCAAGATGACACCGTTGCAGAGCGAGGAAGTGGACGCCCTGGCCTGGATGGGCGACGAGGATGGCGATGGCGTGCAGGACATCCATGACAAATGCCCATACACGCCGGCTGGTGTGCCTGTGGATGCATTCGGCTGCCCGCTGGATGGCGATGGCGACGGTGTGCCCGACCATGCCGATGATGAGTTGAACACCCTGCCCGGTGCACCGGTGGATGCCCGTGGGGTGACCATCAGCGACGAACGCTTGCTCAAGGATTGGCTCGCCTACAAGGACTCCGCCAACGTGAACATGGTGCATTCCCGCGTGGAATCCTTCGGGCCGATGAAGCCGGCGCCCACCAAGGTGAAACGCGTGTACGTGGTGAAGGTCGGCGAACAGGTGGAGAGCATCAGCGAAGAACTGATCCAGAAACTGCTGAGCATACCCGACATCCGTGCGGTGGAACAGGGCGATACCACCTTCTATGTGGTGGGCAGCTTCGAGTCCATCCCCGAAGCCTTGCGCCGCGAGCTGGAGTTGAAAGGCATCAAGGTGGAGGGCCGGGTGATGGCCGAGGAGAACGGCCGCCTGATCGACGTGACCGACGAGGTGGAGGCTGAACGCGCCAAGATGACCCCAAGTGCCGCACCGGCTCCCACCGGCGAAGTGATCGTAAGGGTGCAGCTGGGAGCCTTCCGCTATCCGCTCTCCAAGAACATCTTCGACGGCATCGACGACCTGGTGGTGATCAAGGGTGATGACGGCCTCACGCGCTACTATACCGGATCGTTCAAAGAGGTGAACCCCGCCGCTGAGCACAAGGTGAAGATGCTCCTGCGCGGCTTCCAAGGGGCCTTCCTGGTGGCCTTCCGCGATGGTAAACGCATCAGCATGAAGGATGCCGGAGCCAAGCTTACCGGCCCGGAGACCATGAACAACGCCCCCAGCGGAAGCATCGACAAGAGCATGCTGCGCTACCGCGTGCAGGTGGGCACCTTCGTGGGCAACATCCCCATGGAGACCATGGGCAAGCTGATCGAGATGGGCGACATCCGCCCGGTGACCAGCTCCGACGCGGTCCGCTACTACTACGGCCAGTTCAAGAGCCGTAAGGAAGCTGATGATGCCAAGGGGGCCATCATCAAGAAGGGCTTCACCGATGCCTTCGTGGTGGGCGATATGAACGGCTATATCATCCCGGCGGATGAAGCCGACCAGTTGATGAAGCAGCCGTAGCCTGCAGCCCTGTCGCGGTACGCTCAGCATCGCATGCAATAGGTGGGATCGCTCGTGCGTTGGTCCTGGGCTACCTTTCAGGATCCATCTGACCACCATGTTCCGCATGCATCCATGTGTCCGCGCGTTCGGCTTCTTCGTTCCCATCGCCATCACACTGCTCGCCGGCTGCCGATCGCAGGACGCTCCTTTCAAACCTGACGTGGCATTCACGCCCTATGTGGCCGCCTTTTCGACCGGGCACATCAGTGCTCGAGGCCCCATCCTGGTACGCATCGCCGACGGACAGCAGTGGAAGGACAGCTCCACCACCGCGGTCCAAACGCTGTTCTCCCTCTCCCCCAAGGTGGAGGGGACCGTGCGCTGGCAGGATGGACAGACCCTCGCCTTCGTGCCGAACGAACGGCTGGAACAGGGGGTCACCTATACGGTGGACTTCAAGCTCGGCGCGCTGATCCACCTACCCGCCGGATTGGAGACCTTCAAGTTCCAGGTGTCCACGGTCCACCAGGGGATCGATGCACAGGTGAGCGACATGCACCCGGTATCGCCCTCCGACCCCACCAAACAACGCCTGGTGGTGGCGGTACGCACCAGCGACGATGCCACCGGCCAGGACCTGGAAGGTTGTTTCAACGCCACGCAACAAGGGCGCAAACTGCCCCTCCAGTGGGAGCATGAACCCAACGGCCTGTTCCACCGCTTCACCGTGGACAGCATTGTGCGCGCAGAAGCCGCCAGCACCGTGCTGATCTCCTGGGATGGCGAAAAGCTCGGATCCAAGGATCGAGGGGAGCTACCCTTCAACATGCCCGCCCTTGGCGAAGTATCCCTGATCGCCACCAGCACCACTTCCGACGGTGAACAGAGCGCCACCCTGCTCTTCTCCGACCCGCTGGATGCCGCGCAGGACATGAGCGGGCTCGTAGGCATCACCGGCGCTCCCGATGTGCGCATCTCCGTGGAGGGGAACAAGCTGATCCTCTATCCCACCGACCGCCTTCGCGGCGACCACCAAGGTTTCGTGGATGCCGCCATCAGGACCATCGCACAACGACCGATCGGGCACGACCTCACCGTCGACCTCCGGTTCGAGGAGCTCAAGCCCGCCATCCGCATGGTGGGAAAGGGCACCATACTCCCTTCTTCGGATGGCCTGGTGATGCCCTTCGAGGCCGTGAACCTCAAGGCCGTGGACGTGCGCGTGGTGAAGATCCATGAGACCAACATCGCCCAGTTCCTCCAGGTGAACGCCTTGGACGGACAGCGCGAACTGGCCCGGGTGGGCCGGTTGATCACGAAGAAGACCATCGCCTTGAACACCGCCGACGCACCCGACCTTGGCCGCTGGAACCGCTTCTACCTCGACCTCGAACAACACATCAAAGCCGAACCCGGCGCCATCTACCGCGTGGAGCTCTCCTTCTCGCGCAAGCACGCGGTGTATCCGTGCAGCGACCAAGGGGCTGCGGAAGAGCCCGAACCGGAGCGCACCTGGGAAGAGGAACAAGCACCCTACGACCAGTACCAGGACCATTGGTATTACGACGAGTACTATTACGAGGACTACGACCACGGCGAACGAGAGGATCCCTGCACCCCCTCGTACTACATGTACAACAACACCGTGGCGCGGAACATCATCGCCTCGGACCTCGGCCTCATCGCCAAGCGCGGCAACGATGGATCACTTCGGATCGCGGTGAGCGACCTGCGCACCGCTGCTCCCCTGTCCGGTGTACAACTGGATGTGTTGGACCTGCAACGCAAGAGCCTTGGCACCCTCACCACCGACCGGCAAGGCCTGGCCTCCCTGCCCGCCACGGCGAACAAGCCCTTCCTGCTCGTGGCGAAGCAGGGAAGCCAGCGCGGCTACTTGAAATTGGATGATGGAAGCTCGCTCTCGGTGAGCGAGGCCGACGTCGAAGGCGGATCCGTGGAGCGCGGGCTGAAAGGCTTCATCTACGGGGAACGCGGCGTATGGCGCCCCGGGGATTCCCTCTACCTCGCCTTCATCCTGCAGGATGCGGAGCACAGACTGCCGAAGGACCACCCGGTGGTGCTGGAGCTCACCGACCCGCTCGGACGTCTGGACCAGAAGCATGTGCGCACGGCCTCGGTGAACGGTGTGTATGCCTTTCGATGCACCACTGAACACGATGCGCCCACCGGATCATGGAGCGCCCGCGTGGTGGTGGGCGGCACCTCTTTCCACAAGCATATCCGGATCGAAACGGTGAAACCCAACCGCTTGAAGATCCGCCTGGACGCAGGTGAACGCATCACCGCCAACACACCGCGGGTAAGCCTAAGCGCCAACTGGCTGCATGGCGCCCCGGCGCGTGGCCTGAAGAGCCGAGTGACCGTGACCATGACACCTGGATCCGCCAGATTCAAAGGATACGAGCCGTACGTGTTCGACGACCTGCGCACGTTCGTGCCCAACGAGGAGCAGGTGGTATTCGATGGTGTGCTCGACACCAAGGGCGAAGCGAGCTTCCCATTGGAGCTGCACGCCGGTCGCAACGCACCGGCGGTGGTCAACACCAACATCGTTACGCGGGTGTTCGAGGCCGGAGGCGACGCCAGCATGGACCACACCACCATGCCGTACCTCCCCTATCCATCCTATGCCGGCATACGAGCACCCGAACGCTACAACTCCTGGGGCGGGCTGACCACCGACACCACCTACACCCTGCCCGTGGTGGCCGTGGATGTGAATGGAGCACCGATCGCTGGGCGGGCGCTGAAAGCACAGGTGTACAAGATGCAGTACGATTGGTGGTGGGATGGCGACCTGGAAGGCGTGGCGAACTACATCAGCTCGCCCAGCGTGAAGTTGCAGGAGGAGTTCGACCTGAAGACCGATGCACAAGGGCGCACCTCCATGAAATTCCGCGTGGAGCGCCCGGAGTGGGGGCGCTTCACCGTACGCGTCACCGACCCGGCCAGCGGACACAGCAGCGCGCTCCAGTTCTACATGGATTGGCCCGGATGGGAAGGACGATCGCGCCGCGATGATCCCGGCCAGGCCGCCATGCTGAGCTTCAACAGCGACAAGAAGAACTACAAGGTGGGCGATAAGGCCACCCTGATCATCCCCAGCAGTGGCCGTGGTCGTGCCTTGGTAAGCCTCGAGACCGGAAGCCGTGTGATCGATATGGGTTGGGTGGACCTCAAGGAGAATGAGACCCGCCACACCTTCACGGTGACCGAAGCCATGGCCCCCAACGTGTACGCCCACGTGACCGTGGTGCAACCCCATGCGGAAACGTTGAACGACCTGCCCATACGCCTCTACGGGGTGATCCCGATCCTGGTGGAAGATGAGACCACCAAGCTGCGTCCGACGATCAGCACGCCCAAGGAGATAAAGACCGATGTGCCCTTCACCGTGGAAGTGGGCGAAGAGAAGGGTGCCGCCATGACCTACACCCTGGCCGTGGTGGACGAAGGCGTGCTCGACCTTACCCGCTTCAAGACCCCCGATCCGTGGAAGCACTTCTATGCGCGCGAAGCCCTCGGTGTACGCACGTGGGACGTGTATGACCAGGTGATCGGTGCGTTCGGAAGAAGGATCGCACGTGTACTGGCCCTTGGCGGAAGCGATGAGGGCGCCCCCGGTGACCATGCCAAAGCACAACGCTTCAAGCCCGTGGTGAAGTACGTGGGGCCGTTCAACCTGCAGCGCGGAAAGAAGGCCAAGCACACGTTCACCATCAACAACTACGTGGGGTCGGTACGGGTCATGGTGGTGGCCTCCGATGGTGTGAAAGCATACGGCAACAGCGAGAAGACCGTGCCGGTGAAGAAACCACTGATGGTGCTGGCCACCTTGCCGCGTGTGCTGGCGCCCGGCGAACGCGCGGACCTGCCCGTGACGGTGTTCGCTATGGATCCGAAGGTGAAGGAGGTGAAGGTGAAACTTGAACCGAACAGCTACCTCATCCCCGAAGGGCCAGTGGAGCGGACGATCCGTTTCAACAGCACCGGAGACCAGGTGGTGCGCTTCACCGTGCGCGTGAAGGAGGCCATCGGTGTGGCAAAGGTGAAGGTGAGCGCCAGTGGCGCGGGCGAGAGCGCATCTGAGGCCATCGAGCTTGATGTGCGCCAGCCCAACCTACCCATGGCGGATGTGGAAGAGGTGTACTTGGAACCCGGCAAGAGCTGGAAGGAGGTGACCGCACCCATCGGCATCGCAGGCACCAACAGGGCCTACGTGGAGATGAGCACCATACCTCCGGTGGACTTCGACCGGCGCCTGCAATACCTGATCGACTATCCCCATGGCTGTCTGGAGCAGACCATCTCCAAGGCGTTCCCGCAATTGTACCTCGCCAAGGTGATGGAACTACCGGCACGCACCGAACAGCAGATGCGCCTCCACGTGGAGACCGCCCTGCGCAGAATGGGGCAGTTCCAGCGCAGCGATGGTGGCTTCAACTATTGGCCAGGCAGTGGCGACCACTACGACGAATGGACCTCGATCTATGCCGGCCACTTCATGGTGGAGGCGCAGCGCGAGGGCTTCGTACCAACGGGGAACACACTGGCGAACTGGATCGCATACCAGCGCAAGTCCGCGCGCGAATGGCATGGCACCGGACCCACCGGATGGTCGCGGCAGGCCACCCAACTTGCCCAAGCCTACCGCCTCTATGCGCTCGCCCTGGCCAAACAGCCCGAACTGTCGGCGATGAACCGCTTGCGCGAACAACGGGACCTCTCCGCCATGGGGCGCTGGATGCTCGCGGCCACCTACGCGATCGTGGGCCAGACCGATGCCGCGAAACGCCTGGTGGAAGGCGTGCCAGCGACCAACGCCGCGTACACCGAACAAGGCTTCACCTATGGCAGTGACCTGCGCGACGACGCCATCATCGCCGAGGCACTGATGCACTTGGGCGAAACGGCGAAAGCCGCCGGGGTGATCCAACGCATCGCCCGCAACCTGAGCGCCGACACCTGGTACAGTACGCAGACCACCGCGTTCGGACTGATGGCCACCGCACATTTCACCGGACAGGACAAGGTCCGCAAAGGGATCGCGTACAACGTGACGATCAACGGCAAGGCCAGTGACAAGTTCACCGAGAAGGCGATCAGCCGGGTGGACCTCCCCACACCCGATGGCAAGACCGAGGTCGCGATCACCAACACCGGCAAGACCGGGATCCACCTGCGCCGGGTGCGCAGCGGTGTGCCGATCGCGGGTACGGAGAAGGCCAGCGCTCATGGGCTGATCATGCAGGTCTCGTACACCGACATGAACGGCGCAACACTCGACCCCACCCGCATCGAGCAAGGTACCGACTTCATGGCCGTGGTGAACGTGGTCCATCCCGGGGTGGTGGACAACTACCAGCAGCTGGCCCTATCGCAGGTATTCCCCTCGGGCTGGGAGATCCGCAACAACCGGCTCGAAGGTTCCGAAGGTGCGGCGCAGCCCTCGCACCACACCTACCAGGACGTGCGCGACGACCGTGTACTCACCTACTTCGACCTATGGCGTGGCAACAGCGCGACATTCCGGGTGATGCTCAATGCTGCCTACACCGGTCGCTACTTCCTGCCCGGTGCGGTGTGCGAAGCCATGTACGACCATACCGTGAACGCACGCAGCACGGGCCGCTGGGTGGAAGTGGTACCCGCGGGCGAGGTGACCAGCGCGCAACGGTGATGGCGTAGCCCTTGACCCAACGCAGGATGGCGATGCCGCACGTGCACCCGGACCCATGCTTGCAGGCCGCGGGATCCCCCCTGTCGCACCGCCACCACCTAATCCGCCATGCGCGTTCGTAAACCGCTGTTCGCAACGCTGGTGCTTGTGGTGGCGGTGTATGGCTGGGCGCGTTGGGGGCCCATGGCTCCGCTGTTCGTTGTACCGCGCAGCACGATGCTGCTCGACCGCGATGGTGGGACGCTCGCCGCATCGGTGGCACGTGATGGGCAATGGCGCATGCCGCCCGGCGACAGCATCCCGGCGCGCTTCGCGCAATGCCTGATCGCCTTCGAAGACCGGCACTTCCGATCCCATCACGGCGTCCACCTCCCCTCACTCGTACGTGCGGCACAACAGAACCGGAAGGCCGGACGGGTGGTGAGCGGCGGAAGCACCATCACCATGCAGGTGGCACGGATGGCACGTGGAGACAGACCGCGCACCCTGTGGAACAAACTCGCCGAGGTCCTGCTGGCCCTGCGGCTCGAAACGCGCCTCGACAAAGCGGAGATCCTTGCACTGTACACCGCGAACGCCCCCTTTGGCGGGAACGTGGTCGGGCTCGAGGCGGCCGCATGGCGTTGGTACGGACAGCCACCGGACCAATTGGGATGGGCCGAATGTGCCACCTTGGCCGTGCTGCCCAATGCCCCTGCGCGCATCCACCCGGGCAGAGCACGCGACCAGCTGCTCCACAAGCGGAACAGGCTCCTTGGCCACCTGCGTGATACCGGCGTGCTCGACAGCCTCACCTGCGCACTCGCCCGGAGTGAACCCCTGCCCGACAAGCCACTGCCGCTGCCACGGCACGCACCGCACCTGCTGGCAACACTGGAACAACGAGGCCAACGTGGGCAACGGATCCACAGCACCATCGACGCGTCCCTACAAAGGCGTGTACAGGCCATTGCGGAACGCCATGCCCGCACACTGCGCGCCAACGAAGTGCACAACCTGGCCGTGCTCGTGCTGGACACCCGCTCCAGTGAGGTCCTCGCATACATCGGCAACCCCGACCCCGCTGATATCGGGAATGCGGGCGCCGTGGACATCGTACAGGCCCGGCGCAGTACGGGCAGTCTGTTGAAACCGTTCTTGTACGCCGACATGTTGCAGTGCGGCGAACTGATGCCCGACCAGCTCGTGGCCGATCTGCCCACCCACTATTCGGGTTTCGCACCACGCAACTTCGAAGAGCGGTTCGAGGGCGCCGTGCCCGCCTCCGCCGCGCTGGCCCGCTCGCTCAACGTACCCGCCGTGCGTGCACTACACCAGCACGGGATCGAGCGTACGTTGCGCACCCTTCGGAACATGGGCATGCGCAGCCTCGATCGCAGCGCCGACCATTACGGGCTTTCCCTGATCGTAGGTGGTGGCGAATGCACGCTCTGGGAACTCACCGGGGCCTATGCCTCCCTCGTCCGCATCGCCCTTCAGGAAGACCCAGCTCCCGTGCATCCGCCGTTGGCCGTGCGCCCCCCCCCGGTGCGGAACACGGGACCGCAGCAGCCACCGCTTAGTGCCGCTGCCGTGTACCACACGATCCTCGCCCTGCAGGACCTCAACCGCCCCGAAATGGAAACCGGCTGGCGCCACTTCGCCAGCACCCAGCGGATCGCTTGGAAGACGGGCACCAGCTTCGGCCACCGCGATGGGTGGGCCATCGGCGTGACACCGGGGTACACCGTTGGCGTTTGGACCGGGAATGCCGACGGTGAAGGACGCCCCGGGCTGACCGGCACGCTCGCCGCCGCGCCCATGCTCTTCGACATCTTCGCCACCCTTCCAACCACCGCCGACCTCGATCCGCCACACGACGAATTGGAAGCGATGGCCGTCTGTGGGCGAAGTGGGCTGCGTGCCAGTGCGGACTGTTCACCGGTGGATACGTTACGCATCATCCGTGCCGCCATCCGGACCGCACCATGCACCTACCACCGACGTGTGCTCGTGAACGCGGATGGCACCGAGATACTGCCACCTGGCGCCAACGGGCAATGGACCAATTGGTTCTCCCTGCCGCCCGCCATGGAATACTACTACGCCCCGGCACACCCGGAATACAAGCCGTTGCCCAAGGGCCGCCTGGGCATCGATGAACAGCCCATGAACATGATCTATCCCGAACAGGGCGCACAGGTCCTGATCCCCCTGCAGTTCGACGGCACCTACACACGGATCGTGCTCCATGCCGCTCATCGCGACCCGCAAGCCAGCATCAACTGGGACCTCGACGGCACCTTCATCGGACGGACCACCGGCGATCACAAGCTACCTGCCGACCCCGCCACCGGCACCCACCGGCTAACTTTGACCGACCAGCTTGGCCGCACCCTCATCACCCATTTCCAATGCACCCGTGGAACGGCCGGGCGGGCCAACGGATCGATCGCACCTTGACCGCGCTGGGACCGCCGCCCCATAGCCTCGGACGAACACGGACCTCAAATGACACGCTCGCTCGCTGCCCACGCCCACATGCCTCAACGAGTACGCATCGCCCCAAAGCCATTGCTGCTGGCGCTCTTGATCGCCACTTCCCTCCACCTGCACGCCCAACCGGACACCCTGTGGATCCCCACCAGCGGGGCGATGATGCCCCACGCCGTGGTGTACGAACCGGTCCGCATGGACCCCCAATACGTGCGCATCGGGAAATTCGCCGATGACACCAGCAGGACCGCCGTGCGCATCGACTACAAACGAGGCCACCCCTCCGGTGTGTTCCGCGCCTACTACCCCGATGGGCGCCCGTTGATCTTCGCCGTGTACGGTTGGGACACCCCCCATGGCGATTGGACCGAATACGACGAAACGGGTGCGGTAAGCCTGAAAGGCCAGTACCGCCGTGGGCTCCGCGAAGGTGTCTGGGCTTTTCGGAAGGAGGGCATCGTGGGGCACTACAAGAACGGCCTCAAGCACGGCAAGTGGAAGTACTACGAGGGGGGCCGCATCACCAGGACCGAGATCCACAAGAAGGACGTTTTGGTCCGGACAAGGACCAATAACTGAGCGCGGACCGCAGGCCCCGGAGAACGGTCGCTGCAGCATGGCCGCCGCCCGCCTGCCCTTCCCGCGCCCTACCTTTAACGCACTTTCACGAAAATCACCGCCTCCTTCGGGCAACCCGGCACGGCATTCGCGCGTTCTACGCATCGACAACTCATGCACTTGCGTCACCTCCCCCTTTCGTTCGCCTTGGTGTTGGCCCTATCCCAGCACCATACGCACGCCCAACAGGACAACGATCCGCTCACCACGGGCAAGCTCAGTTCCCTCATGTACCATATCGACCGCATGTATGTGGATGATGTTGACAAGAACAAGCTGGTGGATGCCGCCATCGTGAGCATGCTGGCCGAACTGGACCCCCACTCCATCTACATCCCCAAGGAAGACCTGGAAGAGGTGAACGAACCCCTCAAAGGCAACTTCGAAGGGGTAGGTATCCAATTCAACATCGTACGCGACACCATCTACGTGGTGGATGCCATACCCGGTGGGCCTTCGGAGCGGATCGGGATACGCGCTGGCGACCGCATCGTGAACATCGACCAGGAGAATGTGGCCGGTGTGAGCTTCAAGAACAATGATGTGATGAAGCGCCTTCGCGGCAAGAAAGGCACCAAGGTGAATGTGAGCATCCTGCGCAAGGGCGAGGCCACGCCCCTGGACTTCACCATCACCCGCGACAAGATCCCCATTTACAGCGTTGAAGCATCGTACATGGCCGAACCCACCGTGGGCTACATCAAGGTGAGCCGCTTCAGCGCCACCACGATGAAGGAATTCCGGGAGAAGCTCACCGAGTTGAAGACCGCCGGCATGAAGGACCTGATCCTTGACCTCCAGGGCAACGGAGGCGGCTACCTGCGCACAGCGATCGAGATGGCCGATGAGTTCCTCGGCGACCGCAAGCTGGTGGTCTATACCGAAGGGAGGACCGCACCACGCGAAGATACCTATGCCACGAAGGACGGGCTGTTCGAGAAAGGAAGGCTGGTGGTGCTAGTGGACGAGGGTTCGGCCAGTGCCAGCGAGATCGTGAGCGGGGCCGTGCAGGACTGGGACCGTGGGCTGATCATCGGGCGTCGCAGCTTCGGCAAGGGTCTGGTGCAGCGTCCGGTGATGCTGAGCGATGGGTCGGCCGTGCGCCTTACCGTATCCCGCTACTACACCCCCAGTGGACGCAGCATCCAGAAATCATACGAGGAAGGTGTGGAAGCCTACCAGCGTGAGAAAGCGGAACGATTCGCCAAAGGCGAGCTGACCACGGCGGACAGCATCCACTTGGCAGACACCGTGAAGTACTTCACCATGAACAAACGGGTGGTGTACGGCGGAGGTGGCATCATGCCCGATGTGTTCGTCCCCATCGACACCATGCAGAGCTCGGCCTACTTCGGCCAGTTGGTCCGCAAGGGGATCCTCAACACCTTCGCCCTGGCCAAGGTGGACGAGCACCGCGAGCAATGGCTCGCCAGTTATCCCGAGGTGGCCTCCTTCGCACGTCGCTTCGTGGTGGACGAGGCCCTGGGCAACGAACTCCAGGCCTATGCCGCCAAGGAAGGCGTGGAGCCCGATACGGCGGGGTGGCAAAGCTCCAAGGAGCTGATCAACCTGCGCCTGAAGGCCCTGATCGCGCGCGACCTCTGGAACACCTCCGCCTACTGGCAGGTGATCAATGCGGAGAACCCCGTGGACCGCAGCTACCAGAAGGCGGTCGAGGCCCTTTCCAACGATACGTTCCAGCGCATGGGCATGGCCAAGCAGTGACCTGCCCAGCTCGCCCCCTGTTAAGTCCCTGTTAAGGCCCTCTGCGATCCTACGGCTTCCGCTTATTTTCGCACCCTAAACCGACCTGTACCCCGATGAAAGACAAGATCCAGATCGCGCTTTTGAGCGTTATCGCCATAGCCCTGGTGGCACTGGCCGTGAAACAATTCAGTGGAGACTCCGGCTCTGTTAACGCCGTGGCTCAAAAGGCAGCCAGCACTTCCAGCACCTCCACCACGCCCGTGGAGTCCTTCGACCCCATGGCGAACAACGCTGCGCCGGTGGACAACACCCCGAAGACCACGATCAACTTCGCCGAGTACGAGCACGGCTTCGGCAACATCAAGCAGGACAGCGAGAACAAGCATGTCTTCAAGTTCACCAACACGGGTACCGAACCACTGATCATCGAGAACGCGACGGGGTCCTGTGGCTGCACCGTACCGAACTACCCCAAGGCCCCCATTCCTCCGGGCGGAACCGGCGAGATCGAGGTGGAATACAAGCCCGGCAAACAAGAGAACGCACAGACCAAGACCGTTACGGTAGTGGCCAACACGGAGCCCAAGGAGACCACCCTGCGGATCACCGCCAACGTGCAGAAGGTCGGCTGACACCGGTCCGGATCCTATTGGAAGGCCGTTCGGAAGGACGGCCTTCCCTTTTTACGGTCCACCTTGTTCGTGTTCCACCTGTTCGCGCTGGGTCGGGCAACCTACGTTCGCAGGATCCGTCATTCCTTTGAGGAGACCCCAACCACCACCGTACCCCTCTACCGCCCATGCGCGGATCCTTGATCACCCGATCCGTCCTCATCACCCTCATCCTGTCCGCAACGGGGATGCGGACCAACGCGCAGACCTTCCCTTTCACGAGCGGCCCGATACCCTTGTGTGACACGAGTGTTTTCACCGCCAACGTCACCGGTGTAGGGATGATCTATCCTCCTGGAACACCATGGTCCATGTTCCTGTCTGGGGTTACCATCAATATCACCAGCGATCACCCGCAGACGCTGAGCATCACGCTTACCTCCCCGGCCGGCACCACCCTCCTGCTTTCGGCGTTCAATGGGGCGGGTGGTCAGAACTACACGAACACGAACTTCATGTACGGGGCATGGAGCCCGATCACCTCTGGAACAGCACCTTTCTCCGGGGACTGGCAGGCACAAGGGGGAAGTCTTTCTGCGTTCGACTACCAGAACGCCAATGGACCTTGGACCATTACCGTGGTGGATACGTCTTGTGCCACTGGCGGGACGGGACCTGGCGGTACATGGACACCGGGTTGGTTCGATGGTTCAGCGGCAGGTGGAGGGTTCGCTTTCGGATATTCGGGACCGCCACCCTGCCCTGGTTGGATACCCTTCGGGTCCGCTAGCATATGTCCGGGAGGGACGGCGGACATCCTGGGCTTCTACACCGCATCGAACCCCTGGTTGAACTACAACATCACCCAATTCAGCAGCCCTGTTGCCGACCCGAGCGCCGTGAGCACACCGGGTACCTATTCCGTGGAAGGTATCGACCCCATGGATGGTTGCATCTATTGGGCCAGCTATGACATCGTCCTTGATATTCCGATCGACCTGGGACCGGACCAAGTCGTGGATGTCTGTGATGATGGCTCATCGGTGGATCTCACCGCATTGTTCAACGTCACTGGCTCATCCTCCATCTGGACCTTCAACGGAACCCCGATCACCTCCACGGCCGCCTCTGCCGCTGCCACTCCCGGTGTGTACGGGTTAGTTGTCTCTACGAACAGCGGATGTTCCGACTCCGTGCAGGTCATTCTGAACTCATCCGTCGGTATTGATCTGGGTCCCGATCAGAGCGTGAGCTTCTGCACCGCTGGGAATGTCGACCTGACGTCCTTGTACGATGTTACCGGTGGGATAGCCACATGGTCGCTCGGCGGGGCGATCTATCCGACTCCGACGGCTGCCTCTGATGCGGGAGTCTACTCCATCTCCGTTTCAACCCCTGGGGGTTGCACGGATCTGGCCGAGGTGACCGTGACGCTGCAGGAGCAACCGGACCTTGGTCCGGACCAGGCCTACTCCATCTGTGCCAGCACCGACCTTGATCTTACACCCTTGTTCAATGCCACAGGCTACTTGACCGAATGGACCTATCTCGGCGCCCCTGTGCAGAACCCCACATCCGTGATCCTTGGGGGCCCCTATCAGTTGGTAGCTTCCAGTGGATCCGCGTGCTCGGATACCGCTTTCGTCACCATCGCGCTGTTACCGAGCCCGGATCTCGGACCCGATCTTTTCGCCACGGTCTGCGATGGGGAGAGTGAGGATATCACTGGGATGTTCGTCACTAACGGACTGAACACCACCTGGACCTTCGGCGAGCTGCCCATTGCCGAGCCCACCGCACTCACCGAAGCAGGGAGCTATCTGCTCGTTGCCACGAACAGTGATGGCTGCGCGGATTCCGCCGTGGTCGAACTGGAAGTGGTCGCGCCGCCCACGATCGGACCGGACCAGGCGCTTGAACGATGCGTAGGGGACATCGTCGACCTTACTGCACTCTACCCCACCGGCTCCGCTCAGGCGACGTGGACGCTCAATGGCCTACCCGTACCCACACCGACTGCCGTGAGTACCGCCGGGAACTACCAGATCATCATGACCAATGGGAGTGGTTGTTCCTCGACCGCGATGGTCACGATCTCCTTCGCCCAGCCCCCCATATTGAACGGCGATCAAGCGATCACGATATGCGAAGGAGCGAGTGTCGACCTTCCTGCGCTGTACAGCACTACCGGACTTACCGCCGTGTGGTCCCTTGGCGGAAGCCCGATCGCAGACCCGAGCGCAGTGACCGTAGGAGGCAACTATCGTCTGGTTGTCATCAACAGCGCAGGTTGTACGGACACGGCCTGGGTCCAAGTGGTGGTGAACCCGTTGCCATCGCTTGGCGCGGACCTGAGTTTCACGCTTTGCCCGTGGCAAACCGCGGACTTGGTGAGTGCCTTTGCAACGGACGCCTCCAGCGTGACCTATTCCCTGAACGGCCAACCGGTGCCGCAGCCGGAACTGGTGGTGGAAGCGGGCACATATGTCATCTTCGCCACGGACGGACCCGGCTGCACGGATGAAGCGCTCGCTACCGTGGTCAACATCGAATGTGCGTGTACTGCGGACTTCATACACGATGCGCAGTGCCTCCAGGATCCCGTGCATTTCACCTTAGTGGCGGATTCAACGGTCCTTGCCGCGCATTGGGAGTTCGGAGGCGCAGCGAGCCCATCGAACGAGCAGGACCCGGTCGTGAGCTTCATCACCGGAGGTTCGGTCGATGTCCTACTCGAAGCCACATTGACCTGTGGTGTGGTCCAGGTGGAACGTTCGATCATGGTCCCCGATTGTTCGGACCTGTGCAGTGTTTGGATCCCCTCCTCCTTCACCCCGGACGGCGATGGGATCAACGACCAGTGGACTTGGAACGGCGACTGTACGCCGAAGGAATTCGAGATGACCGTTTATGACCGGCTCGGTGAACTGATCTTCGCCTCGAAGAACCCATCCAACGCCTGGGATGGCACTTACAAAGGACAACCAGTCCCGCCCGGTGTGTTCGTCTATCGTGTAGGCTACCGCCTGCCCTACCAGAAGAACAAGGAAGTGCTCGGGGCGGTCACCTTGGTCCGTTAGGACGTAACGAGCCGGTCGATCGCCGCCGCGAGCCGATGGTCCTTTTCCGTGACCGCACCGCCGGCATCGTGCGTGCAGAGAACGATGTGGACTTTGTTGTACACGTTGGTCCACTCCGGGTGATGGCCCTGCTTCTCCGCCAGGAACGCCACGCGTGTCATGAAGGCGAACGCCTCGGCGAAGTCCTTGAAGACGAAGGTGCGTGTGAGGCCCCCGGCATCGGTGGTCCAATGGTCGTTCATCGGTGAATGGGTAGCTCGATCATACCAGGAATTCCCTTCCCGGCCCCGGTGCGCACCAAATGCATCTCGTCCACCAGGTGTTTCGCACCCGCGAACTTGTCCACCACGAAGAGGATGTAACGAGTATCCACACAGATGTTGCGGCACTTGTCCGGATCGAACTGGATATCGCTCATGGTGCTTTCCCATGTGCGGTCGAAATTGAGACCGATGAGTTCGCCGCGCGCATTGAGCACCGGACTCCCGCTGTTGCCACCGGTGGTGTGCAGCGAGGAGGTGAAACATACCGGCATGGTGCCATTGACCCCGTACTCGCCATAATCCTTCGCGGCATGGAGGTCCAACAGCCGTTGGGGCAGGTCGAACTCCGCATCGCCCGGCACGTACTTCTCGATCACCCCATCCAGGGTGGTATGCGGATCGTACACCACGCCATCGCGCGGAAGGCTGCCCTCGACCTTGCCGTACGACAGGCGCAGGGTGCTGTTGGCATCGGGCCAGAAAGTGCGCTCCGGCTCAAGCTCCATCATGCCCTTCACGTAGGTGCGCATGGTGGTTTCGATCCGATCGCTCAACGCGGTATGCGGTGGCCGCACCTGTTCCAGGAAGCTGGCGAAGAAACTGCGCGAAGCCCTGTACACCGGGTCCTTGCCCAACAGTTTGGCGAGCTTCTTCGGTTCCAACTTGAGCGCTGCGCTGAGCCGTGCCTCGCTTACGAACACACTGCGGGCGTACAGGTCATCGACCCAGGCATCGCTGTTGCCCTTGAACCGGGCATCGATCTCCTTCAATACCGCAGGCTGCATGGCGGCAGGCACGTTGGCACGATAGATGGGCAACAACGCCTTGAAGACCCGCTTGTCCACCTCGGCATCGAGATCCTTGAAGAAGCCGGGCAGCACGCTCAGGCGTTCAGCGGCCTTGGCCTTGTACTTGGCTTCGTCGCCCACAGTCTCGAGCTCGCGGAACCCGTCGGCGAAACGGAGCATCTCCGGGCCATAGTACACCATCTCCACGAAGAGGTCGCGTGCCGTGGCCAGAGGAACGTACTGCGCGTATAGTTCCTTCAGGGTGGGCAGAACCCCCTGGAGGTCGGTCCGGTCCATCTTCTGTGCCATGTCGTTGAAGACACCTTCCTGCTCACGCTTCCGCTCCAGGGTCCGCAGCTCCTTCAACCCACGGACCTCTCCGATCCACTTCTTCCACGCATTGCTGATGCTGGCCTGCTTGTCGGCATACTGGATCCGCGTCCGGTCACTGCTGCGCATGGCGGCATCGATCACGTCCAGACTGGCCCTGCGCATGGTGATCCTCAATGGGTCGGCCGTATTGAGCACGTAGTCCACGGCATAGGAGCTGAGGTACCGCTGGGTGCTTCCGGGGAATCCGAAGATCATGGCGAAGTCGCCTTCCTGGACACCACCGATGTTCACAGGCAAGGCGTGGCGGGGCACGAAGGGTACGTTGGCCTCGGACGGGGCGGCTGGCTTGTTGTCGGGGCCGGCATAGATGCGGAAGATGCTGAAGTCGCCGGTGTGCCGGGGCCACATCCAGTTGTCGGTATCGCCACCGAACTTGCCGATGCTGCTGGGCGGCGTACCCACCAGACGTACGTCGCGGAAGGTCTCGGTGATGATGAGGTAATAGGAGTTGCCGAAGTTGAACGGGCGCACCACGGCCTGGTAGTGGGTGCCTTCCACGGCCTCCTTGGCGATGGCTTCGCCCAACCGGCCCACGACCTCCCGGCGTTGCGCCTCGTTGCCGTTCGCCTCGGCGGGGATGTTCGGCAGGATACGGTCGGTGACATCCTCCATGCGGATGATGAAGGTGGCGGTGAGCCCGGGGCTGCGAAGCTCGGCGGCCTTGTCCTTGGCCCAGAAGCCATGCTTGAGGTAATCGTGCTCCAGGCTGCTCTGTTCCTGGATGGCGCTGAAGCCGCAGTGGTGGTTGGTGAGGATGAGGCCCTGCGTGCTGATGACCTCTGCCGTGCAGCCGCCACCGAAATGCACGATGGCATCCTTGATGCTGCCATGATTGATGCTGTAGATGTCCTCCGCGGTGATGCGCAACCCGGCGGTCTGCATATCGCCCTCGATGCTCTTGAGCAGGGTGGGCAACCACATCCCCTCGTGGGCCTGGACCACGATACCGAGAAGGAGCATGAACGATGCGAGCGCGTGCTTGTACTTGTGCATGTTGCAAAGATGCCCCAAGTACGGGATCATTCAACCCTCGGGAACGGTGGCGGCGGGCGGTAGGCCACACAGGGGGCACTGCTTCGTCGGCGGGAAAGCAGCGGTATTCCTAACACCTGTTCCACAAGGTGATGAAGGGTGGCAGTGAAGGTGGACGCGGCGATCACTTCTCCACGTATACCCATTGGACATCCAATACCCGCCGATCCGCTTGAACTGTTCTCCCATGCCATCTCGGAGAAACCTATTCCGCAGGCCCGACCCTCGTTAGCTTCGATCCCTGCGGTCCACGCCTTCAACCTGTGAAAAATGCCGTGCATCTTCAGCCGCTATTGAACGTCCCAATGGCACCACCACCCGATCGAAAAGGCCACATCTTCGACAACCGGCTCCGTTAGGCTCCAGCACTTGTTCCAGGGGGCGCTTACCACGCTTAAACCAACCAGTTCGCCCATGCATGGCGACTGGCCGTTGCCCGCGTCGTGGAGGGCTGATAACAACCTTGGTCCGCCACCTACTCCTGCACCCGTTCCTGCTGCACCCCATCCGACGATCGCGGTTTGCGATCCCCCTCGCTGAGCAGCCATGCCAGGAGCACGATGATCAGGATCACCAGGAACGCGCGGCGATCCTTGTAGATGGGCTTGCTGTGCAACAGTTCCTTCGCCCTGGCGTAGTTGTACTTGAGGCGTGCCGCATCCATATACCGTGCGATCTCCGCGTCGGAAGGTTGAGTTCCACCACCCTCGGGCGCTATTCTGTATGATCTTTTCATGCCCTTCTGGATAGGTCGGTGCGCAGTTGTGCGAGCACCCGGTGCGTTCTCATTTTCGCGGCATCCTCTCCAATACCCAGGACCTGCCCCAGTTCAGCGAAGCTCAAGCCATCCATATAGCGCAGTTCGATCAATCTGGCTTGGCGCTCATCCAGGCGGCCCAATGACGCCGCCAGCCGCGACATATCCTCTTCATCCATGGTCAGTCCGATCTCTTCTGAAAGCCCCATGGCCTCGTGGTGGCCGACATCGATGACCACCTCTTTCCGTTTGCGCCAGAACATCCTCAGTTCGTTCAACGCGATGCGATAGAGCCAAGCTCTGAACGGCAGTCCCCGATCCTCGTACTTCGGTAGGGCCAACAAGGCCTTCAGAAAGGTCTGCTGGGTGAGGTCCGCGGTGAGGTCGCGGTGGCCCGTACGCCGGAGGATGAAGCGGAAGATGTCCACGAAATAGCGCTCGTACAATGGCGCGAAGCGCTCAGGGTCGGCCTTGGCCGCCACGATATCGTGCAAGTCGGTCTCCGGAGATCTCATCCTTAGTGGTGGAATGCACCACCGTTCCCGGGGTAACGCATACCGCGATGGGCATGGTCCCGCCAGACGTGGCTCGAAGTTAGGGCCGGGACGAACGCCACCTCAAGACCCTATCCATCGACCCGGCCCTTCCGTTCGTCGATCTCCCATGCCGGATCACCGGGAACCTTGCCCCATCCATGTCCGTAGAACGACACGCTTCGAAACGGCCTTGAACACATTCAACATACCCTTCGCCAAGCGCACGGTGCATTGGGCCTTGGCCTGTCTGCTGGCCGTGGCTCAGACCATGGGGCAGTCCTACGACTGGAAGTGGTCCTACGCCCTGAACTCCAATGAACCGGAGCACTTCCATGCCGTGGCGGTGGACTCCACCGAAGGATCCATCCTTGTCGTGGGCGACGCACAGAATACGAGCCTTAGCCCTACCCTGCCCACCCTCTCCAACCGGGATCAGGCCGTGGTATACAAGTACGATAGCTGGGGATCGGTCCGATGGAAGGTCGCGATCATCGGATCGGACGAGGCCACACCTGAGCATATCGCCATAGGCCGCGATGGCACCGTGTTCATCACCGGCGTCTACACCGCCACATGCCATTTCACCAGTGCCAATGGCACTGTTTCCACCGACCTACTGGTGGCCTTGAACGGTTCGAAGGACATCTACTTGGCCGCGTTCTCCCCGAACGGTGAGTTCCTGTGGGCCAGGAGCATAGGAGACCAATACGACGAAGGCTACCCGGACCTCGCGGTGGACAACACGGGGATCATCCTGACGGGAACCTTCAGAAGCACCAACGCCGCAGTCGGAGGGCCCACGCAGGCCAGCATCTTCTTGAACCGCTATGACCTTGATGGCGACCCGATCTGGTCCGTGATCGGAGGCACCGCGAACGACGACCAGCCCACGACCATCGACAGCGATGGAGAACGCTTCTACTTGGGTGCGATCGCAGGAGGCAACACCTTTCGCTGGCAACACACCGGTACCGGGCAATGGAACATCACCAACCAAACGGAAGCCGATCATGTGATCTCGGCCTTCCTCTTGGATGGCAGCTGGGCGTGGAGCATGAGCATCACCGACCCTTCGAACAACGCCGTGGGCCGCCCGAACCTGGTGGCCACCTGCGCCGGTGTGTTCGTGACCGGAGCTGTCGGTTCCGGAAGCACCTTCCCGAACGCCTCACCCATCACCAGTGGCAATGCATCGGCGTATCTCATGCGGCTTCAGGCCCAATCCGGCGTGGTGGACTTCGTCCGCACGGGCTATGGCACCAGTGGTGGTGCCCGCTTCAATCCTCGTGATATCTCCACCGGAAAATGGGGATTGATCCACATCGGAGGCACGTTCGAAGGCACCGTCAATTTCAGCGCATCCATCATCTCCGCAACGAATGGTGCAGACGCCTTCGTCATGACCGCTGGTCATGACGGCACCCTCAAGCAACTGACCGCCATCACCGGCCATGACGACCAGATCCTGAGCGGTATCGCCGCGGACCAATACGGCGGCGTGATCGTTTCCGGGGCGTTCGAGGACGAGATCGCCATCCCCGCCCATCCGCTTAGCGGCTCCACCAGCGACCGTCACGCGTTCGTCGCCTTCGCCCAATTCGGGGATCGCGCCGCAGACCCGCACAACCCGGCGCTCTTCACCCTTCCCGACGCCATCTGTACCGGGGCCTCCATCGACCTCAACGAGCGACTGATCGCCTCGGCCACCGGTAGTGGCACCGCCGTGGTCACCTCGACCAGTGCCACCGCGATCACCAATGCCTTGGGACCATGGGACAATGTCCACACCAGGCTGCAAGGAGGTGGTGGGTCCATCACCCTTGCTTTGGGGGACACGCTCCCTGCCGGCGAGGCATTGCACATCCGTTGGCGCGCCACCTCCGCGGGCATGAGCCTACCCACACTCCGCATAGAGACCTCCGTCGATGGATCCAATTGGATCCTGGGCACAGCCACCTCCTCCCGTACCGAAGCCGTGATCTCCCAGAGGGTGCTCGCAGCACCGACACGGTACGTCAGGCTCACGGCCCCAACCTCAGGTACCATCCTCGACATCGACGGGGTGATCCACACCACGGGTAGCATCCCCGGTGGAACATGGAGCGGCACTGGGGTCATGGGGTCGAACTTCACCCCAACGGCCAGCGGTAGTTCGGCCATCACCTACACCACCGGCGTGGGGAGTTGTTCGCGGAGCACCACGCACAATATCAACGTGGAGGCCCTGCCCGTTGGCGGCAGTATCAGTACCACGATCGGTGGTCAGCTATGCCCCAATGCGAACAGCGGTGTACTAACGCTCACTGGTCACACCGGTGTGATCTCCGGATGGGAGTCCTCGACGGACAATTTCGTGAACAGTACTTCCATAACGAACACCACCACCACCCACACCTTCAGTAACCTGACACAATCCACGTCATTCCGTGCCCGTGTGGATCAGGTGGGCTGTGGTTCCACGACCAGTGGTTCAATCTCCGTTCAGGTCGGTGATATCGTAGCTCCCACCATCGTCACCTGTCCAGGTTCCAATACGCGGCCCGTGAGCGACGGGTGTACGGTCTCAGTTCCGGACTTCGTACCACTCGCTGCCGCAACGGACAATTGCACCGGAGCACTCACCTGGTCCCAGTCCCCGGTCGCGGGCACCGCCGTGTACAAGGGCGACCATTTGGTCACGCTCCGTGTGATGGATGCGACAGGCAACTACGCCACCTGCCAGGTGTCCTTGATCGCCGTGGATACCATTGCGCCGGTCATCAGTGGCCAACCTTCGTCAGTGGTCCTGAACGCCTTGCCCGGTACGTGCAGCGCGCCATACACCTACGTTGAACCGACCGCGACCGACAACTGCGGGCCGGTGATCGTGACAAGCCGTTCGCAAAGCGTAGGCATCGACTCCAGCATCCAGGTGATCGCGAATGGACCATATCCTGTGGGTGTCACCACCAAGGTCTACACTTTCACAGATGTTGCAGGCAACACCGATTCCTGTTCTTTCACGATCACGGTGGTGGATACCGAAGCCCCGGTGGTGGTCAATTGCCCGACCGACCTCACCGTACCGACCACGAGCGGTATCTGCGGTGCAGTCGTCAACTATCCGCCCCCCGTATTCAGCGACAACTGCGCCTTCCGCCGCGAGCGGACGGCCGGTGGTGCCAGCGGTACCTTCTTCCCGATCGGCACGACCACCGTGACCTACACCGCACGGGATAGTGCTGGGAACACCGCAAGTTGCTCTTTTTCGGTGACCGTCCAGGACCTTCAAGATCCAGCCTTGTTCGGTTGTCCAAGCAACATCGTGGTCCAGGCTTCCTTGAACGGAACGAGCGCTCCCGCCACTTGGGCGGAACCCAGTGCCTCCGACAATTGTGGTCCGGTGGCGGTCACCCGAACGGGCGGACTTGCACCCGGTTCCACTTTCACCATCGGCACACACCATATCGCATATACAGCCATCGACCAGCACGGCAGATCCGCGTCGTGCACATTCACCGTTACCGTGGTCGGAAATGACGCCCCCTTGCTGGTCTGCCCTCCGAACACGGAGGTGAACACCGCCCCAGGGCTATGCACAGCCACGTACTCCTATGCTGCACCGATCGTTACCGATGACCAACCCGGCTGGACGCTTTCGCAGATCGATGGGACAGGGATCACCAGCGGTTCTCCGTTCCCGACGGGCAACACGGTGCAGACCTGGGCGGTGGTGGATAGCGATGGCCATGTGACGCAATGCTCCTTCACGATCGAAGTGAAGGACCTCGAACCACCCACGATCGCGAACTGCCCGGTGGATACTACGCTCACCGCCGATGCTGGAGGGTGCGGGGCGACCTTCACCTATGCGGATCCCATTGCGACGGACAATTGTAGCAGTGCTTCCCCCTTGCTCATCAGCGGTCTGGCCAGTGGTTCCTTCTTCCCCATTGGTCCCACACCATTGCGCTTCCAGGCCACGGATGCGTTTGGCAACGTGGCCACCTGTGATCTCGTAGTGACCGTGATCGATAATACACCACCGACCATTGTCTCCTGTTCGTCCGACACGACCATCAACGCTGAGTTGAACGCATGTGGTGCGCACTTCTCCTTCGCTGCACCGGTGCTCTCGGACAATTGCATCGCGACTTTGGTGCAGATGACCGGTCCGACCAGTGGAGCTCTGTTCCCCATCGGGACCACCACTGTCACGTATCGCGCCGTCGATACCGCAGGTCTGGCCGATTCGTGCTCGTTCACGGTCACGGTGCAAGACATCCATCCGCCGACCTTCGTTTCCTGTCCGGATACCATCGTGGTGACCGCCGACCCGACAACGTGTGGCGCTGTGGTGAACCATTCCCCTCCTACCGTCACCGACAATTGCACGGCCAGCACCACGCTCACCGCAGGCCCTCCGAGCGGTGCCACCTTCCCAACAGGCAACACCGCCATTACCTACACGGCCTTTGATGGCACGAACAGCAGCACCTGCACCTTCACCGTGGCGGTCGTGGACAACCAGCCACCTACGATCATCGGCCTACCGAACAACTTGACCGTACCGAGCTCGCCTGGCCAATGCGGGGCGATGGTGACGTGGTCTGAACCGACCGGGATGGACAACTGTCCTTCGGCCGTAACGATCGGGGTCACCAGTGGGCTCAATAACGGTGATGTCTTCCCGGTGGGTACCACCCCGGTGACCTATCAGGTCAATGATGGGGTGCAGTCCACGGCCAGCACCTTCCTTGTGACGGTGATGGACCAGGAACAACCCGTGATCCACTGTCCCTCCGACACCGTGATCCAGGTGCAAGCCGCCTGTGCTGCACTATTCGACGAAAGGATAGCCGTGGCAACGGACAATTGCGGTGTGGACAGCATTGTTCAGACCACTGCCTTCCCATTCGGCCAGCCCATCGGACCTGGGCACTACACCATCAGCTATCGGGCGTACGACCAGGCCATGAACAGTAGCGGATGTTCGTTCTCCTTGACCGTAGTGGACACCACCGCGCCGACGATCACCTGCCCTGCTCATCCTCCGCTATCCGCATCCGATGATTGCACCGCCGTGCTTCCTGACTATACGGTGGATGCGGTGGTCGGGGACAACTGTACGTTCAATCCGATCGTGCAACATCCGATCGCCGGAAGTGAAGTGGTGGCGGGGACACTTGTGACGCTCTCCATCACGGATGCCAGCATGAACAGCTCATCCTGTTCGTTCATCGTGGATGTGATCGACCAGACCGCACCGACGATCCAGACCCCTCCCACCGACCAAATATTCACCTCAACTACGGGGACCTGTGGACTGCTGTACGTATTCCCCACCATCACCAGTATCGATAACTGCGATAGTGACACAGAGACCGACCATCGCACCTTCTTGCTCGAGGACGGCGATCCGGCCTGGCAGGACGTGACCGGCCTCCCGGACCATGCACTCGCCCCCGGTGTACACCAGCTCTACCAGGTCCACCGTGATGACAATGGCAATACGGACACCTGCTCCTGGAAAGTGACCGTGCTTGATACCGCCCCCCCCCTCATCACCACGTCCGGGAACATCACGATCAATGCCGCCCCGAACACCTGTGGTGCCACGGTGAATTTCACGATCAATGCTACCGACAACTGTGCCATCCTATCACTCACGCAGTCCCATAACGATGGGGACTTCTTCCCGGTCGGCACCACAACGATCACCTCCGAAGCAACCGATATCAATGGGAATGCCAGCACCGGCGTTCCATTCACCATCACCATTCTGGACAATGCGGCACCGAGTGTGACCTGTCCTTTGAATGACACACTAAGGATCGACCTTGGCGTGGACTGCATGGTGGCCTTCCCTGATCTGCGCGACTCACTCACCGTGGCGGACTGTGGTTCCTGGACCAACACCATGCTTCCTTCGGCGGGAACGGTTTTCACACGAGACACGGTGCTGTACATGACCATGTGGATCGAGGATGCCGCAGGCAACGGAAGGTGGAACAATCACTGGGTCCACATCATTGACAACGACCCACCCAGCTTCACGCCGCTTGCCGACCAGATCATTCCTCTCGACAGCACCGGGCACGCCACCATTGCTGACCTGACCGTGCTATACACGGATGTCCATGACTGCTCCACGCCGGTCATCATCTCACAAGACGTACTTCCGGGCACTTCGATCGACCATCCCACATCGATCATCGTTCGGTTCGTGGACGCCGTCGGTCGTACAGCCTACGACACGCTTGTGGTCACGCCAGCAGACCACATCGCCCCCACGCTGATCTGTCCCTCCAACACGATCGTGGCCGCAACGGGTGGTGCATGTGGGACCCAGGTGAGCTTCCTGGCCACGGCGACGGACAATATCGACCTGGCTCCTGCCATCACCTATTCACAAGGACCGGGCTCCTGGTTCAACCTGGACTCGACCTTGGTCACAGTAACGGCCACGGACCAAGCATCCAATACGGCAACGTGCGCATTCACGGTAACCGTTCTCCCAACCCCTTTGCCGGAGCTGCGCTTCGCGACCGGGGACCATTGCTCCACCGCCGGGGCCATCGTTCCGGATAACACGATGCCCGTTGGCGGAACCTTCGACTGTACGACCTGTATGGGTGGTATCGGAACCGATGGCTCCTTGAACGCAGGAACCCTTGGTGCGGGAACTCACTTGATCGTCTATCACGCCAGCCCCACAAGCTGCTATTCGCCGCTTGGAGATACGACGTCCGTAACGATCACGGAGCAACCTCAAGCGGGGGTGGCCCGTACTGTCTCAACCTGCGCCACGGCATCGAGCTTCCAACTGCTCGACTCGTTGGGAGGATCGCCTGATGCAGGTGGTTCCTGGTGGTACCAGGGAGCGGCCCATTCCGACGTGTTCGACCCATTGAGCGACCTCTCTGGAACCTACACGTATTCGATCCCAGGTGGGGTCTGCAACCCAGTATCAGCCGACTTATTGGTTAGCGTGGATATTCCGATGAACCCTGCGTTCAGCTATCCAACCGGACCGTTCTGCACCAATGCTGGTAGCCGATCCCCGAACGTGGCATTCGGAACCTTCTCCACGAACGACCCCATCAACCTGACCATCAATGCCAGCACAGGTGTGATCGACGTAGGTGCCTCTCAGCCCGGAACCTATACAGTGACCCAGACCATCACCAATGGATCCTGTGTGACCAGCCATACGGAACCGGTCGTGATCGTCGCCCCACCATCGGTGAACATCGCCAGCGTTGCCCCCCTGTGTTCGAACAACGCAGCCATCGCCCTTATCGGTTCCCCGGCCGAAGGTACTTGGAGCGGCGAAGGGGTGAGCCATGGTGTATTTGACCCCGCCATCGCCGGTGCGGGTGCACACCTGATCACCTATGCCATCGGAAGCTCCGGCTGCGTGGGCATCGACTCGATATCGATCACCGTGAACGATCCTGCCAACGCCACGATCACCTATGCTGGCACCCCGTACTGCCACGGCTCTGGGGTGGCGAACATCACACACAGCGGCACCGCGGGAGGTACCTTCTCCTCCACATCAGGCCTCAGCCTGAACAGCGCCACAGGCTCGGTGGACTTGGAAGCCACAGCGCCTGGAACCTATATCGTGGGGTACTCCATTCCGGCGACGAATGGTTGCAGCCCATTCCAGACCACCACATCCATTGTGATCGAGGCCGCTCCCGAGGCTGGACCAGACAATGACACCACGCTCTGTACCAGCTTATCCAGTTTCGACCTGAACACGCTATTGCAGAACGGTGTGGCAACTGGCGGAACGTGGATGAGGACCGGAAATGTCATTGTCCCAGGAGGGGTCGTGACCCCTTCTTCCAACACGACCGGAGGCTCCATGACCTACTGGTACCGGTTGGGAGGAACAGCAACGTGCCCTGCCGATAGCGCTGTGATGACGATCAACCACGTCATTCAACCGAACGCCGGTATCGATGGCCAGCTGTCCCTCTGTTCGAATGGTAGCCCGGTCCCCTTAACAACACAACTCGGTGCTTCAGACCTTGGCGGAACATGGTCCGGGCCGAGTGCGGTAGTGGGCGGGATCTATGATCCTGTTACGATGGCACCCGGCACCTACACCTATACCGTAAGCGGCACACTGCCCTGTGTTGCGCACAGCGCCACGGTAACGGTAACGGAAGACCCGGCGACCGTGATCGAAGTGACCGATACCGCCTGCAGTACATATACCTGGTCACTGAACGGTGAGACCTTTACCAGCTCAGGCACCTATGACTCCGTGAACGGCTGTGTCACCCATCGGCTTCACCTGACCATTGTTGTTCCGGGCACGGCTTGCGACGATGGCCTTGCAGCAACTGGAAATGACGCCTACGATGTGAACTGCAACTGCACGGGTGTCCAGATCGATTGCAACGGCACCGTGGGTGGTACCGCTGCCATCGACGCCTGCGGAACCTGCGCCGGAGGAACCACGGGCATCACGCCTAACGCCGCTTGCACCGACTGCGCGGGCGTGATCAACGGTACAGCCGCGATCGGCACTCCTTGCGACGACGGCAACTCCAATACCACCAATGACACCTGGACGACCGGTTGCCAGTGCGTGGGTACGCCGGTCAACTTCGACTGCGCTGGGGTCGCGAACGGTACCGCTGCCATCGACGCCTGCGGGACCTGCGCCGGAGGAACCACGGGCATCACGCCTAACGCCGCTTGCACCGACTGCGGTACCGCTGCCATCGACGCCTGCGGGACCTGCGCCGGAGGAACCACGGGCATCACACCCAACGCCACCTGCACCGACTGCGCGGGAGTCGTGAACGGCACGTCCCTCCCCGGCACCGCCTGCAACGACAACGACCCTACAACGGTGAACGATACCTGGAACTCATCCTGTGAATGCATAGGGGACATGGAGGCATGCTCCAGCGATGCAGGTCCGGATCAGACCGTGTGCGCCGCGCACGCCACGCTCGCTGCTCTTGGCACGGGTCAATGGTCCGGACCGGTCGGGATCCTGTTCCACGACCCCGCTTCACCCACCACCACCATCGAGATCGCCGCTCCAGGAACACATCTGCTGAGCTGGACCGTAACGCAAGGTGCATGTATCGCTATCGACACCTTGCGACTCACGCGTCTGGATCAGGTGGACCCCGTTGAGGTATCGGCCGGGGACGACCAGTACCTCGAAGTAACGCACGCAACAACACTCATGGCCGTGGCCACACCCGGGGCCGACCTCACCTGGAACTTGATCTCCGGCGCCGGCATGATCGAGGCACCAGCGGCACAACAGACCATGGTCCACGGGCTTGGGTCGGGCACCAACACATTCCTGGTAACGGCCACGCTCGGGCCATGTGGCAGTTCATCCGACACGGTACGTATCATCGTGAAGGACCTCTTCATCCCGCAAGGTTTCTCACCCAATGGCGATGGGGAGAACGACCGCTTCGAGATCACCGGCATGATGGCATTCCCCGACAGCCGACTCACCGTGTACAACCGCTGGGGACAACTGGTCTACGAGAACACGGCCTATGCCAACGAATGGGATGGCCGATCGGGTAGTGGGCAGGACCTGCCAGATGCCACCTACTTCTATGTCCTGAACCTTAGTGGGGATCGTTCGTACAACGGTTTCATCGTGATCAAGCGGTGAGTATCCTACGTCATATCGCGACTTTGGTCGTCGCACTGGTGAGCGGCCTGCTCCACGGGCAACACACGCCCCTCACCAGCCATTACCTGTTCAATGGTCTGGTGATCAATCCGGCGTTCGCCGGTAGTCGCGATGCCCTCACGGCCAACTTCACCTATCGCCACCAATGGACCGGTTTCGACGGTGCACCGGTAACACAGATGGTGAGCGTACACAGCCCCATGGCCCGGAAGAAACTCGGGCTCGGGATCCTCGTATACAACGACAGGATCGGTGTGACCCAGGAGACCGGTCTCTTCTCCAACCATGCGTACCGTATCCGCTTTAGAAATGGGAAACTCGCGTTCGGCGTGGGTGCCGGCATCACCTTGCTCCGTAGTGAATGGACCTCATTGGCGATCCAACAGACCGGAGACCAGGCTTTCGCTGCGGACACGCGCAGCGCAGTGCGTCCGAACATCAGTGCTGGTGCGTACTACCACTCCAAGACCTGGTTCGTCGGCATCTCCGCACCGTTCGTCATCCACCATCGGTACAAAGCGAACAGCGAGGGCTGGCGCTTCTCGGACAGCAAGCCCGACCTGCAACCGATGATCACCGGTGGCTATGTGTTCACCCTCAACAACGACCTTAAGTTGAAGCCTTCCTCCCTGGTCCGATACCGTGCTTCCAGTGGCCTACAAGCCGACCTGAGCACCAACCTGATCGTGAAGGACAGGTTCTGGATCGGCGCTTCGTACCGCACCGGCGACGCGTTCATAGCCTCGTTGGATGTGCTACCGAACGCCCAGTGGCGCATCGGCTACGCCTACGACCTTGGACTCTCCCGGCTCGCCTCGCACCATCTGGGTTCGCACGAGGTGATGCTCCAATACGAATTCGGTTACCGGGTGCGCGCACGTGACCCTCGATACTTCTGATGGAACGTTCCCTCTCCATTGCCTACGCGAGCTTCCTATCACTACACCTCGTAGCACAGGGGGTCATTGAGGTGAAGCCGATGGACCTTGGTGCCTACACCGAGGACTATGCGCCGGTGCTTTTGGACTCGGGCTTCGTTTTCTGTTCCATCCGGGAGACCAGTGCCACAATCGCTTTCAAGGATGCCGACACAGGAAAGCCTCTGGCCGACCTCTATTGGATGCCATTGGATCATGGCGCCATGCGTTCACCAACCCTGTTCAGCGCCAACCTGACCACGCCGGTGAACGAAGGTCCGGCTTCGTTCTACGACAACGGAAAAGCCATCTGCTTCACCCGGAACCTGGCACTTCCGAAGAAACTCTCGAACCTTCGTTCGGATGGTGCGTTGGGCCTCTATTTCGCGACCCTCGACCACGGCACCTGGACCGCACCCATACCGTTCGAGCACAACCACACCAAATACTCCACCATGCATCCGGCCATGAGCAAGGATGGCCACACCTTGATCTTCGCCAGTGATAGACCAGGTGGCCTCGGCGGAGTTGACCTATACCGATCCGACCGGCTCGAGACCGGTTGGAGCGAACCGCAGAACCTGGGTCCGCTGGTGAACGGTCCAGGCAACGAAGCATTCCCTTCCTTCGGGCCAGACGGGACATTGTACTTCGCCAGTGACCGACCGGGAGGATCCGGAAAGCTGGACATCTACCAGGCACAGCCCTCCGGTGGTTCGTGGCAGCGCCCCGAGGCGATGCCCGAGCCGATCAACTCTCCTGGCTCCGACATCCACATCACCTTCCGTCCTGATGGACGCTCCGGATACTACAGCTCCGATCGTTCCGGCGTGGACAGGATCCAAGCCTTCACCTACACCGTTCCGAAATTCAGGGAATGTGTTCCTCAACGACCGAACAACTACTGCTATTCGTTCAAGGCGAAACCACATGCCGCTACTAGCAGCCTCCCACTCGACCATGTTTGGGACCTGGGCGACGGCAACCGCGTAACGGATCTTAAAGCCGACCATTGCTATACCGCACCGGGCAACTACCTCGTTCGCTCCTTACTGGTGGACAGAAAGACCGGTACGATCTTCCATACGTTGAACGCGCACGACCTGGTGGTGGAGGATGTGGCACAAGCATGGATCAACGCGCCAGACACCATCCGCACCGGGCGCAAGCTGGCGTTGGATGCCTATAAAAGCCATTTGCCCGACATGGCGGCCGCTGAATACCACTGGAGCCTGGGCGATGGCACCACATTGACCGGGAACAAGGTGCTTCATGCCTTCAAAGCCGCCGGCACCTATACGGTGAAACTCGATATCCTCTCCAAGGCGAACGCGGAAGGTGTGATCACCAACCGATGCAATACGCGCGAGCTGGTGGTCCTGGACCGCTTCCACGACCACGAGGACCAGACCGTGGTGGCCGAGTACCAGGACTTGTTCGGGCGCTCGCACAGCTTCGAGTTCCAGGAACTGCCCTTTGATCAATTCGGCATGACCGCCGACGCCATGGGCGACGTGGCCTTTGCCGTGGAACTGTTCGCCACCAAGGAACGGATGAGTCTGGACGACCCCAAGTTCAGTGAGATCAGGAAACTGTATCGGGTGGTGGAACGGTTCGACCCAGCACGGGGGATGTACACCTACTCCGTGGGCGAAGCCAAGAACATGGACGAACTCTACGAGGTCTTCAAAAAGGTGAAGGAACTCCAGTTCCTCGATGCCGAGGTGCATGTGCTGCAGGTGGACAAGCTGATGGACCTGAGCAAGCTCGACTTCGCCAGCGTCCAGGAGCTGCACCATACCCGGCTCCGCACCAATGCCATCCACTTCGCCTACAAGAGCGCGGACCTCCAAGATGATTCCGGCCAGACCCTGGAACAGGTATTGAGCCTGATGCGCCAGTATCCCGAACTGCAACTGGTGATCGAGGCACACACCGACAACGTCGGAGGGGGGGCCTACAACCTTGATCTGTCCCAACAGCGCGCCCAGCGCGTGGAGGCCTTCCTCACAACCAACGGCATTGCCGCTGACCGCTTGGTACCGATCGGGCATGGCAAGAACCAGCCGATCGCCTCCAACAAGACCGAGGAGGGCCGATCCCTGAACCGCAGGGTGGAGTTCCGGTTAACGGTGAAGGACGAGCAGCAGGCCTTCCAGAAGACCCGCTGAACGCTTGGTGCGTTTCCGCGCCAAGCGCGTGCTGCATACCATTTGGACATCCAATACCATCCGGTCCGCTTGCTCTTTTCCCATGCCTTCTCCGCGAGACCTGTTCCGTAGGTCCAGCCCACGGTAGCTTCGCTCCCTACGGTCCACGCCATCGGCATTGGAACGGACCTCCGGGATCGGCCTGTGAAAGAATAGCCGCGCATCTTCGGCCGCTATTGAATGTCCCAATGGTATTGTTGTCCGTTGCGGTACATTCGTGTCCATGCAGCGGATGCTCCGAACGTGGCTCGCGTTGCTCGTGACCTTGGTGGCCGTACGGGCGATCGCACAGCAGGGGCCCGGGCTGATCGAGAACCGCGGGCAGTGGCCTGATGCCGTCACCCACCGTGCTGAGCTGGCCGGAGCGACCGTGTGGCTCGAACGGGGTTCCATCCTGATCGACCGCTTCGACCAGGAGGCCATGGAGGCCACCGCCCATGCCCATATCCATGCCGGGACCACCGCCCCCACGTCCGTACGGCACCACGCCTTCAGGTTACGCTTCCTTGGCACCCGACCGGCCCGGCGCATCGAATCCACAGGGGTCCGCCGCGGCACCTACAACTACTTGATCGGCAATGACCCCGAACATTGGGGACGGCAATGCCACGCCTTCAGTGCGGTGGTCCAACATCACATCCACCAAGGCATCGACCTCCGCACACGTGTAGCGAACAATGGGGTCAAATACGATCTGATCATCGGACCTGGGGCGGACCCTACCCAGATCGTCTTCACCTACGATGGTGTCGACGCCATCTCCGTGGCGCCGGAACAGCTCACCTTACGCACATCGCTGGGAGAGTTCATTGAGCGCATCCCGATCGCCTACCAAGAGATCGCGGGCGAACGAAAAGTGGTCTCCTGCACCTATCGAAGCACGGCCGATGGGATCGGCTTCCAGCTTGGCCCGTACGACCCGGAACACCCCGTGGTGATCGACCCCACTTTGGTATTCAGCACATACTCCGGCTCGTTCGCCAACAACTTCGGCTATACCGCCACTTTCGATCGCGATGGATTCCTGTATAGCGGCAGCTCGGCTTTCGGACAGGGTTACCCCACCACCCTCGGAGCCTATCAAGTGGTGCATGCTGGCGGCCATGGTCTCCATGACGGCATCGACATGGCCCTTACGAAATACGACACCACGGGGACGGCATTGATCTGGAGCACGTACCTGGGCGGCAGCAGCGATGAGCTCCCCCATAGCCTGGTGGTGAACACCAATGATGAGCTCTTCGTCTATGGCACGACCAGCTCGATCGACTTCCCCGTCACGTCAAACTCCTTCGACACATCGTTCAATGGTGGCACGGCGTTGAACCTGACCAATGGCATCGGTGCCAACTACCCCAATGGTTCGGATATCGTGGTCGCTCGGCTGAACGCCGCCGGAACCGACCTGGTGGCCAGCACCTACTTCGGCGGCACGGGGAACGATGGCATGAACACCGCCGCCGGCCTGAAGTTCAACTATGCCGACGAGATCCGTGGCGAGGTGCTACTGGACAGCCATGACAACGTATACATCGTGAGCAGCACCGCCAGCGCCGATCTGCCGGTGACCAACGGGGCCGTTCAACCGACCTTTGGCGGGGGGGGGCAGGACGGTGTGCTGGTGAAGATGGACGCCTCGCTATCCACCCTGTTCTGGTGCTCCTACTTCGGCGGTTCGCAGGCCGACGCCGTGTACAACATCGAGTTGGATGGCACGGATGGCATCTACATCGCTGGAGGCACGCGCAGTCCCGACCTGCCGGTGACCGCGAACGCCCTACAGGTCACCTTCCAAGGCGGTATCGCCGATGGCTTCGTGGCCCACCTCGATGCCGATGGCTCCACGGTCCTGGCCTGCACGTACTTCGGCAGCCCGGCGTACGACCAATGCTATTTCGCCGACCTTGACCAACAGGGCGACATCTACCTGTTCGGCCAGACGCAGGCACCCAGCACCAGTTTCATCGTGAACGCACCCTACAGTGTGCCCAATGCCGGGCAGTTCATCACCAAGCTCAACCCCTCCTTGAGCACGATCCTGCTCAGCACCCGCTTCGGCCAGGGCGATGGACTGCCGGATATTTCACCCAGCGCTTTTCTGGTGGACTATTGCAACAAGATCTACGTAAGCGGCTGGGGCAGTACCATCCAGAGCGGATCGTTGAGCACCGCCGGCCTGCCCGTGACCGCCGATGCATTCCAAGCCACCACCGACGGCAACGACTTCTATCTCGCCGTGTTCGACACCGACCTGAGCGACCTGTACTACGCCACCTTCTTCGGTGGAAGCATCAGTGCTGAACATGTGGATGGCGGCACCAGCCGTTTCGACCGGAGGGGCCGTATCTACCAAAGCGTATGTGCCGGCTGCGGCGGATCCTCCGACCTACCCATTGCGCCCGATGGCCTGGCCTGGAGTCCAACGAACAACAGCGGCCTGTGCAACAACGCGGTATTCAAGTTCGACATGGACTTCCCCATCGTGGTGGCCGACTTCAACAGCACCGTGAACTGCCTGCCCGCCCCCGTTTCCTTCACGAACCTGAGCTATGGCGCAGCCAGTTACCAGTGGGACTTCGGCGACAACACCTCCAGCACCGACCCCGCACCCGATCATGTGTATCCGCAACCCGGGGTGTACACCGTGCGGCTGATCGCAACCAACGAAGTCACCTGCAACCACAGCGATACCACATACAGGCAGGTGGTGGTCCTTGGTCTGGGCTCGTATGACCTTCCTGATACCACCCTTTGCCCGGGACAGAGCGCACAGATCGGGATCACCCCGATCACAGCGCCAGACATCATCTATGAATGGACACCCGCCGTTGGTCTGAGCAACACCCATGTCCCCAATCCGGTGGCCACACCGCCAAGCAGCACGACCTATACCCTCACGATCAGCAATGGCACTTGCAGTACCACCGTACAGCAGACCATCACCGTTGCCACGGCCACCATCGATGCAGGCCCCGACCAACACCTTTGCGGCCCCTCGGCCACCACGCAACTCGTAGCCACCGGGAACGGCTCCACCTCCGGCTTCCATTGGTCATCATCGTCCCAGTTCAGCGACATGCTCAACACGGTCGCCGAGGATAGTACCGCGACCGCAACCATCACGCACGACGCCTGGTTCTACGTTCGCCCCACGGGCAACGCCTGTGGTGCATTGGACAGTGTGTTCATCGACCTTTCGCTCGGTGGCATCCACCTGCAGCCTGTGGAAGCGCTCTGTGCCGGGGACACCGGTGCGGTCATGCTCTTCGGGGCCGACCCTGGCTCCACGATCCACTGGACCCCAGAGGACCTCATCCGGTCCGGGCAGGGCACCGCACGGATCTGGATCCAAGCGCCCACCAGCACCATGTTCCATGTCGAGGTGACCACCCCTACCGGTTGTACGTGGAGCGATTCGACCCAGGTGGTGGTATCCCCGTTGGATGGGACCACGATCCTCGCCACCGCCACACCTCCTCTTCTCATCGGTGCGGGCACCGTGCAGCTGGAGGCCTTCCCCTCGGGGCTGATGTACCAATGGACACCATCCGGCCTGGTGAGCAACGATGCCATTGCCGATCCCACGGCCTCGATCACGGCCACCACGTTATTCACCGTGCAGGTGTCCGATGGCGTATGTGCCAAGGATGCGCAGGTCCTGGTGGAGGTGCGTGAACTGATCTGCGACGGTCCCGACATCTTCGTTCCCAACACCTTCACGCCCAATGGCGACGGTCAGAACGACGTGCTCTACGTCCGTGGCCGCAACATCGCTTCCATGCAGTTCATGGTCTTCGACCGGTGGGGCGAGAAAGTGTTCGAAAGCACCCGGCCCGACCACGGATGGGATGGCCTGTTCGAAGGCAAGCCGGTGGATCCCGCGGTCTTCGTGTACCACCTATCCGCCACCTGCGTGGATGGGCAGGCGTACTTCAACAAGGGTAACATCACGGTGGTGCGATGATCACAATGAACGGTGGATCGCGAATGGTGAGTGGGAAGCCAGCTTCTTGCCGAAGGGATGGCACCAGCTACCACCAAACACGCCCCCAAGGTCGAAATGGGATCCTTGGCCGATCGTTCCATCTTCCCCATTGCCCATTCCCCATTCACCCTTTGCGCTCCGCCCTCCGCCTTCTCTTCCTCACCTTCCTCGCCTTCTTCGCCCTCCCCTCGACCGCACAGGACATCCACTTCTCGCAGTTCTTCAATGCACCGTTGGCATCAGGCCCGGGGTTGATCGGAGCCTTCGATGGGGACTATCGCTTCAACGGCATATTCCGTCAACAGTGGCGTTCGGTGACCACGCCCTACCGCACCTTCGCACTTGGTGGCGATGCCGCCAACGCGACCGGTGTTCAGGGCCTGGGTCTCGGCGCATGGCTCTTCAACGACAAGGCCGGAGACAGCAAGCTGCAACTGACCCACCTGAGCATCGGTGCGAGCTGGACGACACGCCTCGGGCATGAGCGCCGTCACTCCCTCCGTGGTGGGATACAGGTGGGGTTCACCTCGCTCTCCCTCGACCGCGCGGACCTGACCTTCGACAACCAGTACAACGGCTACTACTACGACCCCGACCTTGCCACTGGAGAGCAGTTCGCACGCAGCGCCATGACCCACGCCGATATTCATGCCGGCGCCTCGTACCACTACCAGGCCGATGCGCGCACACACGTGCAGGTGGCGCTTGGAGCGTTCAACCTCTCCACCCCCGGCATCAGCTTCCTGAGCGGCCCAAGCACCGACCTGGACGTGCGCATGACCGGCCAGGTGATGGCGCGCTTCCCCATCGGCACCAAGCTCGATCTGCTGCCCATGGTGCAATACATGGCGCAGGGTGTATTCCGGGAAATGGACCTCGGCACCAACCTGCGCTACATCCTACTGGATAGCTATGGCTTGAACCGCGCCGTGCTCCTCGGCGCACACTACCGCGCCGCCGATGCCGGGTACCTCTACGCCGGTTTGGAGCACGACGATTGGACCTTCGGTTTGAGCTATGACATCAACACCAGCGACCTGGTGCCCGCAAGCCGCAACCGGGGAGGGATCGAACTCACGGCGATCCGGATCCTTCGAAAGCGCCCCGCGATCCCCGTACGATACAAGGCCTGCCCCCCGCAGATCTGAGCATGAGGTACACCCATCCGAACGATGTTGCCGCATGGCCCGCGAACGGAGGTCGCCCCGCGACCACGCTCGCGGGCACGATCGCGAAAGCGATCTCCGACACTTGGCGTTGCATGCTCCTGCTGGCGATCTCGATCGCTCCGGCAACACCAGGCGTCCTTGCCCAATCCGTTGACCAATTCACCACTTGGGGCGACCGCGCCATGACCAGGGAGGAGTATTACGGTGCTTCACGTTTCTACGCCGCTGCCTTGGCATTGGAACCCGGACGCCTGAACCTGCAATGGAAACAAGCCGAAGCTTGCCGATCAAGCAACCAGTACCCACAGGCGATCGAGCTGTACCATCGCGTATACCAGAAGGATGGAGGACGCACCTATCGCGATGCGCTCCGCTGGTTGGGCGAGATGCAGCTTTGCGATGGTCGATACAGTGACGCCTTGATCACGTGGAACAAGGTATTGAGCAAGGAGAAGGACCCGAACTCCGCACTTGCGCGCCGTGCACGCAATGCCATCGCCGGATGCCAGCTCGCCGAGCAAGAGCTGCCGGATGCCGAATTCGAAGTGTCGCACCTACCCGCACCGGTGAACACGAACGACAGTGAGTTCGGCGCACGGCCAGGACCGGACAGCACGCTCTGGTTCAGCAGCCTGCGCGGCGACCTGAACGATGACGGCCAGGTGCAGGACACCGCGAACTACCGCGTGGCCTTGTTCACCAGCAGACCCACCGCACAGGGATGGAGCCTGCCCATGCAAGAGCAAGGACCTGCCGATGCGATAGGGCACGCACAGGCCAACCTGATGTGGGCGCCCGATGGTGCGCGCATGTTCTTCACCATGATCGGTGGCGATGGCACGAAACATATCGCCACGCGCACACCCAACGGCCCCGCCGTTCCCGTGTCGGGCTTGGAGGCTCACCCAGGTGCCACACAACCGTGGTCCACGACGATGGAGGGCAAGGACGTGCTCTTCTTCGCAAGTCCCGGCGGTGAAGGGGGGATCGACATCTGGTACGGTGATCTTGTTGGCAACACCCTTTCCAACATCCGGAACGCCGGCCCCTTGGTGAACTCCCCGGGCAATGAAAGCACACCCTCCTTCGATGGCGCCACCGGAGCGCTCCTGTTCAGCAGTGACTACCATGCGGGCCTTGGTGGGTACGACATCTTCCAAAGTCTGTGGACCAGCGGTGCATTCGCGGCACCGAAGAACATGACCATGCTGAACTCGCCTGCGAACGACCTCTATCCGGTGTACGATGCGCTTTCCGGGGTGGGTTGGTTCACCAGCAACCGCATTGGCTCCTTCGCGAACAAGGGTGAAACGTGCTGTAACGACATCTACCGTACCCAGCGTCTGCACAAGACCACTGAGGCGCACATCCCATCCACACCCGTTGTGGATAGCGCCGCCGAGGCCACCTCGAAAGCCATGGATGCACTGCTCCGGATCCAACAACGGTTCCCACTGAAACTGTACTTCCACAACGACGAACCTGAGCCCCGCACACGCCGCACCACCACCAGCCAGCGCTACGGCCAAACGTACGATGCCTACCGCAAGCTCATCGCCACCTATCGCAGCGCATACGAAGACCCCACGACCTTCGACGCCTTCTTCACCAACGAAGTGGAGCACGGTCGGAAGATGCTCGACGAACTGATACAGGCCTTGATCCCGGCACTGGAGCACGGCGAACACATCACCCTGGATGTGCGCGGACATGCCAGCCCCTTGGCGCGGAACGACTACAACCGCAACCTCAGCCTACGCCGCATCGAAAGCCTGCGGAACCACCTGTCCACGGTTGAAGGCGGCCGGTTGAAGACGTACATGGACAGCACCGCCACCAATGGAGGGGTGCTCCGGCTTCGTGTACTGCCCTTCGGGGAAGACCGATCGGCCTCGGGCGTGAGCGACGACCGAAATGACCTCGGGCGGTCGGTGTATGGTGTGGAAGCTGCACGTGAACGAAGGATCGAGGTGGAACGCGTGCACCTTGATGGATCCTCCATCCCGCTCGGCCAAGCCATGCACTACTCCATCGACACGGTCCGCCAGGGCGTGCCGCAGAACTTCGCGGTCCGCGTGGTGAACAACGGGCGAACAACGCTCACCATCAACCGTGGTCGCACCTCTTGCGATTGCATCCTGGTGGAAAGCGTGCCGCCCACGCTGGCACCCGGAGGATCGGGAACCATACGTTTGAGCTACACCGGCCGAACACGCCCCGGACCGATGGAACGCCGGATCGACCTGGAGGTGGAAGGATCGCCCTCCCCTTACACACTGACCATTCACGGCACAGTCATTGAATAGACCATGGAACTCCTCCTGCTCTCCAACTCCACCATGCCCGGCGAACCGTTCTTCCAATGGCCGATGGATCATGTCCGCGCCTTTGTGAATGGCAAGAAACGTGTGGCCTTGGCCACCTACGCCGCGCCCGAGGCACAGCGCGATGCGTACCACACCAAGGTGAACGAGGTGTTCGGGCCACTGGGTGTGGATCTGGTACCTCTGCATGCCGAAGTCGATCCTTCGGCCACCTTGAACACCGTGGATGCCGTGGCCGTTGGTGGAGGGAACAGCTTCCTCCTGCTGCGCGACCTCTATCGCACAGGTCTTATCAAGGCCATCGCGCACCGCGTGAAGGACGGCCTGCCCTACTTCGGCTGGAGCGCAGGCAGCAACGTGGCCTGCCCCACCATCATGACCACGAACGACATGCCCATTGTGGAACCACCAACGCTGCGGGCCATGCACCTGGTTCCCTTCCAGATCAATCCGCACTATACCGAGGCGACGATCCCTGGCCATGGTGGTGAAAGCCGCGATCAACGCATCGCCGAATACTTGGCGCTGAACACGCATATCACCGTTGTCGGACTGCGTGAGGGCTCGCTCCTGCACGTGGCCAATGGGCGCATGGAACTGCACGGCAAGAACATGAAAGTGTTCCGGGCGGGACAGGAACCGGTGGAGGTGCCGGCGGGCAGTACCATGTTCCCTGACCTTCGCCCTTGGCGCCCCTGACCTGGTAGCACCGTCGCGGTCCGGTAGGTTGCCCCGGACATCCTCGAGCTACCCCGAGCATGGATCTGACAATGGATAACTGACAACTCCGTGCACACCGCTCAACCCGGGTCAGTAGCGGACCGGATCTTTGGGTGAGGTCCAGCGTTCAATGGACCCGCACGACCATGCCCGCCACATCCGCCGCAGAACCGGGAGCCTTAAGCTCGTTCCTCCACACGATCGGCATGGACCTGTTGTTGTTGGTGAAGATCGCCGGGGTGGTCGCCGCGGCCTGGCTCGTGGAGCGCATCATGTACCTGATCCTGCGCCGTGGCTATGCCCGGAGAAAGGCCAAAGGGCGCGATGAATTCACCCAGTACCGCTTTCTCCGGAATGCTGTGCGCACCGTGGTGGTGGTGGCCGCCTTCTTCGCCGTGGTGTACACCATCCCCTCGCTTCGTTCGTTCGCCTTCACCCTATTCGCTGGTGCGGGCCTGTTGGTGGCCATACTCGGCTTCGCCGCGCAGAAGGCCTTCAGCGATATCATCAGTGGCATCTTCATCGTCTCGTTCAAACCATTCCGCGTGGGCGATGTGATCCAAGTGGGGCAGCAGGGATTGTTCGGCACGGTGGAGGACATCAACCTTCGGCATACCACCATCCTCACCTTCGAGAACCGCCGCGTGGTGATCCCCAACTCCATCATCGGCGAGGAGCGGATCGTGAACAGCAGCATCCGCGAAGAAGCCACCTGCCAGTTCGTGGAGATCCCGGTGGCCGTGGATGCCGACCTGAAGAAGGCCCGCCGGATCATGGAGCAGGAAAGCCTGGCACATCCAACGCAATACGACAAGCGGACACCAGAAGAGGTCCAGGCCGGAGACCCTGAGGTGGCCGTCCGCGTGGTGGACATCAAAGAAGGATCCGTGTTGCTGCGCGCCTATGTATGGGCGCCAGACCCGGTGAGCGCACGCGTGATGCGCTACGAGCTCAACGAAAGGATCCTGGAACGCTTCGCCCAGGAGGGCATCCCGATCTCCGTGCCCATCCGGCATTTCGTACAGAAGAACCCCTTCGCCGTGTCCGAACCGGAATATGCCGGAACGCGACCCTAACCCGATCGAACACCCATGAAGAAAGTCCGCCAACGATCAGGGAAGGCCGGGCTACCGCCCGGATCGCTCGTTCATGTGGGCCACCGCGCCCATGGCGAAACCGTGATCCGAACCTTCGAGTACGGACCCGAACGCGTGGTGGAGGACAGGATCACCAACATCGGCGAACACCATGGCGGCAACGACGGTTGCACGAACACCTGGATCGATATCGACGGATTGAACGACGACCAGACGATGCTGTCGGTGAGCGAGCGCTTCAACCTGCACCCGCTGCTGATGGAGGATGTGCTGAACACCGACCACCGACCCAAGGTGGAGGAATACCAGGACACCCTCTTCGTAGTGGCCAAGATGCTCGACCTCGATGAGGAGACCGGGGGGATCCACAGTGAACAGATCTGTTTCGTCCTACGCCAAGGCCTGGTGCTCTCCTTCCAAGAACGGCCAGGTGACGTGCTCGACCCGGTGCGCGAACGGATCCGCAACGACACCGGCCGGGTACGCCGCGCCGGTGCCGACTACCTGCTCTATTCCCTTCTGGACGTGATCGTGGACAACTACTTCTTGATCGTGGAGGAGATCGGCCAGCGGATCGAGGCCCTCGAGCGCAAGGTCATGCTCCGACCCGGGAATGAAGATCTGCTCACCATCCAAGAGCTGCGCAGCCTCCTGATCGGCGTGAACCGGTTCGTGATCCCGACCCGCGAACTCGCCGGAAGGCTCAACACCCTGCAAAGCCCGCTGATCGACAAAAGCACCCGGCGCTACATCAACGACCTGCAGGATCACACCGTGTACATCGCCGAGGCCATCAGCACGGACCGCGAGATCCTCACCAGCCTGGAGAACACCTACCACGCGGGCCAGAACGCCCGCATGACCCAGGTGATGAAACTCCTGACCATCATCAGCACCATCTTCATCCCCCTCACCTTCATCGTGGGCGTGTTCGGCATGAACTTCGATCACATGCCCGAGCTGAAGTGGAAGTACGGCTACCCCATGGTGATGGGGCTCATGGCCGTGATCGCCTTGTTGATGCTGCTGTGGTTCAGACGGAAACGCTGGTTGTAGCGCCACTCCACCGGAACCGGACAACTCATGGTTTTCCGGTATTGTACCTTCATGGTCCACACTGGCACCTTTGGCACCGATGGACCGCCCACCGTACAGCCTGCTCCTTGTCGACGACCAAAGCATCTTCCTGGAAGCGATCGAGAGTTTGATCGAGCACATGCCCGAAGTGAAGGTGGTCGGCAAGGCCCAGAACGGCCGTACCGCCCTTGACCTGGTGCGTGAACACAAGCCCGACCTCGTGCTCATGGACATCAACATGCCGGGCATGGACGGTATCGAGGCCAGCAAGCATATGCAGAAGGCCAGCCCGAATACGCGGGTGATCGTGCTGAGCATGTACGGCCACCGGGAGTTCGTGTTGGAACTGTTGGACAGTGGCGTGGGTGGCTACCTGCTTAAATCAACGAACAAGAACGAACTGATGGCCGCCATCCGCACCGTGGCCGAGGGGAAACAATACATCGCAGAGGAACTCCGTGCACTGGCAGCGGCAGCGGATAAGAACAAGGATCGGGATGGAGAATCGAAGTACGGTCCGCTCACCAGTCGCGAGGTACAGATCGTGAAGTTGATCCTGAAAGAGCTCACCAGCCAGGAGATCGCCCACCAGCTGTTCCTCAGCGCCGCCACCGTGGAGACCCACCGCAGGAATATTTTGCATAAACTCGACTGTCGCAACATCGCTGGCCTGGTGAAATATGCCATGGAACGAGGATGGGGCGACTGAGCCCGCCGAACCCACCCATCAACCCGATGTCACATGCCGATCACCATCAAAGTCCTTGATCCCGTCGATCAAGAAGAGGTCAAGTACGAGGTCACTTGGACGGATGACCTGGCCTTGGCGGAGAAGTACCTGGACAAGATCGAACCAGACGCGCCGCGCCACGCGATCGCCTTCTTCAAAGCCGGGTCGGGCGATGGCAGCAAGACCCTATCCGAGTTGGTCGGCATCGGGTTCAAACACGATGCGAACGCTACGGTCTCCGCATCATTCACCGCACTGGCCGTGAATGGCACCCTGGTCGTGGCAAAGGATCGGAAGTACATCAAAGGCGGCAAGATCACCGTGCACTAATGGCCAAACCTGGCCGGAGCGTGTCCATAGGCCGAATGGTCGCCCATACCTCCTATCACCGGAGGTCCGCAGGTATGCTGTTGGCCTTCGTCGTTCTTTGCTCCATCACCGCCGCCGTGGCACAAACCACGGACTTCCATCGTTTGCACCGCCGATCGTCGGCATTGCTCAAAGCGGAACGACCCGCCGCGATGGAAGCGTTCCTCGATAGCCTTCGGGACCGCGGAAGGTCCGATCGGACCAGCGCATTCGCACATCGACTCTTCCAGGCGCGCTGGTTCAGGCACTCCGGGCGCACCCTGGAGGCATACCGTATGCTCGACAGCCTACGGACCGTGCCACCGAATGGCGACCCATACGTGACCTATTTGATGAATTACCAGCTCGCGAATACGCTTGTGGAGCTGGAGGTGTACGACCAGGCCATACATCACGCCCAATTGGCCAGTCTGGCGGCACACCAGGCCGATATGGAGTACGAAGCCGTGGACATGGAATTGACCACGTGCGACATCAAACACGTCGCGGATCAGCTACCAGAGGCCCAGGCATGCTTCGAGGCCGCGCTCAACAAGGCCCAGCGGACGAACGACCGCGCCTCCATGGCCAGAGCACTGCTCGGCATGGGCAATGTGTACTACTACCAGGAGAATGATACGGCAGCACTTCAACTGTACAACCGTGCACTATCGGTGGTCCGGGAGGTGGATGAACCAGACCTTACCCTCAACATCCTGTTCAACATCGGATCGGCCTTATCCTTCACCGCGGACACCGATTCGGCCATTCATTTCTACGAATCCGTTCTCGATACACTGGACCAGGCCAGCCCACGCTTCAAGGCTGACCTATTGGGCAATCTCGCCAGTTTGTACAGCGACGATGGGGCCCATGCCAAAGCCCTTGAGCTGATCGATCAAGCCATGGTGTACCACACCGCCCAGCGCGATACCGGCAGCCTGGCACGCGCTCAACTGTTCAAAGCAACAGCACTATGGGGGCTGGGTAAGCACGAGGCGGCCGCCTCCCAGGTCCGGGAGACCATGCAACGAACACGCTCGATGCACCTGAAGGCGCAGGCCATGCGCAAACTGTCCCGCTACCTTGAACAGATGGGGCAGAAGGACGAAGCACTGGCCGTCCTCGCCGATTACACCGACCTCGCCGACAGTCTGGCGAGATCGCGCTATACCAACGGGATCGCCGCCGCCCAAGTGCGGTATGAGACCACCGAGAAGGAAAGGCGCATCGAGGAGCAGGAGCAAGCCCTATCCCTCGCCGCTGCGGAGGATCGCCGGAAATCCATCCAGCGCAACGCGTTCATCGGTGCCACCATCGCACTGGCCCTGATGGCGCTGCTGCTCTATCGCATCCTACGCCATCGGCAACGCCTCGCTCGCCAGCAGAAGGAAATGCACGATCAACAGGTGGACCAACTACTCGGACAACAGGAGCTCAAGAGCATCCACGCCATGCTCGAAGGCCAGGAGAAGGAACGCGAACGCATGGCTGCCGACCTCCACGACCGGCTGGGCAGCATGCTCGGCGGCATCAAAGCCAATATGTGCGCGTTGGAGGAACGCGTGGAAGCCATGCGCCAAGACCAGCAGTTCCAGAAGGTGAGCCGATTGCTGGACCAGACCGCCGGTGAACTCCGCCAGATCAGCCACGACATGGCCGCCGCCACCCTCAGCCGTTTCGGCCTGGAGAAAGCCTTGAAGGACCTGCGCGACACCATCCACATCAGCGGGCGCCTGGCCGTGGATCTGAACACCTTCGGGCTGGAACACCGCTTGGAGCGTAGCGTGGAGATCACCGTGTACCGCATCATCCAGGAACTGGTGAGCAACGTGCTCAAACATGCCAAGGCCAGTGAGCTCAGCATCGACGTTACGCGTGCACCAGGCCGATTGAGCATACTGGTGAGCGACAACGGCATGGGCTTCGATACCACCCAGAACAGCGATGGCATGGGCTTGGGCAACGTACGGTCCCGAGCGGCGACGATCGGCGCCCTGATGCAGATGGACAGCGCGCCCGGAAAAGGCACGACCGTGTGCGTGGAGTGCGCGGTGGTGGAGTGACCATAGACCGCGTACCCTGAGGCACTGGGTTGACTCAATATCAAAGTCTCCAACGGGCCAGCCACGACGGGTACGACCTCCGGACCGGAGTATGAGTTGGCTCCAGGATACCGGCCAGGACCTCGCCAAGCGCTTCGGGACCACACCCCAACCCTGGTTCTTCCGTGACGAGCGTAGAAAAGGATCCGAACCAAGGGTTCAGCCGGGGCTGCATGCACCACGGTGTATCCACGAATGGTCTGGACCTTCAACGGTGGCGGGGGGCGCCCCGAACAGTACGCGAACAGCCTCATACTCAATCAACTCACTCCCAACCCACGCCCCCCCAGCGCACCGGCCCGCCCCCCATCCGCTTGAGGTTCACCGCAGTATGGTATCATACCCCACCCGCCTACGATCGGTGATGGACCGACTTCAAAAACCTGCACCGACCCACAACGGGTTCATCGTTGGCGACCCCTACTTTTGACCCCACAAGGCATGCGCACTTCATCCTCCCCGGTGAACACCTTTACGCCACTCCGTGGTGCATGTGCCATGGCATGCTGCCCCCCACCTTTCCGGTGATGAACATGTACGCCCTTCCCGTGAACCGGCTTCATCCAGCCTCTCGCGCGCCTCGGGCCTCGATGTTCCCCACGGTTCTCGCCACCCTTGTTCGGCCTACCTGCGACCATGCACTTCGCAGTGCTCCGGGTCGTGATCCATTCCATCCTCCGTCCTACACCAACCGTACCCGCTTCCCCAAGCAATGAAGACCCGTTACGTCGACCTGATCGAGCAGACCTTCGACTTCCCCAAGGACGAGTTCAAGCTCGATGATGATCAACTGATCTGGAACGACCTTCCCTTGGTCGAGTTGCTGGAAAAGCACGGCACGCCCCTGCGCATCAGCTACCTGCCCAAGATCGGCGAGAAGATCGAGATCGCACGCAACAGCTTCGCCAAGGCCTTCGAGACCCATGGGTACACCGGGACCTACGAGTACTTCTACTGCACCAAGAGCAACCACTTCAGCTATGTGATCGACAAAGTGCTGGACAAGGGCGTGAACCTGGAGACCAGCAGCGCCTACGACCTGGAGATGATCGAGCTCCTCATCGAGCGCGGGCGGATCACCAAGGAAAGCACCATCCTGTGCAACGGCTTCAAGGACGAACGCTACATCAAAGGGATCGGTCGATTGGCCAACCGTGGGTTCAATGTGGTGCCCATCATCGACAACATGGCCGAGATCTACCACCTGGATGAGGTGATCGAAGGCAACTGTGACATCGGCATACGCATCGCAGCGGAGGAAGCACCGAAGTTCGAGTTCTATACCAGCCGCCTGGGCATCGGGTACAAGGACATCATCCCCTTCTACATGCGGAACATCTCCAAACAGAAGAAGTTCCGCCTGAAGCTGATGCACTTCTTCATCAATACCGGCATCACCGACACGGCCTACTACTGGAACGAGTTGGGCAAGTGCGTGAACGTGTATTGCGACCTGTGGAAACTCTGCCGCACACTGGACACCCTGGACATCGGCGGCGGCCTGCCCATCAAGAACAGCCTCAACTTCAGCTTCGACACCGATTACATGATCGGCGAGATCGTGGGCCGGATCAAGGACATCTGCGAGGAGAACAAGGTGCAGGAACCCAACATCTTCTCCGAATTCGGCAGCTTCACCGTGAGCGACAGCGGCGCCACCTTCTTCAGTATCGTGCATCAGAAGAAGCAGAACGAAAAGGAACGCTGGAACATGATCGATGGCAGCTTCATGACCACCCTGCCCGACACCTGGGCCATCAGCAAGCGCTTCATCATGCTGCCGGTGAACAATTGGAACGACGAGTACGAACGCGTGTTCCTCGGAGGCATGACCTGCGATAGCGACGACTACTACAACAGCGAGCAGCACATCAACGCCATCTACCTGCCCAAGTATCACGAGGATCGCAAGCAGTACATCGGCTATTTCAACACCGGCGCCTACCAGGACACCCTGGGCGGCTTCGGAGGCATCCAACACTGCCTGATCCCCAAACCCAAACACGTGCTCATCGACCGACTGCCGGACGGGACCCTCACCGACCGCGTGTTCGCCGAGCAGCAGAGCGCCGAACGCATGTTGCAGCTGTTGGGCTACCTGCCCATGGAAGAGCCCGTGCGTAAGTGATCCCCGTGCCCGGGTCCCCTAACGGGCCTGACCCTGGTCTTCACATTTCTCTCCCGCTCTATCTTTCGCCCCCATTCCCTTCCGCCCTTCACGATCATGACCAACCGACCGATCAGCAGCTTCATCGAGAAGCATTACCTGCACTTCAATGCCGCCGCCTTGGTGGATGCCGCTAAAGGCTATAAGGCCCACTTGGCACAAGGCCGCAAGATGATGGTGACCCTGGCCGGTGCCATGAGCACCGCCGAGCTCGGCAAGATCTTCGCCGAGATGATCCGCCAGGGCAAGGTGGACATCATCAGCTGCACCGGGGCCAACCTGGAGGAGGATGTGATGAACCTGGTGGCGCACGACCATTACGAGCGCGTGCCCAACTACCGCGACCTCACCCCCGCCCAGGAACGCGACCTGCTGGATCGCGGCATGAACCGCGTTACCGACACCTGCATCCCGGAACATGAAGCCTTCCGGCGCCTGGAGAAACACGTGACCGACCTTTGGACCGCGGATGACAAGAGCGGCAACCGACGCTTCCCCCACGAGTACTTCTACGAAATGATCCGTAGTGGCGTGCTGAAGCAGTACTACCAGATCGACCCCAAGGACAGCTGGATGGTGGCCGCGGCCGAACGGAACATCCCCATCATCTGCCCTGGCTGGGAGGACAGCACCTTGGGCAACATCTTCGCCGGCCACTGCATCTCGGGCGACTGCAAGCCCCAGATGATGAAGAGCGGTATCGAGTACATGATCTTCCTGGCCGATTGGTACACGAACAATTGCGGAACCGACGGTATCGGCTTCTTCCAGATCGGAGGTGGTATCGCCGGCGATTTCCCCATCTGCGTGGTACCCATGCTGCACCAGGACCTGCAACGCGACAGCATCCCCTTCTGGAGCTACTTCTGCCAGATCAGCGACAGCACCACCAGCTATGGCAGCTACAGCGGCGCCGTGCCCAATGAGAAGATCACCTGGGGAAAACTGGACATCGACACCCCGAAATTCATCATCGAAAGTGACGCCACTATCGTGGCGCCCCTCATATTTGCGTACGTACTCGACATGTGATCGCAACGCCCCGAAGCAATGCAACGCCTGATCCGCTCGTTCAACACCCTTACCGATGAACTGAAGGAAACCCTTCAGGAACAATATCCCGATGGGATAGACTCCACGCACATCAAGACCATCCCCACGGCCAAGGGGGACATGCTGCGCGTGATCGAACTACGAACCGCCGACGCCCTCTACCTGATCAAGATCAACCCCGAAAGCCGCGAAGAGATCGAGCAGTTCCTCGACCAGGAGGATGGCGGCGCTTCGCCAGGTGAGGATGGTGACGACGCACCCGACCTGGAAGCCGCTGAAGGTGCGGACGAGGAAGACGGCGAAGACGCCGAGGACATGGATGACCAGGATGACGAGGATGACGGTGACGATCCCGCCGACGATGACGGTGGCGACGACGATGAGGATTGATCCTCCGCACCTATCCCCGCCCCATTCCTTGAACGCCTCCGCCACTGCGGAGGCGTTCCTCGTTCCACACCAGACCTCTCCGCGACCGATTTACTTTGCAGGGTCGGCCCCTCTCGACCGGCGCCCCCTCTCTCATGCTCCGTACCTGGTACATGACCCTGCTCGCACTCGCCGTTCCGCTGTGCTCCCTTGCCCAAGAGATCTGCGACAACGCCGTGGATGATGATGCCGACGGCCTGATCGACCTGAACGACCCGGATTGCCCGTGCGCCGCAATGCTCAACACGAATGGCACCCCGAGCTCCATACGCAACCACTCGTTCGAGGAAATGACCTGTTGCCCGTATGGCTTCGTGAGCGGGTCGTCCGCGCCTTGGCTGGATTGTGCCACCGGCTGGCACCAGGCCACCACGGCCACCACCGACTACCTGCACACCTGCGGCTTCGCTCCCGTGGGCATGCCCATGCCACCTCCCGATGGACAAGGCGCCGCGGGATTCCAAGTGGTGAAGGACCTGCCCTGGTTCGAATACGTGGGCACCTGCCTTGCCTACCCGCCGCCGTCCAATATCCTCCAGGCCGGCACCACCTATACCCTTTCCCTGTGGATCGCCGGAGCCGTGAGCGATGGCCAACTCGCACAGACCTACGAAGAGGGCCGTGCGCTCCACCTCTTCCCCGACCCGCTGCCCCTGGCCATCTTCGGCCATGCCGATGCCTGTGTGCCATTCCCGTTGAACACCACGGACTGCATCGGTACAGTGCCCGGCTGGCAGGAGTTGGGCCGGGTCTCCGTACAGCCCGCATGGGACTGGGTCCGGGTCTCCATCACCTTCACCCCTGCCCAGAACATGCACAGCGTGATCATCGGCAGTGCCTGCGACCCACCGGACTCCTTCGGCGCGCAGACCATCGAGTCCGCCCAAGGAACCACCCGTTCGGTATACGCCTATTTCCTGGTGGACGACCTGATGCTGACCGAGGCGCAGGACCAGGTATTGAGCCCCACCGTGGTAGTAGGCAGCCTGTGCGAAGGCGATGCCCGGGCCATGGCCATGCCTCCGGCGGGCGCCACGCACCACCAATGGTACCTCGATGGTGTAGCCTTACCGGGCCAAACCTCCACCACGTTGGATATCGCCAACAACGGCCTCGGCACCGGGCTCTACACCATGACCAGCGACTACGATGGCCAATGCCTCATGGGAGCCGCACCGCTGGTGAGCGTTACATCGCCCCGCCCCCGGCCACGGTTCGGACCATCGGAAGGCTGTGCCCCGCTCACCGTGGCGTTCGCCGATGCCTCCGCAGCGGGAACCGCCACCGTGCAATGGCTGCTTGGCGATGGGTCCATCCATTCCGATAGCGCGTTCCAACACACGTTCGACCTGCCCGGAACGTACGATGTACGGCTGCGCATCAGCGATGACACGGGATGCACGCACGACACCTTGTTGGTGAACGCCATCACCGTACACCCTGCGCCCAACGCGGCCATTGGCCTGGAACCCACCACCCCCGATCCCGATCACCCGGTGGTCGTGCTCGCCGCCACGGGCAGCAACAACATCGTTTCGTGGTGGTGGGACCTTGGCCCTGCCCAACCAGGCACCGCTACCTCCTCTTCCATACAGGCCACCTTTCCCGCCCAACCTGGCGAACACCCGATCCTCCTCGTGGTGCAGACCGCGGAGGGTTGTGTGGACACCGTTCGTTCGGTGGTGGTGGTGCGACGATCGGGTGCGATCGATATGCCCAACGTGTTAAGCCCGAACGGCGATGATCGGAACGACCGGTTCGTCCCGCTGGGATCGATCGGTGTGCAAGGCACGTTGGAAGTGTACAACCGATGGGGACAGTTGGTGTTCGCTACCGACGCGATCGCCCATGGTTGGGATGGACACGGCGATGGCGGGCCGGTGCCCGATGGCACCTACTACTACGTGATCACCCCGGCCGATCCACGGAACGAAAGAACGACCGGGCACGTGACCCTGTTGCGCTGAACGTGGTCCGATGGCCCTTATACCACGCCCACGGTACAGCGGTGGTTATTCCATCGAAGCACGCAGAGACCCTCTCCATCGGTGGGGCGGAGAACGCAAGCGGTGCACGCAATACCAATACGGCCCATATTCCATCGAAGATGCGCGGCTGCATCACCCTTGTCGATACGGGAAGCCGGTTGCAAGGCCAAAGGAAGAAGCGCAAGCCGATCGGCCTACTCCTTCGTGCGAATGGGTATACACGCCGCATGGCGAACACCACCGCGCACGGAACCTCCGCACCTCTCAGAAAGACAAGCGCCCCTGCTGCTCCATGGCCAGGCGCAACTGCCCCACCTCCTTGCGCAGTTCCACCACGCTGCGAGCCAGTTCGTCGCGGCTCAGGTTGGGCTCGGGTAGCTCGGCACTGATGAAGTGGACGAATTTCCAGATCTCCAGCACGTTGGCCACCTGCACCTCGTAGGGCGTATAGAGCGGATTGGTGCTGCACAGCAGCAGGGTCCCCTTCTCCTTGAGCTGGTTGTACAGCACCTTGAAGACGATGCCATCGTCCTTGGTGACCACGATGTACGGCTGGCCGTCGCGGATGGTCTGCCAGTTCTGCACGTACTCGCCGGTGACCCAGGAGCCATCGTTCACCGGGGGCATGCTATCGCCGCTGATCTGGAAGGTGCGGTATTTGCGATCCCGTGCCAGGAAGGGCATCTGGAAGGTGGGCAGGATGCTGATGTACTCCGGATCGGCATAGCCCAGCGCGTAGCCGGCCTTGGCCTTCTCGGGCACCAGCTCCACGTTCTCGCGGTCGTCGCGATCAACGGTGGTGGCCAGCACCCGTAGCCGGCGGCCGCTGAGGTCGATGTCGCCACCCCGCTCCAGGATGCCGAGCTGGCTTTCGCTGAGCGCGGTGAGGTCGTCGCGCAGCAGCTTGTCGATGCTCACCTTGAAATACTCGCTCATGCGCACCAGCAGATCGAACGAGGGTTCGGCGCTGCCGTTCTCGTAGCCACTGTAGCTGGAACGTTTCACTTCGAGGGCGATGGCCGTTTCCTCCTGCGAGCGGCCTCGGCGCGTACGCAGCAGTTTGATGTTGGATCCGAAGACGGGGTTTGCCATGGCGGAAAAATTTCAAGGGTCAAGTAACAAGGTTCAAGTGGCAAGGATCAACTGGCCAGCATTCAATTGTCACGCGGGTGTGGCGTGAAAAGGTGTTCCAGATCGTTGAGGGTGGCGGCGATGTCCGCATGGCCATTGATCGACCGCTCACCCAAACGTTCCAAGCGCAACAGAAGGTCCTGGTTGGCGACAAGCACCTGCCGCATGCGCACGAAAAGGGCCATGATGCGCACGCTGATGGCCACGGCGCGTTCACTGCCGATCACACAAGCCAGCATCAAAACACCTGCTGCGGTGAAGGCACGCGGACCGTCATTCAATGAACCGCGAACGGAAAGTGGCAGTGCTCCCGCCTCCTCCGCGGTCAACCGGAACGCGAGGTGCTCGGGGAAGCGAGCAGCGCTATGATCCACTTGTGTTCGCAGTTCCGTTGGATCCACGCCATACAGTGCGGCAAGGTCGTTCTCCAGCACCACGAACTGCCCTCGCATGTTATGTGTGCGCCGAACGAGTCCTTCATCCGGGAACGGGTTGACCCCATAGCTGAACGGAGGCTCCTGCACCAAGGCTGGCACTGGATCGAGGGTGTAGGTGACGTGCATGGTGAACGTGGGTTGAACGGTCAGTGGTCCGATGGTTTGAAGCCGATCGGTCTACTCGGCCGTGTTGCCGGGGAGACCAATGCGGTGAGATGGTCGAAAATGGCCTGGATCTCCTCGTCGTGCGTGGTGATGCGCCCTTCCAGTTCCTCCAACTTTTGCAGCACCTCGTGGTGGGCGAGCAGCATTTCGCGCATGCGGCTGAACACCCTGATAATGTGAATGCTCATGGCGATGGCCCGTTCACTACGGACCACGTTCGCCAGCATGAGGATACCGTGTTCGGTGAAGGCGAAAGGCAGGTACTTGATGTTCTGCCCTTGTTTCAAGGTCACAATTTGTGACCTTGAAACCTCCGCCTCCTCCATGGTCAATTCGAATATGAAGTCTTCCGGGAAGCGCTCCTGGTTCCGGCGGACGGCTTGCTTGAGCACACGCACCTCCACGCCGTAGAGTTCGGCGAGGTCGCGGTCCAGCAATACACGCTGGCCTCGGATGGTGTGGATGCGGCCGGTAATGGCGGTATCGGCCGGGGGCGCAGGCGGATAGCTGAAGGACGGCTCTTGCACAAGGGCCGGGACTGGATCCGTTCGATAAGCGACTGGCATGGCGTGATTCAATGATCCGATGGTTTGAAGCCGATCGGTCTACTCGGCCGCGCGGCCGGGGAGACCAATGCGGTAAGATGATCGAAAATGGCCTGGATCTCCGCGTCGTGCGTGGTGATGCGCCCTTCCAACTCCTCCAACTTTTGCAGCACCTCGTGGTGGGCGAGCAGCATTTCGCGCATGCGGGTGAACACCCTGATGATCTGGATATTGACGAGAATGGCCTGCTCGCTGTTCAACACGCTGGAAAGCATGGCCACGCCCTGTTCCGTGAAGGCCATGGGAAGGTATTTGATGTTCTCGCCTTGCTTCAAGGTGCCAAAATGGCTCCTTGAAAATTCCGCTTCTTCCATGGTGAGCTGGAACATGAAGTCCTCCGGGAAACGGCCCATGTTGCGGCGCACCTGGCGCTTGAGTCGTTTGGTCTCCACGCCGTAGAGCGCAGCGAGGTCGCGGTCCAGCAATACACGCTGGCCCCGGATGGTGTGGATGCGGCCGGTAATGGCGGTATCGGCCGGGGGCGCTGGTGAATAGCTGAGGGACGGCTCGTTCACGATGTAGGTGAGCGGCTCCAACACGGGCTTTTCGCGACCCATGAATTTCCGAATTGCCAGAGTTCCCATCAATGCACGGATCAAATATCCGACATCGCAAACATAATGACTAATTTGTCGGATGCAACATGACGGGTATTTTGTCAGGCTGGATCCGCAGGGCGGACGGGGGCCCGCGCCAGGGATGGGAGCGGCAGCTCCCGCGCGGCCGGGCCTTGCGGGGGCGTGCAACGAGGAGGCCCCGAGGAACGAGGGGACCCCGGAGTGCCGCCACCGCAGGCCCCGCCGCGCGGGACTACAGCGGACAGCCCGGTACCGCCCTCGCGAGGCTTTGCGAAGCGGCGGGCGGTAGGCGCCCCCCAATAAGCAATTAGGAATTCCGAATTACTGATCCCCATGCGCACCATCCAACACCTGGACCTGAACACCTTCTTCGTGAGCGTGGAGCGCCTGGCGCATCCGGAGCTGAACGGCAAGCCCGTGCTGATCGGCAGCGACAGCGACCGCGGCGTGGTGGCCAGTTGCAGCTACGAGGCACGCGCCTTCGGTGTGCGCAGCGCCATGCCCATGCGCATGGCCAAGCAGCTCTGCCCGGAGGCGGTCATCCTGCGCGGCAACAGCGGCGCGTACATGAAGAAGAGCGATGAGGTAACGGAGATCATCCGTGCGCATGTGCCCCTGTTCGAGAAGAGCAGCGTGGACGAGTTCTATGTGGACTTCAGCGGCACGGAGAAGTTCTTCGGCGCGTGGAAGCTGGCCCAGGAGCTGCGCCAACGCATCATCAAGGAGAGCGGCCTGCCCAACAGCTTCGGGCTGAGCAGCAACAAGACCGTGAGCAAGGTGGCCACCGGCGAGGCCAAGCGCGGTACCGGCGAACTGCACGTGGAGCGCGGCACGGAGAAACCATTCCTGGCGCCGATGCCGATCGAGGCCATCCCCGGCGTGGGCGAGAAGACCGCGCACCTGCTGCGCAGCATGGGCGTGATGCGGATCGCCACCATGCAGGAACTGCCGATAGACCTGATGCAACGCCTGCTGGGCGAGCACGGCCCCGTGCTGTGGCGCAAGGCCAACGGCATCGACGACAGCCCCGTGATCGCCTGGCACGAGCGCAAGAGCATCAGCACGGAGCGCACCTTTGAGCGCGATACCATCGATGTGGTGAAGCTGAAGGGCCTGCTCACCGCCATGGCCGAGAGCCTCGCCTTCCAACTGCGCAAGGGGCAGAAGCTCACCAGCTGCGTGGCCGTGAAGGTGCGCTACGCCGACTTCGAGACGCACACGCAGCAGCAGCGCATCGGCTACACGGCCTGCGACCACATCATCCTGCCCGTCATCCACGAGCTCTTCCGCAAGTTGTACGACCGCCGCCAGCGCATCCGCCTGATCGGTGTGCGCTTCTCGCACCTGGTGGGCGGCGGCCACCAGATGGATGCCTTCACCGACACGCAGGAGGCCATGAACCTGTACCAGGCCATGGACAAGGTGCGCAAGCGCTTCGGCGATCGTATGGTGATGCGCGCCAGCGGCATGGATGCGCGGAGCATCGGGAGGATGGACAACCCCTTCGACGGGCAGGCGCCGGTGCTGCTGGCGAATAGGAGGACGTGAGTGAATTGCTAATTCTTAATTGCGAACTGTAAAATGCCTTTCGGGGCGTGCCCCCTTCTCCCCACCGGCCTGCGCACGGGTCGGGTGCTCCGCTGTAGCTGCTTCGGCACGGCCTGCGCCCACGGCGCTCCGGGGTCTGCTCCTGCGTCGCAGCCTCCTCGCCGCACGTGGCCGCACGGCCGCTCCATCAGCAGGCTGCCGCTACGCCCCCTCACGCGGCGTGGGTCAATACTTCTTCTTGACACATTAACACCGTTAACTACATTTGCCGCGCCATGGGAATAACTGCACGCAAGGCCAAGGAGAAGGAAGATCTGAAGCGGGCCATCCTCGATGCGGCACGCGAACTCTTTTTGGAGCAGGGCTACGACCGCACCAGCATGCGCATGATCGCGCAGCGCATCGCGTACAGCCCCACCACCATCTACATCTATTTCAAGGACAAGGACGCGATCTTCCACGCGCTGCACACCGAGGCGTTCCAGTTGCTGGGTGGCCGTATGGCGCCGCTCGCCCACGTGGCCGACCCCATGGAACGGCTCACCGCCATGGGCCGCGTCTACCTGGAGTTCGCCGAGCAGAACCCGGGGCTGTACGACCTCATGTTCATCATGAAGGCGCCCGTGCAATCGCTGGAGGAAAAACACCACCTGTGGGAGGAGGGCGATCGCGTGTTCCAGGTGCTGAAGGCCACTGTGGAAGAGGCCATGAAGAAGAAGCTGCTGCGCAAGAGCGATGTGGAGATCACCAGCTTCCTGGTCTGGAGCACCGTGCATGGCATGGCCGCCCTGCTGGTGCGCGATCGCTGCTTCAAGGTGATCGACGAGGCCAAGCACGACACGCTGGTGGCCGACAGCCTCGCCATTTTCACCAACTGGCTGAAATGCTTGCGACCCTGACCCCATGAACTCCCACGGTCCGCATTTTTTTGGCCCGATGGTTAACGGTGTAAATAGACTGAACGATGTTCATTGAAATGCTCTTCGAGATGCAGAGAGGAGGTGAAGAAGTGAGGAGGAAAAGAAGTACGCTGCTGGCTATACCCGGTAGTTCGTCCTCCTCGCATCCTCTCTTCTTCACATTCCCTCCTCTTCTCTTCCTCACTGCATTCACCACCCACGCCCAGGCCCCATTGGATGCCTATATCGCGCAGGGCCTCACCCAGAACGTGGTGCTGCAACAGAAGCACATCGGCTTGGAACAGGCCATGCAGGATCTGAAGTCAGCACAGTCGCTGTTCATGCCGTCGCTGAACCTGAACGCGAGCTACATCAGCGGCGAAGGCGGTCGCTACTTCGACTTTCCGGTGGGCGACCTCGTGAATCCGGTGTACCGCACGCTGAACCAGTTCATCGGACAGAACGCATTCCCGGAGGTGGAGAACGTGCAGGCCTACCTGAACCCGAAGAACTACTACGATGCCCACGTGCGCGCCAGCATGCCGCTGTTGAACACGGATATCGTGCACAACCAGCGGATCCAGCAGCACGCAGTACACCTGAAGGAGTACGAGGTGGCGATCTACCAGCGCGAGTTGGTGAAGGACATCAAGGTGGCCTACTTCAACGTGCTGATGGCCGGTGAAGCCGTGCGCAGCTACACCAGCGCGCTGCAACTGCTGGAGCGCAACGTGGAGGTGACACGCTCGCTGCAACGCCATGGTGCGGGCGTACCCGCACAGGTGCTGCGCGCGCAGGCTGAACGCGAGCACATCACCGCGCAGCTGGCACAGGCCACCAACCAGCACGCCAATGCCAAGCGGTGGTTCAACTTCCTGCTGAACACGGACCTCGAAGCGCCGGTGGATGAAGACTTCGACGTGTCCGCAGCACTGGCCGATACCGCGCGCATGGCGGACCTGGACATCGGCCGCCGGGAGGAACTGCAAGCCCTGCGCACCGCCGTGGGCCTGCGCGATGCACAGACCAAGTTGACCAACAACTATTGGGTGCCGAAGCTCAGCACCTTCATCGACATCGGCTACCAAGGCATGGATTGGACGGTGGACGAGTACGCCGACTACTACCTCTTCGGGGTGCAGTTGGATGTGCCGTTGTTCAACGGAGGCCGCAACCGCTTCGCGAAGAACCGGGCCACGCTGGAGCGCGACATCGCCGCGTTGAACGAGCGCAACACCACGCAACAACTGCTCCTCGGCGCTCGCCAGGCCGACACCGAGCTGGCCACCGCACAGGCCGTGCTGCGGAGCGCCACCGCGCGCCACGCCAGCGCCACCAGCTACTTCCACCTGATCGAGAAGGGCTTCAACGAGGGTGTGAACACGCAGATCGAATACCTCGATGCCCGCAACCAACTGACCGGCGCCGATGTGCAGCTCGCCGTGGCTCGCACCACCGTGCTGCAACGCTTGGCCGAGATGGAAAGGCAGAACGCTTCATACCCGCTGAAATGATGAGTACGATGATGAATACATGTGATGAGGTGAAGAAGAAAGGATGTGAGGAAGCGCGGAAGGGAGGATGGCATGGGACCATCAGCTTCTCTTTCCCACGTTCCCTCCTATTCACCCCTTCTCTTCCTCTCTCCTTCTCCTCTTCTCCTCTTCTCTTCTTCACCTCTTCTCATCTTCTCTTCTTCACCTCTTCTCATCTTCTCTTCCTTACCCTCCTTTCCTCCCTCACCCTGCTCTCCTCCTGCACCTCCGCTGATGGCACCACGGAGACCACCGACAGCGCGGCCACGCCCGTGACGGTGATGCAGGTACGCCCGTCGCGTACGGCGGCGACGGTGAGCGTGCCGGGCCTGTTCACCACCGATGATGAAACGGCCTTGAGCTTCCTGAGCGGCGGGATCGTGCGCAGCGTGCTGGTGAAGGAGGGCGAAGCGGTGAAGGTCGGTCAGTTGTTGGCGACGTTGGAACCGACGAGCATCGATGCGCAGGTGCAGCAGGCACAACTGGCTTACGAGAGGGCCGAACGCGACCTGCAACGCGCCGAGGCATTATACCGGGACAGCGTGATCAGCTTGGAGACGGTGCAGAACGCACGCACCGGCATGGGCGTGGCGAAGGAACAGTTGACCGCCGCGCAGTACGGTCGCCGCCATGCGGAGATCCGTGCCACGGGCGATGGCTTCGTATTGCGGAAGTACGCGAACGAGGGTCAGCTGGTGGGTGCGGGCAGTCCGGTGTTGATGGTGAACGGCGCGGGCCGCGGCGCGTGGCTGTTGAAGGCCGGATTGAGCGACAAGGATTGGGCGCAGGTGCAGCTGGGCGACAGTGCCACGATACACGCCGATGCCTTTCCGGGCCAGCCGATGCGGGCCGTGGTGAGCAGCAAGAGCGCGGGAGCCGACCAGCGTACGGGGACCTTCCTGGTGGAGTTGCGGATCACCGACCCGCGGCCCGGCCTTGCTAGCGGGCTGTACGGCAAGGCGGCGATCCGCACAGGCGGGCATGCCGATGCGATCGCGATCCCCTACGAGGCGCTGCTGGACGGCGATGCGGACCACGGCCATGTGTTCGTGGCCGGTGCCGATGGCAAGGCGCACAAACGAGCGGTGACGGTGCATGGCATCACGAACACGCATGTGCTGGTGAGCGGCCTGGATACCACGACACGGTTGATCGTGAAGGGCGGGCCGTATCTGACGGAGGGAAGCACGGTGGTGGTTCGGTAGTTTTTACCACGGAAGGACCGAGGACAAAGGGAAATGCAAGCACGACCCATGGGTGAATGGCGACAGGTCATTGGTGAATGGGGAACCGGAGAAGCGGGTGGTTGTGGCAGCGCCCCGGTAGGTAGGCCTGCGCCGGTGGACCTGATGGATGCGCGTGAGGGGGCGGAGCGGCAGCTTGCCGAAGCAACGGCCCAGCAGCCACGAGCAGCGAGGAGGCTGCGAGGAACGAGCAGACCCCGGAGCGCCGTGGGTGCAGGCCGGTGCGAGGCAACTACAGCGGAGCACCCGACCCGTGGGTGGGCAGTGTGCGCAGGGAAGGGACACGCCCTACTGAAGAATGAAAAATGTGGAATGATCAATGTAGAATGAAAAATGTAGAATCACTGCTGTCCGGTTAACTGAAGGTCGAACATGAGTTGAACTGAGCATGGAT
>JADHED010000102.1_pt1 | contig 117926 bp, 104 predicted proteins | sample 8952041 | NCBI WGS metagenome assembly JADHED01 (sample SAMN16124423, study PRJNA663239) | bioreactor sludge metagenome | isolation source: sludge (control) | place: India:Bengaluru | collected 2018-09-08 | reverse complement strand
GCATCCATGCTCAGTTCAACTCATGTTCGACCTTCAGTTAACCGGACAGCAGTGAGTGGGTATCATTGATTTCATGATGCAATATAGCCTAAACCTGTGCCGGGTCTTGCGTAGCAGCCCCCGCTAGCGGATGTTCGCTGGTTCGGATCTGCGATCCGGACCACGTTCAGCAAGGCATGAACACACCCAGGACGGAAAGGACAGTGGCAATGATGGCCAGCCCGGAGGCGATCAGATAGCCCCACACGAGCACGGGGCGGTTCTTGGCGCGTTCCAGCAGGTTATCGAGGTAGGTGGTGGTATCGCGGTAGCCACCTTTTTCGTGGAACATGCGGCCTTGGGTTCAGGTTCATTTTTCCCATACTGATTGTCCGCTGATCAACACCTCCGCAGGATCTCCCGAGGAACGAGGGGACCCTGCGCATCGAAGCAGCTATGGTCTGATCTGCCCGTATCGCCCCCGAACGCTGTGCAACAAGCCAGCGCCGCGCGCCTGCTCGGGCCGCTCGGCCAGTTGAGGGAGCAGGTGGGCCAGTTCGGGATCCTGTTGGGCGGCCAGCCCTGCGAGGGCATCGAATGAAGTGCCGCCGCCTTGTCCATGCGTGCGGCAGGCGGGTACGCTGGGTGCGGCCTGTCCGGCCACCTTTCGAACCATCCCTTGTTCCGGCGAAGGATCGGCCTTCCCACGAACAAGAACGCCTTGGCCGTTCGGGACCAAGGCGTTCTTGTTCGGTGCTTCGTTGGGGTCACTCCTTCACGAACCGGGAGATCGTGGGGTTGGCGGGATCCACCATGCGTAGGAGATAGGCGCCAAGAGCCAGGTCTTGGATATCCACTTGAACATTCCTTGCACCGTTCGTTCGCACCACCGAGATCACCCGGCCTTGCGTGTCCAGGATCTGGGCCTGTACCACGGTGCTCGGCAGCTGGTCGATGAACAGTACCGATCGGGCGGGGTTGGGGTGGATCAACGGGAGCGTGGTAGAACCCGTTGTGGTGGCACCCGTGCTGAAGTCGGTCTCGATGCAGATGGCGAAGGACCCGGCGCTGGGGCCGCCGCTGTTCCACACCCGGATCAGGTAGTCCGTGTCGGTCTCCAGGTTGTTCAAGAACCATGGTCCGCTCACGTCGGGCATGCATTCCATGTAGGTCACTTCGTCACAGTTGGTGTACAAGCCTGCATTCACCCCATCAGCGGTCAACGCCGCCAACGATACCGTGAACGAGGTCTGGGACCCGGTATTGAACGTGTACCAGACATCAACGACAGGCGTGTAAGGGGTGCATGGCGGATTGGGCGCACCCGAGGCGAAGGCACAGACGTTGTTCCCGGAGGATGGAGAGCAGGTGCCAAAGGCAGTGGGTATGATCTCCTGGGCGCCCGAGCACAGATCATTGTTGGCGATGGGAGAGCAGGTCGGGGCACAGGTCGCGGTCAGCAGGAAGTCACCGGATTGTTGCGCGTAGCCATGAACGAAGACGGAATACGTCTCGCCAGCCACCGTCTGGAAGGTCGCCCGGGAGGTGTTGCCTGAACAACCTGGGGCATCATCACCACCGGCTACGCACTCCAGATCGCCGCAGGCGCCATTGTACACGCTGATCTTGGTGTCGTAGCTGGCGGTTCCGCAAGTGCTCACGGTCACTGTTCCCCCGTTGCCCACCAGTGCATACCACAAGCCCCGGGCGGTGATGTTGGCGGGACCGCAGGTGGGACCTGGCAGGAAGAAGCTTTCCATGGTGTTGCCCACCAACGAATCGCCACACGCCAACGGCAGAGCGCCGCTGCATACCGAGTTCACCGCTGGCGGGGTCGTCAGCGTCATGAATGTCAGCGGCCCAACGCGCAAGCTCATGTCCTCATCGCCGCACACCTCGTGCAGGTAGAAGGCATATTCGGTGCCTGCCGTCAATCCGTTGATGATGGCGCTGGCATCTTCGGAGTCCACCGTGCCGGTGGTCACCGTGCCGGATCCTGGCACGAAGCCGATCGGACCCACCTCGACAACGTACGTGGAACCGGGGTTCATGCTCTGCCACGAGATGTAGGCGTTCACATCGCCCGCGCCGGCGAACACCTGTGTAGGTGTGCCACAGGTCAGGCAAGCCAGCTCCAGTTGGAAGTTCCCGGTCGCGCCATCATAGCCCTGCACCAGGATGTGGTATTGCTCGTTCTCGTCGGGCAGGAAGCTGAAGGTGGAACAGGTGCCGGAGCCTGGAGTGTCGTCATTCCCACCGACACAGGTCAGTGTTGCGCACCCGCCGGCGTACACGTTCACGCGGGTATCGTAGTCGAAGCTCTCGCAGGTGGTGATGGTCACGGGGTCGCTGATGCCGGTGAAGGTGTACCACACGCCTGGCGCCTGAATGCCCGTGCCACAGAAGGCGATGGCATCTAAGGAGGCGTTCTCCGTACTTCCTGAAAGGCTCTCGCCACAGGCGATCGGGACGGCACCCGGGCAATGGTCCTGGGTGATGGGGCCGCAGGACACCGAGAGGTCGAAATCGCCGATCGAGTTGTCGTACCCCTGCACCAACACCAGGTAATTCACCCCCACCTCGGAGGGGAACACCACGGTGGAACCCTGTTCGCAGTCGCCACCATCGTCATTCCCCGCCACGCACACCAGGGCCTGGCACGGTCCGGAGTAGACGTTCAGCTTCGTGTCGAAGCCGTAGTTCAGGCAGGTGCTCAGCGTGATGGCGTCGCCGGTACCGACGATGCTGTACCACACACCAGGTGCGGAGATGTTGGTCACACAATTGATCGCATTGCCATCGGCGGTGGCGGTGCTGGTGCTCCCTTGCACCGTTTGGCCACACGCGATCGTGATCGCTTGGAGGCACTGGTCGTTGGCTGGTTGGGCCACCGCGGCAGAGGCCGAGAGGAGGATCGAGGTGAGGGAGGCGTAGAGATTCCTGTGCATGGACAACGGGTATTGAGGTCTTCGAAGATAGGGGATCGCACCCGTGAGCAGGGCGTTGTTCCTGCGCCAGACCCTGTATCGGAATGGTGTCCATGGCCACGGCCCAAGGAAGGAGGGGGCAGGCGGCTTGCCCGGCGATCTCGCGGCGTAGTGCGGCTCCGATAGGTCCGCAGGACCGGTCAGGCCACTTGGAGCGTTTGCGCCGCCACGGGTGTCGCGGCGCTGCGCTCCGCAGGTTCGTGCAGGTACAAGCGCCATGCGCCATCGGCGAATTCCAGCGCGCTCATGTGTTCGATCCGATCGCCGCTGTTCATGTAGCGTACGCTGCCTTTCTCCGTACGGATGGTGCGCATCTGCGGTTGGTGGATATGCCCACATACCACATGGCTGTACCCGTCGTGTATGGCGATCCGTGCGGCGGTCTCTTCGAAGTCGCTCACATAGGCCACGGCCCGCTTCACGCTCTTCTTGATCCTGGCGCTGAAGCTCATCCGAGGCCGACCCAGGAGCACGAGGGTGCGGTTCACCAGGTTGTTCAGCCGGATCAGGAGGTCGTACCCCGCACCACCGAGCTTGGCCAGCCATCGGGCATGGGTGGTGCTTGCGTCGAAGATGTCGCCGTGGAAGAACCAGTAGTGCCCCCCGTCCAGGTCCAGTTCGAGCTGGTCGCAAAGGCGGAGGTTGCCGAGCCGTGCAGGGCTGTACCGCCGCAACGCCTCATCGTGGTTGCCGGTGATGTAGTACACCGGGATCCTGCTGGCGAGCTTCATCAGGCGCTTCAGCTCCTTCATGTGGCTCACCGGGAAATAGCTCTTCTTGAAGGCCCAGATGTCCACGATATCGCCGTTGAGCACGACCATCCTTGGGGATACGGTCTTCAGGTAGGCGAGCAGCTTTTCCGCACGGCAGCCGTAGGTTCCCAGGTGCAGGTCCGAAAGCACCAGCACGTCCAACTTACGTTTCATGGGCGCGAAGGTCCCGCTCGCGTAGCGCCGGGAGGTGAAGCCAAGGTTACCCGCATCGGAACTTCGGAGCCCAGGGGGACCATCGCGGTGCCGGCACAGGGCCCGATCGTGGCTTCACCCTGGCGTACATCGAGCGCGCCAGCGGATCGGAAGGGCGTTAGGCCCGGTCCGTCGGATCGTATGGCCGTTCCCCCCGGCCCCCGCGTTACAAGGGGCATGCAACGATACGTGCTGCTTTCCTCGATCGCCCTGCCGTTGGCCACCGTGGCCGGCACCTGGCATGTGGCCCCCAACGGCGATGATGCGGCTGCGGGAGCCACAGTGGCCACGGCCTGGGCCACCATCCAACATGCCGCCGACCTGGCGTTGGCAGGTGATACGGTGTTCGTACATCCGGGCAACTACCAGGGCTTTGCGGCCATGGACCACAGCGGCAGCAGCGGAGCACCCATCGTGTTCCTCGGGGTTGAAGCGAACATCACGAGCCCATGCGCCTACAACGGCCTGGACGGGATCAACGTGGAGAACGTGAACTGGGTGGTGATCGAGGGCTTCACCGTGAACGGCATGCCCCGCACGGGGATCCGCACGGCGTTGAGCGATCACGTGGCCATCCGCCACAACCGTTGCCACGGCAACTACAAGTGGGGCATCCTCTGCGGCTTCGCGGAACATGTGATCATCGAGCACAACGTGTGCAGCGGCAGCGAGGACGAACATGGCATTTACTTCAGCAACAGTGCGGACGACCCTATCATCCGGTACAACCATTGTTTCGACAACCAGGGGAACGGTATCCACATGAACGGGGACGAGAGCATGGGCGGCGATGGGCTCATCAGCAACGCCCAGGTGTACGGGAACACGATCCACGGGAACGGGGCGGCAGGCGGCAGCGGGATCAACTGCGATGGCGTTGTCGGTTCCGTCTTCTTCAATAACCTGCTCTACGATAACCACGCCAGCGGCATCAGCCTCTACCGGATAGATGGTGGTGGTCCGAGCAGGAACAACCGCGTGTACAACAACACCATCGTCAACGCCAGCGAGGCGCGGTGGTGCGTGAACATCTCCGCGGACTGCACCGGCAATCAGGTGCTGAACAACATCCTCATCAACCAGCATCCGTGGCGGGGCAGCATCGTCATCGCCGCCAGCGCGCTCCCCGGGTTCGTGAGCGATCACAATCTGGTCACCGGTCGCCTTAGCCCGGATGGGGACGAGACCATCCTGGACCTGGCCGGTTGGCAGGCCCTGGGCTACGATGCGAACAGTGCCGTGGTGGATGCCCAATCCGCCTTGTTCGTTTCACCGGGGACCGACTTCCATCCCGTGGATGCCGCCGCCCAGATGGTGGATGCGGGTACCTCGGCGGTGAACGATGTGGTGACGGACGACCTGGACGGCATGCCGCGCCCCCTGGGGTCCGGCTTCGACATCGGTTGTTACGAAGGCGGGTTGGCAACGGCGCTGCATGCTGATCGCACCGGTGCGGGGATCCTGCTTCGGGCCGAGGGGCGGGTGTTGGTGTTGGATGCTCCGGCCGGTGCGCGAACGATCGTGCTGGACCCATCGGGCCGCCTGGTGCTCACGGCGAGCAGCAGCGGTGCATGGCAGCGTTTGCCCGTACCGCTCCAGGGCCCGGCTCTGGTGTGCGTGTACGATGGCTCGGGCGAACGCCTGGCCGTGGCGCGGCTCTTGTTCCTGGAGTGATGGTCAGCGCTCCAACCTGATCCGCTGGCGGAACACCGACCGCCCATCGCGCAGCAGCGTTACCAGGTATCGCCCTGGCGGCGCCCATCCGAGGTCGATGGGGAAGGAGGCCTCCTTCACCGCCTGTGGCGGCTTGATCTCCATGATCGCCGTACTGTCCTCGCTGCTCACGGTGAGGTGCAACATGGAGGCGTCGTTGGCGAAGTAGTCCAGCCGGGTTCGGCCTTGTGTTCGGCGCGGGAAGAGGCTGATCATCGGAACGGTGTCCGGCAGCACGGTGGGTCGTGTTCCGGTGCGGAAGACGTGGACCAGGCCGTTGCCGTGGTCGCTCTTGTAGTACTTGAGCAACCGGCCAGCACGGTCCAACAGGCGCAGGTGGCCGCTGCCGCCCTCGGTGTTGTACCAGAACTCGAGCCCATCGCCGGCGGTATCCTGCAGCTGGAGACGATAGGTGGCCGACGGCAGGTGCAGCGTATCGGAATAGAGCGTGTCGGCGCGCAGCGAACCCAGTGGACGATCCACCAGCACCTTGCCCGAGGCCTCGGTCAGGCGCAGCGCGTTGTGCGCGGGCTGGGCATTGGTGCGCAGCTGCAGGATCACCGTGTCGGGCAGCACCTCCACCGATGGGTACGCGCTGCGCAGGCGGTTGTCGGCGGGCCAGGCATCGCGCTTACCGTTCGGCTTCTCCAGTATGGCGGTGAACACGGCACCTCCCGCTCCATGGTCCATTGGACCCGGAAGGTCCACGGTGTCGCTGGCCCCGAAGGGCAGCAGGCCCTGCCAGAGGTGGGTGTGCAGCGTTCCGTCCACACGGCCATAGCGGATGGTGAGCGTGCGCAACGTATCGCCACCCGCATTGGCGACCACGATCCGCGGACCATCGTGGCCTTCGTTCATGCGGGCGTGGCGTGGCTCGGCGCTGGGCACCAGCACCTCGGTGATCATCGCATCGTGCGCAGCGTTGGCCCGGCCCAGTTGCACGGCGTAGGCGGAAAGGTTGGTGAACGCCGAGCTGCTATCCACGGTGTACGGCTCCATGTCCACGTCCAACATGTGCTCGGAGCGGCCTGGTGCCATGGGCACGGTGATCCGGTCCGGCGGTTGCATTTCTCCCGGACACCAATCGGCGCGATCGAATATCCATGTGCCGGCCTGGGGGTGGAGCGGATTGCTGGCGCACTCCTTCCACAGCATACGGCGCTGCACCTCCCGGCCGTCCACGGTGATATGGCGCCATTTCGCGCAGAACTCGCCGCAGCCATCGGAAGGGTTCATGCCGTGGCCTGTCTGCTGGGTGCGGATGCGCAGCCATTCGGCCCCGGGCAAGGTGCGCACGCGGCGGGGTGCCAGCGCCTCCTCGATGGGGTGGGTGCTGTCGCCGTAGGCGTAGTGCCCGCGGTACAGTTCTTCGATGCCCAGTATCGGAGCGATGGGCTTGCCGGTGATGTAGTGCAGGTCCAGGCTCACCGCCCAGCCCCGGTCGTTGTTGGGCTCATAGCCGTGGTGCACATGGATCAGCTCCACGCTGTCGTGCAACACGGGCCAGAGCTCGCTCACCTCGGATGCCCACGTGAACTGCCAGCCCTGCTTGTAGTAGCTGCCATAAGGGGTGAGCATGCGGGCCAGTTCCACGGTGTCGGTGCTGTGCAGGGGCCTCACCAACACGTGGTCCAGGTGGTCCCATTCGGCGCAGTTCAGGCTGTCGGGGCAGGCGTAGGTGAGGTTGAGCAGGATGCGGCGCACGGGCGTGCTGGCCGGTGGCAGGGCCACGCGCTGGTGCAGGTACCGCACGCCATGGGCGGGGTCGGTCACCACCAACGCGCGGTCCAGGGCATGCACCGTGATGGTGTCCTGTGCGCTGGCCGTGAGGCACGTGAAGAGGAGGAGTGGCGTTAGGAAGTGCAGGTGGGCGGTGTGTCGGAGGTTCATGGAAGGCTAACGTCGGGTGTGGCGGAGGGCTTGGGGAAGGTAGGCTTCATCGCAGGACAAGGGAGAGCGCTGTGGACTCCCTTCGGCGCCCATCCGCCATAGCGAAGGCGAAGATGCGCCGCTTCTTTCGGTCTCGTCATGGGCAGGGGTGCGGGACGGACGCGCAAGGGAGGAGGCCTGGCGACCTGGTTCATCCCGCCGAGGGAAGTACCGGTACAGTGTGGTGCGGTGCGCTGGGGCTGTCTGTGCGGAGCTGTCCGTACCGCCTCCGGCACTGGGGCGTAGAACGGTCTGAAAAAGAGAAAGGCCCCGTTGCCGGAGCCTTTCGGAGTTCACGATCACAAGCCTTACTTGGCCGGTTCGGCCACCAGTTGGCGCTTTTCCGTGATCCGGGCGCTCTTGCCGCGCAGACCACGCAGGTAGAAGATACGGGCCCGACGTACGGCACCGCGCTTGTTCACTTCGATCTTGTCGATGTAGGGCGAGGCCACCGGGAAGATCCGCTCCACGCCGATGTTGTTGCTGATCTTCCGCACGGTGAAGGTGGCGGTGCTGCCGCTGCCTTTGCGCTGGATCACCACGCCTTGGTATTGCTGGATACGCTCCTTGTTACCTTCCACGATCTTGTAGTGGACGGTGATGGTGTCACCCGCCTTGAAATCGGGGAGCTGTTTTACCGGGGCGATCTCCTTTTCGAGCTGCTTGATACGGTCCATGACCTTCTGATTTTTAGGGAGTTCCCAGCGCCTACGACACGTCGGAGGATTCGGATCCCGTGGATTTGGGGCCGCAATATTACGGAATTCCCCTCAATCCTGATCCGTTGCCCCATCAAGCAGGTTCGGCCGCCGTTGCCGTGTGCGCTCCAGGGCTTGTTGGTGGCGCCAAGCGTCGATGTTGGCCTGGTGTCCGCTCAGCAGAACGTCGGGCACCTTCCAACCGTTGTACTCGGCGGGGCGGGTATAATCCGGCGGGGCCACCAGCCCGTCCTGGAAACTATCGCTCAAGGCGGAGGTCTCATCGCCCAGCACGCCAGGGAGCAGGCGGATCACCGCATCGCTCAGCACCGCCGCAGCCAGCTCGCCACCGCTCAGCACATAATCCCCGATGCTCACCTCCCGCGTGATCAAGTGCTCCCGCACACGCTCATCAACCCCTTTGTAATGGCCGCACAGCAGGATCAGGTTGCCCGTCAGGCTCAGTTCATTGGCCAACGGCTGGTCCAACAGCTGGCCGTCCGGACAGAGGTAGATCACCTCTCCATAGGTCCGTTGGCTCCTTAGTTCCGAGATGGCCCGGTGGATCGGGTCGATGGTCATCACCATGCCCGCGCCACCGCCGAAGGGGTAGTCGTCAAGCCGCCGGTGTTTATCCGTGCTCCAATCCCGTAGGTCGTGCACATGCACCTCGGCCAGTCCCTTTTTCTGAGCCCGTTCTAAGATGCTCTCATTGAACCAGCTGTCCAGCAGGCGCGGAACAGCACTAAGGATATCGATCCGTACCACGGTGCGAAGGTGCACAAAGGTCTGTCCACGACCGCACCTTGACATCTTCGGAAGGCATCATTTCATCAATTGGCACGTAGGAGAACTACCTTCGGCATGTTCCTTGCCGTAGAAGCAGGACAAGACCATGAAGAAAATATTCGCCGCCGCCACCTTCCTGGCCGCTCTCTCGGTCCAGGCACAGAAACATGTCTACGAGGATCTGCTTGTCCTGTATGTGGACGAGAAGTACGAGAAGTGCATGGAGAAGGCACTGACCTATACCGAGAACGATGCCACGAAGAAGGATGCCCTGCCGTTCCTCTATGTGAGCATGTGCAACTACGAGATGTCCAAACTGGAGAAGTATGCCGTGGACTATCCCAAGGCCGGCCGCGATGCCCTGAAATGGGCCGAGAAGTACCGGAAGAAGGACAAGGACAAGGAGTTCTTCAACAACTACGAGGACTACTGGGCCAGCCTCAACACCATGGCCGGCGAGACCGGGGAGAACCTGATCGACGACCCCAAGGGTCTCAGCAAGGCCAAGGCCAACTTCGATGCCATGACCGGCTACTACCCCGAGAACCCAGGCCCTTGGTTGATGTTGGCCATCGTGCAGTACAAGAGCAACCTGGCCAAGGAAGGCGACCTCAGCGTGGCGGCCTTCGACAAGGCCATCGCAGCGGCGGGCGATATCAAGACCCTGCCCAAGGACCAGCAGAAAATGCTGAAGAACGCGTTGATCCGCTACGCCGACCTGTTGGTGAGCAAAGGCGACCGTTCGAAAGCCCGCAAATACGCCGAGATCGGCAAGGATGCCTTCATGGAAGAGCCTGACTTCAAAGGGCTCTGGGAATCGCTCTGACCTCCTTGACCCCTCCCGTGCGGAGGGTGCCCTCGGGCGGCCCGGTGCCCTCTACGCTGCCCGGAACGACAAGCGGCCCGCCATTGAAGTCCAGCTTCAACGGCGGGCCGCTTGTTGTACGGAGAGGCTCAGAAACGCTCGCGGCCGCTGAAGAAGAAGTTCCCTTCAATGGCGGCGTTCTCATCGCTGTCGCTGCCGTGGCAGGCGTTCTTCGCCTTGCTCTCGGCGAACCGCTTCCGGATGGTGCCTTCCTCGGCCTGGGCCGGATCCGTGGCGCCGATCAACTTGCGGAAATCCTCCACCGCGTTGCTCTTCTCCAGAATGGCAGCGTAGATGGGGCCGCTGGCCATGTAGTCCACCAATTCGCCGTAGAAGGGGCGTTCCTTGTGGACCTCGTAGAAATGACCGGCCTCCTCGCGGGAAAGGCGGGTGTACTTGAGGGCGATCACCTTGAAGCCGTTGCTCGTGATCATGTCGATGATCTTGCCCGCATGCCCGGCGGCCACCGCCTCGGGCTTGATCATCGTGAAAGTCCTGTTGCTCATGCTGATGTTTCGGAAGGTTGTTGAAAAAGCCGCGCAAAACTAAACGCTGGCATGGAACGTACACGCCCCCCGCACGACCTTCCTTCGTACCGTGAAGCAATGGTCTGGTTCCACGCTCTCCATCAACATCCGATCGTCAAGATGAAAGTCAAGGTGCTTCTGGTCGCACTGGCCGTGATAACACTCTCCGCATGTGGTGGAGGGCAGGAACCCGAAAAGGCGGGAGAAGGCCCCACGCTGGTGATCGGCGACGCGAACAGCGAGGAGGCCGTCACCGACCTCTATCAGATGCCCACGCCCAACGAACTGTTCAGCCTGGTGCGGCAGATGGCCGGCGATGGGCAGAAACGGCTGATGAACCCCGCCTCCAACGTGGACCGGTACGTGAGCTTGAAGGCCAGGGCACTGAACTTCGGCATCTATTCCACCGACCTGGTGTTCGCGAGCTACTTCAAATTGAACGTGGAGGTGGTACGCTACTACCTCACCACCAAGAAATTGGCGGAGAGCCTGGGGGTGGTGAGCGCCTTCTCCGATGCGGATTTCGTGCGGCTGGAGGCCAACCTCACCCGGGGCGATTCATTGGAGATCATCAGCAACGAGGCCTACGCGAAAGCCTATTCCAAACTGCAGGATGAGAAGATGGGGCCAACGTTGGCCATGGTGCTCGCAGGGGGCTGGGTGGAGAGCATGCACCTGCTCATCAGCCAGATCGAAGCACATGGGAAGAGCGAAGCCTTGCTGACCCGGATGGGCGAACAGAAGGTGACATTGGAACACTTGGTGGAGATGATGCAGGCGCATGAGTCCGACTCCGATGTGGTGTCGGTGATGAAGGACCTGATCACCGTGCGCGACATCTACGATCAAGTGAATGTGAAGCGGGTCGTTCACCAAGGGGCCTCCGCAAGTGGCCGCATGGTGTTGGGCGACGACGTGCAGATCCAACTGACCGAGGAGAAGTATGGGGCATTGCGCGCCGCAGTGGAGGAACTGCGCGCACGCATGGTGGCTCCGGAGGATAAGTCCAATGTTTGAACGAGAACAAGAGATGAAGACGAACTTCCGTGATCTTTTCGTCGTGGCCGCCACCCTCGGTGCCATGGCTGTGAACGCCCAGTACAAGTGCGCGGACTACCACCGGCTGAATGGGAACCTGAGCAGCGATAAAAGGTTCTCGATCAACGGCCAGAGCAAGAGCGCCATGGTGCAGGTGGGCAAGGAGACCGAACTGAACATCGTGGTGTACCGTGGCCAAGACTACCGGATCTCGGTGAGTCACGATGAGAAGGTCCTGGGCGAGCAGGTCGCCATCCGGATCGTGGAGAAGGTGCGCGTACCCACCGACGAGGTGGTGGAGGGAACGTCCAAGGAACCCGTGGTGGATGAGCAAGGCAGGACCACCGGCACCACCCTGGAGGTGAAGACCACGGAAAAGAAACGCACCTACAAGGAGGAGGAGAAGGTGCTCTGGGATAACACCGAGCACGAAATGGCCAACGAGATCGAGTTCTCCTGCGCCGCGACCAAACGCATCGCCATCGAGGTGATCGCCCCGGGCAGCAACGAGGAGAAACCCAAGAAAGGCGCTTCCAACGATATTGGCTGCGTCGGCATCCTCATCGAGCACATGCCTACCCCGTCGGTCGGCTTCGAGGCCCGGTGACCCTTTCCCCACGTGTACTTTTGCGGCCCGCCCCTCCCGGCGGGCCGTTCCATTACCACCATGTCCCTACCCGCCGATCAACTCGCACTTCTTCGTCAACTGCTCGATCGGCCACGTCGAGTGGCCGTGGTCTCGCACCACAATCCCGATGGCGATGCCGTGGGTTCCTCCATGGGGCTGGTCCACCTGCTGAAGGCGGCAGGGCATCATGCGCGCGTGGTCCTTCCCAACACCCCGGCCGATCACTTGGACTGGATGCCCGGCCGGGCCGATGTGCTGTGCCTGGACCGATCCCCCGATGCCGCGCTCTCCACCATCCGCACCAGCGACCTGGTGTTCTGCCTGGACTTCAACCGCCTGGACCGCATCGGGGGCCTGGAGGACGTGGTGCGTGCAGCACGGACCAAGGTCCTGATCGATCACCACCAGGATCCCGAGGACTTCGCCGTGGCCACCTTCTCCGACACCTCCGCCAGCAGCACCTGTCAACTGGTGGTGGATATCGCCAAGGCCTTGGGCTGGGAACCGTTCCTCGATCGCGATAGCGCAACGTGCCTGTACACCGGCATGGTGACCGACTCAGGGTCGTTCCGGTTCCGCAGCACCACACCGCACACCATGCGCACCGCTGCGGACCTGCTGGCCCATGGGGTCGATCTCGACCTGGTGCATGGCAACCTGTCCGATACCAACTCCGAGGATCGATTGCGGTTGTTGGGCTTCACGCTGCTCGAGCGCATGACCGTGCTTCCGGCCCTGCGCACGGTCATCATCGGTCTGGGGCAGGACGACCTCAAGAAGCACGGCTTCCGCCCCGGCGATACCGAAGGCTTCGTGAATTACGGACTGTCCATCAAAGGGACCAGGCTTGCGGCGTTCTTCGTGGAACATCCGGACCTGGTGAAGATCAGCCTGCGTTCCAAAGGCGACCTTCCGGTGGATCGTTTCTTGAAGGAGCACTTCAACGGAGGAGGGCATGTGAATGCGGCCGGAGGCCGTTCGGAGCTGCGGCTCGAGGCCGCCGTGCAACGCTTCATGTCCTTGCTGCCCGCTTTCCTCGAAGCACACCCGGCATGAGGTCGCTGATCCTTGTACTGCTGCTGGCCACCGCATGCGGTGGCGATGGCCGTGTGCCGGTGCGCATACAGGAGCCGGTCGCGGGGCCCGATCTGGTGAGGGAGAACAAGGAGGCCATCAAACTCGAACAGCACGACATCAAGCTCTACGCGCAACGCCATGGGCTCACCCTCACCCCAACGGCCACCGGCGTACACTACCTGGTGCTCCGCGACCTGGAAGGCCCCACGGCCCGGCCCGAGCAATGGGCGCGGGTGAACTACCGGCTGGAGTTGATCAACGGCGAGACCGCCTATGCCACCGAGCCCGGCAGGCCCGAATCGTTCATGGTGGAGAAGGACCAGGTGGAGAGCGGATTGCACGAGGTGATCCAGTTGCTCAGCCCGGGCGATAGCGCCGTGATCGTGATCCCTTCCTACAGGGCGCACGGCCTCATCGGTGATCAGGAGCGGATCCCCATGCGCAGTACCATCATCTATCACCTCGGGGTGGTCGCGATCACCGACCGGCCATGAACATCCGGGTCATCTTCCTGTTGGTGGTGTTGGCCCTGGTCGGATGCGAGCGTTCGCCCTATGCCGGCTATAAGCTGGTGGATGATGACGTGCACATGCGACTGCTGGTGATCGGCGATGGCGAAGCCTTACCCACCGACAGCGACTCCGTGGTGGTGCGGTTGCGCATGGGGCGCCCGATGGAACAGGTGGGGGCCATCTTCAGCACCGAGCGCGCCTACCTGGTGAAGGATATCCGGTCCGGCGCCTTGCGCCCTGTGCTGCGCCGTTCGCATGTGGGCGACAGCCTCAGCGTGGTGGCTCCGGCCGCCGCATGGCCTTGGAGCACCTTGGCGAACAACGCGGCCATCGATGTGCCCGATACGGGTATGGTACAGGCGGAGATCCTCTTGCAAGGGCTGCGCACCCCGGCCATGGTGCGTGCCGAGATGGACCGGCTGCGGCAACACGATCCGTTGGGCTACGAACTGCGTCTCGTAGCGGCCTGGGTGGAGCGCTCGAAGCTTCCCGTGGTGCAGTGGGGTACCAGCGATGTGTACTACCACATCGCGGGCCAGGCCGTGGACACCAACAGGGTCGTGGTGGGCGATGAGGTCACCATATCCTACAAGGGTTCGCGTCTCGAGGACGGACAGGTGTTCGATGATACGCGCCGCAATGGGGCGCCGCTCACCTTCATCTACGGCGATAGGGATCAGGTGATCAACGGACTGGAGGTGGCCATCCAGCTCCTGCGCGAAGGACAGGAAGGCACGTTCATCTTACCGAGCCTGTATGCCTTCGGCACGAAGGGCATCCCCGGGGTGCTCGAGCCCGACATGCCGGTGGTGTATACCGTGCGCCTGGAGAAGGTCGTACGCGCCAAGGGCGTTCAGCCGCGCTAACGTGCGCTGGTGCCGAGGATGAAGACAGCCGGTCGTTTGCCCAGCTCCGGGACACGCGATCGCCAGGCGACGATGGAGCGTGTCGCGATGGATCCACCCGGTTGCGTGAGGTCGATGGCGATCGTCAACAACGTATTCGGTGAACAGCTCTCCACGAGGTCCTTCAACAACGCATCGTTGCGATAGGGTGTTTCGATGAACAACTGGGCCGCGCCGGTGCGTTGGGCATCGCCGTCGATGCGTTTGATCGCGGCCTTGCGCTCCGCGGGTTTCACCGGCAGGTAGCCGTGGAAGGTGAAGCGTTGTCCGTTGAGGCCGGAGGCAGCCAGCGCCAGGAAGAGCGAGCTGGGGCCGATCATCGGCACCACGGTGATGCCTGCACGATGTGCGGCACCGACGAGCAACGCGCCTGGATCGGCGATGCCCGGCATGCCGGCCTCGCTCACGATGGCCGCATCGCGGCCGCCCTTCATCATCGCGATCAGGCCATCGGCTTCGCGTGGCGTGGTGTCCTTGTCCAGCCGATGGATCTCCAGCGAAGGCAGGCTGATGGTGGGCACCATGCGCCGGATCATCTGGCGCGCGGTCTTCTCGTGTTCCGCGAAATACAGGTCGATGCGAGCGACGGCCGCGATGTTCTCGGGCGGCAGTTGCTCCACACCACCGCTATCGCCCAACCACACGGGCAACAGGTGGAGCGTGCCATATCCCTCAGCGGCGGACATCCTCGATCAGGTTGCGGCACGCCACGGTGAGCATCTCGTACACCTCCACGAACCCTTCGTCGCCACCGAAGTAGGGGTCGGGCACTTCGCGCAACGGATGTGCGGGTGCGTAGTCCATCATCAGGCGGGCCTTCTTCGCCAACTCGTGCGAAGTGGCCACCTGCCGCATGTTCCGTAGGTTACTCGCATCCATGGCCAGCAACAGGTCGAACTCCTCGAAGTCCGATGCGCGCAGATGGCGAGCGCGCAGATCGCTGATGTCGATGCCGCGTTCGCGCATGGTCCGCATCGCACGCTTGTCCGGCTGTTCGCCCACGTGGTAGTCGCCGGTGCCCGCGGAATCGGTACGCCAATCCAAACCCTGGTCGGCGATCATGTGGCGCAGGATGCCTTCGGCCATCGGCGATCGGCAGATGTTGCCCAGGCAAACGAGGAGGATCTTCATGGCGCGAAGATGCGGAAATGCGAAAGCCTCCGGACATCGGAGGCTTTCGCAGGGTTACCATTGGGTCTCAGTGGATGCTCAACTTCTTCTCGAGGTCTTCGAGGTAGCCGCGGAACTGCTTATCCGTCTCTTGCAGGTTGTTCACGGTGCGGCAGGCATGCAATACGGTGGCGTGGTCCTTGCCGCCGCAGTGTGCGCCGATGTTGGCCAGTGAGCTCTTCGTCATCTTCTTGGCGAAGTACATCGCGATCTGGCGGGCTTGCACCACTTCGCGCTTACGGGTCTTGCTCTTCAGCAGTTCGATCGGCAGGTCGAAGTAATCGCACACCACTTTCTGGATGTAGTCGATGCTCACCTCGCGCGCCGTGTTCTTCACGAACTTGTCGATCATCTGCTTGGCGAGATCGAGCGTCACGGCCTTCTTGTTCAACGAGCTCTGCGCGATCAAGCTGATCATGGCACCTTCGAGCTCGCGGATGTTGGTGGTGATGCTGTACGCCAGGTATTCCACCACCTCCTTGGGCAGGTCGATGCCCTCGGCGTACATCTTCTTCTCCAGGATGGCGATCCGGGTCTCCAGTCCAGGGGTCTGCAGGTCGGCGCTCAGGCCCCACTTGAAGCGGGAGAGCAGGCGTTGCTCCATGCCGGCCATCTCCACCGGTGCCTTGTCGCTGGTGATCACTAACTGCTTGCCGCTTTGGTGCAGCGCATTGAACACGTGGAAGAACACGTCCTGGGTCTTCTCCTTGCCGGCGAGGAACTGCACATCGTCGATGATGAGCACATCCATCATCTGGTAGAACTGCGTGAAGTCGCCCACGGTGTTGTTCTTCACCGCTTCGATGAATTGCTGGGTGAACTTCTCGGCCGGGACGTACAGGATGGTCTTGTCCGGATGGTTCTTCTTGATCTCGATGCCGATCGCATGGGCCAGGTGGGTCTTACCCAGTCCAACGCCGCCGTAGAGCAGCAACGGATTGAAGGCGGTGCCTCCGGGCTTCTGGGCCACGGCATAACCGGCACTGCGGGCCAATCGGTTGCAGTCCCCTTCGATGAAGGTATCGAAGGAGTAGTTGGCGTTGAGATGGCTTTCGACCTTGATCTTGCGCAGGCCGGGAATGATGAAGGGGTTCTTGATGGGGCTGTTGGCCACATCGATCGGGAGCGAAACCGCGGGGTTCTTCACCTCACGGGCATGGCTCGTCGGCATCTTCACCGTATACGGGTTGGCATTCTGGAAGCCGTTCTCCATGATGATGGAATACTCCAGACGCCCTTCGGTACCCAATTCTTTCTTGATGATCTTCTTGAGGAGGCCGATGTAATGTTCCTCCAGCCACTCGTAGAAGAACTGCGACGGAACCTGGATGGTCAGTACACTGTCTTGCAATCGCAGGGCCTTGATCGGGTCGAACCAGGTCTTGAAGCTCTGCTCGCTTACGTTGTCCTTGATCACTTCCAGGCACCTGTCCCAGATCTTCTCATGGTCCTTCTTCATGGATGGGTCTGAGAGTTAATGGGTGGTACCTTGTTGATGCTCGCGTGGGCGTCCGTGCGTGTAGTGCAACTGGTGCGTCCAACGAGGGGGCAAATATGGACCACACAAAGTGAAAAACAAAAGCGCCGGACACTTGCAATTGACGAAAATTTCACTTCTGCTGTTCTTGAGTGGTCGATCGCCGCAACCCTTGTCCGATGCGGGTTTGCCAGTAATGCGCGGATCTTGTATGTTCCCGCAGAACGGATGACTTCGTGGGTGTTTCCACCGCTCTTGCGGTACGCGATGTCCATGGGTTCTAAGCGTACGGAAAGGTACGACCTCGGCAGCGCTTGGCAATGCTTCTCCACCAGGTACGGGGAAGGGGTGCGACGGGCTATCTTCCGGCCATGTTCAGTCACGAGACACAGGTGCGGGTACGCTATGGGGAGACGGACCAGATGGGCTATGTGTACTATGGCGATTACGCCGAATACTTCGAGGTGGGGCGTGTGGAGGCGTTGCGAAGCCTTGGTTTTCCGTACCGCCGCTTGGAGGAGGAGGGGGTGATGCTTCCCGTCCGCGACCTGCACACCACCTATCACCATCCGGCGCGGTACGATGATCTGCTCACCATCCGTACCACCATCGTGGGCCTTCCAACGGTGCGCATCGTGTTCGGCTACGAGGTGCGCAACGTGGAGGGTGTGTTGCTTTGCGAGGCGAGCACCACCCTGGTGTTCGTGGACCGTTCCACGATGCGGCCGCGTCGGGCCCCGGAGCCACTGGTGGCCGCGCTGGCCGCGCTCCGTTCGGTTCAGGGGTGATCCACCACGATACCCCACAAGGCCCATTTGGGCTGCAGCGTGGGCAACAGGCCCTTCGGTAGTTCGATGGTGGCCGTGCAGTAGGTGGTGAAGGTGCTCTCCACGATGCGCCCACCCAGGGCCATCACCTCGGTCTTCAGCCCATCGTATCGGTCGTAACCGCAGGTGACGGTACAACGTTCCATCACCACGCGCTCCACGATCACTGCCGCCTCCAGTGCGAGCCGCGCCGCTTCACCATAGGCTTGGATCAATCCTGGTTTCCCGAGCAGGGTGCCACCGAAATAGCGCACCACCGCCACCCCGCAGTAGGTAAGGTCCAACGAACGGATCCGCCGAAGGATCGGAAGTCCGGCTGTACCGCTGGGCTCGCCATCATCATGGGCACGGTGGCGCGCACCGCCATCGCCCAGCACCCAGGCATAGCATACATGCCGCGATGCGGGATGCTCGTTGCTGAACCGATCGGTGATCCGCTTGAACTCCACCTCATCGGCCACGTTGAACGCGCGTGCGATGAACTTGCTGGCCAGTTCGCGGTACACGCCTTCGCTGGTGCCTTCGACGGTGCGGTATCGATCCGTGCTCATGTGGTGGCGCTCATGATCAACGAGAGTGAGGCAAGGCACAACAGGATCCCGCTCCATTGCCGTGCGGAGAGCCGCTCTTTGAAGAGGATGATGCCGGCGGCCGTGGCGATGAGGATGGCCAGGATGTTCATCACCGGGAAGATGACGGCGGCGGGGTGGGTGCCAGCGTTCAGTGCGTGCACCAAGAGCACCAACGATGCGTAGTTGACCATGCCCAACACCACCCCGCCGATCCAGGTGCGGGTCTGGCGAAGCGCCCCGTGCTCGCGACGAACCAACAGCAGCAGCACGCTCACCACGGTGGATGCACCGAAACACAGGGTGGGTAGGATGGCCGCGACCTCGCCTTGGGCCAGGGTCCGTTGGGTGTAGGTGAAGCCGATGTCCGCCGCGCCGCTGCATAGGAACAGGAGCATCGGAAGGAGCCACTGTCCTTGACCCGCTCCGTTGTTCTGCCCAGTAGCGGTGGTGAGCACCAGGCCGATCAGCGCCAAGGCGATCCCCACAACGGTGATCGGTTCGATCCGTTCGTGGAAGAGGAGGAGGGTGCCGGTGATGGTGAGCACCAGGCTCATCCGTCCGGCGATGGTGGTGCGTGCGGCACCGGCACGTTGGGCGGAAAGTCCAGCGAGGGTGAAGATGAGCACGAACAAGATCCCGATCAAGGACGCGGGCAACAGCAGGTCATTCGCGTCGTTGAGGCGCCCTGTCGGTGCCGCGATCAAGCCACAGGCGAAGGCCACGGTGTAGTTCACCGCGATCGCTGGAAGCAGGGCCACACGGTACCGCTCGAAGTAGCGGAACAGGATGGCGAACGCCGCTACGCACAACGCCGCCAACGTTACCAGTCCCATGTGCCGTGAAGCGTTCCGTTCGTATACAAGGCGATGTGGTCCCCTCCGCACCAGTTCTCCAGCGCGGGCGCACGTTCCAGTACAGGAGCGGGTGTTCCGGTGCCCAACGAGCGTTCTCCCGTGATCACACGAGCCTCGTCCCACAGACCGGATGCGATGAACTGGCCGATCAGCGTTGCGCCACCTTCCACGAGCACCGAGCGTATGTCCCGTTGGTGCAGTGCAGCGAGGATCGCCCGGATCGGGTCTTCGTGCGGATGTGTCTGCACTTGTTCTAGCCGCAGCGATGGGCGCGTGGATCCCGTGAAGAGCAGGGTAGGGCCACCATCGGCGTACAGCGTGCTGGTGTCCGGAGTGATCCCCCCTCGATCCAACACGATGCGCAACGGCTGCCTGCCGTGGACATGGCGTACCGTGAGGGATGGGTCATCATTCAGCACGGTGCGGCTGCCAACGAGGATGGCTTGTTCCTCCGTTCGCCAACGGTGTACAAGCACATCGGTGGTGGGGGATGAGATGCGCTGCACGCCACCTGCGGTGCGGGGATGTTGGTCCAGGAGGCCATCCTGGGACCGGGCCCATTTCAGCACGATGTAGGGGCGGCCCTTTTCCAAGGAAGTGAGGAAGCGGCGCTGGGCCCAACGGCATTCGTGCTCCAAGAGCCCTTCGATCACGGCGGCACCGGCGTTCATCAGCTTAGCGATCCCGGCACCGGCCACCTGTGGGTGCGGGTCGCGCTGCCCCACTACCACGTGGTTCACGCCCCGCTTGATCAACAGGTCGGCACAGGGCGGTGTGCGTCCGTGGTGTGCACAGGGCTCCAGGTTCACATACATCACGGCATCGTGCGGTACAGGCGCATCACCGAAGGCACGCAGGCATTCCACCTCGGCGTGGCCACTTCCCGGCACCTTGTGCCAGCCCTCCGCAAGCACCCGGTCGCCCTGCACCAACACCGCCCCCACCATGGGGTTCGGTGCGGCGGATGCCGCGCCCAGGCGGGCCAGCTCCAGACATCGGCGCATCCAGTGTTCGTGCTGTGGTCGTTGGTCCGTGAACATCGCTCAGGCCGCAAAGGTGCATCATCCGACCAGCCCGGCCGGGCTACTTTTACGCCGTTCACGGAATGCGCGTCTCCACCAACACGGTCGGTTCCCTGCTGGACCTCTACCGGGCCGAGCTTGCCCCGCTCTTCGGTGATCCCGAGGCGCGCGCGATCGCACGTACCGTATTCCGTCACGCGTTCGGCTGGGATATGGGCGAGCTGGAGCTCCGGCGGCCCGCCGCACTGAGCGAGTCGGAGCTACTGAAGGTGTATGCACCGCTCACCCGTCTTCGGAAAGGCGAGCCGCTCCAGTACGTGTTGGGACATGCTTGGTTCATGGGCATGGAAGTACAGGTGGCGCCGGGTGTGCTGATCCCACGGCCGGAGACCGAGGAGCTTGTCGACCTCATCCGTCAAGATGGCCGCACCGCCCAACGGATCATCGATATCGGCACCGGCAGCGGTTGCATCGCACTGGCGCTGAAGCGTCTTTACCCGCGGTCGCAGGTGTGGGCGGTGGATGTGTCCGAAGAAGCCCTGGCCATTGCCCGGCGCAACGGCGCAACCCAAGGGTTGGACGTGCAGTGGTCCAAGTTGGACGTGCTCGATGCCACGGCCTCGCTGCCGGACGGACTCGACCTCGTGGTGAGCAATCCCCCTTACGTGCCCCGCTCCGAAGAGCCTGCGCTGGCGGCCCATGTGCGCGGTTACGAACCGCACCTGGCGCTCTTCGTGGACGATGTGGATCCGCTGGTGTTCTATCGGGCCATCGCACGCAAGGCTTGGGATGCGTTGGTGCCCGGTGGCGCGCTCTGGTTCGAAGGGCATCACCATCATGCCGCCGCCGTGGGAGCGATGCTTGTCCGGTCTGGTTATGATACGGTGTCCGTGTTGAACGACCTCAGTGGCTCCTCCCGCTTCATCCACGCCATCCGATGATGCGTTCCTTGCTCCTGTTGCTCGTCCTGGGATCGGCCATGCCAGGCCATGGCCAGCGCGACAGTGCGGAAGTACGTGCGGCGTTCAAGGTGGTGCTCAACTTCGATGCACGCCGGACCTGGGTGAATGATGCCTCCGTAAGGTTCAACGGTCTGCGCCTCGGGGCCCAACGGGGGCGTGATCTGGTGGCCTTGGGGCTGTATGGTCTGGGCGATCCCTACATCCAGCCCTCCGTGGACCTGGGCGCGCTCGGCCACCGGGAACTGTACACCCGCTTCAGCTACGCCGGCCTCACCTACGAACGGCTGTTGGTCGATACCGAACGGTGGCAGGCGGGCATCCCCTTGTGTCTTGGGCTGGGGAACTATCGGACCAGCTATCGCGACACCCTCAGCGGGAAGGAGATCGCCTACGGGGTCAACGAGCTGGTGCCCATCGAGGCTACCTTGCACGCGGACTACAACGTGGTCTGGTTCATCTTCATCGGTGCAGGGGCGGGTTACCGGTATGTGTTCGCCGCCGATCCCGCCGCCACCAGGAAGCTGAGCGACTATACCTATTACTTCAAAGTTGGACTGCGCTTCGGCGAAGTGGTGAAGCGGGTCCGTAAGAACATGCGAGACCATGTATGACCGTGATCAAGCACTGCGGCGGATCGCTGAGCTCTCCAAAGAGCTCGAGGAGCACAACCACCGGTATTATGTGCTTGCCGACCCGGTGATCAGCGACCAGGAGTTCGACATGCGACTGAAGGAGTTGGAGCGGCTGGAGCAGGAGTGGCCCGCGTTCGCATCGCCCAATAGCCCCACGCAACGTGTCGGCGGTGCCATCACCAAGGATTTCGTACACGTGCCCCACCGGTACCCCATGCTCTCCTTGAGCAATTCGTACAGCGCGGAGGAGGTGGCCGAGTTCGTGGCACGCATCGAACGCGAGATCGGCAGGACCACGTATTGCATGGAACTGAAATACGATGGGGTCGCGATCAGCCTCAGCTATGTGAATGGAGAACTGGTTCGGGGTGTCACCCGTGGCGATGGTGAGAAAGGGGACGACATCACCAACAACGTACGCACCGTACGCGCCATACCCCTTCGGTTGCGTGGCGAATATCCAGCCGAGGTGGAAGCCCGTGGCGAGATCCTCTTCATGCGCGCACAGTTCGACAAGTTGAATGCCGAACGGGAGCGGAATGGGGAGGAGCGTTACGCCAATCCGCGCAATACCGCCGCCGGATCGCTGAAGCAGCAGGATCCGAAGGACGTGGCCAGGCGTGGGCTGGACAACTTCATCTATACCCTGCAAGGTCCGCAGTTGCCGTCGCATAGCCACTATGCGAACATCATGGCCGCCAAGGAGTGGGGCTTCAAGACCCCCGACCCACACCGGCGCTTCATCGAGCGCACGGATAGCGCGGAGGGCATCATGGCCTTCATCCGCTATTGGGACCGGGCACGGCATGATCTGGAGATGGACATCGACGGCATCGTGGTGAAGGTCGATGACCTCCGGGTGCAGGAGGAACTCGGCCTCACCGCGAAGAGCCCGCGCTGGGCCATCGCGTACAAGTTCGCAGCGGAACAGGCCATCACGCGGCTGAACGAGGTGACCTATCAGGTGGGGCGTACCGGGGCGGTAACACCGGTGGCCAACCTCGAACCCGTGTTGTTGGCGGGCACCACCGTGAAGCGGGCCTCATTGCACAACGCCGACCAGATCGCCAAGCTGGGCCTCCACATCGGTGATCGGGTGAAGGTGGAGAAGGGGGGCGAGATCATCCCCAAGATCGTGGGGGTGGAGATGCACGAAGAGGGCGCCGAGCCCGTGATGTTCCCCCGCTGCTGTCCGGAATGTGGCACTGCACTGGTGCGCTACGAAGGTGAGGCCCAGCACTATTGTCCCAACGAGCATGCGTGCTCTCCGCAGATCATCGGCCGGATCGAGCATTTCGTTGGCCGCAAGATGATGGCGATCGATGGCCTTGGCGGTGAAACGGTCTCCGAACTGGTCCGGGAGAAGCTCATCCACGATGTGGCCGACCTGTACGACCTCACCACCGAACAGCTGCTCGCCCTTGGGAAGGGCTGGGGTGTCAAGAGCGCGACCCAGGTGATCGCCGGGATCGAGGCCAGCAAGAACGTGCCGTTCGAGCAGGTGCTGTTCGCCATCGGTATCCGCCACGTGGGCGAAACGGTGGCCAAGCGGCTCGCACGCAAAGTGGGCACCATGGACCACCTGATGGGCATGACCCGCGAGGAACTGACCGGCGTGGATGAGGTAGGTGGCGTGATCGCCGACAGCATCATTGATTTCTTCGCGGTGGAAGGGAACCGCAGGATCGTACAGCGCCTGAAGGACAAGGGGCTGCGCATGGAAGTGGACCAACGCGGCGAAGGATCCGTGGGAGATATCCTGAAAGGTAAGACCTTCGTGGTCTCGGGCGTTTTCCGCACCTTCAGCCGCGACGGGGTGAAGGAGGCCATCGAGCGCAACGGAGGCAAGGTGTCGGGATCCATCAGCAGCAAGACCAGCTACGTGCTTGCGGGAGCCGACATGGGGCCTGCGAAACGTGCGAAGGCCGAGGAGTTGAAGGTGCCCGTGATCGATGAGGACGAATTCAAGCGGATGATCCAAGGATGAAACTATTCGACCGGCTGAAGGAGTGGCTGGGGATCCGGCGCCTGCTGCGTGAAACGCCGCAGGATCGGAGACCGGTCGCCCGCAACCTGGCACTGGCGCGCAAGGTGGCCATCGTCTACGTGGTGGAGGACGAGACCTCCCACAACCAGGTGCGCAACTACGTGAAGCGGTTGAAGGAGGAACTGGGGATCAGCAACATCATGGCCATGGGCTATTGCGATGAGAAGGCGCTGCCACACTACCTGCACGCCAAGCTCAATTTCGATGCCATCTGCCTGAAGGACCTTAACTGGTACCGGATCCCGCAGGGGAATACGGTGCAGAACTTCATGGCCGAGGAGTACGAGATCATCATCGACCTCACCATGGAGGATCGCCTGCCCACGCAATACATCATGGCCAAGAGCCGCGCCCGCTTCAAAGTGGGGCGCTGGAGCGAAAGCAACAAGAGGATCCTGGACATGATGATCGACATGGCGGGCTCGCGCAGCCTTCCTCAGTTCATCCAACAGGTGCATCACTATCTGCTGATGGTGAATTCCAAATCGGAGCCATCGCTCAACTGAGCATACCAACAACGATCATGGACAACCGTTTCCGCGGCCTTGGTGTCGCCCTCGTAACCCCCTTCCGCTCCAACGGTGGCATCGACTACGCCGGATTGGAGAAGCTCATCGAACACCAGATCACCGGCGGCGTGGATTATGTGGTGAGCATGGGCACCACCGGCGAGAGCGTCACCCTCACCAAGGAGGAGAAGAAGCAGTTGCTCGCCACCACCGTGGAGCTGGTGCGCAACCGTGTGCCCGTGGTGCTTGGCGTGGGCGGCAACAACACGGCCGAGGTCATCGACAGCCTCAACAGCTTCGAGATGGACGGCGTGGACGGCATCCTTAGCGTGAGCCCGTACTACAACAAGCCCACGCAGGAAGGCATCTACCAGCATTTCAAGGCCATCGCGCAGGCCAGCCTTCGGCCCATCATCCTGTACAACGTGCCCGGCCGTACCGGCAGCAACATGAGCGCCGAGACCACCGTACGCCTCGCCAAGGACTTCCGCAACGTGGTGGCCATCAAGGAAGCCAGCGGCAACCTCGATCAAATGGGCATGATCCTCAAGCACAAGCCGAAGGATTTCATGCTCATCAGTGGCGATGATACGCTCACGTTGCCCACCATCGCCATCGGCGGGGTGGGGGTGATCAGTGTGATCGGCAACGCCCTGCCCGCCGAAACGAGCAGCTTGGTGCATGCCGCGCTGAAGGGCGACCTTGAAACCGCGCGCAGGGAGCATCTGCGTTTGATGGAGATCATCAACCTGCTCTTTGTTGAAGGAAACCCCGGCGGCATCAAGTACGTGCTGAAGTCGCTCGGTATCTGCGGCGATCACATGCGCCTGCCGTTGGTGAACATCAGCGAGGCCACGGAAAAGAAGCTGTACCACGCTTTGGCGGATGCGGAGGTGGTGAAGTTGTGAGGAACTTGGTGGTAGGAATTTCGCCACGCCGTGGCGAAATTCCTACCACGTACTCTTTCTTCATCTGGCGCAGCCAAGGAGAAGAAATGCCCCGCGCACGGGTTGATGCGTGATGACGGAACGCCCGTTCACGATCGGTACACGTAGCTCAACATCAGCCCGGCGCTCCACAGGCGCTCTCCGATCGGGTTGTTGTTGCGTAGGTCAAGAAGACCGTAGCACAACGTGGGTTCGATACGCATCGCCCCCTTGCTGCCCAGATCATAGAGCAGGCCGGTGCTTACGGTGGGCGATAGGCTGATGGTCCGGTATCCATCGACCTTCGTGGTCGAGTGTTCTCCAATCACGACCGTGCTGGTGGCTTTTAGCAGGATGTTCATGCTAATGCCTGCGGTGGTGATCCAACGGAAAGGTCCGTTCCCCAGCGTGAGCGTTCCCCGTACGGGCACATCCAGATAATGGAAGCTGCGACGAGCGGCCTTCAGGCTGTCATCTGTAGCATGAATGAACCCTCTGCGCGGCACGATTTGATCCCCGAGCGTCAGTTTGGAGACATCGAGTTGCCAGCCGCGCAACCCATAGCCTACGCCCGCTTCCAGTCCGAGCCGAGCATTGAACGCGTAACCGACAAAGAAGGTGCCTGTGCAGCCAAGTCGGGCCTGCTCTAATCGGTCACGGTCTTCCGCTATTCGTTCACTGAAGCCATTTCGCTGGTTCAGCTCCAATGCCCGGTAAGCGTGGTCAACGGAACCTTGGATGCCGATGTGGAAGCGCGATGAAGCCGCTTTCACGGGTGCGTCCTGCGCATGGCAGATGCCCGCGAACAGGATGGCAGACAGGATGGATGTGCTGCACTTCATGCGATCAGGATCGATCAAATATAGCACGGATGGGAGAGTGGAACAGCCTTGCCCGTGCCATGGAATGCGGCATGGTGTGGTGGGAAATTCGCCACGCCGTGGCGAAATCCCCACCACCTACCATTCCCACAAGGCGCTCAACGGTACTGCGTGGATGTCCTTGGCGAAGGGCGTGATGCCCAGCCCCGGATGCAGCAGGATGCCCCTCAGCCACTTGTCCCCGGCGGTTTCGCGCAGGTGCTTCAACCCGGCCACGTCACTGCTACCCACGGCCATGCCTGCCTTCACCTCGATGCCCACGATCCGGCCCTTGTTGTCCTCCAGCACCACGTCCACTTCCCGACCGGCCTCGGTGCGGAAGTGATGCAGCTTCACTCGCGTCCTGCTCCAACTGGCGGTCTTCCGTAGTTCGTTCACCACGAAGGTCTCCAGCAGTGGCCCGAACGACGGGCTGTCCATGATATCGGCCGGTTTGTCGATGCCCGCGAGATTCGCCGCGAAACCACTGTCGGCAAGATGCAGCTTGGGCGCTTTCACCAGCCGCTTCCCCCGGTTGCTGTGCCACGCGTTGAGGGGTGTGCTGAGGAAGGTGGCTTCGAGCAGCGCCATGTACCGGCGCAGGGTGCTGTGGGGTATGTCCAGCGACCGTGAGAGGTCGGCCATGTTCAGCAGGCCGCTGCTCCGCAAGGCCAGCGCGCTGAGCAGCCGGGGCAGGTCGGTGAGGCCCGTGATGTTGCTGATGTCGCGCACGTCCCGTTGCAGGATGCTGGTGATGTAGGCGCCGTACCACGCATCGCGCCGCGCGGCGTCCTTCCGGGTCATCACCTCGGGGTAGCCACCGGCGGTGACCAGCGCGGCTACCTTCTTCCGCTCCAGCACGGTGGGGTCCGCCATCCGAGGCCTTGCCGCGAACACCTTGTCGATGAAGCCGCTCTTCCGGCCCAGCAGTTCGTCCTGCGCGAAGGGGTACAGCGGGATGATCTCCATCCGTCCGGCCAGCGAATCGCCCAAGCGGGGCAGCACCAACACGTTGGCACTGCCGGTGAGCAGGAACCGCCCCGGCTTGCGATCGCGATCCACGCTGGCCTTGATGGCCCGGAAGATGTTGGGCGCGTTCTGCACCTCGTCGATCACCGCCAGCTTACCCAGCCCTTGGATGAACGCGGGCGGGTCGTTCAGCGCAGCCTCCAGCGTGGGGTGATCGTCCAGCGTGACGTACCGTGCGCCACGCTCCCGCGCGATGGCCTTGGCAAGCGTGGTCTTACCCGTCTGACGCGCGCCGTGCAGCAGCACCACGGGGGTGTCCTTCAGCGCGATATCCACGGCATATTGGATGTTCCGGGCCTTTTCCATATGGCGAATATAGGTGTTGGTGTACGGGAATGTGCCATTACATGGTGGGAAATTCGCCACGCCGTGGCGAATTTCCCACCATGTTGATCGAGACACCGCTCGTTCGGCGCTCGGTGGCGATCCATAGCGGTCGATGGTGTCCGGTCCTTCGCCCCAGGCCGATCCGAGGGACCGGTTGCGCTGCTTTCGGAACAGGCCGCTGGGAGATGGCATGTGGAAGAGGTGCGAGCGGATCGAGCGGCATGGGCATCTCTGGGGAATATCGGGCAGTGGTATGGGACCGATGGTGATGCGATCGATGGGTTCAGGAGCATGGCCATCGCCACGATCCTTTCGAGGCACACACCTGCACCGTATTCCCCGTACATGCCGATCTTCGTGCCGCATGGAGTTCCTCGCCCTTGACTTCGAGACCGCTACCTCGCAGCCCGACAGCCCTTGCGAGCTGGGCATCGCCATCGTGCGGGGAGGTGTGGTGCGTGAGGTGCGGAGTTGGCTCATCAAGCCCAGGCAGTGGCCCTACTTCAGCCCGTACAACATCGCTGTGCATGGCATTCGGCCACAGGACGTGGCCCAGGCCCCGCGATGGGAAGGCATCTGGAGCGAGGTGGCGGATGTGTTGAACGGCCAGACGGTGGTGGCGCACAATGCGGCGTTCGACATGGCGGTGCTGCGCAGCACCCTCGTCAGCCATGGGTTGCCTTTCCCCACATTCCAGTACTTCTGCAGTGTGAGCATGGCACGGCGCATGTGGCCCGGACATCGTTCATACGGGCTGAAACCGATGTGCGACCTGCATGGGATCGGGCTGAAGCACCACCGCGCGGGCAACGACGCGGAGGCCACCGCCGAGCTGGTGCTGCGCGCCACGGATCAACGTCCGTCGTTCGATATCACCCAGTTCCTCCTCGATGCGAAGGTGAAGGTCGGTGCGTTCCATCCCGGTGGTCACCGGACACCGGGCGGCAAGGTCACGTCCGCGGCGTAGCGCTATGGGATCACTCCGCTGCGATGTACATCTTCTTGATGCGCATCAACGGGCCGGGGCAGTGTGTGCCGTGGCAGTTCGCACAGCTTTGCACCAGCGCGTTGTACGCCTGCTGCCGTTCGGATCCCTTCACCTTGTATAGCCGCCCCAGCTTGTTCTGGTAATCCTTCGCGAAAGTGGGGAAGGTGATCGGGTCGATGTGCATACCCTTGGTGGGCTGGGCCTTTGGCAGACCTTTGAAGGCCTTGGGGTATCGCGGCAGATCGTCACCTCGGTTCACTGCGGCCTTCACACTGTCCGCATGGGCGGCCATGGCACGCATCATCAAGGCGAGCTCGCTGGGTGGCGTAAGTTCCTGTGGCGGGTTCGCTGGTGCTGCCGCACGGAACGCGAAGCCGACGATCACAAGGGCGGTCAGCACCAGGAACGATGTGCGGTGGTGGATCATCGCTGACCAAGATAATGCGGTCCTGACACATTGGCCGTGCCGAACGTCAGGTGCGATCTTTGAGGACCGACGAGCCATGAACGAGGAACCTCACCGTTCTCCGGATCCGAGCGCCCCACCACGGGAACGGAAGCTGGCCCTTGCTGCGGTACTGCCGGCCCTTGCGGTGTTGTTGCTCTGGTGCGCCTTTCTCCTGGACCAGGGGTTGGAGCTTTCGCTCTATCGTTTCGGGATCCTGCCACGCACGGTTGATGGGTTGGTGGGCATTCTCGCATCGCCGATGGTCCATGGCGATCTGGATCACCTGTTGAACAACTCGATCCCGGCGTTCGTGCTGGGCTGGGCACTGATGTACTTTTTTCCGCACCTGACGGGACGCGTGGTCCTGGGGGCATGGTTGCTGAGCGGCATCTGGGTGTGGATCAGTGCACGCGGCAATTACCACATCGGCGCCAGCGGGGTGGTCTACGGCATGGCCGCCTTCCTCTTCACCAGTGGCATCCTGCGCCAGCAGCGCATGCTCATGGGTGTGGCGCTGTTGGTGGTGTTCCTCTATGGCAGCATGCTCTGGGGGGTGTTCCCGTTGTTCCCGCGCATCAGCTGGGAAAGCCATTTCTGGGGCGCCGCCACCGGTGTGGCCATGGCATTCGCCTTCCGCCACATACCGCCAGCGGTCAGCGATCCACGGGAGGTGATATGGGAAGATGAAGGGTTCGAACCAGAGGAAGGCTTGGGATCACCAGCGCCTGACGAGGAGGATGAACATGGGGGGCGCACATGGCGGAGCAGTAATTCGTGGGAACGGTTCAATTGAGACGTTGGCCCATTGGTGGAGCCTGTAGGCCTGCGGACCACCACGGGGCGTGATGGACGCGAGCGTCCATGATGCACGGCGCAGGAAAGGCCCTCGTTCCCGAGATGGGGGGGCGTTGGGGCGGCAACGAAGCGTTGACCATTGCGATGGTGACAAGGACCTGCCTCCTTGTTATACCATTTGGACATTCAATAGCGGCCGAAGATGCGCGGCTATCATTCACAGGCCGGTACGGTAGACCTGTTGTGTAGCGGAGCCAGGGAACAGGTCTCCGGTGATGGCACGAGGGAACAGGACATGTCGATCGGCTGGTTTGGGAGGACTATGCGGCATACCACGTTCTCATTCGGTTCGCGGCCTGAGTACGGAGCTGGGCCTGATCCATCATGCGGGTCGAATGACGCGGAGGGATGATCGAGTATCGTTGTCCGCTGGAACAAGTGGGGCTATTGCGCCATCACAGGCCAGCTACCATGGCTGTGGGCGCCGCGCACGTGCACCAGGTACAAGCCGGGGGGCACACGATTCAGGTCTATGCCGTTGGTGAGGTCGGTGCTCTCCAGGGGGCGTACCATTCTGCCGGAAGCATCCAGGAGCAGGCCGTGGCTCCATGGGCCATGTGGGATCAGCAGGCGACCATCGGGCAGAAGACGCGGCGATGCTCCTGGTCCGCTGGTGGCGATGTCGTCGCCCAACAGGATGTCGACCACGTCCTGCTGTGACAGACCACGATCGAACAGGCGGACATCATCCACCCAGCCGCTGAAGGGGGCGTTGCCGGTGCTGAGCGCGGCAATGGATGCGGGCGCTTGCGGATGGAAGCCCATGGCACCAGCTGCCGCAGTCTCCGCCATGAGGGCCCCGTTCAGGTAGATGCGCATGGTGCTGCCATCGAAGCTACCCACCACATGGTACCATGCACCACCGAAGATGGAGGATGGTGAGGTGCTGAGTTCGGTGGTGGAAGGGCCGGTGCGTAGTCTGAAGCGCAATACGCTCCCGCTCACCAAGGCCATGGACCAGATGTGGTCCTGCGCGGTGGTGCCCACGGTCTTGGCCAGTAGCGTGCGCTCCATCCCGGTGACGAGATCGGGTTTCACCCACAACGAAAGGCTGAATCCGGGCCCACCGGTGGTGATCTCACAGGGCCCGAGGATGATCCGGTCGTCGACCCCATCGAATCGGCAGGCGCCGCCGTGGTGTCCGCCACCCGGTGCCCAGGTGGCGCCACCTTGCAGGATCCCAGTTGCGTTCGTATAGGCCTCGTGGGTCGTGGTACCGCTGGTTTCGTTCAACGGCCAGAGGAACACCGGGCTGGGTTGTGCGAGCGCAAGTCGCGTGGAGAGGAGAAGGGTGAAGGGCAGGAGTGCGCGTGTGGCCATGCTGCGAGCTTGTTGGGTTGCGCTCGCGATACGGACCTGCGATGGTGCAGGGTTCCCCTGGATCGACGGGGAGGGATCCACGCTCGATGGATCGGTCGGCAGGTACGCCGATCACTGAAGGATCCGATCCTCCGCCAGGCAGGTGGCCAGCGTGCGATATACGCGCGCCAAGGTGGCGTGGTCCGGGTTCTTGCCGGTGTGCCTCAGGATGCGTCCGGCAAGGCAGCCGTGCTCCAGGATATGTGCGATGTGCATTCGGCAGCTTTCGCTCAGATCTCCGTACAGTTCCACGAAGAGATGCTGCCACAATTTCTGCGCGCTCATCTGCTCCTGCTTCATCAGACCGAACATCAACAGGTAATCGCGGTTCACCAGGCTGGCGTTCCCGCCATCCTTGATCACCTGGAGGAACAGCGGCATCAGGTCGTGCTCGCTCCATGCCCGTTGGAGATAGGTGCTCACCCATCGCCCGCTGCAGAGTGCCTTCAGCACCACCACGATCAGTTCCGCGATGGCCAGGTCGGCTCCTGCGCACTCCTGGCCATCGATCACCCGGACCTCGATGGTGTCACGGTCGAACCGCGCGACCGCCCCACGGGCGTTGGCGGAGTAATGGTCGATGGTGGTGCTCGGATCGAGCGCGGCCAAGGATCGGGCGATGGGGCTGAAGATCGTTCGGTAGTACTCTTCTTGGGAGAATACGGCCTCTGGGATGAACGGCCCCATCAGCTCGGGCAACTCGTCCTGGTGGTGCAGATGGGCTTCCAGTCGGCTGTCGAGAAAGCCGGTGGACTTGCCGCTGAGGAGCGGCGTGCTTGCGCTCAAGGCCGGGATGATGGGAAGCAACAGGCGCGTGGCGGCGTGTAGCTTGCTGAATTCAGCGTCGTTCGCGAACGGCAGTTCGAGGTGGGTGTACAGCCCATTGCACCAACCCTGTGTGCGGCCACCGAAGTGCTGGTGGTAGAGCGCGAGCACATCGCGGCGGTCGTCCGTCCTGATCACAGCTTCGGTGGCCGGATCCATGAACGGGTGCGCTCCCGTTGGCAGCAGCATGGCGTTCTGGGGAGAGAGCATCGCATTGAGCACTCCGATCTCCGTGGCGATCTTCTTCCGGAAACCGCTGATGTTCTTCGTGGGCTTGGAGGCCATCACCCGCAGGATGTGACCAGCGGCACCGATGCCCCAGTTCACCTTGCCACGCGCCACCTCCACCGTGCTGCTACCCGCCACTTGCTTCAACAGGTCGTCCACGATGGGACGGGGACGTAGTGTGTCACGGTCCACCACCATCAGGTCCAGTCCAATGCCAGTGGCCTCGAATGCTCTGTATGTCCTTGTTCCCGTGTTCATCGCTTTCCAACGCGACCTGGGTCTCTGGACAAAGATGCATCCCCCGCACCGTTCGGTGGTGACCATGGCCGTTCCGTGGAGCCGGACGTGTAATACCAGCTGGACCTTCAGGAGCGGCCGAAGATGCGGGACTGTTCATCTCCAGCTCATACGGAAGTCCTGGTGCAAGGCCGTAGGCGTAGACCGCAGGGAGCGAAGCTGCCGAGGGCCGAGCCGCTGGAACAGGTCTCCTGGTGAAGCCCGGAGGGAGTGGAGCGAACCGATCGGCCGGAATGAGATGTCCGCTTGGTATGAAGGCCGGACCCCGGTGTGCGGATCCCTTGGTGGGCACCTACGTTGGCGGTCCTGGTGCTTCATCGTTCGCTGGCGAGCACGTACATTCGGCCTATGCCAGCCGCTGCCGAGAAAGTCTGTTTGGAGTGTGGCGAGGCCATTGTGGGCCGCACCGATAAACGGTTCTGCTCCGATGCTTGCCGGAACCTGTACCATTATCACACCAACAGTGCACCGATCAATTACGTGCGCAATGTGGTGAACGCATTGAAGCGGAACCGAAGGATCCTCTCGGAGTTGAACACCGGGCCGGATGGGAAGACCAAGGTGCACCGCGAACGCCTGCTGGAGAAGGGGTACAGTTTCATGTACCACACCAACACGCACCGCACCAAGGCGGGGAATCATTACGTGTTCTGTTTCGAGCAGGGCTACCTCGAGCTGGGCGAGAATTGGTTCATGCTCGTTCGCCGTGATGAATACCTCGGTCGTGCTGGCGACGTGAAGAAGGACTGATCCTGGTCCGAGGCCCTGGCAGAATGGGGGCGAGAATGATATTCGTCTTTGCGGTACGCAAGGATGGTCCCGCAACGATGAGCATAGCTACATGGACCTCGGGCCACCGGTCGGCACAGATGCCGTGGGCGTCCGTCCATGAAAAGAACCCGCGATCCGGCTCTACGACCGGTCCGGTCAGCCCAGCGCCCAGATCAGCAGAACGATCAGGGTGAGGACACCGACCCCGACAAGAACGGGTCCGGCGATCTCGTTCTGTTCTGCTTCTTCGGGGAATAGACCTTCGAAGTTGTGGTCGCTCATGACGGAATGATATTGATCGGACAAATATAGCCGGAAGCAGTAACGGCCGACCGCACCACCAACGATGGTCGGTTCCGGTGTACGATGGCCCTGTTCAGTTGAGGCTGAACGTGGGCTGGCGGAGAACCATGCGCGCGATCACGGAACTTTCGTTGGCCCGCATCCGTTGGATCATGATCCGAACGTGTTCGTCCAACTCGCGATCGCTCAGTTTCGCCAGGTCCTTGTACACCGGCAGGCTGCTCTTGCTCTTGAGGATGAGCGCTATTTTATAGGAGCGTGACATCGGGTTGCGATAAGAAGACGTGTGCGACCTGGGAAAGGATGCCTTGCCACCCCCGGCAAGGGAGGTGGAGTCCGGGCAACGGCCGGAATTGGCGGAGGAATGGTGCCTTGGCCGGCGATACGAACAAGCCCTGGCGACCAGGTCACCAGGGCTTGAAGTTTGTCGGGGTGAGAGGATTCGAACCTCCGACCTCGTCGTCCCGAACGACGCGCGCTAACCGGGCTGCGCTACACCCCGAACATTCGCCCAAGCAACCCGGGATGTCGTTGCAAGGGGCGGCAAATATAGGAGGAAAGCGCAGCTGTGTTCAGGCATCGTATTTGTAGCCGATGCCTTTGATCGTCTTGATGCGTTCATCGCCGATCTTTTCCCGGAGTTTCCGGATATGAACATCGATCGTGCGGTCGCCCACGAAAAGGTCGTTGCCCCATACCTGGCCGTAGATCTCGTCGCGTTTGAACACCTTACCCGGCTTGCCGATCAGCAGGCTGAGGAGTTCGAACTCCTTCTTGGGGAGTTGGAGTTCGCGGCCATCCACGGTCACCAGCACTTTTTCCAGGTCCACGGAAACACCGTTGGCCTCCAGGAGGCGGTCTTCGGTACGCTCACCGCCGCTGCGTTTCAGAAGTGCCTTCACCTTACTAACGAACACCTTGGGGCGAACGGGTTTGGTGATGTAGTCGTCGGCGCCCGCCTCGAAGCCGGCGATCTGCGAATAATCCTCTCCACGGGCGGTGAGGAAGGCGATCACCGTGTGCTTGAACTCGGGCAACTGGCGCAGCTGCATGCATACCTCCACACCGTCCATGCCGGGCATCATGATGTCCAGCACGATCAGGCTCGGCCGGATGCTCTTCGCGAGTTTCAGGGCCTCTTTACCGTTGAGGGCCGTGTGTACCGCATACCCTTCACGTTCTAAGTTGTAGCGCAGCAGTTCCAGGATATCCGGTTCGTCATCCACCAACAACACCTGCTGAACCAAGTTTCCGGTCATGTTCGTGCTCATGTTCGTTGCCGGGCACAAAGGTCCGGTCGGGTGGGATGGGCTTGTGTTAACCCACCGTCAAATGTAGGTTACCCCTTGGCGGTGGCACTTGGTGCCGCAACGGGCCGGAAGAAGCGTGAAAGGGGGACAAAAAGCCGAGGCGGCCATGGTGGCCGCCTCGGAGTGAGCGGGAAACGGGACTCGAACCCGCGACCCTCAGCTTGGGAAGCTGATGCTCTACCAACTGAGCTACTCCCGCAGAGCGGTGCGAAAGTAATGTGCGGCGCGTTCTCCATCCACATCGCATGGTTAACGTCCGTGCAAGGAGGGCTCCGGATGGCGGTACAACGGGCGCTATGTTCGGCCCCGAAATGGCGAAACGCAAGGCGAAGGAGGTGGTCCGCGTGGCGGAACTATTCGCTGGTGTGGGTGGTTTCCGGCTTGGTCTGGAGCGGGCGTCGGGCCGCGATATGGGCTTCGAGGTGGTGTTCAGCAACCAGTGGGAGCCCGGTCGGCGCAAGCAGCATGCCTCCGAGGTGTACATGAACCGCTTCGGCGCAGCACATCATACCGTTGCGGACATCGCCACGGTGGCGACGAAGGTCATCGCCGATCACGATCTGTTGGTGGGGGGCTTCCCGTGCCAGGATTACTCGGTGGCCAGCACGCTCAAGAACAGCAAAGGGCTCCAGGGTAAGAAGGGGGTGCTTTGGTGGCAGATCCACCGCATCCTTCAAGAGAAGAAGAACAAGCCGCGTTATCTGCTGTTGGAGAACGTGGATCGCCTGTTGGGCTCGCCCGTTGGCCAGCGCGGGCGCGACCTTGGTGTGATGCTACGCTCGCTCGACCAACTGGGCTATGCGGTGGAGTGGCGCGTGATCAACGCGGCGGAGTACGGCATGCCTCAGCGTAGGCGCCGGGTGTTCCTCCTCGGTTATCATAAGAGCACCGCTCAGTTCAAAGCACTGCGGAAGTCGTTGCCGGCGCAGTGGCTTTGCGATGACGGGGTGTTGGCCCGGGCTTTTCCGGCCGTGATGAAGACCGGTCTTTCCCAGTTCAGTATCGCGCAGGAATTGGATGTGCTGTCCAAGGAGTTCGGTGCGCGCAAAGGGCGGTCGCCGTTCAAGAACGCGGGCGTCATGATCGCCGGCATGGTGTTCACCGGCACCGTGGGATCCGCCTACGAAGGGCCGATGGCCAGCCTGGGCGACCACCTGCAACCCGAGGGCGAAGTCCCTGCCGAGTACTACATCACCGCCAAGGAACTTCCACAATGGCGCTACCTGAAGGGGGCCAAACGTGAAGCACGGTCAAGCTCCGGCGGCCACAGCTATGCGTATTCCGAAGGCGCCATGGCGTTCCCCGACCCATTGGACCGCCCGGCCCGTACCATCATCACGGGCGAGGGGGGGCGCGGAGCATCGCGGTTCAAGCACGTGGTTTGCGTGGATGGCAAGCGCTACCGGCGCCTCACTCCGGTAGAGCTGGAGCGGCTCACCATGTTCCCGGATGGGCACACCGCCGGGGTAAGTGATGCGTGGCGCGCATTCTTCATGGGCAATGCGCTGGTGGTGGGGGTGGTGGAGCGCATCGGCAAGGCGTTGGCGGCATCGCTCGCGGAATGATCTTTGTGGTCTCCGGTCGATGCCCGGGGGAGGCACCAGCAGGATGAAGATCAACGACGGAAGGCTTTTCGTAGGGGGGGCGCGTCTGGCGGCGTATTCCCTGGCCCTTGCCGGGGTGGCCTGCAGCGGAGGTACGGCCCGATCCACAACACCACATGATCCCGTTCAAATGAACACCATGGTCGACGCAAGCTTGGATACCATCACCCTCGGTGCCGGATGCTTCTGGTGCGTGGAGGCGATCTTCACGGAACTCAAGGGCGTGCACACCGTGACCAGCGGATACATGGGCGGACATGTGAAGGACCCTACCTATCGTGAAGTGTGCACCGGCACCACCGGCCACGCCGAAGTGGCGTGTGTGGTGTACGACCCGAAGGTGATCGGCTACGACGCGATCCTCGAAGTGTTCTGGCAGACCCACGACCCCACTACGCTGAACCGCCAAGGTGCCGATGTGGGCACGCAATACCGATCGGTGATCTTCTACCATACCGACGAGCAACGCCGTATAGCCGAAGCGTACAAGGCGAAGTTGGATGCCAGCGGTGCTTTCCGGGCACCGTTGGTCACCGAGATCGTCCCGGCCACGGCATTCTACGCGGCAGAGGATTACCACCAGGACTACTACGCCCAGAACGGCGAGCAGGGCTATTGCCAAATGGTGATACGCCCGAAGCTGGACAAGTTCCGCAAGGTGTTCGCGGACAAGTTGAAGTGAGCGGCCCAGCGCACATCGGTGGTCTTTTCCCGCCCCAGCGTGCATGCCGATCTACCTTTGTGCCATGCTGAAGAAGGGCTCCAAACTTTATAGTGTCATCAATCGGAAATGCCCGCATTGTCATGAGGGCGACTTCTTCGTCACCCGCAATCCCTACGACCTCTCCCATACCGGTGATCTGCTCGAAGCCTGTAGCGTATGCCGCCGCAAGTTCGAGCCGGAACCCGGGTTCTACTACGGCGGTATGTACGTGAGCTATGCCCTGTCCGTAGCGCTCGGGGTATCGGTGTACGTGGCCATGGTGGTGCTCTTTCCGAACAGTTCGCCCACCACACGCTTGCTCGCGTTGTTGGGCGCGTTCCTGGTCACGGCACCAGTGATGTACGCCTGGTCCAAAGTGCTTTGGGCCAACCTGTTCACCGGATACAAAGGCGTGGCCATCCAGCCCGGCGAGGATGTGAAATGGTTACCGCGTTGAGGCGAACCCTAGTGTGCTGTCCCCTAAGTTCATTAACCATCTCCGACCCTCTTTCGCCTTCCTGCTGTGTTGGAACATTTCGCCGTAGCGCCCGCTACGCCGCGCATGTTCCGCCTTGCATGAAGACGAAATAGGGGCAGATCTTCAGTTAACCAACTTAGGGGACACCACACTATGCAGGACCTAGGACATTCAACAACGGCCGAGGAGGTGCGGCGATCCGAACCACCGGCCGATACGGGAGACTTGTCGCGCGCAGGGCCTACGGAGCGGGTCGCTCGGTGAGAGCAAGTGGATCGGCGGGTACTGGAAGTCCCAAGGGTATCACTGCCCCATTAGTTGCGCAGGATCCATGCCTTGTGTTTCATCGCCCAGCCCGGTCTGGTAGGAGGCGAAGAGGAACACTTGGTTGGGGATCTTGGTGGAGTAGGCGCCTACATCGGTGTATCCGGCCAGCCCCACATCGTCCATGATGCGATCACTGGAGATCCGATCCGTCATCGGCGGGCCGATCGGAGTTTCGGTATTGAGCCATTCGAGAATGAACAGGGGCTTGGGCATCTTTGTTCCTGCATACACCTGTTGCAGGTAGGTCTTCTTGTCCGGAATGCTCACGTAGCTATGCACGAGGAGGCAGGCATCGACCTCCTCGGGTGCCAGCCCCGCCTGGCCTTTGGGCGCGAGCCGGGTGCGCAGACGATCATCGCCCAGCTTCATCTCCTGCTTGCGCGTTTCGATCGCATCGATCTGGCGCTGGTCGTCGCTGATGGCGATCACATTGGCCCCCACCTCGATCAGCTTGAAGGTGAAATAGCCATCGCCTGCGGCCAGGTCCGCGATGGTACGGCCACGGAGGTCATTGCCCATGAGCATGAACACCTCCTGCGGCATTTGCCAACTGTCGCGCTCGGAGGTGGTGGAGACCGTGGAGCTCGTACTGGACGATGGGGCGGGCGTGGGGGGGGGCGTGGTATTGTTGGGCTCCGTGGTGGTGCAGGCGGCCAGCAGCGTGGTGCAAAGCAGCAGAGTGGGGTAGCGCATGGGACGGTTTCGTACGGGTGTAAAAGTATCGCATCCGGTTCCTGAGGGTCCACATGACCATGGTTTGGCGACCGGCACGGCACCGATCTGTTGCTCGGTAGGCTACCGAAGGTCAGTGGCGAAATTCACCATGGAGAATAATGCGTACCTTTGCCTGCCATGGCGCGGATCGATGAGGAGTTGAAAAGCCGGTTCGAGAGTGAAAGGCAGAAGGCGATGTTGAACATCATGTTCACCGCCGGCTGGTTCAAGAGCCGACAGGTCGAATTGTTCAAGCCGTTCGACATCAGCCCACAGCAGTACAACATCCTGCGGATCCTGCGTGGAGCCCAGGACCGTATGAACATGCACTGTGTGAAGGAACGGATGATCGACCGTTCGCCCAACGCCACGCGGTTGACCGATAAGCTCATCGCCAAGGGATTGGTGGAGCGGGAGCGCTGCGAGGCGGATCGACGCGTGGTTTATGTCCGGATCAGCCGCAAAGGGTTGGACCTGCTCCAGCGGATCGACGAGCGGGTGCGAACCATGGAATCGGACACATTGGAACGCATCACCGAGACGGAAGCCGCGGAACTGAACCGTATGTTGGACACTTGGCGCGGTTGAACCTGACCGGCCGCGGAACACGCACACAACGGAATTGATGATGGAACGACTCTTAGCTACCGCCGCACTCCTACTCACCTTGCAGGGGTACGCCCAAACCTCGAGAACCGTGGATGTGGCCGAGAGCAAACTGTTCTGGACCGCGCACAAACTGACCAGCGACCACACGGGGCGTGTTGCGTTGAAGGGTGGGACCATCGCTGTTGATGCGCAGGCCCTGGTCGGTGCCGAGGTGGTGATGGATATGAATGGGATCACGTGTACGGACATTACGGAACAGGGCATGAACGAGCGGCTGGTGAAGCACCTGAAGAGCGGTGATTTCTTCGATGTGGAGAACCATCCTACGGCCTCGTTCAAGGCCACCAAGGTGGAAGCGATCGCCGACGCGGTGCCCGGGCGTCCGAATTACAAGGTCACCGGCGACCTCACCATCAAGGGCATCACCAAGCCCAATACCTTCGATTGCATCTTCTGGATGGAAGGCGGGAAGGCCAGGGCGGCCGCCACCCTGTCGTTCGATCGGGCTCAATACGAGGTCAAGTACCGGTCGGGCACCTTCTTTCCCGACATCGGGGACAAGGTGATCTCCGATACAGTGGAGCTCACCTTCGATGTGACCGCGCGATGAGCCTCGGGCAACTCCGACGAAGCACGCACCAAGTGCATCGCATCCTGAACGGTCGTTACAGCCCGCGGGCATTCAGTGATCGGGTGGTCACGGACGAGGAGCTGGAATTGGTGTTGGAGGCCGCGCGTTGGGCGCCCAGTAGTATGAATGAACAACCCTGGCGCTTTCTGGTCACCAGGCGTGGTGGCCCGGGCCATGCGGCCCTCCTCGATACGCTGAACCCCAGCAATCAGGTATGGGCGCACAAGGCTCCATTGTTGATCCTGACCATGGCCCATCGCACGTTGAGCCGCAACGGGCAGGAGAATTTCCATGCCTGGCACGACACGGGGTTGGCCACGGCCCAGTTCACGGCGCAGGCCACGGCGTTGGGCATGGGGGTTCACATTCTCGGCGGTTTCCGCAATGCTGCCGTACGTACGGCCTTCAACATACCCGAAGCGTTGGACCTGGTGAGCGTGTTGGTGCTGGGCTTCCCGGGTGATGCCGATCAGTTGCCGATGGAACTCAAGGAGCGTGAGTTGCGCCACAGCGCCCGTCGTCCCTTGGGGGAACTGGTGCACCACGGTCGCTTCAACGGCTGATGGACCACTCCTCGCTCCGCAACGGGGTTCCGAGCGCTCAGTCTGGCTTGATGGCACGTTCCCATAGCTGCTTTCCGGTTCCGTCGAAGACCCGGATCAGCAAGGTGCGTGCACCAGTTGGGCCGTTCACTTCGATGGTGGAGAAGTTGCGTTCGCCCACCAGGGTGCCCTCCACGCGGAGGGCGTTGGTCTCCTTGGGGGAGTAGGGCCCCGAGGTCAGGGGCGAGGTGGTGAGATCGTAGAGGGTGCGGCCATCCTTCAGCTTCAAGGCACTGAGTTCGGTGAAATGCCGATCGCCGGTGAGGAAGATCACACCGCTGATCCCTTCCTCTTCGATCCGCCGGAGCAGTTCGTCGCGTTCCTGGGGCATGGTGCTGTAGTTCTCGTACACCGCGCCGGTGTTGAGGACCTGGCTGCCGATGGCCACGAACTTGAAGGTGGCCTTGCTGTAGCGCAGTGCGCGGATGAGCCAATCGAGCTGTGCGCTGCCGAGCATGGCGGGCGAGGCGGTCTTCACATGGCCTGGTACGCGGAAGGTGCGATCATCCATCAGGAAGAAGTCCGCATCGTAATAGCTGAACATGGTGGTGGAACCCTCCACGCCGGGCACACCGTTGGTGGGGTTGGGCCAGAACAGATCGAAGACCTCGCGCGAAAGGGCCGATCCCACGAAGGAGGCATCGCCGTCGTTGGGTCCGAAGTCGTGATCGTCCCAGATGGCGGCGTGTGCGGTGGAGCGTAGCAGCCGTTGCAGCTCGGGGGTGGATCGGGTATGTGTGTACCGATGGAGGAAACCGCTGCGGCTGCCCCAGTCGGGTTCGCGTAGGTACACGTTATCGCCGAGCCAGAGCATCAGGTCCGGCCGTTGATCGGCGATGGCGTCGAAGATGCCGTAATGGCCGCCGTAGGCACGTCCCGGCCGGTCGTAGGCGGGTTCGTTGATGTACGCGCAGCTCCCCATGGCGAACTTGAACGGAGGCGGGTCTGTCCGGTGCTTCCACAGGGTCTGGGTGCGGAACGAGAGGGTGTCCTTCGGCGGGGTGCGGCCATCGTTCATCGCCACGGCATAGCGGTACTCGGTACCGGGCAGCAAGGGTCCGAGGCGGAATTCCATGGCGTGGCCACGCTCCGGGTCGGAGGCCTGTACGGTCGTTCGTTGCGTGTTCGCGGGGTCGGTGGTGGGCCAGTAGGTGATGTATGTCTGGCAGGGGCCGTGGCATTGCATCCAAACGGTGATCTCCATCAGTTCCGGCGGTCCGGTAAGGGGGCCGTTGATGCCCGGTTGGGCAATGGATGCAGCACCGGACAGCAGCAGGGGGAGGAAGAGGGCGCGGGGCATGGTGCAAAGATGGCGGCGTACCGCGCTGGCACGGCCTCCTTGGGTACATTTGGCCGCCCGCGCCCTTCTCCGTTGGCCACGCTCCATGAGTTTCAACCCGATCCAAGCCTGGCTGGACATGAAAGCCCAGATGCCCGAACTGGCCATTGAAGGCATCGGCATCAAGTACGTGTACCCGGTGTTCCTGGCGCTCATCATCCTGGAATACATCAACGCCAAACATCTGTTCGACCTCAAGGAGAGCTGGTCGGGCTTCGTGATCGGCGTCGGCGCCACCATCATCCGGGTGATCACCAACGTGTTCGAGATCACGTTGTACATGTTCCTCTTCGCCTGGGCCGAGCCTTTCCGGGAGCAGTACCTGGGGTATTCCTCGCTGGGCTTCGCTTGGTACATCTGGATCCTCTGCGCCATCGCCGACGACCACAACTTCTACTGGCACCACCGGTTGGCGCACAACGTGCGTGTGCTGTGGGCCGCACATCTTCCACACCACAGCGGCAAGATGTACAACCTCACGATCAGCATCCGCAACGGCTGGTTCATCACCCTGGTGAAACCGATCTATTGGTTATGGATGCCGTTGGTGGGCTTCGAACCCATCATGATCGCCACGTGCCTCATCGTGAACGCGTTCTACCAGTTCACCCTGCATTCGCAGCTGGTGCCTTCCTACGGTTGGTTGGAGAACATCTTCAACTCCAGCCACGTGCATGTGGTGCACCACAGCTGCAACACCGAGTACCTGGATCGCAACCACGGTGGCATCTTCACCTTTTGGGATCGCCTGTACAACACGTGGCAGAAGCCGATCAAAGGCATTGTCCCCAAGTTCGGTATCAGCCACGATCCCGGCACCAACAACCCCATCACCCATAATATCTTCGAGTTCCAGGAGATCTGGCGCGATGTGAAGCAGGCCCCTGGGCTGAAGAACAAGCTGATGTACATCTTCGGCCCTCCCGGCTGGCGCCACGATGGCACGGGAAAGACCAGCCAGCAGTTGCAGGAGGAGTTGCGGGCCAGCGGTCAGTTCGGCAAGCCTACGGTGGTGGAGTCGGAGCCGACCGCGGTGCGGGCCTGAGCGAGGCCGTCCGATAAGCGAAAGGCCGGGCGTGAGCCCGGCCTTTCGCGTGGTAGAGGCACCGCCTTACCGTCCGAACAGACGGCCGAGCAACCCTTTCTTCTTTTCGTTCTCCCTTTTCTTACCGGCCTCACGCTCTGCCTCCTCGCCAAAGAGCTCCTTCGTCATGGCGGCGTAGTCCGGTTTGGCCGGGTTGTGCCTGCGTTCCTGTTGTGGGCGAGGCTCGCGGTTGTCCGCACGTTGCTCGCGTGGCTTGTCCTCCCGCCGTGGGCCGCGGTCGTTACGGGCAGGTGCGTGTTGACCATCGTGCTGCGGTTTGCGATCGCCCTGTGGACGGTTCTGCTGGCCTTCGCGTGGCGGGCGCTGGTCCTGGCCACCGCGGCGTTGGCCTTCCGGCCGAGGGCGCTGGTCGCGTTGCCCATGTTGCGGTCGGGGGGCATTGCGCTGGCCTTCTTCGCGTCGGGTCGGTTGTTCGGTGCGCGGCTGTTCGGCATTGACCGGACGTTCGGCGCGTGCTGGTTGCGGGCGTTGTTCGCGCGGCCCCCGATCATCGCGGCGGGGCTGGTTGCGGCCACCGTTGCGTTGTTGCCCTTCGCCTTGTGCCCGTGTTGCTTGCGGCTGGCGTTGCCCTTGTCCCTGGCGACCACCGCGGCCTGGGCCACGTGGTTGTCGGGGTTCGCGAACCTCGGGTTCGGCCTTCTTGGGGCCGCCCACCATCACGAAGGGATGTTCGGCCACCACGGGGATGTCGCGTTTGATCAGGCGGGTGATGTCGCGCAGGTATTCCTTCTCCTCGTGGTCGCAGAAGGAGAGGGCCTTGCCACTGGCTCCGGCGCGACCGGTACGACCGATGCGGTGTACATAGGTCTCGGGCACGTTCGGCAGGTCGAAGTTGATCACGTGCGTAAGGCCGTCGATGTCGATGCCACGTGCTGCGATGTCGGTGGCGACGAGTGCGCGGAGTTTGCCTTCCTTGAAGCCTTTCAAGGCGTTCTGGCGCGCGCTTTGGCTCTTGTTGCCGTGGATGGCTTCCGAAGCATGACCGGCTTGCGTGAGCACTTTGGCCACCTTGTTCGCGCCGTGCTTGGTGCGGGTGAAGATCAGCGCCTCGCGGATGGTGTCCCCTTCAAGCAGGCTCAGTAGCAGCTTGTTCTTATCCGTGCGGTCCACGAAGTAGATGTGCTGGTCGATGGTATCGGCGGTGCTGCTCACGGGGGCCACCTCCACTTTGATCGGGTCCGTGAGGATACTGTTGGCCAGCTTGGCGATCTCCGGCGGCATGGTGGCACTGAAGAAGAGCGTTTGGCGATTCTGCGGCAGCTTGGCGATCACCTTCTTCACATCGTGGATGAAGCCCATGTCCAGCATGCGGTCGGCCTCGTCGAGCACGAAGATGTCGAGGTCGTTGAGGTGAACGAAACCTTGTTGCATCAGGTCCAGCAGGCGGCCGGGCGTGGCCACCACCGTATCCACCCCACGCTGCAAGGCATCGGTCTGGGGTTTCTGGCCCACACCACCGAAGATCACGGTGTGCCGTTGCTTCAAGTGGCGGCCGTATGCGGCGAAGCTCTCACCGATCTGGATGGCCAGTTCGCGGGTTGGGGTGAGGATCAGCACCTTGATGGGGCGCTTGCCACCCTGGGCACCGATGCCCCGCTCGTGCAGCTCCTGCAGGATAGGAATGGCGAAGGCCGCTGTTTTTCCGGTGCCGGTCTGTGCGCAGCCGAGCAGGTCGCGCCCTTGGATCAGGTGCGGGATGGCTTGCTCCTGGATCGGTGTGGGGTGGGTGTAGCCTTCTTCTTGAAGGGCTTTCAGGATGGGTTCGATGAGCCCGAGGTCGTTGAACGTCTTGCGTTCCATAAGCATGTGCGTAGGAATATCCCTGCGCGGGAGGTGTGCGGTATGCCCAGGCCATTGTCCCTGAACACACCCTTTCAAGTGTTGTTGTGGAAGCCCCGGTGATCGTGTCCGGCGTGCAATGGATCCCGCTGGGGATTGCGCCTGGACAGTTGCTAGAAGCGAAAGCTGGGCGCTTGGGGCTTGTTCATCAAGGCGATGAACGGGACAAAGATACGTAGAAAGATCGGGAAGGTTCGAAAAGTGCGGTCAATAGAGCCTGCCGGAGCGGGCAGGGTCCTTCAGATCGATCCAGTGGATGTGGACCGGTTCCTGCTCTTCCACTCCGCCGTTATGGTTCGTGTCGAGCTTGGCGAAGATGTGCATGCGGTCGTTGGCTGGGTCGTACGTCGAGCCAAAGACCGAATAGTTGGCAGCGATCGGATCGTTCATGCGGACCCCGTTCACGTCGAATAGGTGCATCCTTCGGAGATCACGCGTATTCACGAAGCCGTCTTTGTTGGTATCCTCATCATAGACGGTAACAAGGAAATGGTCGCGTGTGACCGGTGCGCCATTCAGCGTGTCGCTCGAGAAACTCGGATAGTACAACGTCTTGATCAGTACAGGTTGATCGTATAGGAACCGCGATCGATCGGTTCGCACATCGTAGTGCGATACGTTCACCAGGTTGTAGCCATACACCGCTTCGAATCCCGGCATCAGATGGCCGTTCCAGTTGTTCAGATGCGTCCTTTCCTCCTCGTAGTCGTAGTGGCGATCATTCGAACCGATGAAGGTGCTGCTATCCTCCTTGTTCAGGTTCACCTTGTACACCGTGGTAAGCCGTATGTGCTGGACACCCGTCAGTAGTACAGCGCTCGGCCGGGTGGCGAAGGTCGGAGAGTCCATGTTCAGACCTATCGGTGCCGATGTGCCACCTTCCACTCTTGTAGGTCCAACTTGGAAGCCCTTTTCTTCCAGCCTGTTGTCTGAACAAGCCGCGAAGAAGGTGCATAACGCAGCAGTGGTGAGCAGGTGTCGAAGATCCATGTCGGTGGTACGTTCAGGTGGTCCGATCATCTTAATGCGTCGCCAATTTCCGCACCATCTCCTGCGTCATGCTCGATGCATCAGGCCCGTAGGCGTTCACCAGGATCCCTTTGATGGCGTGGTCCTTCGAGCTGATGGCGTACACGATGCTCTGGTCCTCGGGGTCGCTCATGCCCTCAAAGCGGTGGAACTCGTCGATCTCGAACTGGGCGGGGTCCAGACTCAGGCCGCGCGCATCGCAGATCAGGCACTTCTCGGCGAGCATGAGATCGTCGGTATAGCCCCGCTTCTGCAGGTCGTTCACGGCTTCGGAGAGGGTGGAGTAGGCGGGCATAGGGTGAAGGTAAGCCACAGCGATACCACTTGAATTCGAGAGTTGAATCCGTGTTGTGAAGTTAGGCATGTCGAACAAAGCGGTCCCATGGGAAGGGTCTATCACCCGAATGAAGAAGCCCCACCGGGAGGGCAGGGCTTCCTTCGCTTCGGTACTTGATCAGCTGTTCAGCTTCTTCGCGCTATCCAGCATCTCCTTGATGCCGCCCACGCTGCTGAGCACGCCAGTGGCTTCGTAGGGCATGTAGATCACCTTGTTGTTCTGGCCGCTGGTGAGGTCGCCGAGCGTTTCCAGGTATTTCATGGCGATCAGGTAATTGGTCGGGTCGCCGTTGCTGGCTTTGATGGCCTCGGTCACCAGGCGAATGGCCTCAGCTTCACCCTGTGCACGACGGATGCGCGATTGTGCATCACCTTCCGCTTCCAGGATCTGGCTCTGCTTCTGACCCTCGGCCGTGGTGATCTGCGATTGTTGGATACCTTCAGCTTGAAGTACCGCGGCGCGCTTGCTGCCTTCGGCATCGATGATCTGCGCGCGGCGGTCACGCTCTGCACGCATCTGCTTCTCCATGGCCTCGCGGATGTCGCGCGGCGGGTTGATGTCCTGCAGTTCCACGCGGTTCACCTTCACGCCCCACTTGTGGCTGGCCTCGTCGAGGATCTGGCGCAGCTTCATGTTGATCGTGTCGCGGCTGGTGAGCGTCTCGTCCAGGTCCAGTTCGCCGATCACGTTACGGAGCGTGGTCTGCGTGAGCTTCTCGATCGCCAGCGGCAGGTTCTCGATCTCATACATGGCCTTCACCGGGTCCATGATCTGGAAATAGAGCAGGGCGTTGATCTCGGTCATCACGTTGTCCTTCGTGATCACGTTCTGCCGGGGGAAGTCGTACACCGTTTCGCGCAAGTCGATGCGCTCCTTCTTCACGAACTGCACGTACTTGTTGCCATCGGGCAGGTCGCGGGTGAAACGGTACACGATCTCGCGCGGCTTGTCGAACACCGGGATGATGATGTTGAACCCGGCGGTGAGGGTGGCGCGGTATTTACCGAAGCGTTCGATCACCATGGCTTCACTCTGTTGGATGATGCGGACGCCCTTGGCGATCAGGAAGATCACGAAGATGGCGATGAGTAGGAGGATGTATCCGCCTGCGGTCATGGGTGGTGGGGTTTTGGTTTTCGGTGGGGGTTATACTTCCACGGATTTCACGACGAGGGTGTTGCTTTCCACGCGTACCACCTCGATGAGGTCGCCCACGTGCAGCGGGCGATCGCTGATGGATTCGGCCCGCCAGTCATCGCCGGCAGCGTTCACACGTCCCAGGCGCAAGCCGGGGTCGAAATCCTGTGTCACGCGGCCGCGTTGGCCGATCAGGGCGTCCATATTGGTCTTCACGTCGGGAGCATTCCACATGCGTTTCATCAGCAGTGGTCGGATGGTGAAGATGGCGATGAGCGAGAAGGTGCTGAAGGCGGCCAGCTGCCAGGCCACGCCGCCGCCGAGCGCTTCGGTGGCACTGGCGCCGATGCATCCGATGCCGAGGCACAGCAGGAAGAATCCAGGTACGAAGATCTCGAAGATGAAGAGGGCGATCGCCAGTGCGGCCCACCAATGCCACTGAAAGAAGTCCATGGTCCTGAGGTTCTACTTCGGCCGAAGGTAGGCGGACGGATGGAATACGGACAGGAACATCGGATGAACGGCCTTGCGGTGGGGAGAGTGGTGGGTGGGCCGCTTGGACGATCTTCGCGCCACGAACCTGGTGCTGGACCTTGACCGATCGGATGCGCATAATGATGATTGCCGCGGCGAATTCCGTGCACACGGTGTTCTGGGCCAACGCCTTCGTTGAGCGGGGCCATGCGGTGCACCTGGTCAGCCAGCACCCTCCGCTGCCCACCTTGGCCGACACCGTGCAGGTGCATCGGCTACCTCATGGGCGTGGCCTGGGCTACCTGTTGAACCGAGGGCGCTTGGCGCGGCTGGTACATCGGGTGCGGCCCGATGTGGTGAACGTGCATTACGCCTCGGGCTATGGGTCGTTGGTGCGTGGTGTGAAGGGCGTGCCCGTGGCGCTCAACGTATGGGGCAGCGACGTGTTCGAATTCCCGGACCGCAGTACGTGGCACAGAGTCTGGTTGCTGGGCAACCTGAAGGCGGCGCGCACGATCATCTCCACCAGCGAGGCCATGGCGCAGCGGGTCAGGAGCCTGTTGCCCGATGCTTCGCCGATCACGGTGGTGCCCTTCGGCGTGGACACATCGGTGTTCATACCGCCCGCATCGCGCAAAGGGCAGGACGTGGTGGTGGGAACGGTGAAGACCCTGGCCCCCACCTATGGCATCGATCGTCTGATGCGGGCCTTCGCACGGCTCCCGGCCGCTCCCGACCGGCGGTTGCGCATCGTGGGCAACGGCCCACAGCGCGATGCGTTGATGCGGCTCGCGACGGAGCTGGGCATCGCCGAGCGTACGGACCTGGTAGGCGCGGTGCCGCATGCCCAGGTGCCGGATGAATTGCACCGGCTAACGGTGTACGTGGCCTTGAGCCGTGCCGAGAGCTTCGGTGTGGCCGTGATCGAGGCCTCGGCCTGCGGACTACCCGTGGTGGTGAGCGATGCCGGTGGCTTGCCCGAAGTGGTGCGCGATGGCGTGACCGGTTTCGTGGTACCGGAAGGGGATCCCGTGGTGGCAGCGCGCCGGGTGGAACAACTGCTGGCCGACCCCGAGGCCGGTGCGCGCATGGGTGCTGCGGGCCGGGCCTTCGTGGTGGAGCACTTCGAGCGATCGCGCTGCGTGGACCGCATGATCGCCGTACTGCAACAAGCCGCAGACACATGAGTGATACCGTCCGTGTCCGCGTGGTGATCCCCTGCCGCAACGAGGCGGGCTACATCGAGCGTTGCCTGCTGTCGCTGGTGGCCGCCGACCGAGCAGGCATGGAGCTGGAGGTTCGGGTGTGCGACGGCCTCAGCGACGACGGCACCGTGGCCATGATCGATCGGATCGCCGCGCAGCACCCCTGGATCCAACGGGTGGACAACCCCGCGCGCACCACGCCCCAGGCCATGAACCTGGGCTTGCGTCCCGCAGGGTACGACGTGGGCATCATCCTCGGCGCCCATGCCGAAGTGGGTCCCGCCTTTCTTCGTGAGAACGTGCAGCTGCTGGCCGCGCATCCGGAGGCGGGCTGCGTGGGCGGCATCATCGAGAACGTGTACACCGATGCCGTGAGCCGACGCATCGGTGCGGCCATGGGTCACCCGTTCGGCGTTGGCGGCGCACATTTCCGCACCGGCCGCAAGGAGGGAGAGGTGGATACCGTGGCCTTCGGCGCGTACCGCCGTGCGGTGTTCCAACAGGTGGGCTACTTCGACGAGCGCCTCGTGCGCAACCAGGACGACGAATTCAACTACCGCGTGACCAAGGCCGGGTTCAAGATCCTGCTCTCGCCCAGGATCCGCAGCCGCTACTACGTGCGGGCCAGCTACCACCGCTTGTTCCGGCAGTACCGGCAATACGGCTTCTGGAAGGTGTACGTGAACAAGCTGCACGGCGGCATCACCACCCTCCGCCAGTTGGTGCCCGCGCTGTGGGTGGCCTACCTGTTGCTGGGCTGGACGGTGGCGCTGCTGCACCCCGTACTCGGGGCGTTGTACGCAGGTGGCATTGTGTTGTACGCGCTGGCGGCCGTGGCCTCGGCAGGGAGGGCGTCGGTGCCGGGTGACATCCCCGGTGTGATACGTGCTTTCCTCACACTGCACTTCGCCTACGGCATCGGCTACCTGCAAGGGGTGTGGGAACTGCTGGTGTTGGGGCGCGAGCCGGGTGAGGGGGACCATCGTTCGTCGCGGTAGGAGGCAGTATTGTGTGGGAATTCGGTTTGGGCGTGTCCCCGCCTTCGCCTGTTCTCGTTCCGGTTGAGGAACTTGTTGTAAGGGAAAGGGGCGAAGCCAGCAAAAGCCCGACCGATCGGAGGGCGAAGGCGGGGTCGTGCTGTCCGCTGTGGCCGTCTTGTCAGGGCCAGCGGCTGCGGCACTGCGGGGGCTTCCTCCGGTCGCCTCCTCGTTGCACGCATCCGCATGGCCCTTCCTGCGCCGGGCCGCCGCTCCCATCACTCACGCAAGCACCGTCTTGGGTCAGTACCGCTATTTCTGAAGACAAGGGAACGGTCTTGATGGACACCACCAAGGACACGGCACGCCATGTGATGATCGTGAATAACTTTTCGGATCCGAATGTCCGACTCTGAGGCAACCCTGTAAGAAGTCCCCCACGTCTTCCTGATAACCGCTCTTTTATCCGTTCCACATCGGGGTCCGGAACCCGCCAAACACACGCCGCCATGCCGACCGCCTCCTCCAACCTCCCCGACAACCTGTTCAAACTCGCCACGGTACGGGAGCCACGCAGACCGATCATCGATGAGGCCGATGCACGGCGTATCCACTACCTGTCCGATAGCGTGTTCCATGCTACGCTGAGCGCGGACCGGGCCGGGGCCGATCCCCGCACGGCCATGATCGCCTCGGCCACCACCTTCAGGACATCCAACGCGCTTTTCATCCCGGACATCGCGGCGCTGAATGCCCTGTTCCCCGGATTCGGGCGTATCGACGACTATCTGCGCGTCAGGCAGAGGAATTCCGACGAGGCCGCCCTGAAGAGCTTGATCGAAGGCCCGCTCGTGCTCGACCAGCCCGCAGCCACCTACGTGGCCGATCCGGGCTATGCCGACCTGAAGTCCCAAGTGTGGGACAACCTTTTCGCGTTGACCATACTTGGTGCCGATACTGCGCTCCGCACGGAGGAGGTGCGCATCCTCCGCCTGTTGAACGTGATCGAGAAGATCGCGGTGGACGATCCATTGATGGGCACCGGCCCCGGCATCTTCAGCGCGTACATGTCCATGGTGGTGCTGCCCGGTGATGTGTTCCCCATGCCGGATGTACCACTGCCCACCGAACCCACCACCCGTCCGGAGCCCCCGCCCCCCCCGGATGACCCGGCCAAGGAGCTTGACAGCGTCAAGGCGGCGTATGATGATGTGCAGCGCGTGTATGACGAGCAAGTGTACAAGTATCGGCAGTTGCGCTACCCGCAGCGGAAGGAAAGCGATCCGAACGACAGCCTGCAGAAGAACGTGATCGACCACGATCCCTTGGCGCTTTCACAGGATAGTAGTGACGCGCTCCAATCGGACACCAGAACGCGGCTGACCCAGTTCGGGTTCGACCTGAAGTTCGTCTACATGCCGCGCGTGCATGAACTGTTCGGCGCGGAGATCAGGCGGCTGGGGCGCCTTGTGAATGCCAGCAGTACCCGTTCCGTGGCGGTGAGCACCGGCGGGGCGCTGATCGCGTTGGGCAACGAATGCGTCAACCTCACGCAGGACCCGCCCTGCAAGCCGTTCGAGTTCGTCCAATGGCCGGGCGGTGCCGGGCATGTGCGCCCCATCGGCATAGCCGACCTCAAGGTGGTGCGTACCCAGCTGTACAAATACGAGCCGGGCGAAGTGGCCCATGTGGAGAACGTGCTGCGGGGTGAGAAACGCACCCGCACCTTCCGCGACCTGTACCGGCAGGAATCCACCCTTGAGCAGGAGCAGGAGACCACCGTGGAGAACGAACGGGAAACCCAGACCACCGAGCGGTTCGAGGTGCATCAGGAGGCGGCCAACGTGGTGCAGCAGGATCAGGCCCGGCAGGCCGGTGTGTCCGTTTCCGCGCGGTACGGGCCGGTATCGGGTACTGTCAGTGCAGGAACCTCCAGCAGCAGCAGCCAGAGCCAGTCCACCGCGAACGCCACCACGTATGCCAAGGATGTGATGGAAAGGGCCGTGGACCGTGTGATCGAGAAGAACCGCACCCGCCGCTCGGTCACCACCATCGTGGAACAGGAGGAGACCACCGGGCACAGCTTCGACAATACCACCGATGGTGCAGGGGGCACGGACCATGTGGTGGGCGTGTACACATGGCTGGACAAGGTGTACTACAACCGCGTGGTCAACTACGGCCGCCGCGTGATGTTCGAGTTCATGGTGCCCGAACCGGCCGCCTTCCACCTCTTCGCCAAACTGGCGAAGCCCATGAGCAACGAGGTCATGGAGATGCCGCCGCCGTTCGACATCACCTCCTTCGAGCAGATCACCCCGGCCTCCTATGACGAGTATGCCATCCGGTACGGCGCCACGGGCATACAGGCACCCCCCACCACGCTGCTCTCCGTGCAGGCGGCGCGCGACTTCTGGCCCGCCGCGGGCGATTCGGACTACAACACATGGCGCGAGAAGCTGGAGATACCGCAGGGGTACACGGCCATAGCCGTCCGGCTGGTCTTCCTCATCACTTCGGTGGCCAACCAGTACGTCACGGTATCCGTGGGCGGTGCGGCCTCGGTAACCCGCTATGAGAATGATGTGGTGTACATCACCGAACTGTCCGAAACGGGCGGCACCATTCCCGTCATCCTCAAGGCCGTTTGCCACCACTGGGCCGTATCCGTGCAGGTATTCTGCAAGCCGAGCGCCGAGGCCTACCAGCAGTGGCAGGCGGACACCTTCGCCGCCCTGAAGACCGCATACGACAAGAAGGTGGATGAGTACAACCGCTGGCTGAACCAGCAGATGGTGAATGCCATGGTGACAGGAAACAATCCCGCCATCAACCGCGAGGTGGAGCGCACCGAGCTGAAGAAGCATTGCATCGAGTCCATCAGTGGGCAGCGGTTCGAGAGCTTCGATGCCATGCGCACCAACGTGGCCCCGTACGGCTACCCCGAATTCTCCTTCAGCGAGGCCGCTGCGGAGGGGCGCTACATCCGGTTCTTCGAGCAGGGCTTCGAGTGGGAGCAGATCACCTACCACTTCTATCCGTACTACTGGGCGCGCAAGCGGGAGTGGGTCGACATCCTGCAACGCAACGCGGACGACCCGCTGTTCATGGACTTCCTGCAGGCGGGCGCCGCCCGTGTGCTGGTGCCCGTGCGGCCGGGCTTTGAAAAGGCGATCCTGCACTACCTGAACACCGGCGGCGAGATCTGGAACGGCGAGGACGTGCCCATGCCCGACGATCCGCTCTATGTGAGCATCATAGACGAGATCATGGAGGCCGATGGCTACTTCGAGGGCGGGGTGCCCGAGGGCGACCCATGGCTTACCAAGGTGCCTACCAGCTTGGTGTATCTGCACAACCCCAACTCGCCGGGCGACCTTCCGGACTATAGTGGGGACTTGCCGTTGTGAGGGATCAGAGCAGCCATCAATGGATAATTTGCCCACGATCTCCCCGAGCAGCGTCAACTACCTCACCTTCGAGGGTGGTGGAGGCAAGGGTGTTGTCTACTTAGGTGTAGTGCGCGCACTGGAGGAGATCTATGACATCAGCGACAACCCCGACAACCCGCCGGAAACATCCCCGGACTCGGCCCGCTTGCGTTCGTTACTGATCGAGGGGGACCGAAAATTGATCTATCCGACCATGCCCTTGGACAAAAGGCAGATCAAGGGTATTTCGGGTACGTCGGCTGGTGCCATCACCGCGTTCAGCTTGGCGATCGGCATGTCATCCAAGGATCTTGAGTATGAGGCGAACCGATTGGGGAAAATGAGGCTGGGCTATTTTCAATCAACCGATTGGGTTAACGTTTACGAGGAATTCTTCGAAGATCCATCGTACAAATATTGTGCTGTGGACCCTAGTTCCGAAACACATGAGTTCGTCACACATACTTTTTGGGAGAAAGCTATGCTCGTTGCATCTGGGCCTCCCCCTATTGGGGTTGGAAGCAGTGTAGGTACTGCGTTACAGGTATACACGCCATCGAATATTATGTCCAAGCGTATTGTGAAAACAGAAACAAATCCGTTTGCCCCAATTCGACTTTCGCAATATGTGCATAAATTATTGTTCAATAGGGGGCTGTTCTCCGGCGTGAAGGCAAAAGAGTACTTCTCTGAATTGCTTGAAACATATTTATTAAAGAAACGGAAACTATACCCCGATAAGTACTTGCCTTTGAGTGTTCGGAAGGTCATCGCAAAAGAGGCTAAACAGATTACTTTTTATGATTTGTTCAACTTGACCGGGGTCGATCTGGTCATAGTGGGCACGAACGTGTCCGCACATAGTGGAAGATATTTCTCGGTGGGGCACACCCCCGACTTTCCTGTGGTGGACGCCGTGGTATTGTCCATGAGCATGCCGTTCGTGTTCAAGCCTGTACTCGTGAACACCCATGTAGATAGCGACCATGTCGAAGATGATTACACGAAGTCGTACAATGGCTTGTATGTGGATGGCGGAATGGCTCAGAACTTTCCGCTCCATGCCTTCGATCACTTGCGGCCATTCCAGCAGCGCTATGGCGGCGCAGACCCCATGTCAAGGGAATTACTGTTCAACGGTGAACCCGTGGATGAATCGTATGAAGTTGCAGCGCCACGAACGATTTACGAGCGGCCACCTGATTTCTGCGACTGCGTGGCGGGGTTCAATCTCGGCTTGACCGGAAGCTATTCGTACGACAAGGCCGATGATTTCACATCGGGTCAGGCTGGCATCCTGACCAACTTCTTAGGCGACCTGCTCGACGTGACGTTGAACCATGGAAGTGAAGGGCAGATACGGACATACGCTGAAGAACTGGCTACGGTCCGAATCGACTATGGCTCATTGACCGTTGCTGACTTCAGCACGCCACGAATCGCACGCATTCGAGGCGATGAGCGAAAGGCTCGACATATCGAGCAATTGCAGCGTGCCGCTGAACTGACCACTCTTAAACGCTTCGGACGTGCCTGACCGCCTGCTCATCTGTGCCGCAGCACTCGTACTGTGTGCCTGTTTCTCCACACCGAGGCCGGAGAGTGATCAGACTCGCGCCATACAGGAACGGAAACACAACGCTGATGGCTGTTTGACAGGCATGCGACTGATGGCGCTTGACACCATTGCGCGGAGCGTCTGTCTGCCGTTCGGAATCCAATGGAGGCAGGAAAGAATGGAGATTGATGGCCGCAAGGACTTCAGCATATATGCATTCAGCCCCGTGAACAGTTCGCCAGTGATGTACGCGAGCTATATTGACAAGGACGATGAAGGCAACGTGAACAACTTGCTATTGGAACCTCGGTTCAACCCCGAATCAGACGCTGTTGTGGCCATTCATATTTCCAGTAATGCTTCCTCCTACCGCTTGCCTTGGAACGAAATGAGGGAATCGCATGTCGCATCGATGAACTGGCGCTACGATCTCTTGTATGCTGACCCCGACACATTGAGGGCCATTGACCGTGGTTTTCGGGAAATGATGCTGCAGCACCAAGACTCTTCGCTTAAAGGCAAAGCATGGGTCATCACAACCCGGAGCGGGGTGGATTGGGCTTATGAACTATGGGTTCGGCGTATTGAACATACCAAACAAGTTCGAGCGGGTATTAGCGCAATTACCGAGCAAGAGGAGAATACCATCCTCATCGCTGCCCAATGGCTCCGAAGGAACTTGCCTCAGGAGTTGGATGAGGTGCGGTCCGATAGCTTGTTCGTGATCTTCAATGAGGTAGTGGAGTCGTTCAAGTGGGCTGAGTAATGAGGTTGTGGAGACAGGAACTCAAGCCTTCGTAGGATGCCCACGCAACCTCAGCAGCGGTCTCCCGAAGGGGACCCTGCGCCGCTACTTGACACGATACGATCATCCAGCCCGGGTTGGTCCGTACATTCGTTCATAATGGATCAAAATGCGACAGGCCGCAGTGGTCCTGAACCTTAGTAGACTGACGCTAGCCCCCTACTGACCTGTTCGGTCTTCGCCTCATGGGTCACGAAGATCGGGTGGCCACATTCAGCATTCACCGGTGCATTTCGGCATTCCCGTGCCCCGCCCCGCCTGCTACCTTTGGCCGCCCCGCCATGACGCGCCCCGAACCCTTGTCCACCATCGCCTTCCTGCGCGGATGAGCCGCACCACCATCATAGCCCCCGGCGCGCGCAACCAGCACTACTGGAGCGACCTCTGGCGCTACCGCGGCCTGCTGGGCTTCCTTGCTTGGCGCGATGTGATGGTACGCTACAAGCAGACCGCCATCGGCGTGCTGTGGGCATTGGTGAGGCCGCTGCTCACGCTGGCCGCCATGTGGTTCATCGGCTGGCTGTTCGGGTCCACCGTGCCCGAGGGCATCCCCCGTGTGCTGCTCGTGGCCGCCGCCACCATGCCGTGGCAGCTCTTCGCATCGGCCTTCGACGGCGCGGCCAACGCCATGATCGGCAACAGCAACCTCGTCACCAAGGTCTACTTCCCCCGCATGATCCTGCCGCTGAGCACCGTGCTGGTGAGCCTGATCGACATGGCCGTGGCGCTGGCGATCCTGCTCGTGCTCATGCTCCTCCACGCCCACCTGCCGGGGCCGGAGGTCCTGCTGCTGCCGGTGTTCCTGGTACTGGCCCTGCTCGCGGCGCTGGGCGCGGGCCTGCTCATGGGTGCGCTCAACGTGAAGTACCGCGACTTCCGCTACATCGTGCCCTTCATCGTGCAGTTCGGCCTGTACATCACGCCCGTGGCCTTCAGCAGCAACGACGTGTTCGGGAACCCCGCCATCCCCGATGCGCTCAAGTTCCTCTACGCCTGCAACCCCATGGTGGCCGTGATCGACGGGTTCCGCTTCGCGCTCTTCGGCGGCGACCTGCCCATCCATTGGCCGGGCTTCCTCACCTCGCTGGGCATGTCGCTGCTGCTGCTGGTGCTGGGCATCCGTTACTTCCGTCGCACCGAGAAAGGCTTCGCCGACATCATCTGAAGCATGGGCACAGCGGTCATCACGGCGGAAGGGCTCGGCAAGAAGTTCGTGCTGGGCAGGCAGCGGGAGCGGTACACGGCGCTGCGCGATGTGATCGGCCGCAAGGCGCGGGCGCTGGTGAAGGGCGGGGGAGGTGCCGCGCCCACGAACGAGTTCTGGGCGTTGAAGGACCTTTCGTTCACCATCAACGAGGGCGACCGCGTGGGCATCGTGGGCCGCAACGGCGCGGGCAAGAGCACATTGCTGAAGGTGTTGAGCCGCATCATCGATCCCACCGAGGGCCGCGTGGCGATCACCGGGCGGCTGGCTTCGCTGCTGGAGGTGGGCACCGGCTTCCACCCCGAACTGAGCGGGCGCGAGAACATCTACCTCAACGGTTCCATCCTCGGCATGTCGCGCGCCGAGATCAAGGCGCGCTTCGATGAGATCGTGGCCTTCTCCGAAGTGGAGAAGTTCCTTGATACCCCTGTGAAACGCTACTCCAGCGGCATGTACGTGCGGCTGGCCTTCGCCGTGGCCGCGCATTTGGAGCCGGAGATCCTGGTGGTGGACGAGGTGCTGGCCGTGGGCGATGCCGAGTTCCAGCGCAAGTGCCTGGGCAAGATGAAGGAGGTGAGCACCGGCGGGCGCACCGTGCTGTTCGTGAGCCACAACATGGCCGCCGTGCAGAACCTGTGCAACAGCGCGATCTATCTGAAGCACGGCCAGCTGGTGTTGCAGGGCGATACCCCCACGGTGGTGGCCGAGTACCTGCGTGCCGCCGATGGTGGGGTGCGGACCGACCTGGAGGCCCGGCCAGACCGGCAGGGCTCCGGAGCCATCCGGTTCACCGATTTCTCCATAGGCGATGAGGCCGGTGGCGACCTGGCCGCCGCCCAGACCGGATCCTCGGTGGTGTTCCGCTTCGACTTCAAGGCTCATCGGGGGCCACTGCGTAACCTGCACCTGGCCATGGGCATCGACGATGTGTACGGCCAGCGGATCCTGCACTTGAGCAACGAGACCACGGGCGAGGTCTTCGCCGATGCCGAAGGATGCGACCGTGTGTCCATCCACCTGCCGCGCTGCCCCTTGCTGCCCGGCAGTTACGGGTTCACGCTCTTCTCCACGGTGAACGGGGAGATCGCCGACTACATCCTCAACGCGGGGACCTTCCATGTGGAGAGCGGCGACTTCTTCGGCACGGGGCGGCTGCCGACAGGCGATCAAGGGGCCTTCACCACCGATCACCGATTCACCCTTTCTTGAGTGGGCTTGCTACACCTTCTCCGCCAGATCAAGTGGAACCGCGCACACGGGGCGCGGTGGAGCGATCTTCGGTACTACCGACGTTGGGCACGCGCCCTGCGTGATGGGGCCAACTCCATGGACGAGCGCACGGCATGGATCACGTTCCCGGCGATCGATCGGCTGGACCGGATCCTGAAGCGCACCGATCGGGTGTTCGAGTACGGCGGTGGCGGCAGTACGCTCTTCTGGCTCGATCGTGTGGCCCAGGTGGTCACCGTGGAGCACGATCCGCAGTGGTACGCCATCCTGGAACAACGCTTGAGGAAGGAGGGGGCTGATCGATGGACCGGGATCCATGTGCCGGCCACACCGGGTACCTTGGTGCCTGTGCCCGACCCCGCCGAACCGGCGCACTACGCTTCCGCCGACGCGGCCTCGCAGGGGTGCAACTACCAGGCCTATGTGCACGCCATCGACCGGTATCCCGATGGCCATTTCGATGTGTTGATGATCGATGGTCGGGCGCGTACCTCGTGCCTCGCCCATGCAACGGCGAAACTCAAGCGAGGCGGCTTGTTGGTATTGGATAACGCCGAGCGCGCACGCTACACCGAGCGTAACGCGGAGGTACTGCGCGGCTTCACCGTCTTGCTCTCCGGAATGGCTCCGGTGATCTTCAATCGCGATCTTTCGGAAACCCGCATCCTTCGGAAGAACTGACCATGGCCCGCGCCCCCATCGCCCTCTTCGCTTACAAGCGCCCCCATCATCTGAAGCGCGTGCTTCAGGGCCTCGTGGCGAACGATCTGGCCGGGGAGAGCCCACTGATCCTCTATTGCGATGGCCCCAAGGCCGATGCCACGGAGGTGGATCGCAAGGCCATCGACCAGGTGCGCGAGGTGGCCCGTGCCGCTCAAGGCTTCGCCTCGGTGGAGGTGATCGAAGCACCGGCCAACAAGGGCCTGGCCCGTTCGGTGATCGAAGGTGTGTCGCACGTGGTGGAACAGCACGGCCGCGTGATCGTGGTGGAGGACGATGCCCTGCTCTCGCCCCATTTCCTGCGTTTCATGAATGATGCGTTGGACCTGTACGCAGCCGATGAGCAGGTCTTCTCCGTGGGCGGTTGGTGCTACTATGCCGACCCTGCTGTGCTTGGCGATACGTACATGATCCGCTATCCGGACAGCCTTACCTGGGCGGTTTGGGAGCGCAGTTGGAACAAGTTGGAGCAGGACGGTGCCGCGCTCTACAAGAAGCTGCAACGCGCCGGCCGGTTGAAGGCGCTGGACGCCGATGGTCGGGTGCGCTACTTCTCCCGGATGCTGAAGGACCAGGTGGAAGGACGCATCGACAGTTGGGCGATCCGATGGACCGCGAGCTGCGTGCTCCATGGCGGGCTCAGCGTGTTCCCTTCGCGTCCGGTTGCGCTGAACAAGGGATTTGGCGATGGGGCCACGCACGAGACCGGGGGCGAGCACGGGGAGCACCTGCAACTCACTTCCGCACCCATACCGGTGGAGCGATCTCCCCTGGTGGAGGATGAGCAGGCCATTGCCCAATGGGCGGCCTATGTGCACCATCACTTCGAGGGCGGTTCCGATGCTTCGCTGAAGGGCCGTGTTTGGCGGGCTTTGCCCAACGGCATGAAACAATGGTACGTGCGCAACAAGCGCACCACCGATGCGGATCCCGCGGTGTTCGCATTTCCGCCGGTATCGCGGGTGTTCGGTTTCGATCGAGGCACCCCTGTGGATCGCTACTACATCGAACGTTTTCTGGACGCAGAACGGGCCGTGATCCACGGCCGGGTGATGGAGGTCGCCGAAAGCACATATACCACACGGTTCGCCTCCGGGGCGGTGGTGCCAGCGGTGCTCCAGTTCCAGGGCGAGGCCACCAAGGATCGGGTGGTCGGTGACCTGACCAAGCCGGATGGTCTGCCGGCAGGTACGATGGACGCCTTCATCTGTACGCAGACGCTCAACTTCATTTACGATGTGCATTCTGCTGTGCGCGGGCTTCATCATACGCTGAGGCCGGGTGGCACGGCGCTGGTCACCGTAGCTGGACTGGTGCAGGTGTCGCGCTACGACGCCGATCGCTGGGGCGACTACTGGCGCTTCACGCCCGATTCCGCTCGCCGCGCCTTCGCGGACGTGTTCGGAGCGGACAATGTGCAGGTGCAGGTGTTCGGCAATTCGTATGCCGCCGCCTGTCTGATGAAGGGCTTTGCCTCCGAGGAGTGCGACGCGACGCAGCTCGATGTGGTGGACCCCGACTATCCCGTGGTGATCGGGATCAACGCGCACAAGGCATGAAGCAGCTGATCCGCCGCCTGGTGTACGGGCCACCGCCAGAGGAAGATCGTTTGGTCGCCGAGGCCACACGCTTTCCCCGGCACATGCCCACCACCATCGGGTTCCGCGATCTGCACATCCGGGTCACCGACATGCTTTCGGTGGCCTGGCAGATCAAGGAGTTCTTCGGCGATGAGCGCATGAAGCTCCGCTGCGGCCGTCCCGATCCAGTGGTCATCGATTGCGGCACCAACGTGGGCGTGTCCGTGCTCTACTTGAAGAAGCTGTTCCCTGCGGCCCGCATCACCTGCTTCGAGCCGGATCCCGCCGTGTTCGCCTGCCTGGAGGATAACCTGAGGAGCAACGGGATCACGGACGTGGTCTGCCGCCGTGAAGTGGTGTGGGTGGATGATCAGGGCGTGTCCTTTGGTAGCGAAGGTGCCGACGGGGGATCCATCCTGCGCACCGATAATGCCGTAGTGCTGCCCAGTGTGCGGCTGCGCGATGTCCTGGAACAACATGCGGACATCGATCTGCTGAAGGTCGACATCGAAGGGGCGGAGACCACCGTGTTGAACGATTGCGGCGATGCGTTGCGCCGCGTGCGCAATCTATATGTGGAGTATCACTCCATGCCCGACCGACCTCAGGAACTGCACGCCCTGCTCGCCACACTGGCCGCGAACGGCTTCCGGTACTACATCCACCGCATTGGTGTGTACCACAGGCATCCATTCGCAGGTCTGCAGGAGGCGGCCATGGACATGCAACTCGATATCCATGCCATCCGTTCGTAGTTGGAAGGACGGTCTTCGGCCACTCGTCCATCGGTTGCGCCGTGTGCGGGATCGTACATTGGGCGGGGCCTGTGCGGTGTTGCTGTACCACCGGGTGGTCGACATCCCCACCGACCCCCAGCAATTGGCGGTGAAGCCCGCACACTTCGATGCGCACTTGGCCGTGCTGAAGCAGCGGTACAGGGTGCTCACCGTGGAGGAGTTCGACCACCACCTGTTGGGGCGGAAGCGCTTCCCCAAGGGCGCGGTACTGCTCACCTTCGACGATGGTTATGCCGACAACCACCACGCGGCACGTCCGCTCTTGGAGAAGCATGGTATGCAGGCCCTCTTCTACATCGCCAGCGGCTACATCGGCAGTGGGCGCGAATATTGGTGGGACGAATTGGAACGCCTTCTGCTGGTGAACGAACCGCTGCCGAAGGAACTGGACTTCGCCATGGACGGCCTACGGATCCGTTGGTCCGCCATGGATGGCGATGTGGCCCGGCAAGCGCGGATCGCCTATGAGGATCGATCGGCCGTGCTGCGCGCGATGCCTTCCGCGGTGCGTGATGCGATCCTGGCTGAGCTGCGCGCGCACCTTGGCTCACGGGTGCATCGTGGCACGCACCTGCCCATGACCGTTCAGGAGTTGGAGGCGTTCGCATCGTCGCGGGCCGTCGTGATCGGTGCACATACACAGTGGCATCCATCGTTGGCCCAGGTGGATCCGGCGGAGCAGGAGGCGGAGATCCATGGCTCCAAGCGGGACCTGGAGGCGATGCTCGGTCGGCCGGTACGTTACTTCTCCTATCCCTTCGGCACTGGCGCCGACTTCAACCGCACCACCGCGCGCATCGCCCGGGAAGCGGGGTTCCTGCATACCGCGGCCAACTATTCGGGGTTCGTGCACGCCCGTTCGCCCGTGCATCATTTCCCGCGCTTCTTAGTGCGCGATTGGGACGGGCCTGAGTTCGCCCAACGGATGGATACCTTCCTGCACGGATGAAGGTGGTCCACCTCAATACCAGCGACTTCGGCGGAGCGGCCATGGCCGCCATCAACCTGCATCGGGCGTTGTTGGCGCAGGGTGTGGATTCGCACCTGCTCACCCTGGTCCGCACCCGCACCGATATCCCACGGCACAGTGCGGTCGAGCCTTTCATGTTGCAAGGCACCCCGCGCTGGGACCGCCTGCGCTACAAGGCTCGACGTGCCCTGGAGGTAACGGGCTTGGTGGAGGACCGCAGTAATGCACCGGGCAACCGTAACCTGCGTAAGGAACGTTCGGGGCACGAGATCTTCACATTCCCGTACGCCTTCTTCGATGTGCTCGAACATCCCATGATGAAGGTGGCCGATGTGGTGCATCTGCACTGGACGGGTTATGGGCTGATCGATCATCGACGTTTCTTCGGCGGCTGCACCAAGCCCATCGTGTGGACCCTGCACGACATGAACCCGTTCACCGCCGGAAGCCACCACACCGATGAGGACCTGAGTTTCCGTGAAGGCCCCGATCGGTCGCCACAGCTTTGCGATCCGCGCAAGGCGGCGCACTACTGGCGGTATAAGCACGATGCGGTGAAGGACCTGCCATCCGAGCGCCTGAAGCTGGTGGCGCCATCGCGCTGGTTGGCCAGCCATGCGGAAAGCAGCGCCATGTTCAGGGGGCGTCGTTGCCAGGTGATCCCGAATGGCTTCGATACCACGGTGTTCCGTCCCCAGGATCGCGGTGCGGCACGGGAGGCCATGGGGCTGCCTCGCAACGGTCACGTGGTGCTTTTCAACGCGCTACAGGTGGACGATCCGCGCAAGGGTATGCAGTACCTGGTGCCCGCCTTACGTGCGTTGGACAGGGGCGAGGTCCGCCTGGTGTGCGTGGGCGGTGGTGCTAACGCCCTGCCCGCCGACCTCCGGGTGCACGCCACCGGATACCTCACGGACCCCACGGCCTTGGCACGCACGTATGCCGCTGCCGATGTCTTCGTGCTGCCTTCGTTGGCCGAGAACCTCCCGAACACCATCGCCGAGGCCCACCTCTGCGGCACGCCCGTGGTGGCCTTTCGCGTGGGGGGCATCCCCGAACAGGTGCACGCCACCAACGGCCGCCTGGCGGAACTGAAGGACGTGCAGGGTCTTTCCGAGGCGATACGTGGCGTGCTGGACCGCTCGTGGGACCACGAAGCCATCGCGAACAACGCCGCATTGCGCTACGATCGCCGCATGGTGGCGGCGAGCTACATGGACCTTTACACCGCATGAAGGCCATGACCCGACTGGCGATCATCACCATCTGCTACAACGACCGCCCGGGCTTGGAGCGCACCTTCGCCAGCGTGTTCGGCCAGACCATTCGCGACTTCGAATACATCGTGGTGGATGGTGGAAGCACCGATGGCAGCGTGGACCTGATCAAGGCCCATGCACCCCGACTAACGCACTGGACCTCGGAGCCCGACCGGGGCATCTACGACGCGCAGAACAAGGGGTGTTACATGGCCACGGCCCCTTTCGTGCTGTTCATGAACGCGGGCGACACCTTCGCCGCACCGGATGTGTTGGAACGGGCCATCCCCATGCTCACCGATACGGTCGACATCCTGTATGGCGACGCGCAGTTGGCCGATGAACGGGGCGTATACGGCGCGAAGCCGCATCCGCACCGGCTCACCAGCGCGTGGTTGATGAAGGAGACGGTGGCGCACCAGTCGCAGTTCATCAGGCGGTCCTTGTTGGAGAAGGCGGAAGGCTACGACCTCGGCTATCCCATCGCCGCGGACTATGCCTTCCTCGCCCGCATGTTCTGGCGGGAACGCATCCGCACACGCCACGCCGGCTTCGCCATCAGTGTGTTCGACACCACGGGCCTCAGTTCCGACCCGGCGGGGAAACGCCGATCCGCTGCTGAACGAAAGGCCATCCAGCGCAACTTCGCACCGCGCGGCTGGTACTTCCTATACCATGCTTGGGCAGCCTTCAACCGCTTGATCGGCCGATGACACCCCGCGTTTCCGTGATCGTGGCCACGTACAACTATGGGCGGTACATCGGTGATGCCTTGCGCTCGGTGCAGGTGCAGACCCTCACCGACTGGGAGTGCATCGTGGTGGACGATGCCTCCACCGACCATACGGCGGAGGTGGTGCAGGCCTTCGTGGCTTGCGATCCGCGCTTCCGCTACGTGCGGCTGGAACACAATAGTGGCGTATCCGTGGCACGGAACACCGGCTTCGATCGGGCAAGGGGCGAGTACCTGCAATTGCTCGATGCCGACGATGTGATCGCGCCCGGCAAACTGGCCAGCCATGTGGCATGGATGGATGCGCATCCGGAGGTGGCGCTGGTGTATTCCGATTTCCGCCCGTTCACCGGCACCCCCGACCTTACAGGGCCTGGGACCTATCAGCCCGATGAGAAGTTGAGCGGCAGCGGCGATGCCGTGTTACGGCGACTACTTCGGGGCAACTTCTTCCGCATGAACACGCTGCTTTTGCGGGCCGATGTGGTGCGCAGCCTTGGCGGCTTCTCCACCGCCTTCCGCCACATCGAGGACTGGGACCTGTGGCTGCGCATGTTCGCCGCCGGGCATACGGTCCAGTTCCTCCATGCGCCTTCGGCCATGGCCGGTGTGCGGGACAGCCCCGGCAGTCTGAGCAAGGACCGTGTGAGCATGCGGGGGAACGTACTGGCTGTCTTTCGGCATCTTTGGAACGTGCGAGGTCTTTCGCTCATCATCCGATCCCTTCTCCTTGTGAGGTACGTCGACGTTCTGCTGGAACGGACCTTCGTGCATCGGGAAGCCGCCCACCCCGGTCAGCCGGTGGATGGCACGCTGCCATGGATCGCTGGCGTATGCGCAGTGCCGCTCTTTCCTTTGTGGCTGGTCACACGGCCTTTCCGCTGATAGCGATGATCTACGACTGCTTCACCTTCTTCAACGAACTCGACCTGCTCGAGCTTCGCCTCAACGAGCTTGATCCCGTGGTGGACCGCTTCGTGTTGGTGGAGGCTACCCTTACCCACCAGGGGAAGCCGAAGCCGCTGCATTTTGCGGAGAACAAGGACCGCTATGCCGCTTTCCGCCACAAGATCGAGCACGTGGTGGTGGATCGGTACCCGGCGAACAACGGGAACGACGCATGGGTGTATGAGAAGCACCAGCGCAATGCCATCGCCCAAGGGTTGCATAACGCCGGGCCGGGCGATCAAGTGATGATCAGTGACGTGGACGAGATACCACACCCGCGGAAAGTCAGCGAGGCCGCTGCAATGAAGGGCGTGCGCATCTTTCGTCAGCGGATGTTCTACTACTACCTCAACTGCCTCAATGCTTCGGAGGCCGGTGGGGGGGCATATGCATGGAACGGAACGGTGATGGTGGATGCCGGAGATATCCGCGACCCTATTCAACGCTACCGCGACTTCTCCATGCTGATGGCGAACTATTTCCATCGGAAACTCACGCACCGCGTGTATTGGAACCTGAGGCTGGCGCAAGAACGCGTTCGGTACGGTTGGAAGCCGGTGTTCATCAATGATGGTGGCTGGCACTTCTCCTACCTCGGCGGGGTGGACCGCATCATCGAGAAGATCGAGGCCTTCGCACACACCGAATACAATTCAGCGAACTACAAGGATCGCGCCCGGATCGAGGCGGCCATCGCCAACGGAGAGGATATCTTCGGTCGTGACTTCAAGTACCGATTCGTGCCACTGGACGGGAACTGGCCGCGCTATCTGGTGGACCATCAGGAACGCTTCGTCAAGCACATCGGTGCCGTGAAGCAGTGACCGCCACCATGCCCGACCAGCCGCTGCTCTCCATCATCATCGTGAGCTACAACACCCGCGAGGTGTTGCGGGAGTGCCTGGCTTCGGTGCAGCGCGCGGTGGACCTACCGCACGAGACCATCGTGCTGGACAATGCCTCGCCCGATGGTTCGGCGGACATGGTGGCACAGGAATTCCCGGACATGGTGCTGGTGCGCAACACCGGTAACGTGGGCTTCTCGCCGGCCAACAACACCGGCATGGAGCGGGCTTGTGGCCGGTACATCGTGCTGCTGAACCCCGACACCATCATGCGCCCCGGCAGCATGCGGGCCTGGGTGGAGGCCCATGAACGGGTGAAGGCCACGATCTCCGGTCCACGGTTGGTGGGCACCGATGGCCACACACAGCCCTCGGCGTGGCGGATCCCCGACCTGCTCGATGCCACGTTGGAGCTCTTCATGCTGCACCGTGTGGTGGCCCGCAACCGGTACGCGACGGCCGAGCTTGAGGCGGGCTGCACCGTGGGCTTCGTATCGGGCGCGGCCATGCTCTTCGAACGGTCGGTGTTCGAGCGGCAGGGGGGGCTCGATCCGGAGATGTTCTGGATGGAGGATGCGGACCTGTGCTTGCGGATCAGAGAGGCCGGTGGCACCTGTTGGTACGTGGGTGGTCCTGGGATCGTACACATAGGGGGTGAAAGCTCGAAGCGGAACCTGGATCGGGTGATCGCGAACCAGTTGTTGAGCCGGGTGAAATTCGCCCGCAAGCACGGTACGGTGCTGACGGCTGCGCTGATGTCGTTGGTGATCGTCCTGCATGCCATCACACGGGCCGCGGCCTTCACCCTGCTGTCGGCCATCCGTCAAGAACCACGCGCCCGGGCCTACCGCCATACCCTCAAGCGGCTCTACCACTATCACCTCCACGGCGACCGATCCATCTGAACCACGTGCGTACCAACGAGCGCATCCTGCCCCGAAGTCTGTCCATCGCCACGCATTGGGCCTGGCTGCTGGTGTGCGCGTTGCTGCCCATCAGCGGTCGGTTGGTGCCGGTGCCGTTGGGGATCGCTGTTGCACTCGCGGCCATCACCTTCGTGTGGCAACGCCCGGTGGTGCGATGGCGCGCGCTGTGGCCGCTCTTCGCGTGGTACCTGTTGCACATCGTAGGCATGTCGTGGACCACCGATGTGGCGTTCGGGCTGTTCGACTTGCAAGTGAAGCTGGGTATCGTGCTGTTGCCTTTGGCCGCGGCAGCGGTCGTCGGGCTGCACCCGGACATGCCGTCCCGCAGCATGGCGGCCTTCACGGTCGGCATCGTGTTGTCCATTGTGCTGGGAGGTGCCAAGGCTTGGGCATGCTGGTCGGGCACCGGATCGCCGTCGTGCTTCAGCCAGAGCACGCTCTCGTACGACCTGCACCCGAGCTATGCGGCGTGGTATGCCTGCTGGGCCCTGGCCTGGTTGGGGCATCGGCTCGTGGTAGGGGGGGCGGGGCGTATCCAAGGCCTGGTGGCCGCACTGCTGTTGGTGCTCCTGGTGTGGATCATGCTGTTGGCGAGCAAGAGCGGCGTGCTCGGTGCCGCACTGGTGATCACCGGCCTGGCCTATGCGGCCCTGCGGCGCACGGCAGGTCGGACAAGGGCGCTCGTCCTGGGCGGTGTGATGCTCGCGGTGGTGATCGCGCTGGCCGTGCAAGGGCCACTGGTGGCCGCACGCATGCACGCCTCGTGGAACGCGCTACAGCGAGCGGCCACCGCGGATCCCGCCCTGTTGGCCTCGTCCGATGGCAACGACCTGCGCCTGGTGGCCTGGACGTGCAGTTGGGAACAACTCCGGCAGGAACCCTTCGGGTCGGGCACCGGCGACATCAAGCACGCGCTCATGGCCTGCTACACGACGAAGGGGGCGGAACAGGCGGCGGTCCGCAACCTCAACAGCCATTCGCAGTTCTTGCAAGGTGGCGCGGCATTGGGCTGGCCCGGGTTGCTCCTCACCGCACTCATCGCCGTGGTGCTGGTCCGGTGGTCGCTCGCGCGTGCAAGCTTGCCCATGGGCTTGTTCGCCTTGTTGTTCCTACTGAATGCGGCGGTGGAGTCGGTGTTGGAGGTGCAGGCCGGTGTCGTGTTCATGGGCCTCATGTCGGGAATTTTGGCGCATGACCGAAATTCGCATCCCAGCGCACCTACGCCCCGCCCATGATCCCATTCAGCCCGCCCCGCATCGACGATCGCACCATCAAGGCCGTGGAGGAGGCGTTGCGCAGCGGTTGGATCACCACCGGGCCGCGCACCAAGGAGTTCGAGGAACGCCTCGCGGCGTACTGCGGCGTGGATCGGGTGATCGCCCTCAACAGCTGGACCAATGCGGCCGAGCTGGTGTTGCGCTGGTATGGCGTAGGGCCGGGCGATGAAGTGATCGTGCCCGCCTATACCTACTGCGCCACCGCCAATATCGTGATGCACCTCGGAGCCAAACCCGTGCTCGTTGATGTGCTCGACGACTTCACCATGGATCCAGAAGCGGTGCGCCGCATGCTCACCAACCGGACCAAGGCCATCATCCCCGTCGATATCGGTGGTCTTCCCGCGAACATCAAGGCGATCATGCGGGTGGCCGAGGAGGGTTGTGGGCTCTTCACCCCCAAGGTGAACCTGCGGGTGGACGGCAGCAACCCGCAGATGCGGCTGGGGCGTGCGCTGGTGCTGAGCGATGCCGCACATTCCTTCGGTGCGAGCATCGGCGGGCGCAAAGTGGGCGCACAGGCCGACATCACCGGGTTCAGCTTCCATGCGGTGAAGAACCTCACCACCGCCGAAGGTGGCGCGTTGGCCTTCAACCTGCCCGAACCCTTCAGCCACGAAGAATTGTACCGTTACTTCAACACCATGAGCCTGCATGGCCAGAGCAAGGATGCCTTGGCCAAGACGCAGCCGGGAGCATGGCGTTATGATGTGGCCTTTCCCGGGTACAAGTGCAACATGACCGACATCCAGGCCGCGATCGGGCTGGTGGAGCTCGAGCGATTCGATAGCGACACCACACCGCGCCGCAAGGCCATCTGCGAACGCTACTCGGCCGCCTTCGCAGGCGATGAACGCTTCCTTGTGCCCACCTTCCACACCGGCGACCGCGAAAGCTGCTACCACCTCTACATGCTGCGCATCCCCAAGGCCACCGAGGAACAGCGCGATGCCATCATATCCGCCATCGCGAAGCGCGGGGTGAGCGTGAACGTCCATTTCATCCCGCTGCCGAAGTTGAGCTTCTACGAGGGGCAGGGCCTGCGCATGGTGGACTATCCGAACACCTACAAGCTGTACAGCACGGAGATCAGCCTGCCGGTATACCACGACCTCACCGACAAGCAAGTGGACCAGGTGGTGGCAGCGGTGAATGCGGCGGTGAAGGAGGTGATGGGCTGAAACCCATGGTCAAACGCGCATTCGACATCGTTCTCTCCGCAGCAGCCCTGCTTCTGCTTCTGCCCTTACTTCTGCTCCTTGCCTTGGCCGTGGCCCTCACCTCGCCCGGTGGCGCCTTCTTCCGCCAGGTGCGCGTGGGCAGGAACGGGAGGGAGTTCCGCTTACTGAAGTTCCGCACCATGCGGCCGGGCAGCGAGGCGAAGGGCCAGATCACCGTGGGTGGCCGCGATCCGCGCATCACGGGCATCGGCTACTTCCTGCGCAAGACCAAGCTGGACGAACTGCCGCAGCTGATCAACGTATTGGTGGGCGACATGAGCATCGTGGGGCCGCGTCCCGAAGTGCCGAAGTACGTGGCGCTCTATACGCCGGAGCAGCACGCGGTGTTGAACGTGCGTCCGGGCATCACCAGCGCGGCCAGTATCACGTACATCGACGAGAACGAATTGCTCGGACGCAGTGCGGACCCGGAACGCACCTACGTGGAACAGGTGATGCCCGCCAAGCTGGCATTGGATCTGGATTACGTGAAGCGCCACGGCCTGCTGCTCGACCTGCGGATCATCGGACGGACCCTCCTGGGCCTATTCCGGTGATCGCGGTAGCGATCGGGGCGACAACTTTGCACCATGCGCACCACGCTCCCCATCCTCTGCTCCATACTGGCCATCAATACGAATGCACAATGGCGGTTCGAGGGCGACAGCTCGGCCACCTGGGAGCAGGCCGTGGCGCGGTACGAAGCACTGGCCCATTCGCGCCCGGGCGCATCGCTGCGGGTGATCGGGCACGACGACGATGGCTCGCCGATACACCTCTTCGTGCTCGATGATGGCAGCGGGGCCAGTCCCGACAGCATCCGCGCGGCGGGCAAGAACATCCTTTGGATCACCAACGGCATCCATCCCGGCGAACCCGATGGCATCGATGCCAGCCTGTTGCTGGCCCAGGCTTTGCTCGATAGCGACCAGTACATGGGGCTGCTGTCCCATACCGCGGTCTGCATCGTGCCGGTGTACAACGTGAGCGGCGCGAAGGTCCGGAACAGCACCAGCCGGGTGAACCAGATGGGGCCGGTGGAATACGGTTTCCGGGGCAACGCCCGCAACCTCAACCTGAACCGGGACTTCATCAAGGCCGACGCGCGCAACACGCGCACCCTGGTCAGTGCCCTCAATACCTGGGATCCCGATGTGTACTTCGAGACCCACGTGAGCAACGGCGCGGACCATCGCTATGTGATGGAACTGCTGGTGACCCACCCGGACAAGCTCGACACCAACCTGCGCCGCTTCATGCACCAACGCCTGATGCCGCGCCAGCAGGACTGGATGGAGCAACGCGGCCACGCGATGTGCCCGTACTTCGAGACCCGCGAGGACATCCCCGAGCAGGGGCTGATGGGCTTCGTGGACGGACCCAGGTACAGCACGGGGTACAACGCCTTGCGGCAACGGATCGGCATCCTCAGCGAGGCCCACATGCTCAAGCCGTTCGCCGAGCGGGTGAACGCCACCTTCCAACTGCTGTTGGCCACCCTGGCCGCGATGAACGAACATCCGAAGGAGCTGGCAGAGGCCAGGACCAAGGCGCGGGCCAGTGCCTCGGAACTGGTGCGGTATCCCGCCGATTGGGTCATCGACACCGCCAGCGTACAGCGGCTCCCTTGGAAAGGATACGCCGCCGATACCACCACCAGCGCGGTGACCGGGCTCCCGCGCTGGCGCTACCTCCGAAACCTACCCACAGAGGTGGAAGTCCCCTGGATGAACAGCGCCGTGCCACGGCTCTGGATCGAACGCCCGGTGGGCTACCTGATCCCGCAGGCCTGGCACGAAACCATCGACCGCCTGCGCTTGGATCGGGTGCCCATGGACGTACTGGCGAAAGAGCGCACCTTCGTGGCGGAGGTGCAACGCATCACCGGCCACCGCGACGTGAAACGGCCCTACGAGGGGCATTACCTGCACCGCGACATCACCACCGATACCGAAGTGGATACCGTGGTGGGCCGGGTAGGGGATGTGTTCGTGCCCATGGGCCATGCCACCGATGCCTTGGTGATGGAGATCTTGGAACCGCGCTGTGGGGATAGCTTCTTCGCCTGGGGGTTCTTCGATGCCATTCTCCAACAGAAGGAATGGTTCAGCGACTACGTGTTCGAGGACATCGCCGCCGAACTGCTGGCCAAGGACCCCGACCTGGCCGCCGCCCTTCGGTCGGAGTGCGACCGAGATCCCGCGTTCGCGAAGGATGCCAAGGCGCAACTGACCTTCGTGTACCAACGTTCGCCCTACTTCGAGGCCAGCTACAAGCGTTACCCGGTGGCGCGGGTGATCCAGTGAGCCTGTGCGATCGGGGCGCGGTGGGACCGTGGGCGGGGATGGGCGTCCGAAGGTGCCCATCCCGCCGATCGTGGCATTATGTTCGCGCCATGGAACTCTACGACATCAGCATCGGCGCCCGCGTGAAGCACCCCACCATGGGCGTGGGCGTGGTGTACGACATCGATGCCCGCACGGTACACGTGTTCTTCCGCGAGCATGGCGAACAACCCATCAGCCGCGGTTTCGAGGGGCTCGTGGTCATCGGGCCGGGGGTGGAGATCACCCAGGAGCCGCTGGACCTGGACCATGTGCGCGACGCACTGCGCGAGGTGCTGGAAGAGATGCAGACCCCGCAACGGCCCGCACACATGGCCGCGCGCTACGAGGGTGGCATGCTCGAGATCAAACCACGCGACCCTGCCCTCAAAAGCAAGGAAGTGCCCATCGAGGAGTTCTTCCACAAGATCGTCATGATCCGCGACCGGTTCCGGGTGCTTGAACAGAAGATCAATGCCTACGACAAGTTGTCCGAGCAGGACAAGGTGGAACTGCAGCAGTACATCACACGCTGCTACGGCACCTTGACCACCTTCAACATCCTGTTCGAGGACAAGGAGGATCATTTCGTTGGGCAGAAAGCCGAAGGTTGAGCGTAGCGCGTCACTTTTCCACGATCCGTTGGAAACGGCGGCGTACTGGATTATCTTCGTACCGTAAACGTTCTTTCTGCTCCCCCTGTCAAGCATCCATCGGCCGGTGAACGGCCGTCAACGCGGAGCCCACACAGGCCATTGCTCATCGGAACCAACAATTTCCATCAGGGATCGCATCCTCGATGGTGTACGGCGGGCCTCAGGCACCTTCGGGTGCTTCCCTTCGGGGACAGGAGGATTACGGAAGCCATCATCGCGATCCCGCCCATGTGATCTTCATGGGTTCTATGAGTCGGCCCTGTGTGGGCTTTTCATTTCTCCCCAGGTGGGTCGGGAAAAAGGGCCCCATGCCCGGAACGGCGCGCAACGCCAGGTAGCGCACCAACACCGCCCGGCATTCCCGTTCTTTGCGCCATGTCCACCGCACTGCCCGTCATGGAAGCCTTCTACACCCTGCAAGGTGAGGGGATGTTCGCCGGACAGGCGGCGTACTTCATCCGGCTTGGCGGTTGCGATGTGGGATGTACCTGGTGTGATGTGAAGGAGAGTTGGGACGCCGAGGCGCACCCGAAGCGTACGGTGGAAGCGATCGTGGAAGAAGCCAGCGCATTCCCGGCGCGCATCGCCGTGATCACCGGAGGCGAACCGGCCATGCACGACCTGGGGCCGTTGACCAAGGCACTGCGTGAAGCCGGATTCCGGACCCATATCGAAACCAGCGGCACCCACCCGATCACCGGAACGTGGCATCATATCTGCTTCAGTCCGAAGAAATTCAAAGCCCCATGGCCGGGTATCCATGCGCTGGCCGATGAGCTCAAGGTGATCGTCTATAACCAACACGACCTGCGATGGGCCCAGGAGCACACCTTGGGCCTCAAGGCCGATTGCACTTTGTTGCTGCAACCGGAATGGTCCAAGCGCGAGACCATCATGCCGCTGATCGTGGACTTCGTGAAGGAGAACCCGCGGTGGCGGGTTTCACTTCAAACCCATAAGTACCTGAATATTCCATGAAGCTGCGATCAACGAGCGCCAACGCACGATCCCTGCACGGCGGGTGGCGAATGAAAGCCCTGAGGATGCTCGGGCTTATGGTCGCCGCGGGCTACTCGCTACTCGCCGTTTCCCAGCCCGCCAAATACACCACCACGGACAAAGGGGCCATCAAACGCTACGAAAGCGGGAACAGCTGCATGGGCTTGCGCAACTGGGCCTGTGCCGAGAGCGAATTCACCAAGGCTGCGGAGGCGGATCCGCGGTTCATCGAACCACGGATCATGCTGGCCGATATCGCCGAACGGAACGGGAAGCACGAGGTGGCCATGACGCGCTACCGTGAGGTGATGGCCATCGACCCGGAGTTCTTCCCCGTGGCACGGCTGCACCTGGCCGACCTGGAGTTCCTCTCCGGCCAATACGCCGCGGCACAGCGCAACTATGAAGCATACCTGGAACAGGAGCAGGAGCCGCAACGCAAGGCCCGCGCCCGACTGGGCATCCGCAACTGCGAGTTCGCCGCGCGGGCCATCCAGCAGCCGGTGCCGTTCGAGCCGAAGAACCTGGGCCCCAACGTGAACAGCGCCGACCCCGAGTACTACCCGTGCATCACCGCCGACGATGGCACCCTGATGTTCACCCGGCGGGTGAAGGCTCCCGAGATCCCCGTGTACGGCATGCAGGAGGATTTCTACGTGAGCCGTCGCGACCTCGAGGGCAATTGGAAAGCCGCCATCCCGCTGCCGGTGGTCAACACGCGCGCCTTCAACGAAGGGGCCGGAACGCTCTCGCCCGATGGCCGCTTCCTGATCTTCACCAAATGTGCCTTGGAAGATGGTACGTATGGCGGTTCGCTTTCCGGCGAAGGCAGCTGCGACCTCTTCATCAGTCGGCGTGTGGGCGACCGCTGGGGCGTACCGCAGAACTTGGGCACCCCGGTGAACAGCAGCCACTGGGAAACCCAGCCCAGCCTGGCCAGCGATGGCCGCACCTTGTACTACATCCGTGGTTCCGTGGCGCGCGATGGCATCAAGAGCATGGACATCTGGACCACCACCATGGCCGATGATGGCACGTGGAGCAAGCCGGTGAAGCTGGGCGATCAGGTGAACACACCGTACCAGGAAGAGAGCGTGCAGATCCATCCCGATGGCCACACGCTCTACTTCAGCAGCAACGGGCATCCCGGCTTCGGTGGCCTCGACATCTTCATGAGCCGCAAGCAGGATGATGGCAGTTGGGGGCCCGCCCTCAACCTGGGCTATCCGATCAACACCAGCGCCGACGAGAACAGCATCCTGGTGGATGCAATCGGCCGGCTGGCCTACTTCGCCAGCGACAGGGCCGGTGGTGAAGGCGACCTGGACCTGTACAGTTTCCCATTGTACGAGGAGGCCCGACCACTGGCGGTGTCGTACATACGCGGCCAGGTGTACGATGCGGCCACCCAAGCTCCCGTGGAGGCCGATGTCCAGCTCTTCGACCTGAAGACGGGCAACCTCGCTACCGGAGCGTATAGCGATCCGAAGAGCGGGGAGTTCCTCGTGTGCCTACCGGCCGGTCGGAGCTATGCCCTCAATGCCACGGCCGATGGATACCTGTTCTATTCGGAGAACTACGATGTGGCCGAAGGCGACCTCAAGGAACCGTTGTCGTTGGACGTTCCCCTCGGCAAGCTCGCTACGGGAAGCACCATCGCCCTGCGCAACATCTTCTTCAATACCGCCAGCTACGAGTTACTGCCGACCTCCAATGCGGAGCTGGACAAGCTGGTGAAGCTGATGAAGGCCAATCCCACCTTGCGGATCGAGCTGGGCGGCCATACCGACAACGTGGGTGCCGATGCGGCGAACCTCACCCTGAGCCAGCAACGTGCCAATGCCGTACGTGATCATGTGGTGGCGCAAGGTGTCGATGGGGCACGGATCACCGCCAAGGGCTATGGGGAAACGAATCCCGTGGCCACCAACGACACCGAGGCCGGGCGCGCGTTGAACCGGCGTACCGAGGTCACGGTGCTTTGAATCCCTTTCGCATGGAGGCATGGACCAGCGATGGGAAGGACCCGTTGCTAAGGTTCAGATGGTATGAGGAAGGCCGAAGGAAGGCGGTGAAGGAGTGATCGGAAGGCCCGGACCAGTGGGAACCGGGGATCACTCTCCCTTCAAGGTGGCGAGCTCCTGGCCTGCGCCGATCAGCGTCAGTACGCCACCGTCGAGCTTGAATTGGTCCACCCGTTTCAGCGCACCCAGAAAGGCGTTCTCCGTGGCCATGGACCCCTCGCAGTACTTCTTGGTGGAGGCCACACCGCCGGGGAAGGAGAGCTTGTCGCCATCCAAGGAAAAGGAGCCCATCAGGTTGTTGCATCCGCCGTTCCCCTCCACGGCATTACCATCCTTGCCCAGTTTGAGCCACGGGGCGGACATGCCCTCGGGCATGGTGATGGCGTTGCCGGCGAGGGTCTGAAGTACCCACTTGCTGTCCATGATGTTGGCCAGTTGGCCAGCGCCTCCGACTTTGTCCGAATTGCACTTCTCCGCGCTCAACGTGGTGAACAAGAGGGTTCCGAGCAAAAGGTGTTTCATGGGGTCAGTTGTTGAGCATCACGGGCATCACCAGCATCAACACGTCCTCGCCGGGTTCACCGGCCTCGCCCGGGAGCAGGATGCCGGCCCGATTGGGTGCGCTCATCTCCAGCACCACATGCTCCGTGCTGATGTTGTTGAGCATATCCATCAGGAACCGCGAGTTGAAACCGATCAGGATCTCATCACCTTCATAGGCGCAGGTGAGTTTCTCGTTGGCCTCGTTGGCGAAATCCAGGTCCTCGGCGCTCACCGTGAGCTGGCTGCCGTTGATGTGTAGGCGCACCTGGTGCGTGGTCTTGTTGGCGAAGATGGCCACACGGCGGATCGAGCTCAGGAAGGCGGCCCGGTCGATGGTGAGTTTGTTCGGGTTGGTCTTGGGGATCACCGCCTCGTAGTTCGGGTACTTGCCATCGATCAGCCGGCATACGAGCACGGTGTTGTCGAAGCGGAAGGCGGCGTTGTTCTCGTTGAACTCCACGGTGACCTCGGCGTTGGTGCTGGCCAAGGTGTTCTTCAACAGGTTCAGCGGCTTCTTGGGTACGATGAACGAGGCGGTCTTCGGAGCCTTCAGATCGGTGCGTTTGTAACGCACCAGCTTGTGGGCATCGGTGGCCACGAAACGCACATCGTCCTCGGTCATCTCGAAGAAGATACCGCTCATCACCGGGCGCAGATCATCGTTGCCGGTGGCGAAGATCGTCTTGTTGATGGCGGTGGCCAGGGTGCCAGCGGGCAGGCTCATGGTGGCGGCATCCTCCAGCTGCGGGCTCCGCGGGAATTCGGCGCCGTTGAAGCCGGTCATCTTGTACTTGCCTTGGTCGCTGTTGATCTCCACACCGAAGTGCTTGGGATCCACGCTGAAGGTGAGCGGCTGCTCCGGAAAGGCTTTAAGGGTGTCCAGCAACAGGCGAGCGGGAATGGCCACGGTGCCTTTGTCCTTGGCTTCCACGGCGAGCGAGGCGGTGATGGTGGTTTCCAGATCGCTGGCCGTGATGGTCAGTTGCTTCCCATCGATATCGAACAGGAAGTTGTCCAGGATAGGGAGCGTATTGCTGCTGGCGAGCACGCCTTGAAGAAGCTGTAGTTGCTTGAGCAGGGCGGTGCTGGAAACGATGAATTTCATCGGTCGTGGAAGGCGTTTTATAAGTGGGTCAAAGTTAGCCGGGGGGCCATGTGGGCTCCGGTGCACTTATCAACAGCCAAGGGGGGTTTTCCACAAGGCCTGCTGCTGGTTCAGGGCCTGAAAGCGCTTATGGGCTGAAGGATCCGCTCCAAGGCCGGTCGTTGCATCTGTACGTGCAGGGTGTCTTGCACCAAGGCGTCCATGTACACGGGGTCGTAGAGAGGGCGTGGTTCGCCAAAGGCGGGTTCCGCACCTTTGTAGGGTCTGAACCAGATCTTCGCACGGGTCACCTTCCCGTTGCGTTCGGTGATCGCCAGCAGGTGGTTGGGCGGGCTGTTCAGGAGCGAGTCACGGGAGGAGGGAGGCAAGCGCTCAATGGACTCGAAGTAGGTCTGTTTAAGGGGCAGTACCGCACCGGCCACGAGGATGGTGTCGAAAGGGGCGGGGTTGCCTCGGAAGTCCTTCAGGCTATAGTGGCCCTCGGCATCCTGCTCAATGGTGTAGCCGTTGTTCGGGGCGGCTGGGGTCTCCAGTTTCACCGAGGCCAGGTCGCGCATGTCGGCCAGGCCGAAGAAATGGGCGCTGCGCAGGTGGTCCACCTTGGTGTGGAAGCGGGTGGTGAGGATGCCGGTGAAGCCCCCCATGCCCACGATGAAGGGGGCGTTGCTGCGGCCGATGCCGGGTTTTTCCAGGAGCATGAAGGTGCCGAAGTGGTCCTTGGTGCCGTGCCCCACGATCCAGATCTTGGAAGGTTTGGAGCCTCCCTCGTAGATCTCCACTTTCTTGGCCATGGCGGCCATCACGCGCAGGGTCTTGGGTTGTAGGGAGCTGGGCACGGGGCTCTTCACCTCCACGCGTTTGAAGGTGCGCAGCAACAGGTCCACCTCGGCCTGCTTGGCGTCGTAGGTGTCATTGAGGATCCAGCCGCGCGGGGTGCGTTTGAGGTCCACGCTGGCACCGCCCTTGGTGTCGGAGATGTGGATACGCGTGACCCCGGCGGTATCGGGCACGGCGAAGTCGCTCAGCGGGCGGTCCAGGGTGGTGGGCGCATCGTTGCGGACCAGCCACCAGGCTGCGCCGCCCAGTACCACCAGCACCAGTAGGAGGATGATCCTTCGGTTCATGAGGGACGTGTGGCCTTCCGCCGACGTAGGGTTTGGTACAGCGCTCCGAAGATCAACGCGAGGATCACCGGTACGGCCGTGTTGAACAATTGCCAGCGCGACCGGTCCACCACGATCCGCTCGGGGTCGAGTTGGCGCAAGGTGATGGTGCGCGAGCGGATGCTGATCAGGCTGCGATCATCGAGTAAGTAGTTCATGGCGTTCACGATCAGCTCGCGGTTGCCATAGATCTTGGCGTTGGCGTAGCGGTCGAAGCCCAGGGTGTAGAACATGCCCTGCGCTTGATCCACCCGGTTGCCGATCACATCGCCGTCGCCGATCACGATCTGGGCGGTGCGTTTTCCGAACTCGCGGTAGCCCACGGCGGGATCGTTGATGAATTCCGCGGGCAGCCGGTCCATGAAGGCGGATCGGAACTTGCCTTCCAGGAGTACCGCCAAAGGCATGTGGGGGGTGCTCTGGCGCTCGAAGGGTGGGGGTATCTCCACCACGTTGAGGCTCACGCGCACCGGGTTCCGCTGGGCCAATGAGGCGGGAGAGCTGGTGAGCAGGATGGTCTTGGTGATGCTATCTGCGGCAATGGTGTCCAGGCTGCTGGCGAAACGCAGATGCACCGGGTCGATATTGCTCACGATGGGATGCGTGCTTTGGGGGATCGACACCGGCTCCCAGTACCACGGGAACCGCTCCAACTTGCGTTGGTTCCCGTACGGCTGCGTGTACAGTTCGATCGGGGCGCAACTCCGATCCAGCACCAGGTCCTTGTTCAGGCGGACCCCATAGGTGAAGAACAACTCGTCCAGCCCAAGGTCCTTGGCCACGGCGATGGAGAACTGGTTCTTGCGTAGGCTGTCGAGGTTGGCGTTCATCGGGTCGATGAGCCAGAGGGCCTTCCCTCCGTTCATGATGAACTGATCCAGGATGTACGCGCTGCGCGGGCTGAAGGCGCTGTCGGGTTTGGCCACGATGATGGCGTCGTAGTCGTTCAACCGGTACGACATGTTGGGCACCTTGTGGCTCAGGGCGTCCAGTTGCTCATCGAGGCGCACGTGCTTCACCTCGTACAGTTCCTTCAGGGCCTGGGTGATGTCGGCCACCTCCATGTCGCGCAGTTCGCCATGGCCCTCCAGGAACGCGACCCGGGCTTTCTCCCGTTGTGTGCTCTGGCGGAAGGCACTGGCCAGTTCATACTCCAGGTTATTGATGGAGCGGTTCACGATGTCGGCATCGGGAGTGCGGAACTGCGTCTTCAGCAGCTGCACGGGTACGGTCTTGTCGCGGAAGGTCACCAAGGCACCGGGGAACACGATGCGTTCGCTGAAGCTCTCCTTGTCGCGCATGCGGATGCTGCTGTACTGGAGGCCCTCCTTCTGCAATTGGTCATAGGTCTCCTTGCGCGTTTTCTCGTCCGGGCTCTCGCTGGGGTCGATGAAGCTGTACTGCACCTTATCGGGTTGCACCACACGCATCTCATCGAGCAGGTCACGGATGGTGCGGGAGAAGCGTTGCAGGTCCGCGGGCAGTTCGCCGGTCAGGTACACCTTCACGTACACCACATCGGGCAGCTCCTCCAGCATCTGCTTGGTGGCCGGGGTCAGGGTGTATCGTTTTTCATTGGTGAGGTCGGCCCGTAACCGCGCGAAGGAGCCGATGAACAGCACCAGGCCCACGATGGCCAGGCCCATCAGGAGTTCAAGCAGGTCTCCGGTGCGTGGACTGCGCTTCTTCATTCTACCAGCGTCGGCTTTGGAGCGCAGTGCGTGTGAGCAGCAGGAAGATGGCGATCGCACCCAGGAAGTAGAGCACATCGCGCAGGTCCACCACACCACGGCTCAGGCTCATGTAATGGTCCTGGATGCCGATGGACTTGATCGGGCCTTCGAGCACACCGAAGGCATCGAAGCTGGCCACCAGGTCGAAGCCCAGGTAGAGGAAGAAGCAGAGGAACACCGCGATCATGAACGCCACCACCTGATTCTCGGTGATGGAGGAGGCGAACACGCCGATGGCCGCGAAGCAGCACGCCAGGAGCAACAAGCCGATGTACGATCCGATGATGCCCCCGGTATCCAGGTTGCCCTTCGGCATCGCCAATTCGTGCAGGCTGTACCAGTAGAGCAGGGTGGGCAGCAAGGCGAAGACCACCAGGATCACCGCAGCGATGTACTTGGCCAACACCAATTGCATCTCGGTGAGGGGCTTGGTGAGGAGCAGTTCGATGGTGCCGGTGCGGCGCTCCTCACTGAAACTGCGCATGGTCACCGCAGGTGCCAGGAAAAGGAAAACCCACGGGGCGATGAAGAAGAGCGGGCTCAGATCGGCATAGCCCGTGTCCAGGATGTTGTTGGGGAACACCCAAAGGAACAGGCCGGTGAGCAGCAGGAACACCACCACCACCACCTGGCCGATCAAGGAGCCCAGGAAGCCCCTTACTTCTTTCACTACCAGAACACGCATGGCGAAAAGCGGGCGCCAAGATAGCGGTGCCGCGGGGGTGTGGCCGCACCGTTGCTCGTGGGGTCGCCCACAGGCCCTTGTCGATCCCCTTGGTTGCCAGGCGGCGCGGTCATCCTCAGCGGAGCCTGGAACGCGATCGACGTGGGTTGGACATCATGTGGCGCAGGGTAAGCTCCGCCTGGTGCCTGTTGGGGCTCACGGACAATATGGCCCCATGGACCGGCTGATGTTGCAGCGAGGTCATGCAGTGGGAACATGTGCCTCGGCCATGGGATGCGAAGACCAACAGGATGTCCAAATGGCGCTTAGAACTCGATCACGGATCTCCTACGTCCACGCACCGGTTTCTTGGGGATCCGGTCCTCATCGGTGTTGCAATAGTTGCGTACGATGAATTTCGAATCGCTCTCGCCCAAGGCTGCGGCCTCGCGCCAACTTTCGCAAGCCTTCTCCTTGTTCTTCAGGGCGTAGTAACAGTCGGCACGGTAGTACAGGGCTTCTTTCAGCGCATCGTCCTTGGCGTCGATCACGCGTGTGAAGGTGTCAATGGCCTTGTCGTACGCTTTGGTCTCGTATTGCAGCACTCCCAGGCTCATCAGGCCATCCGCCATCTCGGGTTTACGAGCCAGGGCAGCCTCGATGTCCACGATGCCCTCCGTTTCCTTGAAGAGCTCGCCTTTCACCACGCCGCGTAGGAAGAGCGCATCGGCATTGTCCGGTCGCAGTTCCAAGGATCTTTCCAGGTCGCGCAGTGCGCCCTCGTTGTTCCGGCCGATGTAGTTGGCACAAGCCCGGTTGTACCAGGCGTCGGGGTCCTTGTCGTCCAGGTCGAGGGCCTTCTCGATGTCGCGCATGGCCTCTTTCACGCGTTGTTCGGTGATGTGTACGGCGGAGCGGCTCACGTACAACCGCGGGTTGTCGGGTTCCACTTTCTCGGCCTTGGTGTAATCCATCAAGGCGCCGTGCAGATCCAGTTGCCGTTGTTTGATATCGCCACGTAGTTTGAACCCGCCGGGGATGCCCGGTTCCAAGGCGAGGGCACTGTCGGCGAACGCCAAGGCCGTGGAAAGTGCGTTGGCACTGTAAGCGGCCTGTGCGTTCTTCAGGTGGTCATCGGCACTGGGCTGTGCCAGGGCGAGGAGGGGGAGGAGCGTTGAGCCGATGAAGAGGGAACGGAACATGGGCCTAAGATCGCACAAAGTGCCAGAGTGGTGCATGCGGATCCGCTGAACCAAGGAGCTGGCCGGATGATCGGGGCCTTAGGGTAGATGGTGTTCACGTGCCACGCTCCAAGCTTCGGCCGGTGCGGCGAAAAGGTCTTTCACCACGGGCCACACCGAGGCGAACACATCGGATACCCGATAGGCCTCCAGGTCGCCCGGGCATTCCCAATGGCTGTACGTGAAGAAGATGCGTGGGTCCTTCACGTCGTGCAGTAGTTCAAGGTGAAGGCAACCGGGAAAGGCGCGGATCCGGGGCTTCCACCCCTCGAAGAGTTCTTGGAAACGGCCCACTTCCTCAGGCCTGAAGGTCATTTTCACGATACGGATGAGCATGGTTCGGAACGGGGTATGGGGGCGGTCCGTCATGTTCGACGAAGGTGCCTTGGAGATCAGGGCGGCAATAGTAGGGCAACCCGACCATCCGGCGAAGGCTGTGTGCGTGGGTGCGGTCCGCGACATCACTTCCGCATCAGGGTCATCACCAACGTGGGCAGCAGCAGCAACTCCGCCACGAAGGCGAAGGCCAGGGTCAGGGTGATCAGTACCCCTAGGTAGTACACGCTGGCGAAATCCGAGAGGATCAGTGAAACGAACCCGGAAAGCAACATCAGGCTGGTGACGGTGACGGCCTTGCCTGTGCGCAGGTAGGTGCGTTTGAGGGCGTATGCCGGGGTACGGCCTTGGCGCAGATGGTGGCGCAGCGCGGCCAGCATGTGGATGGTGTCGTCCTCGGCGATCCCGAAGGCGATGCTGAAGATGATGGCGGTGCTCACCTTGAGGTCGATGGCGAGGAAGCCCATTACGCCGCCGATGAGGACCAGCGGCACCAGGTTGGGGATCAACGCTACCAGCACCATGCGCCAGTCGCGGAAGAACCAAAGCATGATCAGGGCGGTGAGCACCACGGCCAGGCCCATGCCGCGTACCAGTTGGGTGCTCAGTGTTTCGTTGTTCCGGTCGATCAGGTAGCCCATCCCGGTCTGCCGCATGCGTATAGGCGAAGGACCATCCGCATCGATATGGGCCTGCAATGCGGCGTTCTTCTGTTTGTGGCGGTGGCCTCCCTCGTCGTGCATGCGCCCTGTCATGCGGGCGTAGCGTCCATCGGCGCTCACCAACCCACCGGTGGCCACCGGCCCCAGCAGGCGCATGCGGGCGGCCAGGCGGGCGCATTGGGCACTGTCGGCGGGCAGCTGGTAATAGGCTCGGTCGCCGCCATTGGAGGCCTTGTTCAGGGCGTACATGATCGTTACGGGCGAAAGGGTGCCGCGTACACCATAGGCCGTGTCCACGTAGTGTTGCACACGTTCGATCCGCCGCAGTACGTCGAGGTCCCATACGGTGCGGGAGCTATCCGTCAGGGTGATCTCGAGTTCGAAGGGGCGGGCACCGCCGAAGGTGTCTTCGAACCAAACGAATCCCTGTTTCACCGGGTCGTTCGCGGGCAGGTCCTCGAGCAGGTAGTTGTTCACTTTGATCCGGGTGATGCCCCAGGTGCCCAACGCCACCACCCCGACAAAGGCGACGAGGATGCGCCGACGGTGGCGGATGGTCCAGGAGAAGAAGGCGGGCATGCGGTGCGACCAGGGCGAGCGATGGATGCTCTTCGGAAGCAGGTGGCGCGGTGGGGTGAGCACCAGTAGCGCGGGCAATAGGGAAAAGGTAAGGGCGAAGGTGAGCAGCACCCCGACGGCGGTGTACAAGCCGAACTCTTGCAGCGGGGGGATGTTGGCCGTGCCCAGCGTGGCGAAACCGATGGCACTGGTGAGGGCCGTGAGGAACGTGGGGAAGCCCACCTCGCCATAGGTGTGTGCAAGGGCACGGACCGGAGTGCTTCCGGTGCGCAGTTCGTCCAGGTAGCATTCGAGCAAATGCACCACATCGCTCATCCCCACCACGAAAAGGATGGTGGGCAGCAACATCGTTAGGATGCCGATCGGCTTTCCAAGCAGGGCCATGAGGGCCACCTGCCAAAGGATGGCCAGCCCCACCACCGCGATGGGCACGACCACGCCCAACCGACTGCGGAAGCCTATCCACAGGAACACGGCGAGCAGCAGGATGGAGCAGGAGAGGAACAGGACCATCTCCCGCACCATGGTGTCGATGTAGTGGTCTTGTCCCACGATCCGTCCTACCATCCGGGTGTCGGCCATGCCGCAATCGGCCAGGGTCGCCTTCACTTGGGCCAGTAGGGTGTCGCACTTGGCTTTGGAAAGGTTGGGCTCTGTGTTCAGCACCACGAGCATGGCCCGGGCGTCATCGGCGAAGAAGTAGTCCTTGATCCGTGGGTCGTTCCAGATGCGTGCGGAATCCAGGCTTAGCAGGGTGTCGTTCCAGAAGCGCAGGTAGGGCACCTCGAACACCCCCAGCGGGGTGATCCGCGGTTCGTTGAGGCGAGTGGGCGAAAGCACTTGGGTCACTCGCGGCAGGCGTGCGAGACGCGCGGCCAGGGTATCCACCTGGGTGAGCAGCCCCGGGTCGAACACGCTCGGTGTACGTTCAATGCCGAAGAGCAGCAGGTCGTTGTCGTGGCCGAATCGGGCGCGGAAACCATGGTATCGGTCCAGCTCGGGGTCGTCGTTCGGGAAGAATTTCTCGAAGTCGTAGTCCACCCGGAGGTCGCGAAGTGCGAACACGGCACCCATGCTCAAGGTGGCCACCACCAGGATCACCGACCATGCATTGCGCCGCGTCAGCAGGCGTTCGAGGCGGTTGGTCGGGGATCCCATCAACAAACGGTGGTCGATCAAGCGGCGCAAAGGTGTACAAGGGCGCTTAATGCGGGGTCTACTTTTGCCGTGTGGGATCACTGAGACGGTTGCGGGCTGCAGGGCTTTTCATCCTGGCCCTCCTCGCCATGCCTACGGTGCGTGCGGGTAAGTTGGAGAAGGCGTTCCAGGCCTTGGAGGTACATGATTACTTCAAGGCGAGAGCGCTCTTCCGGAAGGAGGTGAAGAAGCACCCGGCGGCAGCGTGGTATGGATTGAGCGTGATCCACGGCCGGGCCAATAATCCGTTCTACGACCTGGATTCGGCCTATCAGTTCATCGTATCGGCGGATATGGCGTTCACGGCCGCACCGGACAAGGAGCGGGTGTACATCGGTGGCCTGGGGGTCAGCCATACGAGCATCATGGCCCAACGCGCACATGTGTACGAGCGTGCGTGGGAGGTGGCGCGTGGGCAGAACACCGTGGCGGCGTACCAGGGCTATCTGGATCGTTACCCTTCGGGCCAACGGGCCGAGGAAGCGCGCGCGGTGATGCACCACCTGGCGTTCCAGGAGGCACGGCAGCAGAATACGGCAGAGGCCTATCGGGCTTTCGTGGAACGTTTCCGCGATTCGCGTCAAGTGTACGAGGCGCGCACGCGCATGCTCGATGCCATCTACGAGGAGCAGACCAGCGCACGCAACGTGGCCTCCTACCGCGCGTTCATCGCGGCCTATCCGGACAACCCCAACGTGCGCAAGGCCGAGGACGAGATCTATCGGCTCAGCACCCCGGGTCGGACCATCGCGGAGTACCGCGCGTTCATCAAGGCCGAGCCGCTCAACCATCGCGTACCCGATGCCTGGCGCAGTTTGTACGAGACCTACTCCAAGGACCTCAACGCTGGGACCATCACCCGGTTCATCGCGGAATACCCGGATTATCCGTTCATGGAAGAACTGGTGGACGACTACCGTACCGCCAGTGTGGAACTGCTGCCATTCCGGCGCAATGGGAAGTGGGGCTTCATGGACACCGATGGCACCGAACGGATCAAGGCGGAATACGATTGGGTGGAATCCTTCATCAACGGCCAGGCCATCGTGGGGGTCGGGGAGCGCATGGGGACCATCAATCGGTCGGGGCGTGTGGTGGTGCCGGTGGAGTATGATGAGGTCCGTGAGTTCAATGAAGGCACGGCCGTGGTGGAACGGAATGGCCGTTTCGGTGCGGTGGACCGCGGTGGCGAACTGGTGGTGCCCATGGTGTTCACGGAACTGGGAGATCTCTCCGAAGGGTTGGCCTACGCCGAGGACCATGGAAAACTGGGGTACGTGAACGCGCGTGGAGAAGTGGTGATCGCACCCGTCTACGAGGAGGCCGCAGCCTTCCATCGCGATCGTGCGGTGGTGGGCCATCAGGGTCGGTACGGTGTCATTGGCCGGTCTGGCCAGGTGGTGGTTCCCCTGGAGTATGAGTGGGTCGAAGGCTTCGAACACGGTCCTTCGCGTATGCGCAAGGATGGGCGCACCGGACTGCTCGCCCCACAAGGCACCATCCTGCTGGAGCCGAAGCACGACCATGTGGGGGCGTTCCACGATGGGTTGGCGTTGGTGGTGACCGGCGACCGCTGTGGATATGTGGACACCACCGGCCGGTTCGTGATCGCACAGGACTATGAGGCTGCGCAGGACGTGGCCTCCTGGGGCGATTTCGTCCATGGCCATGCCGAGGTACAGCAAGGGGGCAAGCGAGGCGTTATCGGCACGCGGAACGAAAGGATCGTGCCCTTTCAATACGTGGATGTCGGAGGCACCAACGGGCCGCTGTTCCCTGTGAAGAAGAAGAGTAAGTGGGGTTTCGTGGACGCTCGGGGCACCATGGTGGTCGAAGCGAAGTACGATCAGGTATGGGATCTCGTTGATGGTCTGGCCCGTGTGGGTGTTGGAGGACTTCTGGGTGCGGTGGATAGTACAGGGAAGGAGGTGGTGCCCGTGTCCAACACGGTCCTGGCCGACGCGCAATATGGTCACCTGGTGGGTGGTACTTCCACCATCGGGGTGTACAATGCCCAAGGCCAACTGGTGATCCCTGCGGAACATGTTTCGATCACCTTGGTGAACGACCGTATCGCCAAGGTCACCAATGGCCAACGGTTCGCCTATCGCCTGCTGGCCGATGGAAGCTACCTCTGGAAGGAGGCGGGCTTCAGCGCTGCCGACCGCTCACCGGAGTAGGGTGACATGCCCCCGCCGGTCCTGGCGGCTGATGCCCGCCGGGCCATGCACATGATGCCGTAGCTTCCAGATGTACACACCATCCTGGACCAGGGTTCCGTTGAACGAGCCGTCCCATCCGGCGTTCGGGTCGGTGGTGCTGTGGATGAGCTCTCCCCAACGGTCGAAGATCTCCAACAGGTAGGTGCCCACCGGGCCGGCCAGTACCGGCAGGAACACATCGTTGATGCCATCGTTGTTCGGCGTGAACGAATTGGGTACGTGGAGGTAGGAACCGCAGTCCGCGGCAGCGACAAGGATGCTGTCGGTGAGGTCCATGCACATGCCCGTGGCATGCACGCTATACCAACCGGGGCTGACGATGGTGCGCAGCGTACCGGTGCTTCCATCGTCCCAGGTGTAGGTGGCCCCAGGGACGGCGGCCACCTGGAGCAGGCCGTAGGTCCCTTCACAGAGGCTGGCATCACCGGTGAGCAGTAGTTCGGTCGACCACGGAACGAAGTGCACGTTCACCGAGTCCTGCACCAGGCAGCCAAGGCTATCCACCGTGGCGATGTACTGGCCCGTGCTGTTCACGGCAAGCGTTGGTCCCACCCCGCCGGTGGACCACGAGACGTTCGTGGCCGGAGCATGAAGCACCACGACATCTCCTGCGCACGCTTGAAGGTCGGGGCCGAGGTCCAATGGATCCACCTGGATGACATCCACCCGAATGGCGTCGTATGCGGGGCATCCGGCCACCAACAGGTCCACCTGATACACGCCTGTTTCGGATACGGTTATCGTAGGTGTGGTGGCACCGGTGTTCCAGAGATAGGTCGCACCATTCACGATCACACCGATCCCGGTCTCGGTCCCCGCGCAGATCGTGCGGTCGTTGCCCAGGTCGAAATCGGCCGGTGAGAACACCTCCACGGCGATGCTATCGCGCGTGACGCAGGTGTTCCGCACGCCTTCCACCCAATAGGTGCCGGGGTCCGCCACCACGCGGGTGGTACTTGTCGACCCGTCGTCCCACGTGAACGTGGTGTTGGGCTCATCCATCGTCAGGAGTAGGGTGGCACCTTCGCAGATGGTGGTGTCGTTGCCCAGGGCTACCACGGGCGGGTCCAGCAGTGTTACCACGGCTTGGTCGGAGGCGGAGCAACCGTTCGTGGTAACGGTCACCGTCACTGCACCGGCAGTGGTCGCGGAGTAGCTGGGGGAGGTGCTGTTGTCGTGCCAGGAGTAGGTGGCACCCGGGGTGGTCGCATCGAATAGGGCGGTGGTGCCTGGGCAAATGCTGCGGTCCGGCCCCAGGTCCACGGTCGGGGTCGGTGTCGTGGTGATCAGGATCGTGTCAGCCACGGAACAGTTTCCCACGTAGGCCACTACGCTGTATGTCCCGGCCTGGCTTACGGTGCGCACGGGCAGGGAGAGGCCATCGTTCCATAGATAGGTGGCACCGTTCACGGTAGCGTTCAATTCGATCGCCTGCCCGTCGCACAGGTTCACATCCGGCCCAAGGTCCAGTTGTTCCGCATCCGCATAGTGCACCACGATGGTGTCGTTCACTGTGCAGCCACTCGCATGGGTGAAGAACAGGGTGTATGTACCTGCGTTGTTGACCAGAAAGGTGGGCGTGGTGGCAACACCGTTCCACGTGCTCACGCCGTTCGGCAGGTCGGTGCCCAGTTCGAGGGTCTCTCCGGGGCACAACGTCACATCAGGCCCCAGAGAGTAGGTGAAGGAGCCAAAGGCCACCAACGTTTGGTCGGTGGTGGAGCACCCGTTCACGCTCACCTGTACGCTATACGTTCCGCTGGTGGTGATCACGAGCGTAGCCGTGGTCGCGCCGGTGTTCCAAGCATAGGTGGCGCCGGGCCACGTGGCATCCAGGGTGGTGCTGGTCTCGCCGTTGCAGAACACGTGGTCGTTGCCCAGGCTGATCTGTGGCAGGTCCTGCAGGGTGATGGCGATCTGGTCCGAAACGCTGCATTGCCCACTGAACACCTCCACGCTGTACACCCCTGCGGTGGTCACCGCGATGGTGGGCGTTGCCGCTCCGGTGTTCCAGAGGTAGGTGGCACCGGGCGTGGTGGCATCCAGGGTCAACACGTCCCCGGCACAGAGGGTGGTATCCGCGCCAAGGTTCACACTTGCTGCCGTGAGCACCGTGATGGTCACCGCATCGGTGGCGGTACACCCATCCAGGCTCACCTCCACGCTGTAGGTTCCCGTGGTGTTGGCGGAGATCACCGGTGTTTGTGCTCCGGTGCTCCAGAGGTAGGTGGCACCGGGCCAAGTGGCATCCAGGAGGATGGATCCCCCCGCACAAAGCGTTCGATCGCCGCCCAGGTCCACCACGGGCATGGGGTGTACCACCACACCAACGGTATCCTGTACACTACAGCTGCCTTGCGTCACTTGCACGGCGTAGGTCCCTGCGTTGCTCACCGCGATCATGGGCGTGGTGGCACCGGTGTTCCAGAGGTAGGAGGCACCGGGCAAGGTGGCGTCCAGGGTGGCGACATCGCCTTGGCATAATACCAGGTCGGCACCAAGGTCCATCGCATTGGGTGTGGCATAGGCGACCATCACCACATCGGTCGCCGAGCAGTTCGCTGCGTTGGTCACCGTAACGGAATAGCTTCCATCCGCCGACACCGTGATGGTGGGCGAGGAGGCACCGGTGCTCCACGCGTAGGACAAGCCCGGTCCGGTGGCATCGAGAACGAGCGTCTCGCCTGGGCAGAGGGTGGTATCGGCACCCAGGTCCACCACAGGGCTGGGCACCACTTGCACGGCGACCGCATCGCCTACCGTGCACATGCCTTGGGTCACCACCACCGAATAGTTGCCCGTAGCATTCACGGTGATGGAGGGTGAGGTTTCGCCGTTGCTCCAGGCATAGGTGGCACCGGGCACGCTGGCATCAAGCACCAGGACCTGCCCTTGGCAGAGCGTGGTGTCGGCCCCCAGGTCCACGGGGGTGGGCGTGGCGAAGGTCACGGTGATCGCATCGGTTCGCGTACAGCCATTGGCGTCGGTGCGCACCAAGGAATACGTGCCTGAAGTGCTGGCCGTGATGGTGGGGCCAGTGGACCCATCGTTCCAGAGGAAGCTGGCTCCGGCCAACGAGGCATCCAGGGTGTGTGCGGCGCCTGGGCAAAGGGACAGGTCCGGGCCAAGGTCCAGCGGAGCAACGGGCCACGTGCCGATGGTGATGGCATCGGTACGGCTACATGTGCCCGTGGTCACGGTCACCGTATAGCTGCCGGGGCCCACCTCGATGGTGGGAGTGTTCGCCCCTGTGCTCCAGGCGTAGGTGGCCCCCGCTACGGTGGCATCGAGCAAGGTGGTGGCTCCGGGGCAGATGGAACGATCCACGCCCAGGTCAACGGCTGGCAAGGGGTTCACGTTCACCACCACCTCATCGCGGATCACGCATCCGTTCCAGGTCACGTCCACCCAATAGGTCCCAGCGGTTGATACGCCGATGGTATTGGTGGTGGCTCCAGTGCTCCAGGTGTAGGAGGCGCCGGGCACCGTGGTGCCCAGGGTCACCCCTTGGCCCTGGCAGATGCTCAGGTCCGGCCCCAGGTCCACCGTGGGCAGCGTGTGGTTGGTTAGCGTGAAGGAGTCGGATGTGGTGCAGTTGTTCACCGTTACATCCACGGTATAGGTACCGGGTGCCGTGGCCACCAGGGTGGGGCCGGTGGAGCCATCGGACCAGACATAGGAGGCACCGGGGGTGGTGGCATCGAGGGTCACTGAGGTGCCTGGGCATACGATCACGTCCGGTCCCAGGTCCACCACGGGCAATGGGTTGAAGGTGACCTGTGCCGTGTCGGTGCCGTCGCATCCGTTCACGGTCACCACCACCGATGGGGCGGCATCGCTGGTCACCGCCAGCGTCGGCAGGCTGCTGCCATCGCTCCAGGTATAGGTGGCACCGGGGGTGGTGGCATCGAGGGTCACGGTCTGACCGACGCACGACACCACGTCGGGTCCCAGGTCCACCACGGGGTTCGGGGTATAGGTCACATCCACGGCGTCCGATGTGGAGCAGTTGTTCACGGTCACCTGCACCCCATAGGTGCCGGGTCCGGAAACCGTGTAGGTGGGTGTATGCGTGCCATCCAGCCAGGTGTAGGTGGCCCCGGGCGTGGTGGCGGAGAGCACCTGCGTATCCCCATCGCACAAGGTCAGGTCCGGCCCCAGGTCCACCACGGGCAATGGGTTGTAGTTCACCGTGATCGCATCGGTGGCCGAGCAGTTGTTGGCAGTTACGGTAACGCTATACGTGCCCGGGGCGCTCACTACCATGCCGGAGGCCACCGACCCATCGTTCCACACGTAGGTGCCACCGGGTACCGCAGCATCCAGCACCAAGTTCTGCCCATTGCAAAGGGTGGCATTGGGCCCCAGGTCGAAAGCAGGCAGCGGTGTTACGATCACATCCACCTGGTCTCGCAGGCGTATGGTGCCCGAGATGCTGATGTCATCCACGCCGAGGTCGTTGCCCACACCATGGCCACTGGCGATCACCAAGCAGATGGTGGCACTGGTCTGGGTGGGGCCGCTGGTCCAGGTGTTGACGAAGGTGTTCCAGGTGGCCTGTGCTCCGGTCTGCATCCACAGCCCTTGCTGCACGCCATCCACGGACCAGTCCACCAGCGGTGGCCCTTGGGAGGCCAGGCTCATCAGCCGAACGCTCAAGGTGTAGGTCTGTCCGGGGCAAACATCGATGGTCTGGCACCAGGGTGTCCAGCCCGCATGCATCCAGCCGGCGTTGGCCATCAAGAATGCGCCATTGCCGGTCCCCAAGAGCTGGGGGTGGTGGGAGGCCGCATTGGTGCCGATCCAATAGGTGCCATCCGTGGTGATGTTGCTGTTGTACGTGAATGGAGTGGAGAACCCGTTGTTGCCACCGCTGAAGTTCCCATTGGTCACCAGCTCGCCGGACGGATAGCTGGGTTCCCCCCAGTAGGTGCCTGCAGCACCCACGGTGATCGAGGGTGTGGTCGCCCCGGTGCTCCACAAGTAGTTCGGAAAACCGCTCGGGGCGGTCAGTGTCACCGTTTGCCCTTGGCAAATGGTCTGGTCCGCACCCAGGTCAATGGAGCACGGTTGGGCGATCACGCCAACGGCCCATGGCAAGAAGCTGAGGGCCAGCAGGTATGGTCGGATCTTCCGCAACTGTACTCGAGGGCGAAACCACACGGCCCAAAGATCGGGCCAATATCATGTTCGGACATTCACCTGGCGGAGAACGTTGCTCACGATAGAATGAACACCCGGTTCCACTCTTCGAGCCTGATCTCGTCCACGCGATCGAAGAGCGTAAGGCTCAGGTCATGAACGGCTTGGCATCTTCGTTCGCTGATCGGGTCATAGGCCACGGTATTGAAGCACACCAGGCCATCCGGGGCACAGCGTTCGCGCAAGCCACGCAGGAACGCTTTGGAGTCCACCCCGCGGGCGAGGTCCAGGTCGGCGAAAAGGTCCACCACCACCAGCTGGAACCGTTCCTTCAAGGCATGGAGCTGAATGGTGGCGTCGCCTTCCAAAACGTGCAGGTCGCGGTGTCGGTCCAGGTCGAAGTGGGTGCGGGCCAGATGCACCATCGTGGGGTCCAGTTCCAGGGCGGTGATGGGGGCTGCGATACCCAGCTCGTCCCGCAGGATGGCCGGCACACTGCCACCACCCAGCCCAAGAAGCAGCACCTGTCGGGGGGGGCGCTCCTTCAGCCGCAATTGGGCGAACACCTCTTGCCACACCCGGTGCAGCGCACCGAAGCTCTGGTTCCCGTTCGGTGAATTGAGCACCTTGCTTCCCGCCTCCCACCGCACGGAGAGCTCGCCATGCCGACCTGTGGCACGTGCTTCCATCAGAGGCCACAGGATGCTCAATGCTCGTCGCCACATGAGGCAAAGGTGCGAAAGGCCATGGCGGGTCGCGCGCTTCGCCGGTCGATCGGCCTCCACATCCATGCGGTGACCGTGCTGTCAAGGACCGATCGCCAGGTGTGCCGGGCGCGGCACCACCTGGTCCGAGCGGTGTATTTTCGCGGTCCGTTTGACCGCCGTTACTCGATACAAGTTGCGCAAGCTGGCCAAGTACACCTTGGTCACCGTTGCGGTGGCCTCGGCCTTCATCCTTTATAGCGGTGGTACACTCGACCTGCAGCTGGGTGCATGGGCGCTGTTGGGGCTGTGGACCGGGGTGTTGGAAGAATACCTCCTGGGGCGGCGCTTCCGCCAGCTGGCCATACCGCTCCAGTTCCTGGGCAAGGTGCTGTTGGTCAACGTGCTCACCATCGCCCTGATCGTGCTGGCGTTCAAGTTCAACGGGGAACGATTCAACTGGTTCGCATACGACCGGCCGGACAAGATGCAGCAGATCTTCCTGATGCGGCAGCTGTACCAATTGATGCTCCGTGTCGCTTTGATCACCTCGATCGCCATCCTGGTGGTGCAAGTGGAGGAGTTCATGGGTCGCCGCATGTTCGTCGGTTTCATCTTTGGCCGCTACGAGCGCCCCGTGGCCGAGGAGCGCGTGGTGCTTACCCTGGACCTGGTAGGTTCCACGGGTCTGGCCGAGCGCATGGGCGATCTGCGGTACTTCAGGTTCATCAACACCACGTATTCGCTGATGACCGATGCCGTATTGCATAACGAGGCCGAGATCCACAAGTACGTGGGGGATGAGGTGATCTTCACCTGGCCGATGAAGGTGGGCGTACACGATGAGAACTGCCTGGACCTCTTCTTCGATATCGAAGAGCGGATCGCCCAACATGCTGGAACGCTGAAGGGGGAGTTCGGTGTGGTGCCCAGCTTCCGTGCGGCGTTGCACGGAGGAAGGGTGATCTCGGCCCAGATCGGTCACACCAAACGATCGGTGGAACTGAGCGGCGATGTGATGAATAGCGTTTCGCGCATGTTGGGTGTGGCCAAGGATCTGAAGGTGGATCTGCTCATCTCCAGCGAGCTGCTTGAACGGATCCCCAACGTCAAGGAGCGCTTCAGCATCGGTCCGGAGATGGTGGCACCGGTGAAGGGCCGGAAGCGCGAGGTACGCGTACACGAGGTGGGCCGTTCTCGGAAGAGCGCATGAGCCAGCACGTTGCCTTCGCCCTGCTGCTCGGCCTGCTGATCCCGGGCTGGGGGCAGGGCCAGTGCACGGTACCGTTCATCAGCTCGCTGGATCGCCTGATGCTCTTTCACGATGGCCGGTTCGTGGAGGTGGATCCCCGACCTCCGCAGCGGATGTGCCCGCGGAGCAGCGGGGTCTTCTTCGTGGATCATCAAGGCCGACTTTGTGTGTACGACATCCACGCACCGGGCACCAACGTGGTCGCCACACATGCCGATGAGGTGCAGGCCAGTGGTGATCAAGTGGCATGGCGCGTGGCCGATACCTTGATGACCCTTCGGGGGGCCACACCCGTGGTTCTTTCCACCGGTGTGGTCCGTTTCCAGGTGTCGGACAGCTTAGTGGTCTTCGTGGACACCATGGCGCATGAACTGGCCACGAGCTGGCGCGGGCAACGTATCCCGTTGGCCACAGTGGCACCCGGTACCACAGGGCCGCAATGGGTCCAAGGGGCCAATACCGTCACGTTCTTCGATCACTCGCAACGCCGTTCTTCGTTCTTCCACCACGGCGCCGAACGCACGCTGGCCCCGCACACCGATGTGGGGTCCGCGGTGAACGGGAACGACATCGTTGGCTATTGGGATGAAGCGAACGGGGCCTTCATGGGCCAGTGGAACGATGCTACGGTGCGCCTTTCGGGCATGAGACCGGTGAGCGCGCAGGCCGGTGATGGTCTGCTGGCATTCGTGGATGGGACATGGCGGTTGAAGGCCTGGCGTGGTGCCGAAGCGGTGCTACTGACCGACGGCATGCCAACCCAGTACTGGGTGCAGGATAGGGTGCTTCTGTACCTATGGCAGGGGCGCCTCATGCTCTGGAGCGCGAACGGCCCCGTGGCGGTGGCCGATCATGTGCCCGAACGATGGGTGGTCTCCGGGGATCGGGTGGTGTACCTCGACCTGAACCGCGAGCTTCACGAGGTTCGAACGGATGGAACGCGCAAACACCTGGTGCGCGAACCGGGCATCACCCGGTTCGCCGTGAATGGCGATGCGGTGGTGCACGACAGCCCCGCAGGTGGCACGGTGGTGGTGTGCGAAGGCCATCGCTACAGCTACTGAGCCGTAGCACCGTCGGCCTCCATGGTCCATAGCTCAATGGACTGCCGTCGTCCCTTCAGTTCCGTGCTGCCGATCCGGCGCATCGTACCCATGCTTGGAGCACCGAGCAAGGCCACCAGCTCACCGGAGATCAGGTTGTCCACACCGTGTTTGTTGCACAGGTTCTGGATATGGGCGGCGGTGTTCACCACGTCCCCGCTATAGATCCGTTCCTTCTTCACCAGGCCCACTTCGCCAGTGGTCACTGGCCCGGCATGGAAACCGGCCTTGAACACGGGCACCAGCCCATACCGAGCGAGGTAATGAGGGGTCCTGGCTTTCAGTTTGCCACGGATGTGCAGGAAACACCGGATGCACCGCTGCTTGCCGATGCCTCGCCGAAGGGGCCAGCTCACGCTGATCTCGTCACCCACATATTGATAGATCTCGCCCCGGGAGTAAAGGATGGGGTCGGTGATATCGGCGAATAGCTCGTTGAGCAGCTCGAAGTAGCGGGTGTGCCCAAGGCGTTCCGCGATGGATGTGGACGAGCGCATATCCAGGAACATGAAGATGCGCTCTTCCTGGCGGGGGCGGTGGTAGAACCCCGAGAGGTAGCTGATGCCGCCGTCGCCGTATTGATCGTTCAGGCGGACCATCAACATGGTGCCGCCCATCACCAGCAGCCAATAGCCGTAGTTGCTCAGGAAGTGGTAATACAGGATCCGTGTCGTGATGTCGTCGGCGGTAGGGCCCAAGGCCCAACGTGCGCCCTCGAGGACCAACACGACCACCAACAGGAGCAGTGCCATTTGGCCGACAGCGCGGAAGTACGGCCACCGCCTCCAGCGATCGCGCAAGGTGAAGACGTACAGGCCCCCTCCGAACAAGCCGGCGAGCAGTGTCGTGGGAAGGCGCTCCGCCAGGCGGTCGAGGAGCTGGCTGTCCGCACCGTTGATCAACAAGGTGGCATGCTCGAACACCGCAGCCACGCACGCCATGACCATCCACGCCAGTGTGATCCGCACGACCCGTCGGGAACGAACGCGCAAGGGAGAGATCCGCTCGGAGACCACGGCCGCGAAATTAGGATCGCCGGACCTTGGGGGATGACGCCCAGGTCAAGCGTTGGTTACCGTGGTGTTACGGTTTCGACGCATCGCCATCGGCAGGATCACGAGGTAGTATACCGCGAGCAGGGCAAGGCCACTGAGGAAGAACCCACGGGCCAGACCATGCCCCCGTTCATCGAAGAAGAAGTCGCCGATCATCCAGGTGCTGTTCGCCAGGATCCAGAGGATAACGGCGATGGCGTGGATCAGCTCGCGGCGGTCGGCACGGCACTGCCAAGCGATGAAGCAGGCCATCAGGATGGTCGGAGTCACCATCATCAGACCGGTGATCCGGTACTCCATCAGCCAGGCCAGGTCCTTCACCAGCCACAAGGCGATATGCAGGTTCTCGTTCACGCGGATGCCGGGCAGCCTGATCATCAACAGTGGGTTTGGGGCAAAAGTGCGCAAGGAGGCCGTCCACCAGGTGGTCGTCGCCCTAATTTCACCCCATGATCCGCTGGGGTGGGCTGATAGCGCTCTTGGGCTGGGCCCTTTTTCCCATGGCCGCCCATGGCTTCCATATCCACTTGCATGGCATCGTCACGGAGCATTTCAGTGGCGATGCGATCAAAGGGGTGCAGGTGCGTTTGGTGAAGGACAGCGTGGACCGCGAGACGGTGATCACGGGGAATAACGGGAAGTACGAGTTGTATCTGGAGCGCGGATACGACTACCAGATCTGGTTCCACCGCGCCGACCTGGTCACCAAACATGTGAACATAGATGCACGCAAAGTGCCGCTTTTTCCGGATGTGCCGTTCTATGACATGGATCTGCAAATGACCATGTTCACCTGGATCGATGGTTTCGATCTGGAACTATACATGCTGCCTGTGGCCCGTGCCGAATACAAGCAGAGCGTTCGGAACTTGAGTTGGGATGTGGATTACACCAAGGGCTTCCAGACCAGGTCGGAACGGTTGATGGTCCACTACGAGCGAGAGCTTGCCGTGCGCCAACGGAGAACATCGGGCAAGGCGACCACCGGTCAACGCACACGTCGTAAGCGCGAGGCGAAGTTCTAAGAGCTTGTTCGGGATCTCCTGAACGAAGGACCCCGAGGCTATTTATTGTCAGGCACAGCCTAATGGGTACCTCGAAGAACCTCGTTCCGGCGGCGTTCATGAGAAAGTAGCAGAGCGGTCATCGCTTGCTCTCATTCGCCCATACTTTGTTGCTCCTCAGTCGGATACTTCGATCCAGTATCCTCTCTTCGGAGCGCCTCGTCTGGACGAATGATAGCGGCGCGCGCCATCCGTTCGAGGTTCTTCGAGGCACCCAAATGATCATCGCGTAGCGGTGTCTATGGGATCATTCTTAGGCGAAGCATGGGCGAAAAAGAGACCGGGGGGCGAGTTTGAGGAGATCCTGAATAAGCTCTAAGAGATCCGGAACAGGATCTACGCCGACCACCGGATCGGTGGTCGGCACGGACGAAGGGTGATCCATGTCCGGCGGAGGGTGGATGCCGGTTCGGACCGGCCGATGTATCAGGATGGAACATCGCGATCAGCGGACGGCACCAATGGTTGGCCTGGCCGTGGCATGGATCAGGCCATTTGACCTTTCATCATCGGTCAGCGGTGCGCGGCCATTCCTGCACAGGCTGATACGGGAGGCCGTTGCAAGGCCGAAGGCGTGGACCGCAGGGAGCGGAGCTGCCGAGGGCCGGGTCTGTGGAACAGGTCTCTCCGTCAAGGCGTGCGGAAGAAGAGCGAAGGGCGGCTGGGATTGGCTGTCCCGATGGTGCTACCGCACCCGTTCCACCAAGCGGATCACCTCCACGGCCTCCTTCACATCATGCACGCGCAGGATGGCTGCGCCGTTGAGCAGGGCGATGGTGTTGAGCACCGAGGTCCCGTTGAGCGCCTCGGCCGGGGTGGTGCCCAGCACCTCGTTGATCATTCGTTTGCGTGACATGCCCACCAATACCGGTGCACCGAGCATGGTCAACCGGTCAAGCCCCTTCAACAGACCGAAGTTGTGGTCCACCGTCTTGCCGAAGCCGAAGCCGGGGTCGAGGATCACATCGGCGATGCCCGCGTCGTGCGCGGCATGCAGGCGCTCGCTCAGGAAGCGGACCACCGTGGCGACCACATCGGAATAGGTAGGAGCATGTTGCATGGTGGCCGGTGTGCCCTGCATGTGCATGGCGATATAGGGCACACCGAGCCTGGCCACGACGGGAAGCATGTCAGGGTCCAACATCCCCGCACTGATATCATTCACCATGCTGGCACCGTGCTCCACGGCGGCCTTGGCCACGGTGGAGCGCCACGTATCCACACTGATCAGGGCTTCGGGGAAACGGCGGTGCACGGCATCCACCACGGGGAGCAGGCGTTGGCGTTCTTCTTGCTCGGTACTCGCTATACTCCCCGGGCGGCTGCTCACCGCACCGATGTCCAGGATCGCAGCTCCATCGCTGAGCATACGTTCTGCCAGGGCCAACGCTCCTTCCACATTCACCCTGCTGCTGCCATGGAAGGAGTCAGGCGTGGCGTTGAGCACGCCCATCACCGCAGGAAGGGTGGGCGCGTAGAGCTTGTTCTTGATCCGCCAGGAGGGTCGCACGGCGCGAAGTTGCACACGCGGATCGGAACCGTTCCCGCGCTCTACCTTCGCCCACCGATGGAACGCACCCTTGCCCAGTACGATTCGGTGGTGAACGAATGCCTTACGCTCTTCGCGAAGAAGGCGCTGGACTACGGAACGGCATGGCGCATCCTCCGGGTGCCGAGCCTCACCGATCAGATCATGATCAAGGCGCAACGGATACGCACCCTGCAGGCCGTAGGGGAGAGCAAGGTGGGCGAGGGGGTACGTCCGGAACTGATCGGGATCATCAATTATGCCGCCATGGCACTCGTGCAGATGGACCTCGGTGTGGTGGATGCACCGGACATCGATGGCGCACGGGCCACCCAGGAGGTGCGCCGCCGGATCGAGCAGGCCCGCGACCTCATGCAGCGGAAGAACCACGACTATGGTGAGGCCTGGCGCAACATGCGGGTGAGTTCCTTGGTCGACATGATCCTCGTGAAACTGCTGCGGATCAAGCAGATCGAGGATAACCAGGGAAGCACCATCGTGAGCGAAGGCATCGATGCCGGGTTCCTGGATATCGTGAACTACGCCGTGTTCGCGATGATCCAGCTCGACGCACAAGAGGTCGCCCCATAGGGTGCCGCTTCGCCTTCAACTTCGGGCGGTTGATAACTGCGGTCCCATTCGGGGCATCCACCCTTGATCCTCCGCGGTGCTCCAGGTAGTTTCGCAACCCCTGCGAACGTCGACTTACCACGACGCCCATGCGAACGCTCATCACCTTCCTCCTCGCCACCGTGGCGCTCTCTTCCGTCGCGGCCGAACTTCGCCTTCGTGGCGAAGTCACTGATCACATCTCTCGTCAGCCGCTCGGCGCTGTACTCGTTCGTGTCTATCGCGACGGGATGAAGGAGCAGGTCTTCAACACCGGTTCCGCCGGAACGTACAGCATCAACCTACGCCGTGGAGGGGAGTACGTCATCCGCTTCAGCCTGCCTGGGCATGTGACCAAGTGTTACGCCGTGGACACGCGCGGTGCGGCCTGGGAAGGCGATGACCGGTCGGTCTCCGTGGATGTGGAGATGACCCTGTTCGAGCAGGTACCCGGGTTGGACCTCGCATTCTTCGATATGCCCATGGGGCTGGCCCGGTTCTGCCCGATGACCGGCCTGTTGAAGTGGGATCAGGATTACGAAGCGCGTATCCGCCCGGAGGTGGAGCGGTTGATGGCGCAGGTAAGGGCCCATCGGGATACCGTGACCGGTACCGCCGTGCTGGACCCACACTGATGCCATTCACAAAGGCTTGTTAAGGGGTGTTCCGCTTGGTCCACCCCCGGTTACTTTCGCACTCGGTCGTACCAGCGGCCTTTCCATAGCATGCGCATCCTTCTCCTATTCTCCCGCTTGTTCGTCGGATCGTTGTTCATCGTCAGTGGTCTCATCAAGGCCAACGACCCCTTGGGCTTCGCCTACAAGCTGGAGGAGTATTTCGCGGAAAGCGCACTTAACCTGCCGTTCCTGGAGCCTTTCGCACTGGTGCTGGGTGCCTTGGCGTGCATCGCCGAGATCGTGCTGGGCTTCGCGGTACTGGTCGGCGGCCGCATGAAGCTGGCCACCTGGGCACTGCTGCTCCTCACCGTGTTCTTCGGATGGCTCACCATGTACACCGCCACCTGCGATCCGAACGGTGTGTATACCGTGATGGTGAATGGCCAACCGGTGGAGCGCAGCGTTACGTGCGTGACCGATTGTGGCTGCTTCGGCGATGCCATGAAAGGCTCCATCGGCCGTAGCCTCACCCCCTGGGAGAGCTTCAGCAAGGATATGGTGCTCCTGGTGTTCATCATCCCGCTCTTCATCTTCCGCAACCGCATCACCTGGAACACCACTGCCGAAGACAAGGTGATCCTGCCCATCGGTCTGCTCATGGTGGCGGTATGGAGTTGGATCTTCACCTGGTACGGACCGGTATGGTTCACCATCGTGGGCTTCGCGGGTTACCTGGCGATCAAGCGGATGGCCCAAGCACCGAAGGCCGAGTGGTTGGTGGCCGGATGGATCACCCTCATCGCCATCGTGTTCACCTGGTACAACTATGCGCACCTGCCCATGCGCGATTACAGGCCCTATGCCGAGGGCAAGAGCATCAGCGAGCAGATGAAGAACGCCAAGCCGCCGGTGAACCGGACCTTTGTGAGCTATCGCAACAAGACCACCGGCGAGGTGAAGGAGTATGACACCACCAAGCCTTATCCGTGGGACGATGAGAACTTCGAGAACGTACCCAACAGCACACGGGTGGAGGTGATCGATCCCGGGGTGCCTTCACAGGTCCAGGACTTCAGATTTTCCGATGTGGACGGGAACGATATCACCATGGGGGTACTGGAGGAGACCGCACCGGTACTGCTGGTGATGGTGTACAACGTGGAGAAGGCCGAGCGCGACTGCATGCCCGCGATCAAGACCTTGGCCGACGAAGGGTACAAGAACGGATGGTACGTGTACGGGGTCACGGCCAGCGACTTCGGCAAGGCCGACGAACTGCGCCACGAACACCAACTGCCGTTCGATTTCGTGCAGTGCGACGAGAAGACCATCAAGACGGCCATCCGCAGCAACCCCGGCATCGTCCTCCTTCAACAGGGCACCGTACGCGGCCTGTGGCATTGCAATGACACACCCACCTTTGAACAAGCCGCAGCGCGGGTGAAGTGACCGCTTACCTTCACCGCATGGAAACGGGTCGAACGCTTCTGGCGGTGCTCTGCGCTTGGTTGTGCGTGCCGGCCGTGGCCCAGGTGGGCGATGGCATCGGCAAGGACCGGATGATGCTCTTCGGGGTGGTCACCGAGGAGAAGGATGGTACCGACCTGGGGAACGTCACCGTCTTGGTGGTCACCGATTCCATCGCGCGCGACTCGACCTTCACCGATGCACTGGGCAGGTATCAGGTGTTCGTACCCTTGCAAGGGGTCCATCGGCTGGTGTATGCGTTGGAAGGCCACCACCGGAAAGTGGTGCAGGTGGATACCAACGGTGAGATGGATGAGGCCGCTCGTAAGCAAGAGTGGAACCTGCGGATCGACATCGGCCTGGAGAAAGCCGAGGTGGCCCTGTCCGACGACCTGTTGAACACCCCGATCGGCATCGCGACCTGGCAGGCCCAGATGCGCGAGTTCACGTGGGATAGGCCCTATACCGAACGATACCGGGCCCGGTACAAACAGGCGGTGAAGGCCGCCGGGCGGAAGTGACCCGACCCGGGATCCCGATCGGCTGTTGATATCCTGCTGGACAACGGTGGGGAAGGCCGCGCCGGGGGGCCATCTTTGCGATCATGCGAACGATCGTAGCCGGCAATTGGAAGATGCACAAGGACCGCGATGGTGCGGCAGCCTTGATCGAAGAAGTGAAGCGAACCCCCATCCCCGCGGGCGTGGAGGTGATCGTGGCCCCACCGTTCCCCTTCCTGGCCCAAGCCGTGGAACGCACCGTGGGCACGGGCATCGTGGTGGCCGCACAGAACTGCCACCAGCAGCAGCAGGGGGCGTTCACCGGCGAGGTGAGCGCGGCCATGCTCAAGAGCATCGGGGTACGCGCCTGTATCGTAGGGCATAGCGAACGCCGGCAGTACTACAACGAAACGGATACCGTCCTGGCCCAGAAGATCGTCGCCTTGCTCGAGCACGACATCACCCCGATCCACTGTTGTGGCGAACTCAAGGAGGAACGCGAGGCTGGTCGGCACTTCGAGGTGGTGTCTCGGCAGCTCGATACCGCGCTCAGCGGCCTGGGCAACGAACGGCTCTGCCGGATCGTGATCGCCTACGAACCGGTCTGGGCCATTGGCACGGGGCTCACCGCCACCGCCGCGCAAGCCCAGGAGATGCATGCCCATATCCGAACCCTGTTGGCCGCCTACGGCACCGAGGTGGCGCAGTCGGTCCCCATCCTCTACGGCGGATCGTGCAAGCCCGAGAACGCCGCCGAACTCTTCGCCAACCCCGATGTGAACGGTGGCCTCATCGGCGGTGCCGCCTTGGACGCCGCAGCGTTCGGCGAGCTCGTACGCATCGCCGGCATCGCCCATCACGCAGGCTGAACACAACGACCAACCCAACGTGCCCTACACCCGCCTTTCCTTCCTCATCGCACCGGTGGATCCGTGGCGCGATATCCTCATGGTGGAGCTCACCGAGGCCGGCTACGACAGCTTCGAAGAGACCACCGGTGGCCTGGATGCCTATATCGAGGACGAACGGTTCGATGTGAACGCCCTACAGTCCTTCCTTACCCTGCGCGATCCGCACGTGACGGTGTCATGGGCGGTGTCCAAACTGGAACAACGCAATTGGAACGCCGAGTGGGAGAGTAGCTTCCAACCCGTGGAGGTGGGGCGCGAGGTACGGATCCGGGCCGAGCACCATCCCGTGGCCGAGGGGTTCCTTCACGAGATCGTCATTCACCCGCGCATGGCCTTCGGCACGGGGCACCATGCCACCACCCGCATGATGGTGCGGGCCATGTTGGGCCTGCAGCACACCGGAGGCGCCTTCGCTGAAGGACTGGGCGGCAAGGTCGTGTGCGACCTGGGCTGCGGCACCGCGGTGCTCGCCATCCTGGCCGAACGCATGGGAGCCGCAGCGGTCAGTGCCATCGATATCGACGAGCAAGCCGTGATCAATGCCCGGGAGAACGTGGAACGCAATGGTTGTACCCGCATCACTGTGGAAAAGGGGGTGGCCGTGGACCTGCAAGGCCATGGCTACGACCTTATTTTGGCGAACATCGAACGCAATACCTTGATCGAGGCCATGGCCTTGATGGCCGATGCCTTGCGCCCCGGAGCAGCGTTGTTCCTCAGCGGCTTCATCACGGCGGATAGGCCATTGCTCGAGGCCGCGGCCCGGGAACAGGGCCTGGTACCCGTGGAATTCCTCGAAGAAGGGGAATGGTCGTTGCTCGGGTGTCGTAAAAGTCCAGCACGATGAACATGGCTCGTATGCTCTCCCGCACGCTCGCCTTGGCAGCGGTCCTCCTGGGCCTAAAGGCCAACGCCCAGACCAAGGCCTTCTCCACCGACCCCGCCGTGTTCCTTCAGGAGATCACGGCCTTCATCGTGGAAGCCGACAAGAAGGAGGGTAAGCCCTTCATGGAGCAGGTCTTCGCACCGGTGTGGAATGGATCGTACTACAGCGCCGCCCAACGCACCCGCGTGGTGGAGGTGGCCAACTACATGGTGAAGAAGCGCTTCGAAGCTTTCCCGCATTTCCGGGACTACCTCGGGGCCATCGCCGCATTCCCCAACGGCGGACGTAACCCCTCCGAGTTCGATGCCTGGATGCAGGGCATGGACAAATTGGTGCAGAGTGGGCGCAAACAGAACGTAGTGGCCTTCATCGCCACCTGTGCGAACCTGTTCAAGGATAACACCATGTTCGCCAGTGCCAGCACCCGGTGGCGCAGCCGAACCTCCAAGTTCACCTTCGAGTTCGATTCCATCCCCCGGATCGTCTTTCCCAAGTCGGATCTGGTATGTGCGGCCAAAGGCGATAGCGCGGTGATCCTGGGCACCAGCGGAACGTACCTGCCTACACTCGAGACCTGGCATGGCACCGGTGGCAAGGTCACTTGGGAAAGGGCCGGCCTCAAGCCCACGGCCACCTTTGCCGAGTGGGGGCACAAGTACGAGATCCGGATGAAGAGCGCCACCTTCGAGGTGGACTCAGTACAGTTCAACGACCCGTATTTCGAGCGCACCCTGCTGGGAAAGGTCACCGATAAGGTGCTCGCCAACGTGGAAGAGAAGACCGCCAGCTACCCGCGGTTCGAGAGCTACGACCGGCGCATGAAGATCCGCGACATCGCCGATGGCATCGACTTCGAAGGGGGCTTCACCATGCAGGGCGCCCGGTTGCAAGGCTATGGCACCAAGGAGGAACCGGCGTTCATGACCTTCTACCGCGACAAGCGCCCGTTCATCATCACACGCGGGCTGTCCTTCAGCATCGAACCCGAGCGCATCACCAGCGACGATGTGGCGTTACAACTGCTTCTGGAGCAGGATTCCATTCACCACCCGAGCGTGAGCATGCGGTTCTTGAAAGGCAAGAAACAGCTAACGCTGATCAAGAAGGACGAAGGATTGGGCAAGGCGCCGTTCTACGATACGTACCACAAGCTCGACATGTACTTCGAGACGATCACCTGGAAACAAGGTGATCCGCTGCTCCAACTGGGCAACCTCCAGGGAAGCACCCAGACCAAGGCGAGCTTCGAGAGCTTCGATTATTTCAAGGAGAAGCGCTACATGGCCATGTTGGGCATCGATGAGGTGCACCCGCTGGTGCGGATCAACGACTTCAGCAAACAGAACGAAGGCCGGTTCTATGCCCAGGAGTTCGCCGTGTATAGCAAGATGCAGAAACAGGCCGTGTTACCGCTGCTGATCGACATGGCCAATAAGGGGTACCTCGCGTTCGACCCCGAGACCGAATGGGTGGAGGTGATGCCGCGCTTGCGCCAGCACATCCTGAACAGCGCGGGCAAGCAGGATTACGATGTGCTGCAGTTCAACAGCAACAGCGACAGCCTCAACGCCACGGTGAACCTGCTCAACTACGACCTCGCGATCATGGGCGTGGCACGCGTCGTGGTGAGCGACTCCCAGGACGTGAAGATCTACCCCAGCGGCAAGCAGGTCACCGTGAAGAAAGGGCGCGACTTCACCTTCGGCGGAAGCGTACAAGCAGGCAAACTCCAGTATTACGGCAAGGAGTACTACTTCCACTACGACCCCTTCGTGATCGACCTGCTCAACGTGGACAGCGTGAGCTTCATGGCCGATAGCTTCGAGAAGAACGACCAAGGGCAGAACACCCTGGTGCGCGTGAAGAACGTTCTCGAACAGGTGACCGGAACACTGGAGATCGACGAACCGAGCAATAAGAACGGCCTGCAACAGGTGAAGGGCCCCGATGGACGGATGACGGGGCGCTATCCGCAATTCCCGAAGTTCAACAGCACCAAAGAGAGCTACGTGTTCTACGACAAGCGCTCTACCCAGCGCGGAGTGTACAAGCGCGACAAGTTCTATTACCGCAGCGATCCCTTCCAGCTCGACAGCTTGGACAACTTCACCAACGCAGGCCTCAACTTCACCGGCACCCTGGTGAGCGGTGGCATCTTCCCCGACATCAAGGAACCCCTGGGCCTGCAGCCAGACTATGCGCTCGGCTTCGTGCGGAACACCGGCGATGCCGGCATGGCGCTCTACGGCAAGAAGGCGAAGTTCACCGCCGAGATCGCCCTCAACAGCCGTGGGCTCCAAGGGAAGGGGGAACTCGAATACCTCACCACCACCTTGCGCTCCAAGGCGCTCGTATTCTGCCCGGACAGCACCCTCGGCCGGGCCGATACCCTGTACAACAAGGCAAGCACCGCACCCAGCAAGGTACCCGATGTACGCGGAGCCGATCTGTTCGTTCGGCTTGAACCGGCCAACGATGTGCTCCGTACCGAGAAGCTGAAGAAACCCATGGTGATGTTCGGCGACCAGGCCTACCTCCATGGCCTTACCGACCTGAAACCCTCGGGGATGACCGGATCCGGCCTTGTGGACTTCAAGAACGCCACCCTGGCGTCGAGACTGTTCCAGTTCACCACCATGCAGGTGCACGCGGATACTTCGGACTTCCGCCTCACCGAAGGCGACACGGCCAGCATCGCCTTCAAGACCGACAACGTGAACGCCACGGTGAAACTCGACGAGCGCGTGGGTGAGTTCGTGAGCAACGGCAACGAGACCAAGGTGGAGTTCCCGGTCAACCAGTACTTCTGCTACATGGACCGCTTCAAATGGTTCATGGACCAGGGCGACATCGAACTGGAGAGCGACCGCACCGCCGCCGTGGGCAACGAAGACCTCCAGCTCTCCGGCTCCAACTTCATCAGCATGAGGCCCGATCAGGATTCGCTCAGCTTCATGGCGCCCAAAGCGCGCTACGACCTGAAGAAGCACCTCATCACCGCCAACGAAGTACAGTACATCCAGGTGGCCGATGCGCTGGTCTCCCCCGACAGCATGCGCGTACGCATCCGCAAGAACGCCGTCATGGACCCCTTGACCAACGCGGTGATCACCGCCAACTATGTCACCAAGCACCACCGCATCTACAACGCCGTGGTGGACATCAAGGCCAAACGCAAATACACCGCCACCGGCGACATCGACTATGTGGACGAGGATCAGAAGCGTTTCAAGATCGCCCTCACCGAGATCAAGGTCGACACCGGCTTGCAGACCGTGGCCCGTGGTCGCATCGGCCAGGAGCAGGATTTCCGACTAAGCCCGGCCTTCGACTTCTTCGGCGATGTGTCCTTGACCGCCAGCATCAAGGAACTCACCTTCAGCGGCAGCACCCGGATCCAGCACGGTTGTGAAGGGTTGGCCAAGAACTGGATGAAGTTCAGCGGCCCCATCGATCCGCTCGAGGTCTTCATCCCCGTGGCCGATACCCTTTACGACGACCAAGGTGCCCTGATCGGTGCCGGGGTGCACCTCACCAACGAGGACCCCTTCAGCGTGTACGGAACCTTCCTCAGCCGGGTGGCCGACCCCAAGGATCGGCACATCATCAGCGCCAAGGGCCTGTTGTTCTTCGATAAGGCCCGCAAGGAGTACATGATCTCCAACAAGGATAAGATCCGCAAGCGCGACCTGCCCGGCGACCTCGTGAGCCTGGCCGTGGAGAATTGCGTGATCATGGGCGATGGCCGGATACACCATGGCGTGGACCTGGGCCGGGTGAACCTCACCAATGTCGGCGGTGTACGCTACGAGGCCGAAGGGCGCAAGCTCACCACCGAGGAGGTCATGATCCACGACTTCTTCTTCCTGGACAATGCCTTGGAACGCATGGCCACCGAGTTGGTCGCCTACCCCGACCTCAAGCCCGTGGATGTCACCAAGACCTATTACGAACGCATGCTGCGCGAGGTGCTCGGCCTGGAGCGATCCGACAAGCTCATCAGCGAACTCAGCATCAAGGGCGAGATCAAGAAGTTGCCGGACGAGCTGGTGAAACCGTTGGTGCTCGCCGATGTGAAGATGGCCTGGGATGGTCCGGAGCAGAGTTGGGTGAGCACGGGGCCCATCGGTATCGCCAGCATCCTCAAGAAGCCGGTGTACCGCTATGTCAAAGGCAAGGTCCATCTCGAACGCAAGCGCAGTGGCGATATCCTGTCGGTGTACCTCGCCATGGATGATCAGTCCTACTACTTCTTCCAGTACACGCGCAACATCATGTACGCCTACAGCAGCGATGCCACGTTCAACACCATGTTGAGCGAATTGAAGGAGGATAAACGTCAGTTGGATGGAGGAAAGGACCAGCCTCCATACCAGTTCATCCTCACGAACAAGAAGAAGGTCGATGATTTCCGCGAACGATTCGGACTTTGAACCATGGAATTCCCTTGGGTGTACGGCATAGCATCGATGGTGATCGCTTACCTGATCGGTAGCATCCCCACCAGTGTCTGGTGGGGCAGGGCCTTCTACGGCGTGGATGTGCGGCAACATGGCAGCCACAACGCCGGCGCCACCAACACGTTCCGCGTGCTGGGGCCGAAGGCGGGCATCCCCGTGTTGCTCGTGGATATCCTCAAAGGGTTCGTCCCGGTCCGGCTTTTGCCCAACCTCACACACCTGGAGCCCGATACGGCACCTTGGATGTGGTTCCGCGTGGCCTTGGTGGGTGCCGCCGTGATCGGTCACCTCTATCCGGTGTTCGCCCGGTTCAAAGGGGGCAAGGGCGTGGCCACATCATTGGGTGGGGTGCTCGCGGTACACCCCGGTGCGGCGGCCATCTGCGTAGTGGTCTTCGCGGTGGTGTTCTACCTGTGGCGCTACGTCTCCCTGGGTTCACTTTGCGCGGCCCTGGCCTTCCCGCTGGCCGTGATCCTCATCTACAAGGAGTTCAGTGCCGTGAAGATCGGCTTCGCCTTGGTCCTCTGCTTGCTTGTGTTCTACACCCATCGGGAGAACATCGGGCGGTTGATCCGTGGCGAGGAGAATCGGATGACGTTGGCGGGAAGAAGAACCCCATCGAATGAAACACCAGGCCAGGACCGTCCGTAAAAGCGCCCACTCTTTGCGATGACCCGCACAACGGGCATAGTGATCTTCGTGTTGCTCTCCCTGGTGGCTTCGGCACAGGGTGATCAGCAGGTCCGTTCCAAGGCCGATGCACTTTTCAATGAGAAGAGCTACGCCGAGGCCCTGCCGCTGTACAGCCAACTGGTGAGCCTGGCGCCCACGGACAGGGTGCTCAACTACAAGTTCGGTACCTGTCTGCTTTTCGGCGGTACCGACAAGGACAAGGCCATCGGCCACCTCAAGTTCGCCACGCAGGATCCGTCCATTCCGCCCGATGCGTGGTACTGGTTGGGCCGTGCATACCACCTCAACTACCAGTTCAAGGACGCCCTCACCGCCTACCAGCGCTACCAGGGCACCGGCAACAAGAAGGAGTTGGAGGGATTCCCCATCGCCTCGTTGGACATGCAGTGCCGCAATGGCATGCAGCTCCTGAACAACCTCAAGGAGATCAGCGTGCACAGCAGGGTCGAAGCCGACGGTGCGGAGTTCTTCCGCTTCTATGAGCTGGGTGATATCGGTGGCCGCATCGTAGTGCTGCCAGATGAATTGAAGTCCGCGCTGGACAAGAAGAGCAAACGACGCGCCCTGGTCTACCTGCCACAGCAGGGAGGCGCCATTTACTACGCCAGCTACGGCAAGGACGGAAAGACCGGCCTGGACATCTACCGCACCGAGTTGCTCACCAGCGGCGCCTTCGCCGCACCGGTCAAGCTTGCCGGATACGTGAACACCGACCAGGACGAGGATTATGCCTTCATGCACCCCGATGGCCGCAGCTTCTACTTCAGCAGCAAGGGCCACAACAGCATGGGCGGCTACGATGTGTTCCGTGCGGTGTACGACAAGACCTCAGAGACCTTCGGACCGGCCGAGAACCTCGATTTCGCGGTGAACACACCCGACGATGATGTGTTCTACATGACCGATGCGGAGAACAAGCAGGCCTGTTTCGCCAGTGGTCGAAGCAGCCCGCAGGGTAAGCTGCATGTGTACCGCGTTTCCACCGCACAGGTGCCTGTGGTGGTCACCGTGATGAAGGGGACCTACGCCAACGCCTCGGACGGGGAGGACCGCAAGGCGCACATCGTGGTGGAGGATGCGGTGACCCGTGAGCGCGTGGCCGATGTAAGGACCGATATCAACGGCACATACGTGCTTGCCCTGCCACGTGGCGGGCGTTTCCGCTACCTGGTGGAATGCGGAGCCGCGGGCCGTACCTATTCCGCCGAGGTGGATGTCCCACGCGCGAGTTCCCCGCGTGCGTATCGGCAGGAGGTTGAACTGGTCCGGCGCGATGGTGTCGAGGAGGTCGTGGTGCGCAACTACTTCGATTCGCCGGTGGAAGAGGATATGATCGGCCTCATGCTGGAGGAGATCAAGCGTCGTGCCCGACTGGATGTCACCGGGGAACGCCCGGCCATCGCGCAACAGCCACCCGTGGCGGAACCGGAGGGCGATGTGCTCACCCAAGCGGGTTTCGCTGGCGATGTGACCGAGGCCAAAGCGGTGCAGATGGCCAAGGATGATGCGAAGGAGCTGCAGGAGCTGGCCAAGGGCCTGGCCGAACAGTCGGCTACAGCCTACGCCTTGGCCAGCGATGCATCGAAAGCGGCGGAGGAGGCGGCGCGCATGGCGGAGGCCACCGCTAGCAAGGCCACCACGGAGACCAATGAGGAGGAACGTAACGCATTGATGCGTCAGGCGGCACAACAACGCCAGGTCTCGCGCTCCACCCACCTGCGCGCACGTGCCGCCTTTGGCGCGGGGCAGCAGATGGAGGCGGAGCGCATCGCCATACAGCAACAGGCGGTCAACGCCAACAAGTTGGCCACGGAGCTGTCCCAAGCGGTCACGGCCAAGGACCAGGTGGCCACCCTCCAGCACCTGCGCACACTGAAACAACGGCTCGACACCAAGTCTGGACCCGAAGGTCAGCTCACCCTCGCGGAACGCACGCGTCGCAACCTTGCCGAACAGGAGAAGGAGGCCGCCCGCCGCATGAGCATGGCCACGGCCAAACGCACCGAGGAGACCGAGCTGGCCGACCGCATCGAACGGGCGAAACGTGAACTACAGACCGCGAAGAACAAGACACGTAAGGAGGAACTGGGGCGCTCCATCGCGGAACAGGAGCAGCAGTTGGTTTTCCTGCACACCGAAGCGGAAGAAGCGTTGGACAAGGCCCGCGAACATGAACGGACCACGGCGGTGGCGCGTGGTCAACGCTCCCTCATCAACCACCTTACCGCACGCACGGAACCCACGCCCCCTTCCTCCGCTCGCGTGGATACCGCAGCCCTCGCGCATCGTATCGCGAGCAATGGGGTACGCATCGATGCTATTCCGGTGGATGCCCGATACGATGGCAATTTCGCAGAGCCGATCTCTGCGATGGAAGCCCGTTCCTTCGACTGGAGGATCAGTGGCGCCGATGCGATCCTCGCGGCCAGTGCAACGCCCACGCAGCGCATGTCGCAAGAAGGGGCCGGCGATGCCGTGCATGCCGATGGACGCACGACATCGCTGCCCGAACGCGCGGTGATCGGTGATGTACGGAATGCGGCTGTGCCCGATGTGCCGGCCAGCACCGATGCCGACCTGACCAACGCGGGCCGAAGTGTCGGTGAGGGCGCGGATCCAGCGCAGGCACGAACAACGGACAATACCGGCACGGAAGGGGGCGGGCAGCACGGTGTGACCAGTGACGCCCAACGCACGACCGACACCGCGCAAGGTCAACAGTCGACCATGGCCAACGCCCCGGTCGCTGCACGCCAGGGCACGGTCGATGGATCGACCACCGAAGGTGCGATCAGCACCGGAGCCATCGATGGCCACCCGGCCGCAGGTGCGGAGCGGACCACCGATCAGGGTCAGCCAGTCATCCCGTCAGGCCGATCCGAGACCGCGCAGCGACCGGTGAAGGAGGAAGTGGCCACCGGGCAGGAAGGGGAGGAAGCGGGTGCCATGGGTGAGCTACCAAAGCTTGGAAGCACGGCGGCGGAGGCTCCGGTAGAACAAGGAACGGGAACGGAACAGGTCGCGGATCGCACCAACGATGAGCTGGCTTCCTTACCGGATGATCGGTTCTTGCTCGAGAACGAGAAGGCCGAGATCCAACAGGCCATGGCTTCGGAGCGCAACGCGTCGCGCCGCGAGGACCTGAAAGCCAGGTTGGCGCAGTTGGAACAAAGGCTCCAAGAGGCCGACCAGGCCACGGAGGCCGTGGTCACCGAGAACGAGATGAGCATTGATGGCGTGGACATGCAGCGTACGCCCATCATCTTCTTCCCAACCACCAAGGATGCCGACATCGTTGCACTGCTCTATCCCGACTACACGCGTGACAAGGATCGGCTGAATGCACTTGCCGACCCCGTGGAACGTGCCGAGGGCCTGAGCGGGTTGGAGCTCATGCTCGCCGACAGCATTCGTGGTGAAATGGTGCGCCAGGCCGCCGTGCTGGAGCTGGCGCCACAACAGGGGGCGAGCGTACTGCCCAAGATCGAACGCTTGCGGGCCATGCGCCAGGAGCGGATGGTGGAAGCCGAACGCATCATGCGCGAGGTGGGAACGCTTGCGGTGAAGGAGGATCCGGGACCGGATGGCCTGCCCCGTACCACGTCCGCACCGGCATACGCCGAAGGGCAAGACCCCATTGCCGACCGCTTCATCCACATCCCGAGCGACCGCCAGGAGGTGTTTGCCAGCAAGGTGGTGCATCGTTCACCGAAGGTGGAAGAGGCCGTGGCAGCGAAGGAAGCGGACCTGGAACGGATGCGCGTGATCGATCAACGGGTCGATTCGCTCGAAGCGGCCATGGTGGGCCTGCCGCGAAAGGAGTATGATCGCAAGCGGCGGGAGGCCGACCGGTTGATCGACGAACGGATGATCATCCGCAGCGACCTCGGACAGCGCTCGGCCTTCCTCTCCAAGGAAGAGTGGCGAAGCGCCCAGGATAGCTTGAGGAAGGTGGAGCGCCAGGTGGTCGCCCTCGGCCTGGTACCGAATGAGAACCTGCTCCTCGTGTCCGAAGAGTTCCGTACCAGCGCCACCCAGCGTTTCAACGAAGCGGAAGTCCTGCGCAAGAAGGCCGACCGAACGGAGGATATCATCCTTCGCGACAGCCTCTTGCGCACGGCATACCACATGGAGCTCGAAGCCTTGAACGATATGGACAAGGCGATCACCGTGAAGACATACCTGATCGGCGATCGCTTCACGCGTGGCGAATCATTGGCATACGACGAAGTGGCCCGGCGGGTGCTGAGCATCACCACCGAGACGGCACCGACCTTGGCCTCGGACCGGAGCAGCGGTCGTACCACGGCCTCGGACCACCACTTGCAGCAGGAGCGACCGGCGGTGGATGTCGCCGGTAACAGCACGGGTTCGGAGAATACCGCGACGATGGCCCAGCGCACCGATGGGACGACAACGCAAGGCGCGGAAGGCACACCCACCGCAGTGGGTGGGTCCACGCAGCAGAACGCGGCACCGCCGGAAGCAGCGGTGTTGAATACGGCCACCGTCCCTGCTCCGTCCAACGCGGCCACGCCACAACAGGGGGCTGAGGCCGCCGAGCGCGCACGGGCCGAGGCCATCGCCCTCGCGGATCGCACCGAGGGCACCCTCCCGGGCGCGGCACGCGGATCCATGGACCGCTACGAATCCTACCTCACGAGCGAGACCGTCATGCTCAAGGTGGAGGCGCTCGACCCCACGCTCGATCGCGATCTGCTGTCCTTGCGCAAAGAGCAGGCGGCACGTGAAAGTGCAGCGCTCGAACAACGGTCGCTGGGGCTTGCGGACCGTGCCACGGCCATGGAGGACAGCGCCGCCACCGCGCGTAAGCGCGAGCGGGAACGGCTGGAACAGCTCGCGCTTCGGGCACGTCAGCAAGCCGACTCCTTGCATGAGCGATCGTTGGCCATGGCCGAACATGCCCGGACCTTTGAGCTGCAACAACGCGACGCCGAACAGGCCAAGACCCTGCGCGATCGGTTGGTGAAGTACTACTACCTCTCCAACGAGGAGCAGGTGGTGGTGCTCGATGATGCGGACATGAGCCGGTACTTCCAGATGAAGGCCCGTGCACTGGAACAGCTCGATGCCGCTGCGGAGGCGGAGGCCTCGGCCCGTGCGAACCGTGAGCTGGGCGAAGTGCTCCGCAAGGAGGTGGAGGCCGTTCGCGGCGAACAGGCCGTCGGCCGCCTGACCGAAGCGGAAGGCGCCGCGAAGCGGGAAGTGCTGCTAGGGCGTGCCGAACTGTTGTCCGCGCGCGCCGATTCGTTGAGCAACATCGCAGCGCGCCTGCGCGGAGCGGCCAACATCAACGAAAGCCAGGCCGGGGTGCTGTTGCAAGGCATGCCGGCCGACCGTTCCACCGAATGGATGGCCATGGAGATGCGCACACGGCGTACCGAACCGCTGCTCGCACAGGTGGAGCCGCAGCTGGAGGGCGCACATCCAGCCGGTGGCACCGCCGGGACCGATGCTCGGCCAGCCGAAGCCCCCGCCACGACCGCGGCCCCCACGCGCAACATCGCACCTCCGTTCGGGACCGATCAACGTGGCGAACGCCCCGTAGTGGCCCGGCCGATCGCCGATATCCCCGATCCGGCCACCAGCACCCTGGTCATCCCCGAAGTGCTCGTGCATGACGTCTTCGAGATCCGTCCGACATCCGCCCCCACGCCCGTGGCCATCCCCATGGATGCACGCATGCCCGACGGCATCGTGTTCAAGGTGCAGATCGGTGCGTTCCGTTCGCCCATTCGCGAGCAGGTCTTCAGCGACATGACTCCGGTGATGGGTGAGCATACCCAGACCGGCTTCATCCGCTACACGGCGGGGTTGTTCACCGGCTTCCAGCAGGCCGCTGCCGCCAAGGACAAGGTCAGGGACCGCGGCTACCGCGATGCCTTCGTGGTGGCCTATCGCGATGGTGTCCGCATCCCCTTGGGCGAAGCCATGCGCCTGGCGCGTGCCGCAGAGAACGCCGCCGCCACGGAAGCATCGGCCTTGGCCGGTACACCGTCGCCATCCGGCACGGCCAATGCCACGCCAGCTGCGCAGGGTGTGGCGGTGGATGCCGCTCCACGGACCACCGATGCCGCACCTGCCGTGGTGCGCGAGCCCGGCAACACCGTGCTGGATCCCGTGCGCACCACCACGCAGCCGCAGACCCCTGCCGCCGTGCTGATCCAGGCACCGGTGTCCGTATCACCGGCCATGGCACAGGAGCAGGCCGACATCACCGAACAGGTCCTGGCGAAGTATCCGGCCTCGGCCCAGGAGATCGTCGCCAACTTCACACCACCGGCCAACGCCACCGCCTACTATGCCGTGCCGGGCGCCGCACCGGCCATCCAGGTGGAGACCATCAAGGGCCTGTTCTTCACCGTTCAGGTCGGCGTGTATAGCAAGCCGGTGGCGCTGGACAAGCTCTTCAACCTCAACGAGCTCAACAGCGAGCGTACCGAAACCGGAAAGATCCGCTACACCACCGGACGGTATGCCGATACCGAACAGGCCCGCGTACGCAAGGAACGGTCCGTATCCCAAGGGGTGAAGGATGCCTTCGTAACGGCCTACCTCAACGGCAGGCGCATTCCGGTGCAGGAGGCCGCGGTATTGCTCCAGCGGTTCGGCCCCGAGATCCTGGCCAAGCCCTGAGCCGACCGTCCCGTGCCCGGTGCCGGGTGACCATTCGGTCGTATTTTCGTCCCATGGCTATGCGTGCATCCTACACCCCGGAGGAACTACTGCTCGAAGAGGTCCTGCTCGAAACCGGACCGATCCGCGAGATCGTGGTACACAACGACGATGTCAACACCTTCGACCATGTGATCCTCTCGCTGGTGGAGGTCTGCGATCACGAGCCCATTCAGGCGGAGCAGTGCGCGTGGATCGTGCACAACAATGGGAAGTGCAGTGTGAAGCGGGGCACGTACGACCAACTCGAGGCGCGATGCCATGCCCTTCAAGAGCGCGGTATCTCGGCTGTTATCCAGTGAGCCCATGAAGACCAAGGTGCTTATCCTGCTGGCCGGTTTCGTGGTGCTCGAAGCCTGCTCCAAGGTGCCCGTAACGGGACGTCGGCAGTTCAACGTGGTGGGGACCGGACAGATCGCCTCCATGGTGGAGAGCCAGTATCGGGAAACCCTCCAGCAGAGCACCATCCTGCCGGAGAGCGATCAACGCACCAAGCTGGTGCGCAGCTGTGGGCAACGCATCGCCACGGCCGTGGAGACCTTCTTGAAGGAGCACGGGATGAACGATCGCGTACAGGAGTTCCAGTGGGAATTCAATGTGGCCGACGATCCCACGGTGAACGCCTGGTGCATGCCCGGTGGCAAGGTGCTCTTCTATACCGGTATCCTGCCCATCACCAAGGACGAGACCGGCCTGGCGGTGGTGATGGGGCACGAGGTGGCCCACGCCGTGGCGCGCCATGGCAACGAGCGCATGAGCCAGGGCATCTTGGCCCAGGGTGCGGGCATGACCTTGGACATCCTCACCAGCGAGAACCCGGGGCTGGCCCGCGACCTGCTCATGCAGAGCGTGGGCATCGGCTCGCAACTGGGTATGCTCGCCTACAGCCGCTCGCACGAGACCGAAGCCGACAAGATGGGGCTGATCTTCATGGCCATGGCCGGGTACGACCCCCGCGAGGCACCCGCCTTTTGGGAGCGCATGAGCGCCAACGCCGGTGGCCAGGCGCCACCCGAACTGCTGAGCACGCACCCCAGCGACCAGCGGCGGATCACCGACCTCAACGCCTACATGCCCGAGGCGTTGAAGTACTACAAACCTTAACGGCCCCCGGGCGCGACGGTGTCCAGCGCGGCCGATCTGCTTTCCACCCTGCGCATGGTCGTGCGGGCGCTGTGGCGGTGGGCACGGCCACTGGTGCGGTGCGTGTCGAAAGGCGTGCTCACCTTCACGGTCGCCTTGTTGCTGTTGGCGTGTACCCGGATACCGTTCGATGTGCACCGTTGGCTGGGCCAGGCAGCGGGGGGGGGCGATGCACCGCCGGAGGTGATCGTGGTGCTGGGGGGCAGCGGCATGCCTTCCGGCCCGGAGCTGCTGCGCCTGCACCATGCCGCCGCCTTGGCGGGGCTGTATCCCGCAGCCACCGTGGTGGTGATCCATCCGGACAGTGGGAGCACCATGGGGCAGATGGTCGCCGAGTTGCGCCTGCGCCACGTTGAAGCCGATAGGATCAGGACCCTTCCGCATGGGGAGAACACCCGCGAACAGGCCTTGCTTTTCGCACGGGCCTATCCCGGGGCGCATACCGAAGTGGTCCTGGTGACCGCCCCGGAGAACATGTATCGGTCCGTATCGGCGTTCCGTAGGGTAGGGGTGGAACGCGCCCGTGGAGGTCCCGCTTGGGAACATGCCATGGACCATCATTTCGCCTACCAGCACGAGCGCATTGGAGGCCGCCCATGGGCCCCCGACGTGTCTGAGCGCACCGGGTTGCGCTACACCTTCTGGAACTACCTGAAGCTGGAGATCACCTGCCTGCGCGAGTTCGTCGCCATCGCCTACTACGGCCTCAACGATTGGATCTGACCGAAGAAGTTCCTGGGTAGCGTTCCAATTCTGGACCTGGCCCGCCGTCATGTGCTCCTTGCTCATGAACGCCGCCGGAACGAGGTTCTTCGAGGTATCCAT
>JADHED010000101.1_pt1 | contig 118028 bp, 91 predicted proteins | sample 8952041 | NCBI WGS metagenome assembly JADHED01 (sample SAMN16124423, study PRJNA663239) | bioreactor sludge metagenome | isolation source: sludge (control) | place: India:Bengaluru | collected 2018-09-08 | reverse complement strand
GGGGTGTTGGTGGTCATGTCCCTGGCGCGGCAATGACCGCGCCAGGGACAATTTCAGAGCCAGAACTGGCGCCTCAGGGCTGGAGCCGGATCGTCAACCCGTAGTCCTGAGCACCCGGCGGCGGCGAGGCGTTCCAGTCGCCGCAAGCGTGGCTCCCGTCGGTGACGAAGGTCGCGAGGTAGCGGCCGGCGGGAAGCTCGATCTCGCCGTCGAACAGCAGGTTCTTGCCCGCGCCGCCGGCGGGCCGCGACGCCGCGGCGGTCATCGTCCAGACTTCCCGGTCGCTGCCGAGGTCCGTGATCGAGCCGTGGTCGAACATCCTGCGCCCACCCTCCCCCAGACAGCGGACCCGCAGACGGGAGGCGCGGGTCAGCATGAATTCCTCGCGCAGCTCGGCATCGTTCCCCGGCCGCACCAGCCGCACCAGCAGTTCCGGCGAACGGGCGACGGCGACGTCCGCAGGCGTGATGGTCAGCGCGCCGACGTCGGCGGCGACCGGCATCAGACGCAGGCCCCAGGCTTCGGGATCGTAGGGAGGCAGGTCGTGCCAGTCGCCGGGACCGTGGACGGCGTCGCTGAGGAATCCGGCCAGATAGTCGCCCGCGTTCAGCGCCAAGGTCTCCTCCCAGCGCACGTTGACGGCGGCGTTGCCCGCCGGCCGCGGCGTCGCATCCTCGGCGGTCCAGACCGTGAGGCCGGTGCGCGCATCCTCGATCCAGCCGTAGTCGAGCGCCCGGCCGCCCTCCTCGCCGGCTTCGCCGGCGACCGCCACGGTCAGCCGTGCCGTGCGCGTCAACCGGAAGGGGACGGTCGCGCGGTGGGACGCGTCGGGGCGCACGACGACGGGCCACGCGGGCGGCGGCGGCGGCGCGGGCAGCAGCACGAGTCCGCCGCTCGGCGTGACCGACGCCTCGCACTTGCCGAAGTAGTCATCCGGACGGGCCTGCGGGTCCTCGCGGTTGAGCAGGTCGGCCAGGTCGTTCAGCACCGATTGCCATTGGTGGAACGCCCGCCCCTGGCGCGAGCCCCGGCCGGCGGCGAGGTAGAGCACGTAGTCGCCGGGCTCCAGACGCACGCGGGCCGCTCCGCGTCGCAGCAGCCGGCTTGAGCCGACCGGCTCGCCCGCGTCGGGGTCCTGGCACCAGACCGGCGCCTCGTCGCCCCGCCGCAGCAGCCAGGCGCGGACGGCGTCGCTGCCGGCGAACTTCTGTCGCAATCCCACGGCCGCGATTTCGACCTCGCCAGTCGTCTCGAGACGGAAGCCGGCGCTCAACAGGCTCCCGGGTTCGGGGGCGGCGAGCCTGACCGCGTCGGCCCGGGCCGGTGAGGCGGCGAGCAGGCAGAGCAGGCTGAGCAGGATCGACGGGACGGGTCGCGCGCGCATGGTCGGCTCCTCGGTTCGGTGCGGATCCTTTACGGCACCGCACCTGCGGGGTTGCATTCGTCGCCGGATTGGCTTTCCATGGTGGAGGCTCACCGACGGAGAGGGACGATGCTGCGACGTATCACGCTTGTCACCACGTTCCTGTTGTTCGCGTCCGTCGCCGGCGGCGCCGGCGACCGCAACGCGGCCTCGCGCCCCCTGGTGCTGGTCAGCATCCCGCCCCAGGCCTGGCTCGTGGAACGGCTGGCCGGCGACCGCGTCGCCGTGCTGGAACTCGTGCCCCCGGGCGCCTCCCCCCACGCCTACGAACCCACGCCCCGTCAGCTGGCGGTGGCCGCCGGCGCCGCGCTCTGGTTCACCGTGGGCGCCACCATGGAACAGGCCCTGCAGCCGCGCCTGCAGAGGATGCTGCCGGACCTGCTCGTCGTCCCCACCGCGGACGAGGCGGTGGGTGTCCCGGCGGACCCGCACGACGACGGCGACGGACACCTCGGCGACGACGTTCACGAGCACGACCCGCACGTCTGGCTCGATCCCGTCATGGCCGCCGACGCGGCCGCGCGGATGGCCGCGGCCCTGGGTCGCCTCGACCCCGACGGCGCCGCCGTGTACGCCGAGCGCCTGGGCGTGCTGCGGCACGAGCTCGCCGATCTCGACCGCGAGCTGGCGGCGACCCTGGCCCCGGTGCGCGGCGGGGAGCTGCTGGTGATGCACCCCGCGTTCGGCTGGCTGGCCGAACGCTACGGCCTCAACCAGACCGCCATCGAGCAGGGCGGCCAGTCGCCCAGCCCCCGCCACCTCGCCGCGTTGCTCGAGCGCGCCCGCGCCCGCGGCGTGCGCACGCTCTTCCTGCAGCCGCAGACTTCGCCGGACCAGGCACGGGCCGTGGCCCGCGAGGCGGGCCTCGACGTGAGCGTGCTGGACCCGCTGGCCCGCGACTACGCGGCGAACCTGCGCCTCATGGCGGCGGCGATGCTCGCCGCGCTGGCGCCGGCCGCGCCGTGAGCGCCGCCCCGGTCATCCGCGTCCGCGACCTGGACTACGCCTACGGTCGCCAGCCGGCGCTGCAGGGCGTGAGCTTCGACGTCCACGTCCTGGACTTCGTCTCGGTCATCGGCCCCAACGGCGGCGGCAAGTCGACCCTGCTGAAGCTGCTGCTGGGCCTGCTCTCGCCGCGGCGGGGCACGGTCGAGGTGTGCGGCGGTCCGCCGTCCAAGTCGCGCCTGAAGCTGGGCTACATGCCCCAGCGCGTGGAGCTGGACCCGCGCTTCCCGGTCACCGTCATGGACGTGACCATCATGGGCCGCCTGGGCCTGCGCCCGACCCTGGGCCCCTACCGTCGCCGCGACCGCGAAGCCGCCCTGGCCGCCCTGGAGGCGACCGACGCGGCCGACCTGCGCGATCGGCCCTTCTCCGAGCTGTCGGGCGGCCAGCGCCAGAAGGTGCTGATCGCCCGCGCGCTGTGCGGCGACCCGGAGGTCCTGCTGCTGGACGAGCCCACCGCCAGCCTCGACCCGACGGTCCAGGACGACCTGTACGCCCTGCTGAACCGCCTGAACGCCACGCGCACGATCCTGATGGTGTCCCACGACGTGAGCATGGTCTCGCGCTTCGTCAACCGCGTCCTCTGCGTCAACCGCACCTGCGTCGAACACTGCGTGACCGAGATCCCGCGCGAGCTGTCCCTGCTCTTCGACGCCCGGGAGGACCTGCGCCTGGTCCGCCACGACCACGACCACACCGGTCATCCCCCAGCCGGCGGCGCCTGCCGTGATTGAGTTCCTGGAAGCCCTGGGCCGCCACGCCTTCCTGCGCCACGCGCTGCTGGCCGGAGCCCTGGCCAGCGTCGCGAGCGGCGTGGTCGGGACCTACGTCGTCACGCGCCGCATCACCGGCATCGCCGGCAGCCTCGCCCACGCCGTGCTGGGCGGCATGGGCCTGGCCATCTGGCTGCGCACGGTGCACGGCTGGGCCTGGCTGACGCCCCTGCACGGGGCCGTGTTCGCGGCGGTGCTCGGCGCGGTGATCATCGGCGCGGCGCGCGCCCGCGGCGGCGACCGCGAGGACACGGTCATCTCGGCCCTGTGGGCCGTCGGCATGGCCGTCGGCGTCCTGTTCCTGTTCCTGACGCCGGGCTACAAGGCCGACCTGATGACCTACCTGTTCGGCAACATCGTCATGGTGGACCCCGAGACGCTGCGCCTGCTGCTGGTGCTGGACGGGGTGATCCTGCTGGTGGTCGCGCTGTTCTACGACCCGCTGCTGGCTGTCTGCTACGACGAGGAGTTCGCGCGGCTGCGCGGCGTGCGCACCGACGCCGTCTTCACGCTGCTGCTGCTGCTGGTGGCGCTGACCATCGTCACGCTCATCTACGTGGTGGGCGTGGTCCTGGTGATCGCGCTGATCTCGCTGCCGGTGTCGGCCGTGGGGCGGTTCTCGCGGCGGCTGTGGCAGATGATGCTGCTGTCCGCCGCCCTCAGCTCGGTGCTGACGACCGCGGGGCTGGCCCTGGCCTACGCCGCCGACCTGCCGGCCGGCGCGGTGACGATCCTCCTGGCGGCGCTGGTCTACGTCCTGGCCGGCGTCGCGGCCGCCCTGAAGCGGCGAGCCTGACGGTTTCCCGCCTCGCACACACGAACATCGGGGAGAACACGATGGAATACAGATTTCTCGGCAAGTCGGGCCTGAAGGTCTCGGCCCTCTCGTTCGGCTCGTGGGTGACCTTCGGCGACCAGATGGACGTCGACCTCGCCCACGACTGCATGAAGGCCGCCGTCGAAGCCGGCGTGAACTTCTTCGACAACGCGGAGGTCTACGCCGCGGGCCGCTCCGAGGAGATCATGGGCGAGGTCCTGCGCCGCGCCGGCTGGAAGCGCAGCGACCTGGTCATCTCCACCAAGATCTTCTGGGGCGGTCCGGGGCCGAACGACCGCGGCCTGTCCCGCAAGCACGTCATGGAGGGCACCGACGCCGCGCTGAAGCGGCTGGGCCTGGACTACGTGGACCTGATCTTCTGCCACCGCCCCGACCTCGAGACGCCGATCGAGGAGACCGTGCGGGCCATGCACCGGGTCGTGGAAAGCGGGCGCGCGTTCTACTGGGGCACCAGCGAGTGGAGCGCCGCGCAGATCCGCCGGGCCTACGACATCGCGCGCGCCGAGCACCTGACGCCCCCGACCATGGAGCAGCCGCAGTACCACATGCTGCACCGCCACCGCGTCGAGGTCGAGTACGCGCCGCTCTACGAGGAGATCGGCCTGGGCACCACGATCTGGTCGCCGCTGGCCAGCGGGATCCTGACCGGCAAGTACAACGACGGCATCCCCGAGGGCTCGCGCATGTCGCTGCCGAACTACCAGTGGCTGCGCCCCCACCTCGAGAGCGAGGAGGGCCGCCGGAAGATCGCCAAGGTCAAGCTGCTGGCGCCACTGGCGCGCGAGCTGGACTGCACCATGGCCCAGCTGGCCATCGCCTGGTGCCTGGCCAACGACGACGTCAGCACCGTGATCACCGGCGCCTCGCGGCCCGAGCAGGTGACCGAGAACATGAAGGCGCTGGAGGTGGCGGCGCGGCTGACGCCCGAGGTGCTGGAGCGCATCGAGGAGATCCTCGACAACCGGCCCCAGCCTGAGAAGTGCTGGCGAAGCATGTAGAACCGATCAGCGCACGAGCCGGACGGCGAGCGAGCGCACGCGTCCGGCGTGTTCCAGGCGCAGCATGTATGCGCCCGAAGGCAGCGGACGGCCTGCGTCGTCCGCACCGTCCCAGATCGCGAGGCCGGCGCCGGCCGGTTGCTCGGCGTCCAGCAGCACGGCGACGCGGCGGCCGCGCAGGTCGTAGGCGGCCAGGCGCGTGGATCCCGGCACCGGCAGGTCGAAACTCACGACCAGCCGTGGATTGAACGGGTTCGGGGCGGCGGTCAACGCGATGGCCGCCGCCGGCGCCGGCGGCAGGACCGACTCGGCCAGGACCCGCCCCGCGTCGACCAGCCGGTAGACGGCGCCGGACCGCGGCGCCGAAGCATCTTGCCGCCGGCCCGCCCCGGGTTCCGTCAGCAGGCCCAGATCGACGACACCGCCGTCGGGATCGCGTCGATCGAGGCGCGGTTCCCGGCCCGGCGGCAGCCCGCGCAACCGCCAACTCACGCACGCGATGCCGCCCTCCCACGCCGCCGCGAACTCCTCCACCGCCGCCGGCACGACCAGGGCGTTGCGCAGCAGCCGCACGCCGTCGTAGCCGTCGGCCAGCACCACGTCCCGCCCGTCGGTCGCGAGACCGGCCGCGTACGCGGTCGCGAACCAGCCGACCTGGTAGGGATCGAGCGCGACGCCGGCGTCCAGGACCCTCAGGCCCGCGCTCCCCGCGGCGGCGTAGAGGTGTCCGAGCGCGGCGTCCAGCCCCTGCACGTAGCCCGGCAGCGCGACGGTGTGGTGCAGCGACAGCGCGGCGGCGTCCGTCGCGTCGACGACGCGCACGCCGGCCGCCCCGGCCGCGACGTAGATCGCCCCGTCGAGGCGCGCGACGGCCAGCGTCTCGCCCGCCAGCGTCAGCGTGTCGCGCGGCGCCGGCGCGCCGGGGTTGAGCAGGTCGAAGGCGACCAGCCCCACGGACGCGACCGCCACCACGACGTCATCGCCTTCGGCCGCGACGTCCACCGCGTCGCCGGGCGTGTCCGCCTGGCCGATCTCGAAGGGCGCGGCCGGGTTGGCCGTGTCCAGCACGCGCAGGCCGCCGGCCCCCGCCGCGACGTAGAGCCGGTTGCCCTCCAGGCACAGGGCGCGGGCGTCCCCGCCGGTGCCGTAGATGCCGGTGACGACCGGCGCCGAGGGCAGGCCCGCGTCGATCACCGCCAGCCCCGTGCCGCGCACCGCGGCGTAGACCTGGGCGCCGCGGACGGCCGCGTCCGCCACCGGCGCGCCCAGCGCCACCGACGCGACCTCGAAGAGTCGCGTACCGTCGCGCAGCACCAGCAGGCGCAGGCCGTGCTCGAGGTCGGCGACGGCGATGAGGCTGTCGCGCCGCGACGCCGCCGCCGCGTTGCCCCGCATCAGGTAGCCGCCGATCTCGACGGGAGCCGCCGGCGCCGTGACGTCGACGATCCGCAGCCCGGGCCAGGAATCCGCCACGTAGGCCCGCCCGCCCGCGGCGGCGACGTTCCAGGCGTGGCCTTCGGTGTCCAGCACGGCCAACTGGACCGGCGCGGCCGGCGCGGTCACGTCGATGATGCGCAGCCCGGAGGTGCCGTCGGCCACGTAGGCCCGGCCGGCATCGACCGCGACGCCGTAGGCCCACCCGGCCGTGTCCAGGGAACCGACCTCGCGCGGGTGGGCCGGGTCCGCGACGTCGACGACGCGCAGGCCCAGCACGCCGTCGGCCAGGTAGACGTGCGTGCCGGCCGCGGCCACGCCGTAGACGCCGCCCCAGGTGCCGAGGTAGCCGACCTGGACCGGGTGCGCCGGCGAGGACACGTCGACCACGCGCAGGTCGCCGGAGAAATCGCACAGGTAGAGCCTGCTGCCGCTCAGGGCCAGACGCGAGAGGTCGTCGCCGGGGTCCAGCCCGCCGATCAGGGCGGGAGACGCGGGATCGGCCAGGCTCACCACGCGCAGGCCAAGGGCCAGGTCGGCCAGGTAGGCCACGCCGTTCCCCAGCGCGACGCCGCGCACGTCGGCGCCCGCTTCGACGAACGCGCCGACGATGTGCGGCTCGCCCGGGTCGCTCGCGTCGATCACGCACAGGCCGGACGTCCCGAGCGCCGCCACGATCAGCCCGGCGTCGACGGCCAGGTCCTCCACCGTCGCCGGCAGGGCGACCTTCCCCAGCGGGCGCGGCGCACCGCCGTCGTCGAGGTCCGCCAGGTCGAGCGCCGACCCGTTGCCCACGTGCACGACGCCGCCCGCGAGCCGCACGACGCGGCACGGGCCGTTGAACCAGTGGGCGAGTTCGCGGACGTGCTGGGCGTCCTGGGCCGGCGCGGGAACGGCGCCGAAGGTGCCTGCCAGGCAGGCGAACAGCAGGGTGCGGCGGGTCATCCTTGACCTCCCGTTGGATTTCCGACCGGATCGTGCGCCCGCATGGTGCCACGCGTCAAGGAAAAGCGGGGCGCCGCGCTCGGGCATGGAAAAAAGGCCAAAGTGACGGCATCCTGATGCCGATGTCACGGGCTGGCCGTCAGTGTCACGGAACCGACAAGGCGAGGAGCACCGGGATGCACAAGTACGTGATCATGGGCGTGCAGGGTTGCGGCAAAGGCACGCAGGCCAAGCTGCTGGCCGCGGATCTCGACCTCGTCCACATCAGCGTCGGGGACATCTTCCGCTGGAACATCCAGCACCACACGAAGCTCGCCGCGCGCATCAAGCGGATCGTCGCCGACGGGAAGCTGGTGCCCGACGAGATCGTGGCCGACATCGTCCACGCCCGCCTCGACGAGCACGACTGGAACTACGGCTTCATCCTCGACGGCTTCCCGCGCAACCGCACGCAGGCCGAATTCTTCCTGGAGCGGTTCGACATCGACGCGGTGATCGACATCCAGGTGCCCGACCACGTGGTGCTGGAGCGGGTGATGTCGCGCCGCCTGTGCAGCGGCTGCGGCCTGGACTACAACCTGATCCACCACCGCCCCGCCGTCGCCGACCGCTGCGACGTGTGCGGCGGCGTCCTGGTCGCGCGCCCCGACGACACGGCCGCGGCCCTGCGGGCCAGGCTGGCCGACTTCCACGCCATGACCCGCCCCGTGCTCGACCTGTTCGCCCGCAAGGAACTCGTCGTGCGGGTCGACGGCAGCCTGCCCGTCGACGAGGTGCAGGCGGCGATCCGCCGCGAACTCGGGCTGTCCCCGAGCCGGCAACCGGCGCAGGTAGCCCGATGATCCGCATCACGCTGCACGATTCGGCCGAGTCGCTCGCGGGGAAGCCCGGCGAGGACTACGTCCTGCTGATCACCGAGGACCAGGTGCCGGCGCTGCCGAGGATGCGGGAGAAGCTCCAGGGCCACGCCGTCAGCGGCGCGGTGGTGCCCTACCTCCTCGCCGACCGGCGCGTGATCGCCGAAGGCATCGCCTGCCTGGCGCTGCCGCGGTCCGGCATGTTCGCCCAGGTCCTGCCGATGACCGCGGACACCGCGGCGGTCGCGCGCGCGATCGGCGGCCGCGACTTCGCGTCCCTGCTGCTCTTCGCCGACGGGCTCTCCCGCCATCTGGACGACTTCGTCGATGCGCTCGGGGGCGCCGTCCGGGATCGCGACGTGCTGGGGACCGGCGTGGGCACCAAGGATTTCCGACCCGTCCCGGTCGTCTTCGACGCCGCGGGGCTCCGCGCCGATGCGGCGCTGCTCGTGGGCACCGGCCTGCGCCTGCGCATCGCCGCCCGCCACGGCTGGGAACCGATCCACGGGCCGCTGGTGGTGACCCGCGCCGAGGGCAACGTGCTGCACGAACTCAACGGCGAGCCGGCGTTCAACGTCTACCGGCGGATCCTCGCCGAACAGGAGGGCGCCGGCATCCGCCCCGACAACTTCCTCGACGTGGCCAGGTCCTACCCCTTCGGCATCGCCTCGTCCAAGAGGGGCGAGTTCATCGTGCGCGACACCTTCGCGGGCGGCGGCATCGACCAGGCCTTCCTGTTCGACTGCATCTCGCGGGTGATGTTCCTGGAGGACGATTTCGCGCACGAACTCGCCGGCGTCTGCGAGGGCGCCGGCGAGGCGGGGCCGCGGATCTTCGGGGTCACCAGCGTCGGCGAGATCACCAACGCGGGGTACGGCCGCCTCGAGGTGCTCAACAAGACCGCCCTGCTCGGAGCCGTGCAGGGGGTCTGACCCGGCCGCCGTCTCAGCGGTACGCGGCCTTGATCCCGCCGAAACTCGCCCGCTCCGCCCCCACTTCGCTCTGGATCGACAGGTCGAGCGTGTAGGCTCCGCAGCCCGCCGCGGTGTGGCTGTCGACGACGAGGAAGAACGTGCGTTCATCGCCCCAGTTGCAGTAGGTGACCGACTCGAAGCCGCCGACTCCCGACTCGTCGGCGGCTTCCAGGCAGGTGAACATCGTGCCGAACACGTTGCACTCCGCGCTCACCATCAGGACGGCGTCACCCGCGTGCGTGACTCCGGCCCTGAAGGAGCACCCCGACGGTACGGGGATCGCGTAGTAGTCCTCGCAGCCGTTGTGCGTCGCGTACGGTTGGCAGGTGTGGTCGAGGACCAGGTTCTCGCCGTCGCACGTGTCGCCCGCGTAGGCGGCGTGGCCCTCAGCGTCGAACACGACGGCGACGGCGGCGCCGCAGAAATCGTAGACCGGCGGCGGCGTGGCCGCGGCGGCGCCCGTCGTCGAGAGGGCGACCACGGTGATCAGGACCGACCGGCGACTCATGACGCCCACCTCGCATGGCAGAACGACCCGCCGGGTTCAGTAGGGCCCGTGCCCGGCCGTATCCCGGTCCCCGTAGTCGCAGCACCCGTGCTCGACGTGCCCGCGGTAGCGCTCGTCGCCGGTGGCGAGGAAGTGCTGCTCCAGGGCGCGGCACAGCTGCGGCGGCTGCAGCCACCGGCCGTCCTCGCCCAGGCAGCGTCCCGTTTCCAGGGGCGTCGGTTCGCGTCGGTAGACGGCGAACATCCTCGCCTGGGCCGGCGCGATCCCCTCGTCGTCCAGCAGCGCCACCAGGCCGCAGAGCGTGTCCGCGAAGTAGGAACCCGTCAGAGGCGCGGATCCCGCGCCGCGCAGGCGATCGACCTGCGCCTCGTAGGTGTAGGGGATCGACCGATCGCGCTTGGACGGCGGCAGGCCGGGTCGGTGCAGCAGGCTCATGGGACCTCTTCCGGTGCGTGAGGGCTCGGGAACAGCACCATCATCCCTCCCCGCGGGCCGGCGTGTCAATCGGGTCCGAGTCCCGGGAAGACAGGTCGCGGCGGACATGTTTCTTATTTCTTGCTTTCTCCGGGGCGGCGCTTATTCTATACCTGTTGGTATAGTTTATCGGGCCAGGATGGGGGAAACATGGCGCTGCTACTGGCGATCCTGCTGGGGGGACTGGTCGGACTCGGAAGTTCCACCTTCCTTTACGGGGAAGGCTTCGCGTACCTCTCGAATGACCCGCAGGCCTGCAAGAACTGCCACATCATGAACGACCAGTACGACGGCTGGCTCAAGTCCAGCCACCATGCCGTCGCCACCTGCAACGACTGCCACACCCCGCACGCCCTGCTGCCCAAGTACCTCACGAAGGCCGAGAACGGCTTCTGGCACTCCAAGGGGTTCACGCTGCAGGACTTTCCCGAGCCCATCCGCATCCGGCCGCACAACCGGCGGACCCTGAACCGCAACTGCATGGAGTGCCACCACGATCTGGTGCACGAGGTCGTCGCCGTGCACGGCCGCGACGAGAGCCAGTTCGACTGCATCCGCTGCCACATCACGTCCGGGCACGGCCCGGCCCGCTGAAAGGGAGGTCTCGATGAAGATCCGCCTGGTCCTGGTCGCGGTCGCCTCGGCGCTGGCCGTCGTCGCGCTGTTCGCGCTGCGGGACAACATCGCCGAGCGCAAGGAGGAGGCGAAGACGACCGTCTTCGAGGTCGTCGACATCGACGAGCAGACCACCGACCCGGCCGTGTGGGGCCGGAACTTCCCGCGCCAGTACGACAGCTACCGGCGCACCGTGGACATGGAGCGCACGCGCTTCGGCGGCAGCGAGGCCGACCCCTTCGCCGTGGGCGCGGACAGCATCCACAAGACGACCAGCCGGATCGAACAGGACCCGCGCCTCAAGACGATGTGGAACGGCTACGCCTTCGCCATCGACTTCCGCGAGGAACGCGGCCACGCCTACATGCTGCACGACCAGCAGGAGACCGAGCGCGTGCTGCAGCGGCCCCAGGTCGGCGCCTGCCTGCACTGCCACGCCTCGATCACGGTCGCCTACCGCGAAGCGGGCCTGGCCGCCGGCGCCCCCGGCTCGCTGGACGACCCTCTGTTGAGCGACAACGGGCAGCGGCAGCTGATGACCGGCTTCCCGCTGGTGTCCGCCCTGCCCTACGCCGAGGCGGCGGCCAAGGTCGAGCACCCGGTGACCTGCCTGGACTGCCACGACCCGGAGTCGACGCAGCTGCGCATCACGCGACCCGGCCTGCTCAACGGCCTCGCGGCGCTGGCGGAGAGCGACGACCCCGTGCTCCACCTGGCCTCGATCGGGAAGTGGCGCGAGGGCGACCGTGCGACACCCTACGACCCGAACGAGCTGGCCAGCCGCCAGGAGCTGCGGACGCTGGTCTGCGCCCAGTGCCACGTGGAGTACTACTGCGCCGCGAAGGCCACGCTGTTCTTCCCCTGGGGCAAGGGCCTGCAGGTCGAGGACATCGAGGCGGTCTACGACGAGTACGTCTTCCCCGACGGCTCCCCGTTCATGGACTTCAAGCACAAGACGACCGGCGCCGCGGCCGTGAAGGCCCAGCACCCCGAGTTCGAGCTGTGGAGCCAGGGCATCCACGCCCGCGCCGGCGTCGCCTGCGCGGACTGCCACATGCCCTACGTGCGCGAAGGCGCGCTGAAGGTGAGCGACCACCACGTGCGCAGCCCGCTGCTCAACTCCGCGAAGGCCTGCCAGGTCTGCCACCGCGACAGCGAGGACGAACTCGTCGCCCGGGTCCACGCCATCCAGGACCGCACGAAGCAGCTGATGGACCGGGCCATGGACGCCGTCGTCGCCCTGATCGCCGAAACCGAGCAGGCCATGGCGGCCGGCGCCACCGATGCCCAGCTCGCGGAAGCCCGCGCCCTGCAGCGCAAGGCGCAGTTCCGGGTCGACTTCATCAATGCCGAGAATTCGATGGGCTTCCACGCCCCGCAGGAGGCGGCGCGGATCCTGGGCGAAGCGATCGACTACGCGCACCAAGGCCGATTGAGCATCGCGCACATCCTGCCGTGACAGGGGACGCACTCAGGGCACCTCGTGTGCCCTGAGTGCTTGGCCTTCCGGCCCTTTCGCCATCCTGGCTTCAGGGCCTCCAGGACACCCCTGTCACGGCAGGATGTGCGGATCCTCGCCAAATCAGGGTGCGGGCAGGGACATTTTCGCGGCCAGGGCTAAACCTTTTGGGGGTCGAGTGCGTCCTAGGCATACCCGCGCGGCATCGTCACGGCGCGGACCAACCTTCGATCGGAGGACGCCATGTCCCAGCGCCAATCGCTCCTGGTCCTCGCCGCCGTCACCGCGGTCTGCGGATTTTCCGTGGAGGCGACGGCCCGCAACCGCCACCACGATCACGACCGGATCGAGGGTTCGGGCAAGCTCGAGACCCGCGACTTCGACCTGCGGGGCTGGCACGACCTGCGGCTCGACGGCTCCATGGACATCGAGGTCCGGGTCGGCGCCGAGCATGCCGCCCGCGTCACCCTGGACGACAACCTCTACGCCAACCTCGTGCTCGAGGTGCGGGACGGCACGCTGGTCGTGGACTGGCGCGACGAGTGCGACGCCGACGGCGACGCCAAGCTGGCGCTGACCGTGCCGGCCCTGACCGCTCTGGAGATCAACGGCGCCGGCGACGTCGATGTCGCGGGTCTCGCCGGCGGGAACTTCGGGCTGCGGGTCCGCGGCGCCGGCGACGTCGACCTGGCCGGGCGGGTCGACGCCCTGGACATCCGCGTCGACGGCGCCGGCGACGTCGACGCCGACGCCCTGACGGCCAAGGACGTCGAGGTCGAGATCGCCGGCGCCGGCGACGTCGACGTGACGGCCTCCGGCAGCTTCGACGGCGCCATCAGGGGCGTGGGCGACATCGCCTACGGGGGCGACCCCGCGCAGGTCGCGACGAAGGTCTCGGGGATCGGCAGGATCCACAAGCGCTGACCGGCTCGCGACGGACCGCTCAGAGGGGGGCGACCGCCGGGTCGCCCCCCCAACTTCTTCCCCTCGGCTCCCCGCGAAGCTCTATACTGGCGTCGAGGAAGCACCCATCGGTCACCCTGGACGAGGAGCAGCCCCGCCCGGCCATCGCATGATCTCGGGAGGTCGACACTCCATGGATCATCGGCTGAATCCGTTGCGCCGCGCTGGTTCGAAGGCACGCTCCAATTGGGACGCGCTCGCGTCCCGGACACCCGCGCTCCCCCAACCCGACGGCCTGGATTTCCGCCGCCTGCGCCTGCCCGCCCGGAAGATCCCCCTGGCGCCCGACCGGCTGCTGCTGCCGATGGACATGCTGCGGGATTCCCGCAGCTTCGCCGGCACGACGCTGTCGGCATCGCCCCACATCGATTTCGCCCGCCGGGTGCTGGCCGAGCCGTCCCTCGACCACGCCTCGACCGCATTCCACCGCGCCGTGGCGCGCCTGCCGGAGCGGACCCCGTCCGGCCGCGACTGGGGACCCGACCAGGACTGCGCGGAGTTCGCCTACCTGGTCAAGTGCCTGCAGCGGGGCTGGTGCGAGCCCGGCGCCGAGGAGCCCGTCGTCCTGGCGGAGCTGCGCGACGGCCGCCACGCGATCCTGGCCGGCGCGCGGGTCCTCGCCGCCGCCGCGGCCCTCGGCCGGCGGAGCTGGGCGGCGCAGATCGCGCCGACGAACGAGGTGCTCGCCGGCGTGCGCCGGCATCTCGGGCGGCTGGCGCCGCGGCAGTTCTTCCGGCGGAACCTCGCCCTGGCCGCAGCGCTGGGCTGCCCGCCCGACCGCCTGCGACCGGAGGCCATGAAGCTGGCGCGGGAGATCGCGGCCGCCCCGCTGGTGAACCACGGCGATGTCTACCAGCCCATCCCCTTCCCGGAATTCGCCGGACTCGACAGCCAGGCCGACGACCGCGCCACCTACCGGCGGCTGGGCATCGTCCTGGACCACGGCGGCGACCCGCGCGGGATGCGGTACCTCGATCTGGGTTGCAACCTCGGCTTCTACGCCTTCTCCCTGGCCCGCCGCGGCGCTCGGGTCGCCGGGCTGGATCGGGACGCACGGTTCATCGAAGTGGCGCGGCGCGTGGCGGCGATCAATGGCGTGGCCGGCGAGTTCGTCGCCGCACCCCTGGAGCCAGGACTCTTCGCACCCGGCGGCGTCTTCGGCTCCCCCCGGCCCGTCTGGGACCTGGTCACCTGCTTCTCCACGTTGCAGTGGGTGGTCGAGGAGCGCGGGGAGGACTTCGCCGTCGAACTGCTGAAGGCGATCCGCGTGCGCAGCCGGGCGCTGATCTTCGACATCCCCGTCAACTGCGGGAAGCCACGCCTGCGCGCGTCCCCGGGTCTGGAGCTCTACCGTCTGGCGGATCTGATCCGTTCGGCGTGCGGGTATCCGAACTGCCGGTACGTCGGCACCGTGGCGCCCTACAAGGTGGACCGGCGGCACGTGTTCCACTGCAGCGGGGAGGCGTGATCAAGCGTCGGCGCGCGGCCTCCGCATCGGGCCAAGCCGTCAGCCCCGCTTGACCGCGTTCACCATCTGGTCGAGCTGCTGCAGGAAGAGGGAGCGGTCCCTGGGCGAGAAGGGCGGCGGCCCGCCGCCCACCAGCCCCTGGTCGCGCAGCTGGGACAACAGCTGCCGCGTGGCCAGCGAGTCGCCGACGTTCTCGGGCGTGAAGGGCCGCCCCTTGTGGCCGAGCACCCGCGCTCCCTTGTCGAGGCAGCGCGCCGCGAGCGGGATGTCGCCGGTGACGACGATGTCGTCCTTTTCAGCCAGTTCTACGATGCGGTCGTCGGCCTCGTCGCGGCCCTGCTCCACCACCACGAGCTTGACCTTGCCGCCGGTCGGGTAGCGCAGGTAGCTGTTGGCCACCAACGTGACCGGCAGGTCGTAGCGCCGGGCGACCTTGTAGATCTCGTCCTTGACGGGGCAGGCGTCGGCGTCGACGTAGAGGTGGAGCATGGATGCCTCGGGAATGAGATGCTGTTCGTCTATAAATATTAAATTATCATCGCCACTAATGGTCCAATACTTTTTTAAAAAAGTGATTTCGGAATCTATTATCTATAACTGGACCCAGAGACTGTCATTCTTAACAGCTGCAAATGACGTTAGCGCCTTAATCAACCAGATAGTTACCTAGGAATACGTTCAATGGCAGTGATGCATCTTCTAAGGCTCACAGATCTGGATGCGGCATTAGCTGGATCCCAGCGGTTGACTACATAGTCCGATAATCTGTTGTTGTAACCTGGCGCGATGCTTCTTTCAATACCTCTCTGCGGTACAATGTCGGACACTATCCTCTTACGACTCGACTGTCTCGCGATATCGATAAGTGTGATTTTGGGGTTGACGAGGCTATCTGGAAGCAAGGGTATTATTCGCTGAGGTACACCAATGAAACTCGAAATATTTACATGGTCTGCAAGGAGCCACGACTCTATCGCACGGACAGGGAAGCGCAGCACCATCTGCGTTGATTGGTTCGGACAAAGCAGATTTAACAACTCCGGAGGGCATATGGCGTCACGATCCATATCGCGAAATACGAGCCATGGTGCATACCGCGCGGCGCTATTAAACCCACGTATCTTTGAGTCTAGTTGGGATTTCCCGTTTTGAGTGTATTCTGAAGATACCCCATGGCCTGCACTCTCGAGCAGCCTACGAGCAACCGCTGTATCGAGAATGCCTTCCGTAGCAATTGAAAATAAAGCCATGAAACGCCTCAGGCGCTGAATAACGATAACTGCGCCACATTTAAAGGAGCACTGCGAGGGATGACCGCATCGCCAACCGACAAACCACCCTCAAGCAAAGCCCTAATCTGATCATCAGCAGCCGCCACCGTTACCAGCGTACCATCGGGTGTTGGCTGCAATAGAAGAACTTCGTCTAGTCCAATACTCTTATCGGACAATAGTTCAGGTGAATGGCTACTGACAAGAACTTGGCGTGGGTTCTTCCTGCGAACACCTGCCATCATCGACGGGATATGCCTGACAATCGCCGTATGAAGCGACAACTCTGGCTCTTCTAACAACAAAGGCGCAGATCCGTCGAGAATAGCCCACAGCAGGCCAAGCATCCTCAGAGTGCCATCAGAGAAATGCTCTTCTGTCTGCCAACCAGCGTTGGGCCTCCAGTGCTCATACCGACCTTTGAGGTGAGGTACGCCACGACCATCACGGTCTATTGACAATTCGTGCAGATGCGGGACAGCAACCTGCAAAGCTTGGTTAATTTTTCTCAGGCGTGAATCTAACGTGCGTTTTTGTGTTGTTGCGATCTGTTCAAGAAAGTCACTTCCAAATGGATCATTGGGCCGAGAAGAAAAGCGCTCCGCATCACGAATTAACTGCGGGACGATGTGGATATACCGCACTTGAGCAAGTGCCTCAGAAATCTCGCGGAAGTTGTTATTGGCATTGACCTGCTCCAAGTGGGTTTGGGTTAAACGACTGGGATCCTTACTATCATCAGGCATAGGTCGTTCAAGTAGCACACTTCCATCGCGCGATACACGCTCAGACTTCACAATGGGGCGTCTTTGGTTATCCTGTGCAAACTCAAGAGCGTATTCCCAAAAAGAGTCATTGAACTGCATACTTACTGCTACGCCGACACTTGGATTCTGTCGAGCGTGCAGGCAACGAATCTGAGAGATGCCACCTCGTGTCTTAACAGCCCTCTGGAATCCCCCCTCAGGCTCCGCTATGTCCCTTAAAAACCTAACAGCATCCAACAAATTGGACTTTCCAGAAGCATTCGGGCCAACAAAATAAGCACGAGACTGAAGAGCAACGTCGACGGACCGAAAGTTTCGCCAGTTATCAATTTTCAGACGAGTGATAATCATCGCGCTTACCCCATTCGTGGGTTCATCAACGCGCTACCAAGCGAAGCTACGCATTAGATCCCGCATACCTGCGAGAGCCACTATCCATTTGAATGTAATCCTATCACTCAGCCTGCCAAGTTGGAACCTGGTAATTGAAGGTCGATCAGATTCCGTACTAGCTGAAAAACTAGTCACCGCGGCATATCTTTCCACCCCCCTCTGGCATTAACTTCAAAATGAGCGCCATGAGCAAGCCAAACCATTCAGTCACAACCATTAATTTTAACCATGATACACATCGACTTAGCATGGTACACCGCCCATTATCCAATGAAAAAGGACTTACGACTACCGCCGCAAGTCCTTTTCATTATTTGGTACGCCGCCAGGGACTTGAACCCCGAACCTACTGATTAAGAGTCAGTTGCTCTACCAGTTGAGCTAGCGGCGCACCCTAGGTGCCAATTCATTCCGCGCGATGGCGCGACCGACCCGGGAATGCTATCCTCCCCCGTCGGACCCGCAAACTAGCACCCCGCCGCGGGAGTGTCAAGCCCCTCCGCCCCCCGAAAGCGAGCCCCCATGCTGGACCCGGCCGCCCGCAAGACACGCGCGAAGAACGTGCTCGCGATCCTGAAAAGGGAGTTCCCGGAAGCCGCCTGCTCCCTCGACCACCGTGAACCCTTCCAGCTGCTGATCGCCACCATCCTGAGCGCCCAGTGCACCGACGCCCGGGTCAACCAGGTCACCCCGGGGCTGTTCGCGGCCTACCCCACGCCCCGCGACTTCGCCGAGGCCACCCAGGAAGAGATCGAGGCAGCCATCCATTCCACCGGCTTCTACCGGCAGAAGGCCAAGTCGATCCGCAGCTGCTGCCGGGACCTCGTGGAGAAGCACGGCGGGAAGTTGCCGGAGACGATGGCGGAGCTGTCGGCCCTGGCCGGGGTGGGGCGCAAGACGGCCAACGTCGTGCTCGGGGTGGCCTTCGGGAGGCCCGAGGGCGTGGTCGTGGACACCCACGTCGGGCGCATCGCCGGCAAGCTGGGGCTCACCGCGCACGGCCCCAAGGAGGCCGTGAAGATCGAGCGCGACCTCAACGACTGCGTGCCGCGCGAGGACTGGGTCGCGGTCGCGCACCTGCTGATCGAGCACGGGCGACGGACCTGCCGGGCGCGCGCGCCGCGCTGCGACGAGTGCCCCCTGTTCCCCCACTGCGAGACGAGATCCTGAGCCGGCATGGGCCTGAGCGCGGGTCACCTCACCAGCTGCACCTTGCGGGCGTCGCTGCGCCCGTCGGCTTCGATGCGCACCATGTAGGCGCCGGACGGCTGCGGGCGGCCCGCGTCGTCGCGGCCATCCCACTCGGCGAGGTGCTCGCCGGCGGGCAGCGGCGCGCGCCGCAGCGTGCGGACGCGGCGGCCGTCGAGGGCGAACACCTCGACCGCGGCCGCCGCGGGGCGCGGCAGCGCGAAGCGGATCGTGGTGGCGGGGTTGAAGGGGTTCGGGGCGACGCCCAGCAGGCGCAGCGCCGCCGGCGGCGACCCGCCGTCGAGCGGAGGATCGGCCGGCGGTTCGATCGGCACGACCGCGCCGCAGGGCAGCGGCAGCACCGTGACGCCCGCGGCGTCGAGCGCAAGCAGGCACGTCTCCAGCGCCGCGACGTCCACGGCGCCGTCCAGCCGCGCGCTGCCGCGCGCGCGCATCGCATCGGGATCCGACGCGTCGACCGCCGTCAGGTCGCCGCCGGCGATCAGGACCTGCTCGCCGCGCACCGCCAGCGCCGAGGGCGGCGACGGCAGGTCCAGCACGTCGCGGAACCACAGGAAGTCCTCGGACATGTCGATCAGATCCAGGGTGCCGCCCGCCTCCAGGCCGTAGAGCAGGTCGCCGCGCACGCGCAGGTCGGAGTAGGTCCGCGACATGGGGTAGAAGGACAGCGAGACGGGATCGTCGGGCTGCGCGACGTCGAGCGTCTGCAGGTAGGGCAGCGCGCCGTCCAGGCCGGCCAGCCGCAGCCGGTCGCCCTGCAGCGCCATGGCCGTCGCGGCGTAGGACATCGTCCAGACCAGCGCCAGCCGCGGCGCGGCCGGATCGGCGACGTCGATCACCAGCAGGTGGTGGCCGATGCCGGCGCCGGTGCCGCGCACGCCGCAGTAGAGCCAGGGAGGCGACAGGACCAGCCGGGTCGGTTCGCCGTACACGGTCACGGTGCCCTGCTGCGACGGAGGGCCGTCGCCGGACAGGTCCAGCAGCGCGACCCGGCCGCGGTTGGTGCGCGCGTGGTACCAGGCGAAGGCCGCCGCTCCCTCCCCGACCGCGACGTCGGTGGGAGCGCCGGCGAACTCGAACCCGCCGCGATCGCGCGGCAGCGCGGGATCGGACAGGTCCAACGCGTGCAGCAGGCCGCGAGGGTTGTCGTCCACCGTGGCGTCGTGGACCACCACGGCGACGGCGCCGCGAGCGGCGATCGCGACGGGCGCGGCGTCGGGGGCGGGAGACGGCCAGGTACCGAAGGGCGTCGCCGGACCGGCGCCGGCGACCAGGGCGTCCAGACCGGCGGCGCCGCGGGCCAGCCAGGCCCGGTCGCCCGCCGCGACCGCCGCCAAGGCGCCCGTCGACAGGCTGCCGACCGACAAAGGCGCCTCGGGGTCGGTCACGTCGACGCGCCGCGCTTCGCCGCCGGCCGGATCGTCGTCGCGACGGGTCAGCCAGACCCCGCCCGCGCCGTCGCACGCGACGCCGGTCCAGCCGCCTGGATCGGCGAGCCGGCCGCGCGCGACCGGGTCGCCGGCCCCGGCGAGGTCCAGGACCGCCATGCCGCCGGGACCGGCCACCACGGCCAGGTCCCCGGCCAGATCGACCGCGACCGGCGACATTGCGTCGGTCCAGCTGCCCGTCGGCAGCGGCGCGTCGGGGTCCGACAGGTCCATCGCCGTCGCGGCCGGCGAGCCGCCGACCGCCAGCAGCCGGCCGGCGCCGACCGCGACGGCCCGCACGCCGGCCGGCAGGGGGCGCCGCGCCGCGACCGTCATGCTCGCGGGATTCGTGGCGTCGACGACCATCAGCTCGCCCGTACCGCCGAAGGCGCGGACCACGTAGGCGCGATGTCCCGTCACGGCCAGATCGAGCGCGCCCGCATCCAGGGCGCGGCTTCCGGCCAGCACGGGGGCCGACGGGACCGTCACGTCGATCACGTCCAGGCGCGGCGACGACGTCGTGGACAGCAGGTAGACGCGCGGCCAGTCGACGGCGAGGCGCCAGCCGCCGCCGGTGCGGGCGAGGGTGGCGCGGTAGGCGGGGAGCGAGGGGTCGGACAGGTCCAGCACCTTCAGGCCGACGTCCGTCACCGCGACGTAGGCGTGCTGCGCGTCCACGGCGACGTCCGCGATCGCGCCGCCGACCAGCGCGCGCCCGGCCCAGTGCAGCCGGTCCGCGTAGTCGAGGCACTCGCACGCCGCGGGCCGGGGCAGGCAGGGCAGGACCAGCAGCAGCGCGCACAGCAGCTTCAGGCGCATGGTCGTCTCCGCGGTTCCGGGGCGGGTCGCCCCGCGTCCATGATAGGGCATCACGGGTGCGGCGGCATGGGAAAGGGCGCCCCCTCGGGCGCCCCGTCCTGTCCGTGCGGCTGCCGGCCGGCCGGATCGCCCTAGAACGGCAGGTCCTCGTCCTCGACGCCCGGCACCGGGCCGCTGTCGAAGGGATCGCCCTGGCCGCCGCGGGGAGCGCCGCCGCCGCCCTGCGCCGGGCGCGGCGGGCGCGGCGCGGCGTCGGGATCGCGGGCCGGGCCGTCGCCGGGACGGCCGAGCATCTGCATCGTCTGGGCCACGATCTCGGTCGTGTAGCGCTTGTTGCCGTCCTTGTCCTCCCACTCGCGGGTCTGCAGACGGCCCTCGACGTAGACCTGCTTGCCCTTCTGCAGGTACTGCGAGCAGATCTCGGCGAGGCGGCCCCAGGCGACGATGCGGTGCCACTCGGTGCGCTCCTGCTTCTCGCCGTTGCGGTCGCTCCACTGGTCGGTCGTCGCGATGCTGAACGTCGCGACCGGGGTGTTGTTCTGCGTGTAGCGGATCTCCGGATCCCGGCCGAGGTTCCCGACGATGATCGCCTTGTTCACACTGGCCATGCGTTCCCTCCTGTCGGCGCGGCCTCAGGGCCGCAGTCTTCAACCCGTTCGCAGACCGGGGCGACCGATCGCCCGCCGACGCGAACGGCCCCGTCCGGGGCCGCCTGCTGCGGGTCGGCGGACCTCGCGCCGCGATGGGGAAAGGGGGTGGGGTGGATGATGGGATTCGAACCCACGACCACCTGGACCACAACCAGGGGCTCCGCCAATTGAGCTACATCCACCACCCGAGATCCGCAACGCTGGCGCGCCTGGCAGGACTCGAACCTGCGACCGCCGGATTAGAAGTCCGGTGCTCTATCCAACTGAGCTACAGGCGCCAGAGTCGTGCGCCCGCGCTCTCGTCGAGGCACGGACGGACATAATGGTCCAAGCGTCCTGGAGTGTCAAGACAGGCACCGGAGTTCGGTGGTCGGGGCGGCCGGATTCGAACCGGCGACCCTCTGCTCCCAAAGCAGATGCGCTACCGGGCTGCGCCACGCCCCGACCGTTCCACCCCGCATTCGCGTCCGGTTCCGCCTCCCCGGCCGGCGCTTCCGACCGGACGCGCTGCAAGCCCCGCTCCCCGTCCTGACCGCGATGCCGCTGGCCCCATCCGCACCCCGGTCAGGGGGTTGCGGTCGGCGGCGCGCTGCGGGCGCCGCACCGGGGCGTCAATCCCCGTTCACGCCGCCGGCCCGTAGACCTTCCGCGCGGCGTCGAGCAGCCGCCGCAGCGCGCGGCCCCGGTGGCTGATCGCGTTCTTCTCCCCGGGCTCCATCTCCGCGAGGGTCCGGTCCAGACCGTCGGGCCGGAACACCGGATCGTACCCGAATCCGGCCCGGCCGGCCGGCGAGGCCGCGATCGTCCCATGCAGGCGGCCGTGCGACGACAGTTCCAGCCAGACGGGCGCGCACGCGGCGCGGCCGGGGGCGTCCGCCGGCAGGCCGTCGGGGCTGATGCGGGTCGGGACCGCCGCGTCGTCGGGCCCGGTCGCCGTCCAGATCCGCACGTCGGGCAGGCGCAGCGCTCCCGGCGCGGCCGGGCCGCCGGCCTCGCGCCGCGCGTCGTCGCAGAGGCCCGCGAACACGGACGCCAGCCGCGGCTGGTCGGCGCCCGGCGCCACGCCCGGGGCGCCCATCACGGCGCGGTAGGACGCCCACACCGCGCGGTGGTCGGACAGGCTGTCCCAGTAGGCGCCGGCGTCGCCGGGATCCGCGAGGTGGACCGCGAGGCGGAACGGGTCGTGCACCCAGCGCACGGCCGCCGCGGCCTGCGCCCCCGCGGGGTCCACGGCGCCGGGACGGGGGTCCACCCAAACGGCCGCGGTCTGGAACGCGGCCTGCCGGCACCCGTCGGGCACCGCGCCCATCAGCGAGGCCAGCAGCCGGCAGTTGTCCGCGTAGGTCGCCCCGGGGCCGGCGAAGCGCGCGGCGAACACGTCCGGCAGGTCGTTCAGGGCGCGGACGCGCAGGCTCGTGTCGTCGGCCACGGCGATCTCGCCGGTGAACGCGGCCGCGACCAGGGCCTTGCGCGTGGCGTTGCCCAGGATCGTCGTGCCGTCCTCGACGACCTCCGGCAGGCCCGGGTAGTCGGTCGCCGAACGGACCTCCCAGGGGCCGTCCGCGCACAGCTCGCGCATCTCGCGCACCTTGTCGGGGTTGCGGCTCGCGAGCACCAGGACGCGCCGTTCGACGTTCATCGCCTCAGGCCTCCAGGACCTTGCGCTGCAGCTCGATCAGCCGCGCGATGCCGCCGGTGGCCAGGTCCAGCATGCGGTCGAGGTCCGCACGCGCGAAGGGGCGGCCCTCGGCCGTGCCCTGCACCTCGATGAGCCCGCCGCCCTCGGCCATGACGATGTTCATGTCGGTCGAGGCACGGGAATCCTCCGCGTAATCCAGGTCGACCAGGACCTCGCCGTCGAGCAGGCCCAGGCTGACGGCGCCGACCAGGCCGCTCATCGGGTGGCGGCGCAGGTTCAGGCGCTTCATCGCGTCGTAGAGGGCCACCGAGGCGCCGTTGATCGACGCGCAGCGCGTGCCGCCGTCGGCCTGGATGACGTCGCAGTCGATCGTGACGGTGATCTCGCCCATGGCCTTCAGGTCGGTGACCGAGCGCAGGCTGCGTCCGATCAGGCGCTGGATCTCCATGGTGCGGCCGCCCTGCCCCGAGGCGTTGGTGGCCTCGCGGCGGGTGCGCTCCGAGGTGGCGCGCGGCAGCATGCCGTACTCGGCGGTGACCCAGCCCTGTCCCGTCCCCCGCAGCCAGCCCGGCACGCCGTGGCTGAGCGATGCGGTGCAGATCACCCGCGTGTCGCCCATCTCGATCAGCACCGACCCTTCCGCGTGCGGCAGGTAGTCGCGGGTCATCTGGACGGGGCGCAGCTGGATCGGCTTGCGGTCGTTGGCGCGTGCGGTCACGGGGCGTCCTTTCCGGCGAGATCGAGGTGCCCGTCCCAGTCGGCTTCGTTCACGTTCACCGTCTGGACCGAGTCGATGGGGTGCCCGAGGAAACGGGCGCCCGCCTCCTGGAACATCCAGGGGATGTCGCTGAGGTAGAATTCCATCCGGCCGGGCGGGCCGCCGGCGTCCCGCTGCAGGCCGGCTTCGACCAGCGTCCGCGACGCCGCCTCGGCCAGCGCCTCGGCCGAGTCCACCAGCACGGTCTGCGGGCCCATGAACTCGGAGATGATCCGCTTCAGCAACGGGTAGTGAGTGCAGCCGAGGATCAGCGTGTCGACCTCCGCGTCGCGCAGCGGGGCGAGGTACTCCCAGGCCACCAGTCGCGTGATCGGGTGGTCGACCATCCCCTCTTCCGCCAGTGGCACGAACAGCGGGCAGGCGCGGGCGAGCACCCGCTCCGGCCCGACGTGCGCCGAGAGCTGCTGCTGGTAGCGGCCGCTCTCCACGGTGCCGCGCGTGGCGATCACGCCGATGCGGCCGCCGCGCGTGCGCGCCAGCGCCGTCTCGACGCCGGGATCGATGACCCCGAGCACCGGCACCGGCAGCGTGCGCTGCAGGTCGTCGATGGCGAACGCCGAGGCGGTGTTGCAGGCCACGACCACGAGCTTGGCCCCGCGGCTGACCAGGAACGACGCGTCCTGCCTCGCGAAGGCGCGCACCGTGCGCTCGCCCTTGGTGCCGTAGGGCACGCGGGCCGTGTCGCCGAAGTAGAGGAAGTCCTCGGCCGGCAGGCGCCGGCGCAGCTCCCGCAGCACGGTCAGCCCGCCCATGCCGGAATCGAAGACGCCGATGGGTCCCACGTCGTCCTTTCGGGTCAGCGCCAGCGCTTCAGGCTGAAGGGGCGATCGGCGTCGAGGTGGCCGGCCAGGGTCGAGACCGGGGCGCCCTCGACCAGCAGCGTGCAGGTGGCGAGCTCGGGGAAGTTCCAGGACAGCGTGCGCAGGATCGACGTCAGCGTCGCCAGCTCGGCGGCGCTGCCGCCCGGCTGGCCGGTGATGAGCTCGCGGCTCCAGTCCACGACCACGTGGGCGGCGGCGCGGTCCAGGAACACGCCCAGCGGCCGGGCGCCCGCGGGCAGGGCCGCGGCGGTGCGCGCGGCGCGGGGCCCCCGCTGCAACGCCGACATCACCGCCAGCACGTCCTCGTCCAAGCGGTCGCGGCTGGGCAGCAGCAACTCCTCGGTGACCATGCCGATCCCGTCGTCGTCCGGGAAGTAGAGCACGACGCCGCGCGAGCCGGCGACGAGAGACTCGGGGGCCGACTCCGGCGGCGCCGCCACCGGGCTGTGCCCCGGGCTGCGGCTCAGCCAGAGGGCCGAGACTCCCCCCGCCACCGCCGCCACGAAGACCAGCAGGGCCAGCCCCCACCACAGGCGGCGGCCCCCCTCGAGCGGCAGGCGCCGGCGTGCGCGCGCGTTCACCACGGTTCCTCCCGCTGCGACGACGGGCGGGCCGCGTCGCGGCCCTCGTCTCCGCGGAACGCGGCCACGGCCGCGGCGATCGCGCCGGCCAGCTCGCGGCGCCGCCCGCCGTCGAGCAGCCGGTTCTCCTCGGCGGGGTCGGTCAGGAAGCCGACCTCGATCATGACCGCGGGCATGTCGACCCCCTGCAGGATGCGGGCGTCGAGCCGCACGATCCCGCGGTCGGGCGCTCCCGACGCGGCGACCAGACGCGGCTGCACCAGCGCCGCCAGTTCGCCGCTGGCGACGGCGTGCCGCCGCTGCGCGAGGTGCCAGGGCGTGAAGCCGTCCGCCAGGTCCGGCAGCGGCGCGTCGTCGGCCGCGGCGGCGAAGGTCGTGACCCCCGACGCCTCCGCGCCGAACCAGCTGTCGGCGTGCAGGGAGATGAAGACGTCGCCGTCGGACCGGTTCGCGGTCTCGGCGCGCTGCTCCGGCTCCAGGTCGCGGTCGTCGTCGCGGGTCAGCACCACGTCGAAGTCCAGGCGGCGCAGCTGCTGGCGGACGTCCTGGGCCAGTTCCAGCATGAGGTCCTTCTCCGGCGTGCCGCTGTCGCCGACCGCGCCCCGGTCCGAGCCGCCGTGGCCCGGGTCCACCACCACGACGCGCACGTCGCGCGACGGCGCGGCCGCGGCGGCGCCGGGTGCCACGATCGCCGGCGCGGGCTCCTCCGGGGCGCCGCCCTCGCGCGCCTGCAGGGCGAGACGGATCTCGCGCCCGTCGTCGGCGGTCTCGACGTTCCAGCCGCCGGCGCTCGCCGCCAGCGCCACCGCGATGCGCACGCCGCCGGGCTGCTGCGCGAGCAGGCCGCCGGCGACCAGGCCTTCGGCGGCCACCGCGCCCAGCAACGCCGGCGCCGCGCTCGCGTCGTCCAGCGTCAGGGCCAGCGTGTCCGGCGCGGTCCGCTCGAGACGCCAGGCCAGGGCCTTGGCGCAGCCGAGGGTGAGGGTCGTGGCGTCGGTCGACGACGCGAGGGTCAGCGTCAGCAGGTCGGCCCGCCGGCCGCCCACCGTCAGCGTCTGCAGCACGGGGTCCCAGTCCACGTCGTCGCCCGCCGCCGGCGCGAGCACGGCGGTCAGGAACTCCAACGGGAGCCACACGTCGCCGTCGACATGGACGGGCGCCAGCGCGAGCAGGAGGTTCCCGCCGGCGCGCTGGACGTGACGGCTGTTCACCGTCACCACGGCGCTGCGACCGCCGGCGCGCATCGTCAGCTGCAGGCGATCCGGATCCCAGAAGCGCGCGGCGCGGAACATCAGCGCCGCGTCGGCCGAGCTGACGAACGGCTCCCCCATGCCCGAGGCGAGCCGGCGCGCCTCGATCGAGGCCGGGGCGCGGTCGCCGGGATAGACGACCTGGACGCGCAGGACCGGACCATCGGGATCGGCCGCGGGGAAGGGACCTCCGCGCGCGCCGGGCGCGACGACGAGGGCCACCGCCGCCATCAGGACCGGGACGAACCACGCGGTCCTCGGCGGGATCGGGCATGTCCGGTCGGCGTTCACGGCTCAGTGCCGTCCCATCTCGCGCCGGATGCGCAGGTCGGAGTCGCGTTTGGCGGTGGCGTGGCGCTTGTCGTGCAGCTTCTTGCCCCGACCGAGCCCGAATTCGACCTTCACCAGGCCGTGCTTGAAGTACATGCTCAGCGGCACCAGCGTCAGCCCCTTCTCCTCCAGTCGCGGCCGCAATTTGCGGATCTCGCGCCTGGTCAGCAGCAGCTTGCGGCGACGGAAGGGGTCGTGGTTCGCGCGGTTGCCCTGGTCGTAGGGGCCGATGTGGACCTTCACGAGCCAGGCCTCGCCGTCGCGGATCTCGGCGTAGGCGTCCCCGAGGTTGCACTTGCCGGCGCGCAGGGATTTGACCTCGGTGCCCTGCAACACGATCCCGGCCTCCCACCTATCGAGGATCTCGAACTCGTGGAAGGCCTTGCGGTTCTTGGCGATGATCTTCACGCCGCCTTCGGCGCGGGTCGCGGGCATCGTCACTCCTGACCGGATGGGATCGCGGGCGCCGGGGGAGTGAAGCTAACATCTGCGCCCGATCGGCACAATCCGCAATTTCCCGCCGTATTTTGTCGTCTGTGGGGTTGACAGGTCCGGGGGCGTCTTCTAGATTTGCGGCTCGCGGAGCACCGGGCGGTTCGCCCATCGCTCCTGCGTACGACGGTGGAGCCCGGGTGGCGGAATTGGTAGACGCGCTACGTTCAGGTCGTAGTGAGGGATTCCTCGTGGGAGTTCGAGTCTCCCCTCGGGCACCACGCACCGTCGGCATCGACAACTGAAGCGGTCGCAAGACCGCCCAGGATCGGGATAAGGCGCCGCCAGGCGCCTTCTCTTTTTTTATCGATAACGATGATCAACAACCGTCGATCGGTGCCGATAACGGAGGAGGACAGCCCCCGGTCCGCCACTTGCATCGTGGCGGGACGGGACCCGATTGCGGCATCAAGCGGAGGAGTCTGCCGTGCAGTGGCTGGATATCGATCTGACCCGCGGCCAGGATGCTGCCACCCGTCGGGGGCTGCTCGACCGCGCGCACGTCCAGAGGGACCGGCTGGTGCGCCTCCAGCAGACCGAGGGGCTCGGCAGCCCCGCGGTCCACGCCGCGGTCACGGAGCTGGGGCAGCTGCTGTTCCGGGCCGCGCAGACCGGCAACCCGGCGGCCTTCGCACCCGATCGCGCCGACGTGGGCGCCGCCTCTCCCGCGCTGGCCGGCGCGGTCGCCGAGAGCCCGATCGGCTACCACCTGGTCGTGACGACCGACGATCTCGTGCTGCCCTGGTCCTGCCTGCACAACGGCATCCGCTTCGTCCTGGAACTGGCGCCCGTCTGCGCCGACCGGCGCAGCTCCGTCAAGTCCGCCCGGCGCGGCGCCTGGTCGCGCCGCTGGGAGGACCAGGTGCAGGCGGAGCAGACGCACGGACCGTCGCGGCTGGGCGAGGTCGTGCGGCGTTTCCGGCCGCAGGACTGCGCCGATCCCGGGGTCCTGTTCCTCGACGGCCACGGCCGCGGCGAGGGCACGGTGCAGGCCCGGCTCGAGCGCGCCACGCTCGACGAAGCCCTGGCCCAGCTCGGCGACGGCCAGCGCCTGGCCTGGCTCGAATCGCCGGCGGGCGCGATGACCCCGGGCCGCCTGGCCCGTTCCGGCCGCCGCTATCAGGGCTTCCACTTCAGCGGCGCGACGTCCGCACCGCAGGTGCAGGCGACGACCGTGCAGCTGTCCGGCTGGGAGGCGCTGGCCCGCGATCTCATGCTGTCGGCGCAGGAGGAGCGGGAGCTGGAGCCAGTCGGCGTCGACCCGGTGACCGCCCTGCTGGACCGGATCTCCGAGCGGGCCGAGCAGGGCCGGTCGCACCCTTGGTCGGGAGGCGCCGGCAACGGCGCGACGACGGAACCGGCGCGCTGGCAGCTCGAGGACGGCCCCGTCGCGCCCGAGGATCTGGCGCGTCACGCCGCCACGCCGCCGCTGGTCTTCTCCAACAGCTACCTCGGCCTGACCGCCTTCGGTCCGCGGTTCCTGATGTCGGGCGCGTCGGCCGTGGTGGGACCGCACCTGGCGGTGTCGCAGCCCCGGGCCCGCGCCTTCGCCGGCGACTTCTACCGCGCCCTGGCCGGCGGCGCGACCGTGGCGAGCGCGCTGCGCACGGCGTCGCTCGCCTGCCGCGACCGCAGCGGCGCGGACGACCCCTCCTGGCTCAGTTACGGGATGCTCGGCAGCGGCGCGCTGGCCCTGCAGTACCTGTAGCCGGCCGGTTCCCGACCGCGCTCAGTCTGCGGTGGTGTCGTGCGTCCGGATGAGCGCGATCAGCTCGTCGTGGATCGCGCCGTTGCTGCCGATCAGGTCGGTCGAACCCGGCACGTAGGGCCGGCCGCGGTGGTCGGTGACCACGCCTCCGGCCTCCTCCACCAGCAGGATGCCCGCCGCCACGTCGTAGAGCTCCTGCGGCTGGCCGCGGCCCGCCAGCAGGCCGTCGTAGCGGCCGTCGGCCAGGTAGGCCATCTCCAGGGCGATGGTGCCCAAGCGGCGGACCTTCATCGATCCGAGCAGGACCTGCTGCAGCAGCGGCGCGCTCTGCACGAAGCGCCCGCGTTTCTGCAGCTGCAGGCTGAGGATCGAGGCACCCAGCGGGGCGCGGTCGCTCACGCGGATGGGTTCGCCGTTGAGACGCGCGCCGCCGCCGCGCACGGCGGTGAAGCGTTCGCCGTGCAGCGGCTGGTAGACCAGCGCGGCCAGGATCTCGTCGCCCTCCATCAGGGCCACCGACGTGCAGAAGTCCGGCAGGCCGAGCGAGAAGTTCAGCGTCCCGTCGATCGGGTCGAGGTACCAGGTGCGGCCGCCGGCGGCCGCGACGCCGCCCCCCGAATCGCCGAACTCCTCGCCGTGGACGGCATCGCCCGGGAACGCCGCGCGGATCCGCTCGACCAGCAGCCGTTCGATGCGGTGGTCGGCCTCGGTGATCGCCTCCTGGCCGTGCTTGAAGCGCAGCTCCCCCGTGCGGCGGAACAGGCCGGCGGCGATGGCGCCGATCTCGTCCGTCCAGCCCAGCAGCGTGGTTTCGATCGCCGGCAGGTCGCGGGTCATGGCCGTCCTTCCTCGAGCTGCCGGCGCGCGAGGGCGTCGGCCAGGGTTTGCAGCGCGTCGCGGGCGTGCCCCACGATCGCGGCGATCTCGGCCGCCGTCGCGCGGTCCTGGTGGATGCCGGCGACCGCGACGCAGGTACGGCCCGAGGCGGCGGCCAGCCGCCGGGCGCCCTCCCGCGCGAGCGGGCCCTCCTTGTGCCCGGGCACGACCGCCAGCTCGTCGCAGGGCTCGCCGGCGGTGCCGCCGGCCGTCGAAGCGACGGCGACGGCGCCGACGTGGACGGCACCGCCGCCGATCAGGAGCAGCAGGTCGCGGCCCCTGTCCGACAGTTCCAGGCGGACGGCCAGGCGGCCCTCCCCCCGCTCGCAGGTCCAGGGCAGGGGCCCCGTCACCAGGTCGCCGTCCACGGCCGCCTCCGCAACAATTGCAGCCACCCGCCGTTCTCTATGATATTGTGCACGTCGACGAGGCGTCACCCCGCCGAAGGACCAGGATAACGATGGCGACGGAAGAGTCCAGCTTCCAGTTTCCCGCGACGCCCCGCACCGGCGTCGTCGGCCACTGGGCCCACCTGCTCGGGGCGCTCGCCACGTTCGGCCTCTGCCTGTTCTCCGCCCTGGACGCCGGGAAGATCCGCCCCAACGACGGCACGGTCTGGCTGCTGGGCCGCTCGACGGTCACCGTGCTGGAGGTGCCGCCCCGCGACGACGGCGGGGTCAACCTGCTGCAGCCGGGCGACGAGATCCTCGGCATCGGCTCCACCTTCGTCAATTCGCCCCAGGAAGCCGCCCAGCTGCTGAGCCGCCAGAAGGTCGGCTCGGTCGTGCCCTACTTCATCATGCGCGGCGGGGAATCCCTGCGCATCCCGGTCCAGCTCGGCGCCTTCCGCACCGCCGACCGCTTCTACCCGTACTACGGCTTCCTCTCCCTGGCCTACTGGCTGATCGGCCTGATGATCTACCTGCGCGGGCGGGAGTCCCAGGCCGCGCGGCTGTTCTTCCGGATGTGCCTGCTGTTCGCGGTGTTCTTCATGACCGACCTGAACCGCTCGAGCTACTTCTGGGGCGACATCATCTCCCGCAACGCCGGCGCGCTGGCGCGCTTCCTGCTCCCGGCGCTGTTCCTGCACTTCTTCCTGGTGTTCCCGGACAAGAAGATCGTGGTCACGCGGCGGCCCTGGCTGGAGCCCCTGCTCTACGTGCTGCCCCTGGTCTTCTACCTGCAGTTCACCATGGACCAGTTCTTCGGCTCCCACGCGCCCCGCATCTACAACACGCGCTGGCTGGTGCTGGGCACGTTCTTCTCGGCCGGCGCCGTCGCCCTGCTGCACAGCTACTACCAGTTCCGCGACCCCCTGCAGCGCCGGCGCATCCGCATCCTGACCGTCGGCACGCTGGCCGGCATCCTGCCCTTCCTGATCTTCACCGTGCTGCCCGGCGACCGCGTCGGCGACACGCTCGCCTTCATCGGCACGGTGCCGATGATCGCCGTGCCGCTGTCGTTCAGCTACTGCATCGCCCGCTACCGCGTGATGCAGATCGAGGTGCTGCTGAAGCGCAGCCTCGTCTACTCCCTGCTGACCGGCGGCCTGTTCCTGCTCTACCTGGGGTTCGTGCTGGGGCTCGGCGCCCTGCTGCTGCGCCTGAGCGGCCAAGCGAGCCAGATCGCCACCGTCGCCGCGACGCTGGCCGCGGCGGCCTCGCTGTGGCCCGCCCGCGCCCACCTGCAGGGGCAGCTGGACCGGCGCTTCTTCCGCAGCCGCGGCAACCTGGCGGGCGCCCTGCAGGAGTTCGGCCAGGAGATCCCCCAGATCATCCAGCAGGATGCCCTGATCACGCGCATCGGCGGCCGGCTGTGCCAGCTGGTCGACCTGCCGCGGCTCGCGGTCTACCGGCCCGATCCCGCCGGCGAGGTCTGGCAGCTGGCCGGGGTCGTGGGGCACCCCGCCGCCGCCGGTCCCCACGACGGGACGGACGGCTGCGAATCGTGCCCCGGCGAGCTCGCGCTCGCGGCCACGTCCCTGCGCCTCGCGCAGTTCAACGAGCCCTACTGGATCGAGCGCAGCCAGACCCGCCTGGACGTCCGCACGGCCGCCACGCGCGAGCAGGCCGAGCTGCTGCTGCGCCTGCAGGAGCGCGACGAGCTGGCGCGCCTGGGGCTCGCGCTGCTGGTGCCGATGCTGGTGCGCGGCCGCCTGGTCGGCCTCTTCGCCCTGCCGCCCAAGCACGGCGGCGACGACTACCAGCTGCAGGACCTCGAGCTGCTCACGCTGGTGGCCGGGCAGATGGCGCTGCAGATCGAGAACAGCCGCCTCTACGAGGAGGAGCTGAAGAAGCAGAAGCTGGAGGAGCAGCTGACCCTGGCGCGCTCGATCCAGAGCCGGCTGCTGCCCGAACGCCTGCCCGCGGTCGACGGCCTGGACCTGGCCGCCTGCAACCTCAACAGCGCCGAGGTCAGCGGCGACTACTACGACCTGATCGAGCGGGACGACGGCCAGCTCGTGGTCATCATCAGCGACGTCAGCGGCAAGGGCATCCCCGCCAGCCTGCTGGCCTCGAGCCTCCAGGCCTCGCTGCGCGCCCACTGCGCCATCAGCGACTCCCCGGGCGAGATCCTCGGGCGGGTCAACCTCTACCTGTACGCGAGCACCGACCCGACCCACTTCGCCACGCTGTTCCTGGCCTTCGTGGACCCCGTGCGCCGGCAGGTGCGCTACAGCTCGGGCGGCCACAACGCGCCGATCCTGCGCCGGGCCGACGGCTCCCTGCTCCAGCTGGAGAAGGGCGGCCTCCCCCTGGGCGCCTTCGATTTCGGCGGCTACGAGGAGGAGACCCTCGAGTTCGATCCCGGCGACATGCTCTTCCTGTACACCGACGGCCTGACCGAGACCGTCGACCACGCCGACGAGGAGTTCGGCACCGCGCGCGTGGAGCGCCTGCTGTCCGAACACCACGGCCTCGGCGCCGACGACCTGCTGGCGGTCATGAACGCCGAATTGCGCGCCTTCAGCGGGCGCGACCAGGCGGACGACGACGTGACCCTGCTGGTCCTGAAGGCCCTTCACGCCGCCGCGGACAACCCGGCGGACGACGCTGCGTACGCACAGCGGGGGCCGGCCCCCCTCACCCGAGCGGAGTACGAGTCATGAAGAAACCGGTTCTGTTGGGACTGGCCGCCCTGGCGATCGTCGCCCTCGCCCTGCTGTTCCTGGGCGGTCCGGAACGCCAGTACACCACGCGCTCGGCGGAGGCCTACGAGCTGTTCGACCAGGGCTACTCACAGATGAACGCGTTCCAGTTCGCGAAGTCGGATTCTTCGCTGCGGCGCGCGGTGGCCCTGGACCCGGGGTTCGCGGCGGCCCACGCCCTGCTGTCGCAGGTCGCGCTCCGCTTCGGCGACAAGGACGGCAGCGTGCGCGAAGCGGCCACCGCCGACAGCCTCGCCGCCCGCCTGCCCAACGCGCTGGAGCGCGCGAAGCTCGCGCTGCTGCTGCTCGGCTACAAGAAGCCCGGAGACCAGGCGCGCGATTCCCTGCTCGACTACGTGCTCGCCGAGCAGCCCACGGACCTCATGGCCCTGTCGGTCAAGGCGGCCGTGCTCTACCAGTCGGGCAGCCGGGACGAGTGCCAGCGCGTCTACGAGCAGATCCTGGCCATCGAGCCCAACCACGCCCCGGCCTACAACATGCTCGGCTACCTCGCCGCGGCGCGCGGCGACTACAAGCAGGCCGTCACCCATCTGCGCAAGTACGCCTTCCTGGCGCCCGGCCTGGCCAACCCCCACGACTCGCTGGGGGAAGTGCTGAGCTGGAAGGGCGACTACGCGGAGGCCGAACGCGAATTCAAGACCGCCCTCGACGCCCAGGAGGACTTCTACTACTCGCAGATCAACCTGGGAGAACTCTACCTCGAGCAGGGCATGATCGCCCGGGGCGAGGAGATCCTCGAGAGCATCCGCGCCGCGCTGGCCGGCCTGCCGCAGGAGCGCGAGCTCGACGAGATGCTCATCCGCATGTACTACACGCACGAGCTCTACGACGAGGCGCTGCGCGCCATGGCTTCCTACCAGTCGAAGTATCCGGACGCCTTCCTGGTCGGCTTCTACCGGGCGATCCAGCTGGCCATGGAGGGCCGCCGCGCCGAGGCGGAAGCCGTCGCCGCCGGTTTCTTCGCCGAAGCCCGCCGCAGCGACGACTTCGCCTTCAAGGCCTACCGCGACCAGATCGACGGCCTGGAGCACCAGCTGCGGGCCATGCTGGCGACCCGGGACGGCGACCACGAGAAGGCGATCGACGAGTGGCAGCTGATGCTCGACTCCAACCGCGCCCGACCCGCGCACGAGCGCTGGTGGTTCCTGTGGCGGCAGGGCGAGAGCTACCTCGCCGCCGGACGGCCGGGACCGGCGCTGGAGAACGCGAAGCGGATCCTCGAGACCAACCCGGCGCGCATCCGGCCGCTGCTGCTGCTGGCGCAGGCCGCGCTGGAGCTGGGCGAATCCGGCCTCGCCGACCAGGCCCTGAAGAAGGTGCAGCCCCTGCTGGCCCGCGCCGACGCCAAGCTGCCGGCCCAGCAGACCTACCGCGACCTGACGGCGCGCCTCGCGCCGGCGCCCGCCGACTAGCCCGAGCGCCGCATCGCGAACGACGGCGCCCGGTCACGAGACCGGGCGCCGTTTCCTTGCCGGCCGCCGTGGAGCCGGCGGCTACACCTCGTCGAAGAAGTAGGGCCGCAGGCACTGGATGATCTTGTCGTAGGTGTCCGGGTACAGCGCCCAGACGGTGGCGGCGACCGAGCTCAGCAGGCTGTTGCCGTCCTGGGGGGTGAAGCAGAAGCCGGTGATCTCGCGGCCGTCCTGCGAGACGTGGATCCCGTTGTAGGGGATCACGGTCTGGTTGAGGATGCGGCCGTAGAAGCCGTGGTCGCGCCCGAACGAGAAGATCGAGTTGGCCGTCTTCTTGTGGGTCATCGCCACGCGGTCGTTGGCCTCGCACCGCTGCATCAGCTCGGCGTGGGTCACGGGCTTGCGCACCGTCAGGTGGAACTGCAGGGTGTGCATCAGGTTGGTGTTGAGCTTGAGGGCCGAGGAGAACAGCTTCAGGTCGTAGCCCATGGTGTTGAACAGGTGCCAGGCGTCGCGGGCGTGGTGGGTGCCGAAGGCGGCGTCGCCGTGCGAGCCGATCTCGGGGCTCGGCACGAACTTGCCGTCCTGGCTGATGTCGTTGGCGCGGCGGATGCAGACGAACCGCCCCTGCACCAGGTTGTCGGGGCCCTCGTCGCCGAGCCCGAGCATCTTGATGATCAGCGACAGGTTGTGGGTGTTGCAGCTGACCACCTGCAGGTACTTGTCCGTCGCGTGGTCGAGCACCTCGTCGTTGATCCCGCGCGCGTACTGCTTGCCGAAGCCGAACTCGCTGCCCTGGGCGACGAACAGCGCGGTCGAACCCTCGTAGGAGCGGTACCACTTCTCCTTCATGTCGTTGCCCATCGGCGTGCAGTCGATGACGACCCGGGCGGCTTCCAGCGCGTCCTCGAGCGTCGTGTCGACCTGGATGCCGATGTCCTTGAAGCCCGCGACGTGTTCCCGGTTCGAGACGATGCGCGCACCGCGCCGGATCAGGTCCTTGACCTTGCTGCGGTCGGTGACCAGCGGCGTGTTCTTGTGGAAGAGCACGTCGTCGATGCCCAGCTGATCCTTGAAGTGGCTCAGCAACCCGATCAGGGGCTCGCCGATGGTCCCGGTCCCCACCACGAGGACGTTCTTCGTGCCGCGCATGGATCCTCCTCTTGCCGGCGGTGAGTCGCGTGGGCCGGGCGGGCGATCGCCCGGCGCCGGCATGCTAGCACGGGCCGCGCGGGACTGCCACCCCCCGCGCGCGTCTACAGCCCGAGCAGGGCGGCCATGCCCTCGCGGTCGAACCCCTGGCGCGGGACGTAGGCGCGCACCCAGCGTTCCCCGTCCAGGACGAAGTACGGGATCCCGCGCTTGCCGGTCTTCGCCTCCAGCAGGCGGGCGGCGTCCTCGTCGCGGTCGATCTCCACCGTGTCGTAGACCACGCCGTGCTCGTCCAGGAAGCGCTTGGCGACACGGCAGTCGGGACACCAGGTGGCGCTGTAGACCGTCAACGTTTCGTAGCCCTCCCCGCCCACGGCAACCCCCTTCAGTCCAGGTCCAGGCCGATCAGGGCCGCGTTCAGCTCGCCGACGCGCGCCGCGTCGCCGCCCTCGAAATAGTAGCGCAGCACGGCGTCGGTGCCGCTGGCCCGCAGCTCGAACCAGCAGCCCTCGAACTCGATCAGCGTGCCGTCGCCGGCGCGGAAGCAGCGCGCGACCGGCGGCAGGCCGCAGCCCGCCGGCAGGCGGTCGCGCAGTGCGGCGGCCACCGCCGCCGGCGCGAGCCCCTCCAGCGCGGCGAAGAAGGCCACGACGGCCGCCTTGCGCCGGTTGCCCTCGGCGCGGGCCTGCTCGCGGGCCGCGCCGCGCAGCGACTCGTCGAACAGGGTGACGTCGCGCCGCTCGTAGAAGCGGTGCACGATGCCGTAGGCGTCGAGGCGGTCCAGGTAGAAGGCGGCGAAGCTGCTCCCCTCGGCGAACAGGCGCGCCCCGAGGCCCAGCGCGACGAGCCCGATCTGCAGGCCGTCCTTCTCCTTGATCGCCAGGGTCGCGCGCTCCTCGTCGCGCGACAGCATCCAGTCGTCGGGCCCCAGCGCGGCGCCGCCGCTCTCCTCGGCCATGATCAGCAGGCGGGGGCGCGGGCCGAACACCGACTCGGTCCCGGTCGCGTCCACGGCGCGGGTGGTCAGGCCGGGGTCGTCGGGATCGGACCCGAGCACCTGGTCCTCCAGGTCCGCGACCAGGCTCCCGAAGTGCTTGAAGCCGACCGGCACGCGGAAGGTGTGCAGGCGGGTGCCGTGCAGGCGGTCGAAGGCCCCGGCCAGCTCGCCGATGCTGCGGCTGGTCGGCCAGCTGGTCGCCACGATCCAATCGTCGTCGCCGAGGGTGCCGGCGGCGTGCAGCGCCTCGAGGCGCGCCGCGGCGAGCATGAAGTAGATCTGGTTGGGCTTGAAGAAGACCAGCACGCGCGCGTCGTCGAGGGGATCGACCTCGAGCCCGGCCGCACGGGCCATGTCGGCCAGCGCGGCGGGAGCCGAGGTGACCATGTTGAAACGGTCGCCGTCGGGATCCCAGATGAACACCAGGTCGGCGCGCCGCTCCCGCAGCAGGTCCTGCGCGCCGACGTGCTTGTAGACCTGCCACTTGCCGGGATCGACGCCGTGGTTCACGCCGTCCAGGATCCCGATGCCGTGGTAGTCGCTCGACTCCGCCTCGTGGGTGAAGAAGACGGGCCCGTCCCCGTCGACGCCCACGCCCAGCTCGGCGAAGACGCGGCGCGCGGCGGCGCCCATGCTGCCGCCCTCGGTGCAGATCGCCGTGCGGAAGCCGCGCGCGGCGGCCGCCGCGATCCCGTCCAGCATGTCCGCCGGCACGATGGCCCGCAGCGAGTCCGCGTAGGCGGCGACGGGGTCGAAGTCGCGCACGATCAGCGGGTCGTCCGCGGCCGCGAGCGGGATCTCGAGGCCCTCCTCGGCCGCCCGTTCGGCCAGCAGGCGCACGCGGTCGGCGATGCGGCCCGCCATCTCCAGCAGCTGCATGCCCGACTCGTCCATGGGCTTCCAGCCGCCCTTGTAGCTCTGGCTGTGCGAGGCGGTGAAGTTCTCGCCCCCGTCCAGCTCCTCGTGATTCACCCCGAAGGACGACAGCCAGATCGGCGTGGTGCGGCAGCCTTCCGGGCGCAGGTGGACGCAGATCCCGCAGGCGGCGTAGAGGCGGGCCGCCAGGTCGATGAACTCCTGCGTGTGGGGGCGCACCTCCCCGCCCACGTGCAGGTGGACCAGGCCCTCCTCGAGCGCCAGCTGGGCGCGGGCGGCCAGCATGACCGCCACGTTCAGGCTGTTGAACGGGACTTCGGTGTTGTGCAGGTCGCCCGGGTCCAGCAGGTCGCGGTACCCCGCGGTGCCGAGCTGGAAGTCGCGGGCCCAGGCGAGCAGGCCGCCGTCGCGGGCCAGCGCGGGCGTGATCCGGATCGTCTCCTCGGCGCGGCGGAACGGCGTGAACAGGGGTCGGCTGGCGGTCATGGCGCTTCCTCGGGTTCCGGGTCCGCGGCCGGCAGGGGCAGGTCGCGCAGCAGGGCGGCGACGAGCGCGGCCTCGCGCGCGCCGTCCGCCGTCCAGACGCCGCCGGCGCGTGCGACACGATAATCGGAATCGGCGGCCGCGGCTCCCCGCCCGGCCAGATGCAGGCGCGGCTTCGCCCGGTGGGGCGCCCCGTCGTCGGGGCAGAAGGTCTCGCAGTTGCCGCAGTCGTTGCACAGGTCGGCCAGGCAGAGGTACTGCCAGCGCTTGGCCAGGCGCTCCTCCTGCTCCGCGGGGCGGGCCAGGCGGATCATCGCGTCGTTCGGGCAGACCGTGACGCAGAGGTGGCAGCTCGTGCAGTCGAAGAGGTCCAGCTTGCGGCCGGAGCTCTTCAGCGGCGCGCGCACGGCGGCCGCGGCGTAGGGCGCCGCGCCGGCGGGCGTCGCCAGCCGGGCGGCGTAGGCCGCCGCGGCCGAGGCGAACCCCGCGTCGCTCGCCGCGGCGGCGGCCCGCGCCCGCCACGCCGCCAGGTCGGCGCAGCCGGCGGCGCGCATCTCCTCGGCGAGGCGGCGCAGCATCCCGGACAGGCGGCCGTAGCCGCCGGGCTTCAGCAGGTCGCTGCAGACGGTCACCGGCGCCAGCCCGAGCGCCACGGCTTCGGCCGCGTTGCCGCGCTCGATCCCGGCCGAGAACGACACCGGCACCTCGCCCCCTGGCCGGCCGGCCAGGGCCAGGCGGCCGGGCAGGCGCGCGTCCAGCTCCGCGAGCAGGGTCGCGGCCAGCACGTGCAACGGCGCCCCCGACAGGTAGGCCCGCTCGCCCGGCAGACGTCCGCGGCCGTTGGCCACCACCAGGGTGTTGGTGAGCTTGACGCCGAAGCGCCTCCCCTGCGCGCGGGCGAAATCCGCCAGGCCGTCGACGAGTTCCAGGGCGCGGTCCATGGCCAGGTCCTCGGCGAAGGCCTGCGGCATCAGGGCCGCGTCGCGGTAGCCGAGCCGGTCGTGCAGGATCGCCGCCACCGCGTCGGGGCCCAGCAGCGTGGGGTTCAGCTTCACCGTGACGTCCAGGCCGTGGCGGGTCATCAGGTGGCGGACGATGTCCTCGATCTCCCCCGGCGGGCAGCCGTGGAAGGTGCTCAGGGTGGCGCCGGTGCAGAGGCGCGCCGGCACCTCGACGTCGCGCAGGGCGGCGAGCGGCCGCGGGATCTCGCGGCGCTGCGCGTCCACGGCCGTGCGCGCGTCGCCGAGGCGGTCCAGGAACGCGGCCATCGGCGCGCTGCGCACGCCGGCGAGGTCGTAGCCGCACGACAGCTCGAAGACGTGGCCGCCGGGTTCGCCCACCGCCGCGCGCACCGGCTCCCAGGCGCGCAGGACCGCGATCAGCAGCGCGGCCTTGGCGTACTCGCGCAGGGACTCGTCCAGGCGCAGCTCCTGGCTCCACTCGACGTTGTAGCCCTCGGCGGCCATGTCGATGCAGGGGCGCGGGATCTCCAGCTCGTCGAGGACCTGGACGGTCTTCAGCTCCAGCGTGCGCGCCCCGGCCAGCCAGCTCAGGGCCAGGTTCTGCGCCAGCTGCGTGTGCGGGCCGGCGGCCGGCCCCAGGGGCGTGCCGACGGCGTGGCCGCCGACCGTGTCGGCGAGGTCGACGCCGTCGAGCGGTCGGTGCCACTTGCCGGCCGGGAGGTCGAAGATCGCGCCGCGGGCGTCCAATTCGGCGACGGCGCGCCCGAGCAGGTCGCGCAGCGGCCAGGGCGTCAGGGCGGGGGGACGGTTCATGGGCGGGCCTTCCGTGAGGCGGGCGCGGGCCGGGCCGCGAAGTGGTCGGCGAGTTCGGCGAAGGATTCCAGCAGGAGGTCCGGGCCGGCGGCGAGCAGGCGGTCCCTTGCGGTGAGGCCGAACGCGCAGCCGACGGCGGTGCAGCCCAGGGCGCGCGCCGCCAGCACGTCGTTGGTCCCGTCGCCGACCATGACCGTGTCGCCCGGCGCGACGTCCAGGCCGGCCAGGCAGAGCGCCAGCGCCTCGGGGTCGGGCTTGCGGCGCGCCACGTCGTCGCCGCACACCACGCGCCGGAAGGCGCCGTCGACGTGCAGGCCCGCCAGCACCTTTTCGGCGAAGCGGCGGGACTTGTTGGTGGCGACCATGAGCGGGAAGCCGGAGAAACGGCGCAGCGTCTCCAGCACGCCCGGGTAGAGGCGGCTGTGGTCCAGGCAGTGGCGGTCGTGGTGGTCGAGGAAGATCGCGAGGCCCTCGGCGACGCGGTCGGCGGCGGACGGGCCGTCCAGGTCGGCGAGCGCGCGCTCGACGAGCTTGCCCACGCCGTCGCCCACGTAGGACACGACGACCCGCTCCGGGAGTTCCGGCAGCCCGAAGCGCACGCGCACGTGGTTGGCCGAGACGGTCAGGTCGCGTCCCGAGTCGACCAGGGTGCCGTCGAGGTCGAAGATGAAGGCCTCGGCCCGGCGACGTCGGCGCGTTTGGCGGCTCATGCGATCCTCCCCGCGCGATCATAGGCGGCACGCGGCGGAGGCGCAAGCGCGCGTCGCGCGGGTCGGGGTCCGTTCCCCGCTTGTGCGGGCCGCCCTCCCCCGCCTATACTCGCGACCTGTCCGTTTCCCGAACGACCGGAGGACGCGCGATGTTCGACGACCGGCGCCGCGACGACGACGAGGACGACGGGGACCTGGAATTCCTCAACCGGGCCGACGATCACGCGGCCGAGGCGCGGACCGGGCGCGTCGCCGACTCGTCCGTCGCCGACCCGCCTCTCGACGACGCGCAGGACGCCGGCGAGGACTGGCGCACGCCGGCGCCGGTGACCGGCCTGCGCCGTCGCGGCGGCCGCAGCGGCCGCGGCCTGCTGGCCGCGGTGGCGGTGGCGCTGGTGGCCATGCTGGCCTTCGTCTTCTGGCCGCGCGGCGGCTTCGAGCTGCCCCCGCCGGTGGGCGAGCAGACCTCGGTCGTCACCACCGACTCGCCGGGCCTGCCGTACGACCCGCAACGGCCCGTCAGCGGCGACGTCGATCTGGCGCGGGAAGCGCCCGCCGTGGTGCCGGAGTCGCCCGGCGGACGGGCGGCGGTGGGCGACGACGGGGGCACGGGAACGACCGCCGGCGCAGACGACGGCGAGGCGGACGGCTTCCAGGCGGGCGGCACCGCGCCGGCGACCGCGGCCGCCGGCACGGCGGTGGTGCCGCCGGGCGCCTCCGGTACCTGGGCGATCCAGCTCGGCGCCTTCGGCCAGCCGGCCAACGCCGAGGAACTGGTGACCAGGTTGCGGCGGGCCGGGCACCGCATCGAGACCGAGACCGTCAAGACCGCCGGCGGCGCCTCGCTCACGCGCGTCCGCGTGGCCTGGTTCCGCACCGAAGCCGAGGCCTCAGCCTGGGCCGCCGCCCATGTGGCCGACCTGGGCCGGGATCCCAAAATCACGAGCAGATGAAGAGATCACGAGCCGCTGAACCGGGAGGCCGGACATGACCTGCGCCATGGTGATCGGTACGGGGCACTGCGTCCCCGATCGCGTCGTGACCAACCGCGACCTCATGCAGTGGATGGACACCAGCGACGAGTGGATCGTCGAGCGCACGGGGATCCGCGAGCGGCGCTGGATCACCCCCGGCACGACGCTCGACGATCTCGCCGCCGGCGCCGCGCGCATGGCGCTGCAGGACGCGGGCATCGCGGCCGAGGAGCTCGACCTGATCATCTGCGCGACCCTCAACCCCGACTGCTTCTTCCCGGGCAACGGCGTCCTGCTGCAGCACGCGCTGGGCGCGCGGACGGTCGGCGCCATGGACATCCGCAACCAGTGCACCGGCTTCGTCTACGGCCTGGCCACGGCCGCGGCCCACATCAAGGCCGGCTTCGCGCGCACCGTGCTGGTCGTCGGCACGGAGATCCACTCCACCTCGCTGGACATCTCCGACCGCGGCCGCGACATCGCCGTGCTGTTCGGCGACGGGGCCGGCGCCGTCGTCCTGCGCGCCGGCGAGGGCGGGGGCGACGTGCTGGCCAGCGTCCTGCACGGCCAGGGGGAGTTCGCCCGCGAGCTGTGGTGCGAGCTGCCGTCGGGCAGCCAGCCCGGCCGCATCACGGCCGCGCAGATCGCCGAGGGCCGCCACTACCCGCACATGAACGGCCGCGCCGTCTACACGCACGCCGTGCGGCGCTTCTGCGAGGCGATCCAGGAGGTGCTCGACGCGGGCGGGGTCGCGAGGCAGGAGGTCAAGCTGGTCATCCCCCACCAGGCCAACCTGCGCATCACCGAGGCGGTGACCAAGCGCTTCGATCTGGCGCCGGAGCAGGTCTTCAGCAACATCCAGCGCTACGGCAACACGACGGCGGCGTCGATCCCCATCGCGCTGAGCGAGGCGGTGCGGGAGGGCAGGCTCGCCCGCGGCGACCTGCTGGTGCTGGTGGCGTTCGGCTCGGGGTTCACCTGGGGCGCCAACCTGATCCGCTGGTGAGCGGCGGCGGCTAGTCCTGCTTGAGCTCGTCGTTCTGGCCGATGCGCTTGGTCTTGAAGCTCAGGCACATCAGCCCCACCGCGAGGCGCTCGTTGCGCACGATGACCTGCGGCGGGGTGCGGATGTCGGTCGGCGTGAAGTTCCAGACGCCGACCACGCCGGCGGCGACCATCTGGTTGGCGACGTCCTGGGCGACGTTGACCGGCACGGTCAGCACGCCGACCTTGATGCCGTTCTCCCTCACGAACCCGGGCATCTCCGACAGCGGCCGGATCGGCACGCCCCGGATCTCCAGGCCCACCAGCTTCGGGTCCACGTCGAAGATCCCGCGCAGGGGGAAGCCCAGCCGCTCGAAATTGCGGTAGTTGGCCAGGCCCTGGCCGAGATGGCCGGCGCCCACGATGATCATGGGCACCGGGACGTCGACCCCGATGATCTCCTCGAGGGCCGGCACCAGCTTGTCGACCTGGTAGGGCCGGCCCGGCTTGCTGAAGCCCCCGAAGTAGTGGAAATCGTGCCGCAGCTGGCTGGCCTTGATGTCCAGCGAAGTCGCGAGTTGTCGCGACGAGACTTCCTTCACGCCCGCCTGCTGCAGCAGGATGAGCTTGTCCAGGTACAGGGGCAGGCGCAGGATGGTGGCGTCCGGGACGCGGAACTTCTTGCCCTTGTTGTTGACGACCCTCACCTGGATCTCCCTTCGCCGGTCGCTCCGCGGCATCGCCACGAACACGACCGTTCTTGTTAGGTCTTTGACAGGACTAATCTACTCCCACCCGCAGACACGCGTCAAGATGCAGGTTGACGAGATTTCACAACCGGCCTGCCGATGGGAAAACAACGTTGGCCCCCCGCCTGGCGCCCCCTATATTGGTCCCGCGCCGCAGGTTCCATCACTCCAGCCGCACAGGTCGCGCATGAACGACGTCTCCCGCTACGATCCCCTGCAGGGCGCCCCGCTGCCCGTCCTGGGAGCCTGGGGCGAGGACGAGTACCGGTCGCTCGGTCTGATGTCCGGGCTCGAGGTGCACCAGCAGCTGCAGACCTCGAAGAAGCTCTTCTGCCGCTGCCCCGCCGGCAGGTACACCACCGGGCACCACGCGGAGATCCTGCGCCACATGCGCCCGACCCTCAGCGAGATGGGGGACTACGACGGCACCGCGCTGATGGAGTTCAAGACCCGCAAGAACATCACCTACCTGCTGAGCGACGAGACGGTCTGCACCTACGAGATGGACGACGCCCCGCCCTTCGAGATGAACCCCGAGGCGCTGGACATCGCGGTGCGGGTCTCGCTCATGCTCGGCCTGCAGGTGGTCGACGAGATCCACATCGCCCGCAAGCAGTACCTGGACGGCAGCATCCCCACGGGCTTCCAGCGCACGGCGATCATCGGCGTCCAGGGCGCGGTCCCCCACCGCGGCCGGCGCATCGGGATCCGCCAGCTGTCCATCGAGGAGGATTCCTGCCGCGAGGTCAGCGACCGCGGGCACTCCCGCGTCTACCGCACCGACCGCCTCGGCATGCCCCTGATCGAGACGGTCACCGACCCCGACATGCACACCCCCTGGGACGTGGCCGCCGTCTGCGACGCGCTGCGCCGCCTGGCGCGGGCCAGCGGCCTGGTGCGCACGGGCGTCGGCGCGGCGCGGCAGGACGTGAACGTGAGCATCCGCGGCGGCACCCGCGTCGAGATCAAGGGCGTCCCGAGCATCAAGCGCATCCCGCGGCTGGTCCACAACGAGGCCCTGCGCCAGCGCAGCCTGCTGGCCATCCGCGACGTCCTGCGCGAGCGCGGCGTCACCGCGGCCTCGCTGGCCGACACCTCGCGCGACGTCACGTCCGTCGTCCACGCCGCCGAGGGCGGCTACCTGCGCGACGCGGTCGCCGGCGGCGCCCGCGTCGTGGCCGTGCCGCTGCCCGGCTTCGAGGGGCTCGTCTCCACGCCGACCCAGCCCCACACCCGCTTCCTGAAGGAATTCTCCGACCGCGTGCGCGTGGTCGCCTGCATCGACGCGCTGCCGAACGTCATCTGCTCGACGAGCGAGGTCCCGACGCTCTCGTCGGCCGAGTGGGGCCGCATCGAGCGCGCCTGCGGCGTCGGGCGCGACACGCCGATCATGGTGGTCTGGGGCGACGAGCGGGACGCGCGCACCGCGGCGGGCGAGATCCTGCTGCGGGCCCGCGAGGCCTGCGAGGGCGTGCCCGAGGAGACCCGCCAGGCCCTGGACGACGACACCACCGGTTTCGAGCGCGTCCTGCCCGGCCCCAGCCGCATGTACCCCGACACCGACCTGCCGCCGGTGGTGCTGGGCGCGGCAAGGCTGGCGCGCCTCGCGACCGACCTGCCGCCGCCGCCCTGGGAGCGCCGCGAACGGCTGCGGCGCGACGGGGTCGGCGAGGACCTGGCCGACCGGCTGGCCCGGCACCCCGCGTACGCGCTCTACGCGCACCTGCAGCCGCGGCTCGGCGACGGCCCGCTGACCGCGACCGGTCTGGCCTCGCTGCTGCTGGACCGCGACCTGCCGCGGCCGTCGAGCCTGACCGCGGCGGGCGACTGGTGGGAGCGCATCCTGGACGGGCTGCGCGCCGGCCGCGTGCTGCCCGAGGGGATCTGGTGGTCGGACGGCGAGCCGGCGGACGCGCTGCCGCCGGCGGCGGCCCGCGCGGCTTTCGACGCGGCCTTCGCGGCGGCCGTGCAGGAGCTGCCGGCGGTCCTGCCGGCGGACGGCGGGCCGCGGCTGCGCACGATCATGGGCCGGGTGATGCCCGCCCTGCGCGGCCGGGTGTCGGGACGCCAGGCGGCCGCCTGGGCCGAGGAGGCGACGTCGTGAGCGGGAACGTCGGCGAGGACTACAAGGGCTACCGCGACCCTGCGCTGTCGGTGCTCCGGCGGTTCGAGGCGCTGGTGTGGAGCGACGTCACCGTCCGCACCGACCGCGGCGAGTTCCGCGGGCTCATCCTGCCGCGCAACGAGATGGCCGACCCCGAGCACGTCGTGCTGAAGATGTCGACCGGCTACAACATCGGCCTGCACGTCGGCGGCGTGCAGGAGATCGCGGTCCACGGGCGCAAGGTCGCCAACTACAAGATCCCGGAGAAGGCCTTCCCCTACTCCGAAGGCAAGCCCCGCGTCAAGCTGCTGGGCACCGGCGGCACGATCGCCTCGCGCCTGGACTACCGAACCGGCGCCGTGATCCCCGCCTTCTCGCCCGGCGAGCTGTACGGCTCGGTGCCCGAGCTGGCGGACGTCTGCAACCTGGAGACCGAGAAGCTCTACGGCGTGTTCAGCGAGAACATGGGCCCCGAGCAGTGGATCGGCCTGGCCGAGGCCATCGGGCGCGAGATCGCCACCGGCGTCGACGGCATCGTGGTGGGCCACGGCACCGACACCATGCACCATACCGCGGCCATCCTCTCCTTCATGGTCCAGGACCCGCCGGTGCCGATCGTCATGGTCGGCAGCCAGCGCTCGAGCGACCGGCCCAGCTCCGACGCCGCCATCAACCTCATGAACGCCACGCGCACGGCCGCGACCAGCGACCTCGCCGAGGTGATGGTCTGCATGTTCGGCCCCACGAGCGACCAGTACGGCCTGCTGCACCAGGGCACCCGCGTGCGCAAGATGCACTCCTCGTACCGCTCGACCTTCCGCACCCTGAGCGACATCCCGCTGGGAAAGGTCGACCAGGGCGGCGTCACGCCGTTCCGCAACGACTACCGCCGCCGCCGCGCCGACCGCGACGTCTCGATCAAGGCCGTCTTCGACGACCGGGTCTCGCTGGTCTACTACTACCCGGGCATGAAGCCGGACGTCATCGACAGCCTGGTCGACCACGGCTACAAGGGGATCATCATCGCGGGCACGGGGCTGGGCCACGTCAACCGCCCCCTGTACCCCGCGCTGGAGCGGGCCCACCGGGCGGGCGTCTCGATGTTCATGACCGTGCAGACGCTCTGGGGCTTCGTGCAGATGTACGTGTACGAGACCGGGCGCGAGATCATGGAGCTGGGCGTCGTGCCCGCGGCCAACATGCTGCCCGAGGTGGCCTACATGAAGCTGGGCTGGGCGCTGGGCCAGACGCAGGACCCCGCCGAGGTCGCCCGCATCATGCTGACCCCGATCGCGCGCGACATCACCGAGCGGGAGCCCTACAACGGCTACCTCGTGTACCAGGGCGGCATCCCCGAGGTCGACCAGTTCCTGAGCGAACACTGGAAGTAGCGGCGGCCCGCGTCACTCGTGCGGCATCCGTTCGCCCGCGCCCGAGAAGAACTTCTGCACCGGGTAGCGCGACAGGTTGCTGACGCGGCTGGTGTAGACGCAGGCGACGTCGCGGATCTGGGCGCCGAAGCGGCTGACCGCCCGCCCCTCGCGGAAGATCGAGCCCCACCAGGGGTTGTAGACCGCGGCGATCCGCTTCTGCAGCTGGGCCCGCCGTCCCAGGCTGGCCTGGATGCGCTCCTGCAGCTCCTGCACGGCCACGGGGTCGTGGTCGGGCAACGACAGCAGGTGGTCGCGCTCCAGCCCCAGGTCCTCCAGCGAATCCTCGATCTCCTCGAGGCCGGCCATCGTCCCGCGCAGCGGCTCCGCGGCGAGGGTCTCCTCCTCCACCTCCGGCACGATCATGGCGGTGCGCCAGCCGACCGACTTCTTGCTGCGCAGGATGTCGCCGTAGGTGTGGTCGCCGAAGTACAGGATCGCGTCGCCGATCGCGCCGAGCTTGGACTCCAGGTAGAACGCGTCGCCCCCGGTGAAGCACTGCCCGCGGCGGTTCGGCAGGTGCGGCACCGTGTCGACCGGGACGCGCTCGCCCTTGCCCTTGGGCAGGAAGAAGCCCGGCTTGCGCGCGGTGCAGATGACCAGGTCGAAGAGGTCGTCCCAGGGGCCGTCCTCGCCGCCGAGGATGTAGTTCATGACGGCGCCGGTGTAGTCGGGCTCGGAGTTCGTGAGCAGGAACAGCTTCTTGCCCGCCTCGCGGAAGCGGCGCAGCGTCGGCGCCAGCAGGGGGTCGCGCACGAAGTAGCGGGGCAGGTCGGCCATGATGCGGCGCTTCAGCGAGCCGTCGCGGTGGATGGTGTCGATCGCGTCGCGGATGTCGTCGAACAGCGTCTTGTAGCTCGGGCGCAGCAGCCCGGGCTGCCCGTCCTTCAGGGCCACCAGCGCCGAGTAGAGCGAACCCTCCGGCAGGTCGAACAGGGTGTCGACGACGCGGTAGCGGTTCGGGCTCAGCCGGATGCGGCCCCGCTTGTAGGCCTCCCGCCGCTCGACCTTCGACAGCAGCCGCCCGCCGTGGCGGACGCGCGCCACGTAGCCGTAGGCGTCCACCTTGACCAGGTTGCCGAGGCGGCGGTCGACGATCAGGCCGCGGGTGACGGCGGTGCGGTCGTACGCCACCTCGCGCAGGCTCTCGGGGTACCCCTTGGCCTCCACGAGCAGCGCGACGGCCATCTCGAAGCAGAGCTGCTCGAAGACGTGGGGGTCGTAGAGGGCGAGCGTGTGGTCCATGTCGAAGCCGATGGCCGCGATCGAGGCCAGGCGCAGGTTGCGGTGCGTGTGGACGCGCAGGTGGCGCGGCGGCGGATCGCCGCGCAGGTCGTCGGCTTCCGGGTCGGCCGTGACGTGGTGGTGGGACATCGTTTCTCCGGGGCGCCTAGGTGGTCTGCAGGCGGCGCGGGAGCATCTCGTCCAGCCAGTCGCTCGCGTCGCGCAGGCCGACGAATTCGGGGAAGAGGGTCTCGATCTTCGCGCGCCAGCTCTTGGCGTTGTCGCGGAAACCCAGTTCCTCCAGGACCTGCCCGCCCCTGAGCCAGGCCGACAGGTTCCGCTCGTCGGTGGTGACCGCCCGCAGGTAGTAGCCCAGGGCGCGGCGGCCCTCCCCCCGCAGCCGGTCGCACTCGGCCTTGCCGAGCCAGGCGTGGGAGTAGAGCGGGGCCAGGTCCAGGGCCCGGTCGAAGCGGCGCTCCGCCTCGTCGGGGTTCCCGTCGAGCAGGTCCAGCAGGCCAAGGTAACGCCACGGGTACAGGTCGCGCCAGCGTTCATCCGCGTCCGGCGCCGCGCCGGCCGAGGCCAGGCAGGCCTCGAGATCGCGCGTCGCCAGCTTGCGCAGGCTGGAGGCCGCGACCAGGGTGAGGCCCGCGTCGTCGCCGCGGGCCAGGTGGCGGACGGCCGCCACGGCGCGGCGGAAGCGCAGCTCGGGGCGGTCGGGGTAGATCTCCATCGCGTCGCGCACGACGTCGAGCGCGGCGGCGGTCTCCAGCTGCGCGATCTGCGCGGCGCTGAGCAGGCCCACGAGGTCGGGCCCGTAGGCCAGCGCCGCGGCGGCCGCCGGCGCCATGCCGCGCACCGTTCCCCACGCCCGCTCCAGCTGCCGCACGGTCTTGCCCAGGCCCGCGACCGGCAGCACCTCGTCTTCGAGGCGGGTCAGGGTCTCGGTCGCCAGGCAGTAGGCGAAGTAGGGCTCGTAGGGGTATTCGCGGGAGGCCTCGCGCAGCAGCCGGCGGTTGCGCTCGCCGCGATTCGCGGCCCGGTCGGCGCCGCCGTCGTGGATCAGGGCGAGCTGGGAGCCCCGGATCGCGAGCCCGCGGGCGGTCGCCCAGTTCTCCAGGGCGATCTCCACCGTCTCGTGGACCGGGTAGCAGTAGCGCACGTAGGGGTGGTTGCGGAACAGCCGCACCTGGGTCGCCGATTCCTCGCCGCGCTCCTGCCCGCCGGCGAGGACCGCCACCCGGTAACCGGCGGCGTCGGGCTCCGACAGCAGGCGCTGCAGCTCGACCGGGCGCACCGGCTGCAGGCGCTCGTCGGCGTCCAGCACCAGGATCCAATCGCAGCGGGCCTCGGCCAGCACGGCGTTGCGCGCCGCGGCGAAGTCGTCGTCCCACGGCACGTCGACCACGCGGGCCCCGTAGCCCTCGGCGATCAGGCGCGTGTTGTCGGACGAACCGGTGTCGCCGACGACGATCTCGTCGACCACCGCCAGGGCGGACTTGATGGTCTGCCCGATGGTCGCTTCCTCGTCCTTGGCGATCATGCACAACGTGACGGTTTTACGTTTCATTTGCGGGCCGCACCTGATCGTGATGATGGTTCAAGCCGCTCCTTCGCTCCCGGCGCTCCCTCGACGATGCTATCGGCCGGCGTCGGCCGCGGTTTAACCCGCTGTTGCCAGAAAGGCGAAACTTCCGCATCATGCCCGGCAACGGGCCGCCGGACGGCCCCAGCGGACCCAAGGCCCCCGGGGACCCCTCATGCGCTTCAGCGACGACCCCTTCGCCCGACCCGCCGACCGCCTGGACCGCGCCTCGCTGGTCCTGCGGGACCGGATGACCGTGTCCGCCCTGCTCGACGGCATCCGCAGCGCCGGCAACGTGGGCTCGATGTTCCGCACCGCCGACGCCGCCAACCTCGGCGGGCTCTACCTGTGCGGGATGACCGCCACCCCCCCGCGCCCCGACATCGAGAAGACGGCGCTCGGCGCCACCGAGACCGTCCCCTGGGCCTACCGGCAGGACCCGGCCGCCGCCGTCGCCGACCTGCGGGCGCGCGGCGTCCAGGTCGTGGCCCTGGAACAGGCGCCCGACGCCGCGCCCTTCGACGAATTCCCGTACCGCTTCCCGGTCTGCTTCGTCGTCGGCCACGAGGTCCAGGGCGTCGGGCCCGCGACGCTGGCGGCCGTCGACGCCTGCGTGGAGATCCCGATGTCCGGCGCGAAGAAGTCCCTGAACGTCGCCGTGAGCTTCGGCGTGCTGGCCTTCCACCTGCGCCGCGCCTGGCTGGCCGCCGGGAGCCCGCGGTGAGCGCCGCCCCCTATCGTTCCCCCTGGCGTCGCCGCGTCTTCGTGCTGGCCGTGGCGGCGGCCCGCTCCCTGCTGACGAGGGCCGGGCGGTCGGACGAGCCCCTGGTCCGACGCCTCGTGGCGGGCAACAACCGCCGCGTCGAACGCCACCTCGCGCTCCACGGCGCCGCGACCGTGCTGCTGATCCTGCCGCGCTGCGTCAGACGGGGCTGCTGCAGGATCGACAACGGCGGCTCGCTGTCCGCCTGCCTCGGCTGCGACAGCTGCGACCTCGGCGAGCTCGCGCGCATCGCCGACCGGCACCGGGTCGAGGCGCTGGTCGCCTTCCGCAGCCACGTCGCCTTCGCCCTGGCCCGCGAGCGCCGCCCCGACCTGATCATCGCCACCGCCTGCGAGGACCGCCTGGTCAAGGCCCTGCGCAGCGTGCCGGAGATCCCGGCCCTGCTCGCGCCGCTGACCGGCATGGAGCGGCAGTGCGTCAACGCCTCGTTCGACCCCGCGTGGTTCGCGGCGCAGCTGCGCCTGGCGACGGCGGCGAGGGAGGCGGATCATGACGCGCGCGCGGCGACTCGGGCGTAGGCTGCTGGGCCCGTCCTTCGACCACCTGCTCTTCCTGCGCCCCCGCCAGTGGCCCATCCTGACCGCGCAGCTCGCGGTCGGGCTGCTCGCCGCCCCGGCGCTCCGCGACGCGATCGTCCCGCGCCGGGCGCCGCCGGATCCGACCGCCGCGGCGACCTTGCGGGCGGACGTCCTGCTCTGGGCCTGGCTGGCCTGGGTCCTCTGCCTCAACGGCGGGACCCTGGCCTTCAACAGCGCCCACGACCGCGACGTGGACGACGTCGCCTACCTGCGCGCGCCGCCGCCGCCGCCGCCCCGGCTGGCGGCGTACGCCCTGCTGCTGATGGCCGCGGGCCTGGTCCCCGCGCTGCTGGTGTCGCCGCGCTTCGCGGCGGTGACCGCCGCCTGCGTGCTGCTGTCGGTCGCGTACTCGCACCCCGCGACGCGCTGGAAGGGCGTGCCGGGCCTGGATCTCGCGGTGAACGCGGTGGGGTACGGGGCGGGGACCACGCTGGCGGGGCTGCTGGCCGGCCGGGCGGCGGCCGGACGACCCGACGCCTGGCCCGACGGACAGGGCTGGCTGTTGACGGGCGGCTTCGCCCTGCTGTTCGGCTCGTTCTACCCGATGACCCAGCTCTACCAGATCGCCGCCGACCGCGCCCGAGGCGACCGCACCCTGGCCGCCGCCCTGGGCGCGACGCGATCGCTGGACCTGGCCCTGATGCTGTCCGTCGGCGCCGCCGCGTTCCTCCTGGCCGGCGCCGATCTCCGGACCGTGCCGAGGCTCATCCTGGGCCTGACGTTGGCGGTGTGGTGCCTGGCGGCTGCGGCGTGGCGGCAGCGGGCGTTACGGTTGACTCCCCATCGGCACGAGGCCCGCATGTACGCGGCGCTGGCGCTGTGGGCGCTGATCGACGCCGCGGTCCTGCTGGGGTTCTACTTCCCGCCGTGGAGGTCGTAGGGCTTCAGAACTGGGCGCGCCAGCGGCGGTCCAGCACGCCCCCGGGCTGCACGCCCAGGGCCTCGAACTCCCCGAGCACGCGGTTGATCAGCCGGGCCTTGTCGGCCAGGGGCAGGAACGCGCTCTTGAAGCCGTCGAGCAGGATCTTGGTGACCTGCTCCACGCTCAGGGAATAGTGGGCCACGGCCAGCTCCAGCTCGTGGGTCATCGTGGTGCCCGACACCAGCCGGTTGTCGGTGTTGAGCGTGACCCGCAGCCCCTCGTCCAGGAAGCGCTTGATGGGGTGGTCCGACCAGCGGGCGATCGCCCGCGTCTGCATGTTGCTCGCCAGGCAGACCTCGACCGCGATGCGTCGGTCGTTGACCCACTGCATCAGGTCGGGATCGCGGGCCAGGTTGGTGCCGTGCCCGATCCGGTTGGCGCCGCAGTAGTGGATGGCCTGGTGGATGCTCTCGGGCCCGAACGCCTCGCCCGCGTGCACGGTGACCGGCAGGTTGTGGTTGAGCACCACGTGGAAGGCCTGCAGGTGGTCCTTGGCGGGAAAATCCTTCTCGGCGCCCGCGAGGTCGAAGGCCACCACGCCCCGCCCCTTCCAGCGCACCGCCAGCTCCGCCAGCTCCACCGAGGAGGCGGGCGAGATGTGGCGGATCCCGCAGATGATCTGCCCGGTGACGATGCCGTAGCGCCGGCGCGCCCGGTCCAGGCCGCGCTGCACCGCGGCGACGATCTCGTCCAGGGTCAGCCCCCTGACCGTGTGCAGCATGGGCGAGTAGCGCACTTCCATGTAACGGATGTTCTCTCGGTGCGCGTCCTCGGCCAGTTCGAAGGCGATCCGCTCGATGTCGCCGGCGTGCTGCATGAGCTGCAGGGTGATGTCGAAGACCTTCAGGTAGTCCTCCAGGCTCTCGCACTGCTCGCCGACCTCGCAGACCGAGCGCACGTCGTCGTCGTCGCGGAAGCCGAACGGCAGGCCGTGGCGCGCCGACAGCTCGCGGACCGTGGCCGGCCGCAGCGAACCGTCGAGGTGGACGTGGAGGTCGGTCTTGGGGAGGGCGTGCAGGAGCTGGCGGGTGGTCCGGTCGGTCACTTCCATCGTCATCGCGGTGCTCCCGTCCAACGCCTGGAGTAGATAGCATCCTGGGCCGGGGACCCCTTTGGGACCCGGCCCAGGATAGAAAGCGCCGATGCGGGCGATGGTCTCCAGGCCTAAAGGGCGACTCATTTCCCTAGGCACTGATGCCGGCCGCTCCGCAGCCACGAGTCAAGCTGCGTGGGACCGCACCGACCCTGTGCTGACAGGCTAGGCCTTCAGCGGATGATGATACCCTGCCCCACCCCCAAAGGCAACCCGCAGCTTGTGCCGCCGAGATTGTGCCCGGCCAGGGCCGGCCCCCGGATCAGGCAGGGGTCCCCGGCATCCTGGCCGGTCGCCTGGTCGCCTCTTCGAGCACTGCGACCGGATCTCGCGACAGGACCGGCTCCGTTTCGCGGTCCCGGAAGCAGCAACGCACGGCCGGCTCGAATGACGGGATGACCAACTCGCAGGGAGGACGGCACTTGCCCACCCCGAACGGAGGCACAATCTCCGTGGCACAACCTGGACATCGCGGTGGGGAAGCAGTATCTTCCATTCGCAGCGATGGCCCCCACCGCCCCGAAAGGAGCGCGAGCATGCGTTCGCTCCCGAGCCCGACCCGGCCCCTGGCCGGCGTGGTCCTGATGGCGTTGATCCTGGGCCTGGCGCCCCTCGCCTCGTCCGCCCAGGACACGGCCGCCGTGGCGGCGCCCGCCGACGACGTCCAGGTTCCGGCGTCCGGCAGGACGAGGCACCCCTCGGTGCTGGCCGTCTCGGCGTCGTTCGTCCACCTGCTCCCCCTGCACATCCTGAAGGAGAAGGTCGCCGACATCAACGACCTGACCACGGCGGGCTCGGGTGTCACGGCCGATTTCCGGGTGTACGTCCTGGACGGGATGGCGCTCTCCATCGGCGGCACGCGCAGCGGCTTCGGGTTGAGCGACAGCAAGCCGGGCGAGATGGCCGCGATCAACGGGCGGTTCGGGGACAGCGATCCCATCACGCCGGACAACTACCTCCGGCTCGACGGCGCCTTCCTGAACGTCACCGCCTACCTGGGCAACAAGATCGCCCCCGGCTCGCGGTTCAACCCGTACCTGCGAGGCAGCTTCCTCTACTACGACTGGGCGCTGCACGAGGACGGCCGGGGCAGCGACGTCGTCACCTACCAGGACCAGGCGATCGAGGGCCAGGATTACGGCATCGGCGCCGGTCTCGGCACCGAGTACCGGCTCAACTCGCGGGCGAACCTCGACCTCCAGCTGCTCTGGGGCTACCTGCTGACCGGCGACGAGATCAAGTGGGAGGGTCTGCAGTCGACGTTCAACGACAGCTACTACTGGACGAACACCCACTTCTGGAACCTCTCGCTGGGCCTGGTGATCGGGATCTGACCCGCGCCCTATCGGATGCGCGAAGGCCGACCCCCGTGGGGGTCGGCCTTCTTGTTGCGGTCGCCTCGGATCCGGATCAGGTGCCCGCAGAGTAGTCGTCGGCGTAGCGGACCTGCTCGTCGGTCAGCTCGTCGAGCGACATGCCCATCGTGCGCAGCTTGATCCCGGCGATGTACTGGTCCTGCGACTCGGGGATGTCGTGGACGTCGGCGGCGAGGTCGCGGCCCTCGCGCGCGAGGCGGACCATGCTCAGGAACTGGTTCGCGAACGACATGTCCATGACCTCGCTGGGGTGGCCCTCGGCGGCGGCCAGGTTGACCAGGCGGCCCTGCGCCAGCAGGTAGATGCGGCGGCCGTCGCGCAGGGTGTACTCCTCGCAGTTGTCGCGGATCTCGCGCTTGCCGGTCGACAGCGAGGCGAGGTCGCCGATGTTGATCTCGCAGTCGTAGTGGCCGGTGTTGCAGACGATGGCGCCGTCGCGCATGACCTCGAAGTGCCGCTTGACGATGACGTCCTTCATGCCGGTCGCGGTGATGAAGACGTCGCCGACGGCGGCGGCCTCGTCCATGGTCATGACCCGGTGCCCGTCGAGCGTCGCCTTCAGGGCGGCCGTGGCCTTGATCTCCGTGGCGATCACGCTGGCGCCGAGGCCGGCCGCGCGCATCGCGCAGCCCTTGCCGCAGTGGCCGTAGCCGGCGACGACGAAGTTCTTGCCGGCCAGCAGCACGCTGGTGGCGCGGATGATGCCGTCGAGGCTGGACTGGCCGGTGCCGTAGACGTTGTCGAAGTCCCACTTGGTCTCGGCGTCGTTGACCGCCACGACCGGGTACTTCAGCGCGCCGTCGGCGGCCATCGCGCGCAGGCGGTGGATGCCGGTCGTCGTCTCCTCGGTGCCGCCGACGATGCCCGCGATCAGGTGCGGGTGGCGGTTGTGGACGGAGAAGATGAGGTCGGCGCCGTCGTCGAGCGTCAGGGTGGGTTTGAAGTCGAGGGTGCGGTCGATGCACCAGTAGAACTCCTCGACGTTCATCCCGTGCCAGGCGTAGATCGAGACGCCGCCGGCCGCCAACGCGGCGGCCACGTCGTCCTGCGTGGACAGCGGGTTGCAGCCGCTCCACGAGATCTCGGCGCCCGCGGCGAGCAGCGTCTCGACCAGGACGGCCGTCTCCTTGGTCACGTGCAGGCAGCCGGCGATGCGCATGCCCTTGAGCGACTGCAGGCGGGCGTGCTCCTCGCGCAGGGCCATCAGCACCGGCATCCGGCTCTCGGCCCAGTCGATCTTGCACCGCCCGCGCTCGGCGAGGCCGGGATCGGCCACCTTGCTGGGTGAAGCGCCTGCGTGCTTGTTCGTCATCGTCGTCCTCCTGTTCGGGTCAGCGCGGGTCGGGACCCGCGTCGTCGGTCACGGATGGTGCGGCAGCGGCGGGAACCTTCTCCCCCACGGCCAGGAACACGTCGGGCCAGACCGCGCCGCGGTCCTGCAGGCCGGGCGGCAGGGAGACCCGCGCCAGGTCGATCTGCGAGGGGCGGCGCACGAGGTAGCGGCGCGGGACGAGGCCGTGGCGGTCGAAGAAGGCCAGCATCTCCTCGCGGGAGAACCCCAGCCACTGATGGGCCAGCTCATCGCGCATCCATTGCAGGTTGTGGCGGGTGAACGCCGCGACCACCACCCTGCCGCCGGGACGCACCACGCGGGCCATCTCGCGCACGGCCTGGCCGGGGCTGGCGACGTGGTGCAGCACCATCGAGCAGTAGGCGGCGTCGAAGGTCCCGTCGGCGAAGGGCAGGGCCTGGACGTCGGCGCTGCGGAACCGGACGCCGGCGAGCTGCTCGCGCTCGCACAGCTGGCGCGCACGCTCGAGCATCGCCTCGCTGGTGTCCACGGCGGTGACGGATGCGCCGGTGCCCGCGAGCAGCGGCAGCAGGGCGCCGGTGCCGGTGCCGATGTCCAGGACCTCCAGTCCGGGCGGGACCAGGGCCGCCACGGCGCCGGCCTGGATGTCGGGAGCCTCGAAGGCGGGGCGGATCTGGTCCCAGGCGCCGGCGATGCCCGCGAAGAACTCCCCCGTGCGCCGGTCGCGATCGGCCAGCACCCGTCGCAACGTTTCGTCGTCGCCGGCGGCCTCGGGCACGCCCCCGGCCAGCGTGAGCACGGCGTCCCGCAGATCCGCCGCGTCACCCAAGGCGGACCTGTCGGCCAGCCCGTACCAACCCCAGGTCCCGTCCTTGCGGTGGCTCAACCAGCCGGCCTCGCGCAGGATCGCCAGGTGCTTCGAAACGCCCGGCTGGCTCAGGCCGAGCACCTGGACCATGTCCTGGACGGTCAGCTCCCCCCGCCCGAGCAGCCGCATGATCCGCAGCCGCGTCGGATCGCCCACGGCCTGGAACAGGGCAGCCGGATGCTGGAATTGTGTAGCCACGTTCCCCGCCCGCCGTCAATGAATCGCTACATAACGATGCAGCAATGTATCATCGAATCGCACCCTCTGCAAGCATCAATGCTGGATTCTGGCTGCTGAATTGTTCCGCCCCTGCCCATACTGCTGTGATGCGACTTGGATCCACACATCCTGCCGAGACAGGGGACGCGCTCCGGGCACCTCGTGTGCCCGGAGCGCTTGGCCTTCCGGCCCCTCCGCCATCCTGGCTGCGGGGCCTCCAGGACACCCCTGTCTCGGCAGGATGTGTGGATCCAAGTCGAACAGCAGAATGGGCACGGACAATTCAGCAGCCAGAAGCCAGTCACTGATGACTGGAGATCCCCAGCGCATCGTGAATCGCTTCCATGAGACCTTCGCTGAGGGTGGGATGCGGATGCACCACCCTGCTCCAAGTCGCCAGGTCTCCTCCGAAGCCCAGGGCGGTTGCCGCGGCGGCGATCAGGTCGGTGGCGTGGGGTCCGACCATGTGGACGCCCAGGACGCGTCCCCCGGACTCCTCGGCCACGACCTTCACGAAGCCGTGCAATTCGTTGAGGATGGAGGCCTTGCCGAGCGCCGACATCGGGAAGCGACCCAGGCGGACCTGGTGGCCGCGGGCGATCGCCTCCTCTTCGGTCAGGCCGACGGAGGCGACCTCCGGCGAGCAGTAGGTGCAGGAGGGGATCAGGTCGAGATCGACGGGCGTCACCTCGCGGCCGGCGGCGTGGCCGGCGGCGACCAGCGCCTGGGCGCCGGCGGTGTGCGCCAGCTGCGGCGCCAGCGTGATGTCGCCGATGGCGTAGACGCCCGGCGCCGCCGTCTGCTGGTAGGCGTCGGTCTGGACGAAGCCGCGCTTGTCGACGACGGCGCCGGCCTCGGCCAGGCCGAGGCCCTCGGTGACCGGCCGGCGGCCGACCGCCAGCAGCAGGTGCGAGGCGGTGCGCGTGACCGCGTCGCCGGTCGCGAGGTTCTTCAGCTCGACCTCCACGCGGTCGCCGACGCGCGCGATCCGCACGGCGCGGTGGCCGCAGAGCACGCCGATCTTGCGGCGGGTGAGCGCCTGCTCGATCTCGCGCGAACAGTCCGCGTCCTCCAGGGGCAGGACGCGCGGCAGCATCTCCACCAGCGTCACCTCGCCGCCGAAGGCCGCCACGATGTCGGCGAATTCGACGCCGACCGCCCCGGCTCCCAGCACGATCAGCGACGACGGCACGGCCGGGATCTCGAGCAGGTGGTCGCTGGTCAGGATGCGTTCGCCGTCGGGCTGCACGCCGGGCACGGCGCTGGCCGCCGAGCCGGTGGCGACGATGATCTTCGGCGCCAGCAGGACCTCGGGTGGCTCGCCGGGGCGTTCCACGACGACGCGGCCGGGGCCGTCGAGGCGGCCGCGGCCCCGCACGACCTCGACCCCGGCACCGTCGAGCAGCACGCCGACGCCGAGGGCGCCCTTGCGCACGACCGTCTCGCGGCGCTTCTGGATCTTCGCCCAATCGAAGGCGGCGTCGGGCACCTCCACGCCGAAGGTCTTCGCGCCCTTGCGGCACAGCTCCCAGGTCCGCGCCGACTGCAGCAGGGCCTTGGTCGGGATGCAACCGCGCAGCAGGCAGGTGCCGCCGAGCCGTTCGTCCATCTCGACCAGAACGGTGCGCAGCCCGAGCCGGGCGCCGCGCGCGGCGGCCGCGTAGCCGCCCGGCCCGGCGCCGATCACGACGAGGTCGCAGGATCGTTCGTTCATGGTTTCCACTCCCGGGATGTCGTCCGCGGCGGGGCCGGCCGGGCCGCGCCGCGACCATCATAGGAGGCGGCCGCGGGGAATGCCAGCCGCGACCGGCGGGCCCGCGGCCGCTCTCCGGCGTTGACGGATCGGGCTCCGCGGGTTCTGATGGGCCAGGCTCGCCACGGCGGCGGACCGCTCACGACAGGAGACACGTCATGTCCGACACCATCGCCATGGCGGCCCCGGGACGGTTCCATCCCGCCGGGCGCCCGTACCGGATGCTCGTGCTGGGATTCGCCAGCCTGCTGACCTTCGGCAGCTACTTCGCCTACGACATCATCGGCGCCCTGGCCCCCTCGCTGGTGGAGGACCTGGGCGCCTCGCGCAGCACCATCGGCGGCTTCTACACCGCCTACAGCGTGGCGGCGATCCTGGCCGTGTTCGGCAGCGGATTTCTGATCGACCGCCTGGGCACGCGGCGCTCCAGCATGATCTTCTCGGTCCTGGTGCTGTGCGGCGCGCTGGTGGTGGCCTCGGCCAAGTCGATCCCCGTGGTCTTCGTCGGCCGCTTCATCTTCGGGGCCGGCGCCGAGCCGCTGGTCGTGGCGCAGAGCGCCATCCTCGCCCGCTGGTTCCGCAACAAGGAGATCGCCCTGGCCTTCGGCATCTCGCTGACGGTCTCGCGCCTGGGCACGCTGTTCGCCTTCAACACCGGCGAGCTGATCGCCCAGACCTTCGGCGGCTACCGGGCCGGCCTGGTCGCGGCGGCGATCTTCTGCTGCGTCTCGCTGCTGGGCAACGTCGTCTACGTGATCCTGGACCGCCGCGGCGAGCGCCACCTGCCCGACCTTCAGGAGACCGGCGCCGAGGACAAGATCACCCTCGCGCACATCCTGAAGCTCAGCCCCAGCTTCTGGTACGTGACGCTGCTCTGCCTGACCTTCTACTCCGCGGTGTTCCCCTTCACCGCCCTGAGCACCGACTTCTTCGTCGACAAGTGGGGCGTGCAGCGGGTGGCCGAGTCGACCGGGGGGTTCCTGGCCAACGTCTTCGGCAGCTTCCTGCACATGTTCCAGACCGCGGGCGGACTGTCCTCGATCATCATCTTCGCCTCGATGATCTGCGCGCCGTTCGCCGGCCTGCTGGTCGACCGCGTGGGGCGCCGGGCCACGATGATGCTGGTGGGCTCGGTCCTGATGGTCCCGGCCTACCTGCTGCTCGGGCTGACCGACATCTACCCGGTGCTGCCGATGATGGTGCTGGGCGCCGCCTTCGTGCTGGTGCCGGCGGCCATGTGGCCGGCGATCCCGCTGGTGGTCAAGGCCGAGCACACGGGCACCGCCTTCGGGCTCTGCACCGCGATCCAGAACATCGGCCTGGCGCTCTTCCCCTTCCTGAACGGGAGGCTGCGCGACGCCACGCACGGCTACGGCGCCAGCATGCTGATGTTCGCGGGGCTGGGCGTCGTGGGGTTCGTCTTCGCGCTGCTGCTGAAGCGCGCCGACCTGGCCGGCGGCCGCGTGTTGGAGGGCCGGCCGCCCCGGGCACCGGGGGTTTGACGCTTCCGCGGCCGCGGCCTATCATTCCCGGGCCCGCCCCGCGGGCCCGTCGCCGCGATCGGCGGCCGACGATGCACGAGAGCCTGGAGGCCCCATGAAGATCGCCGTCTGCGTGAAGCAGGTCCCCGACTCCGAGACGCGGATCACCCTGGCCGCGCCGGGACCGGAGCTCGACCGGTCCGGGTTCACCCGCGTCCTGAACCCCTACGACGCCTTCGCGGTCGAGGAGGCGGTGCGCATCAAGGAGCGCCTGGGCGCCGGCTGCGAGATCACCGCCGTGACGATCGGGCCGGACCGCGCCGTCGAGACCCTGAAGAAGGACTGCCTCGCGGTGGGCTGCGACCGCGCGATCCGCGTCAACGAGCCCGCGCTGGAGAACGCCGAACCGCTGCAGACGGCGAAGGTGCTCGCCGCGGTGCTGCGGCGCGGCGCCTACGACCTGATCCTGACCGGCAAGCAGGCCATCGACGACGACAGCGCCCAGGTGGGACCGATGCTCGCCGAGCTGCTGGACTGCTCGCAGGCGACCGTGGCGACGAAGCTGGAGCTGGGCGAGGGCGTCTTCACCGCCACCTGCGAGATCGAGGGCGGCGCCGCGGTCGTACGGGGCACGCTGCCCGCGGTGGTCACCTGCCAGAAGGGCCTGAACGAGCCGCGCCTGCCGAGCCTGCCGAACATCATGAAGGCCGGCATGAAGCCGCAGGAGACCCTGACCTGCGCCGACCTGGGCCTCGAGATTCCCGCGGCCCGCACCCGGATCACGACGTACTCCCCGCCCCCGCCGCGCGCCGCGTGCCGGATGGTCGCCGCCGACGATCCCGCCGCCGCCGCCCGGGAACTGGCGCGCCTGCTGCGCGACGAAGCCAAGGTCATCTGACGGGAGACCGGACATGCCGAACATCGCCGTGTACATCGAGCAGAGCGGGGGAGCCGCCAAGAAGGTCGCCTGGCAGATGACGGCCGAGGCGCGCCGCCTCGTCGACCGGACGGGCGGCGAGGTCTGGGCCGTCGTGCTGGGGGACGCCGCCGCCGCCGCCGAGGCCGGCCGCCACGGCGCCCACCGCGTCTTCGCCGCCGCCGGCGACGCCTTCGCCCGCTACGACGCCGAGACCTGGACGCGGGCCCTGGCCGCCTTCGTCGCGGCCCGCCGCCCCGACCTGCTGCTGGTGGGCGCGACCGCGATGGGCAAGGACTTCGCGCCCCGCCTGGCGGCGCGCCTGGACGCCGCCTGCGTGAGCGACTGCGTGGGCCTGGACTTCGACGGCGGGTTCAAGCTGCGCCGCCCGATCTTCGCCGGCAAGTGCTACGCCGAGGTGGCGGTCGACGCGCCGGTCGCGGTGGCGGGCGTGCGCCCGAACGCCTTCCCCCTCTTCGCGGGCGACGGCGCCGACGCGCCGGTCGAGGGTTTCGACCCCGGACTGGGCGGCTTCGCGCCGCACGCCTCGGTCGTCGAGACGGTCACGTCGGCGGAGAAGAAGATCGAGCTGACCGAGGCCGAGGTCATCGTCTCGGGTGGCCGCGGACTCAAGGAAGCCGGCAACTACAAGCTGATCGAGACGCTGGCGGCGACCATGGGCGCCGCCGCGGGCGCCAGCCGCGCCATCGTCGACGCCGGCTGGGTGCCCCACTCCCACCAGGTCGGGCAGACCGGCAAGACCGTCAGCCCGAAGCTCTATGTGGCGGTGGGGATCAGCGGCGCGATCCAGCACCTCGCGGGCATGAGTTCGTCGAAGTGCATCGTGGCCATCAACAAGGATCCCAACGCCCCGATCTTCAAGGCCGCCGACTACGGCATCGCGGCCGACCTCTTCGAGGTCGTGCCCGCGCTGGACGAGGCGATCCGGGCCCTGGACTGAACCGGGCTCGCCGCCGCCGCGGCGCCGGACGTAAACGCAGAGGGGCTCCGCCGCGGCGGAGCCCCTTCTTCTCGTCCGCGCGCGGCGGCGGTCAGCCCGCGATCACGGTCCTGACGGGCCGCAGTCCGATGTTGGCCACGCCGGCGGTGGCGTGGTTGCCGCCGCGGCGGGCGCTCCGGCAGGCATGGGCCGGGCTCCCGTAGCTGCCGCCGCGGAAGACCCGCAGGGAACCAACGTCGACGTACAGCGGATCGGTCACGTCCTCGGTGTCGTACGGCGCGAAGCTGTCCTGGCACCACTCGGCCAGGTTGCCGTGCATGTCGTAGAAGCCCCAGGCGTTGGGCTGCTTCTGCTCCACGCGCATGACCACCGGCATGCAGCTCCAGCCGACCAAATCGAGGTTCGGGTCGCCGCACTGCGGGTTCAGCAGCGGCCCGTTGGTGAAGGCCGTGGTCGAGCCGGCGCGGCAGAGGTACTCCCACTCGGCCTCGGTGGGCAGCCGGTAACCCGACGTCGTGGACGGGCTCCCGGCGGCGAGCGTCCAGGTGGCGTGGTCGTAGGCGCGCGGGAGTCCCTGGCGGAGGCTCCGCCAGTCGCAGTAGGCGATCGCGCCGTACCAATTCACGCCGCCGACGGGGTAGGCCGACTGGTCGGGGTTCAGGATCCGGAACGAATCCGCCGTGGCGGAAAACGTCAGCGCCGTGGCGCTCAAGGTGAGCAGTTCGATGCCGGAGCCGTCGAGGTTGTCGTGCACGTGGTAGTAGACGAGGTCGTCGCTGATCGTCGTGTCGACGGTGCAGTGGCCCTGATGGTAGGCCCAGTTCAGCTGCGTGCGGTAGGCCTCCCGCGTGACCTCGCTCCTGGCGGCGAAGAGGCCCCTGGTCAGGGTGACCCGGCGCTGGACCTCATCGCTGCGGCGGCCCCACTCGTCCTCGGGGCTGCCCATGGTGAACGGGCCCTCCGGCACGAACCGGTAACCGGTGGGCGCCGGCAGGTCCTGGCGGTAGGCGCCCTCGAAGGTCGTGGTGCCGCCGAAGACCTCCAGCGTGAGCGGGTTGGCGATCGGCAGCCACCAGCCGCTGCGCGGCTCCCAGGTCAGCGTGTACACGCCGGAGCCGAGATCGTCCAGGGTCAGGTCGCCCGCTCCGTCCAGCCGGAAGCCGTCGGGGCCGGTGAGGACCCAGGTCGTGCCGGGATCGTCCGGGGTGGCGTCGACGACGATCGTGCTGGGCAGGTTCTCCCGGTAGAGACCGGCGAATTCCACGCTGCCGCCCGCCTCGAGCTTCAGGGTCGACGTGACCGGCGTGGGGCGGACCCAGCCCTCGACGGCGCCCCAGGTCAACGTGTAGTTGCCCAGGGACTGCGAGGCGAAGGTGCGCGCGCCGCTGCCGCTCTCGTTGAAGCCGCCGGGACCGCGCATGGTCCACGAGATCTCCAGGGTCGCCGGGCTGGGCGTCACGACCACGGTGCCGGACGTGGGAGGCGCGGTGGACGAGCCGCCTTCGTCGTCGCTGCAGCCGCCGCCGAAAGCCATGGCGGCGACGAGCGCGGCGCAGACGAGGAACAGGTGTCGCTGCTGGAACATCGTCGACCTCGGGGGGGTGGAGTGATCGGGACCGGAGGCTGTCGCCGCACGGCGCCGGCCCCGTCTAATGTAGGGGCCGGCCGTCGCCAGCGTCAAGCGGCGAAGCGCCTCCGGAGGGCCTCAGGCGCCCAGGAGCCCCCTGGCGGCGGTCACCGCCGCCTGGGCCTCGTCGACCAGCTGCTGGAGGATCTCGCGCAGGGGTTGGGTGCGGGTCACCAGGCCGACCGACTGGCCGGCCATGAGCGAGCCGCGATCGACGTCGCCGTCCACCGCCCCCTCGCGCAGGGAGCCGACCCAGTACTTCTCCACCTCGAACTGGGCGTCCTGGCGGCTCATCTCCCCGGACTCGACCTTGCGCAGCAGGTCGAGCTGCAGCTCGCCGAAGCGCTCCATCGCGGCGTTGTTCAGCGCGCGCACGGCGACCACCGGCAGCTTGGACGAGTACTGGGGCGTGGCGATCGCCTCGCGGGAGCGGGCCCGGATGAAGGCCTGCTTGAACGCCGGGTGGGCGAGGCACTCGTCGGCGACGACGAAGCGCGTGCCGAGCTGGGCGCCGGCCGCGCCCATCAGGCAGAGGTGCCCGATCATGCGGCCGTCCGCGATGCCGCCGGCGACGAAGATCGGCAGCCGGTCCGCATAGGGGAACAGGACTTCCTGCAGCAGCACCGAGGTCGAGACGTGGCCGATGTGGCCGCCCGCCTCGCTGCCCTCCAGGATGAGCGCGTCGGCCCCGTAGCCGATCATGCGCTCGGCGATGGAGCCGGCCGAGGCGAAGCAGATCACCTTGGCCCCGCTCGCGCGGGCCTGCTCCACCTCGCTCTGGCGCGGGATCGAGCCGGCGAAGAAGATGTGGCTGAGCCGCTTCTCGCAGCAGATGTCCAGGTGGGCCCGGTAGTTCGGGGCGATGACGATGATGTTGGCGCCGAAGGGCCGGTCCGTCAGGGCGCGGGTGCCGTCGATCGAGGCCGCGAAGACCTCGGGCGGCATGTTGCCGCCGGCGAGCGAGGCGAAGCCGCCCAGGTTGCAGAACGACGCGACCAGGTGCGGGTCCGAGATCCAGGTCATGGCGCCGCACATGATCGGCACGTGGGAGCCGAAGAACCCCGCGCCGCGCCGCCACAGGCGGTCCAGCTCGGGAGTCGTGCGCACGGGATCGTAGACGGACATCGCAGCCTCCAACTCGTGGCTCGTGGGGGCGCGCCGGCGGGCGGGCGCCACCGGCGACGTCGATATCTTACTGCACGTGTCCGGATTTGCAAGGGCCGAGGCCGGCCGCCGCCGCGGACCGCTTCAGTCGGCGAGCTGCCGCTCGATCATCTCGGCGAGGTCCAGCGCGCGCAGCGTCTCCTCGCGCCCGGTCTCCTTGATGCCGTCGCCGATCATCGTCAGGCAGAACGGGCAGGCGGTGCAGACCTCCGCGGCTCCGGTGCCGGCGGCCTCGTCGACCCGGTTCTGGTTGATGCGCGTGCCCAGGGACTCCTCCATGAACATCCGGGCGCCGCCGGCGCCGCAGCAGAATCCGTCGCGGCGGCTGCGGGCCATCTCGACGCGCTCGAGGCCGAGGGCGTCGACGAGGTCGCGGGGCGCGTCGTAGACGCCGTTGTGGCGGCCGAGGTAGCAGGAGTCGTGGTAGGTGACCCGGGCGGCGCCGCCCGGGCGCAGCTTCAGGCGGCCCTGCCCCACCAGGTCCAGGAGCAGCTCGGAGTGGTGCAGCACGCGCGCCGCCGACCAGTCGAACTGGGGGTACTCGTTGCGGATCATGTTGAAGCAGTGCGGGCAGGCCGTGACCACGGCGCCGACCTCGTACCGGGAGAAGGTCTCGATGTTGCGCCGCGCCTGCGCCTGGAAGAGGTACTCGTGGCCCGCGCGTCGGGCCGGGTCGCCGCAGCAGCCCTCCTCGGTGCCCAGCACGGCGTAGTCGACGCCGGCGCGGTCCAGCAGGCGGCACACGGCGCGCAGCACGTCCTTGTTGCGCTCGTCGTAGGCGCCGGCGCAGCCCACGAAGAGCAGGTACTCGGCGCGGCCCTTGTCGCGCAGGCGCGGCACCGGCAGCTCCCCGATCCAGTCCTCGCGCGCCGCGGCGCCGACGTTCCAGGGGTTCGAGTTGTTCTCCAGGCCGCGCAGCGCCGCCTGGAACTCCGGCGGCATCGCCGATTCCATCATCATGCGGTGGCGGCGCAGGTCCACGACGTGGTCGACGTGCTCGATGGCGACCGGGCAGACCGTCTGGCAGTAGCCGCAGGTGGTGCAGCCCCAGAGCGCGTCGTCGGGGACCACGACGCCGGCGAGCGCCGGGCGCTCGAGCGCGGCCGACGCGACGGCCGCCTCCTCGTCGCGTCCCCGGTGCTTCAGCTTGCCCACCAGGCGCAGGCCGTCGGCGACGGCCAGCAGGTGGTCGCGCTGGTCGGTGATCAGCTCCCGCGGGCGCAGGGGCTTGCCGGTGACGGCCGTCGGGCAGTGCACCGTGCAGCGACCGCACTCGGTGCAGGTGTACATGTCCAGCAGGCGCCGCCAGGAGTAGTCCTCCAGCTTCCCGACGCCGAAGACCTCGCGCCCCTCGAAGTCCATCCGGGCGGGCGCGGCCGGCGGGCCCAGCTTCATCGTGAACACGTTGGGCAGGGCGGTCAGCACGTGGAAGTGCTTGCCGTAGGGCAGGAAGTTCAGGAACGACAGCACCAGGACCAGGTGCGACCAGAACATCCAGCCCAGCCACGCCTGGACCTCCGGCGCGGGGACGCCCGCGAACAGTCCCGACAGCGCGGTGCCGGCGAAGGACCAGCCGGCCTCGGGATGGTCCGGCCGCAGGGCGAACAGCGCCGCGTCGCCGAACAGGTCGGTGACCATCAGCGTGGCGATCCAGGCCAGGATCAGCACGCCCTCGGCGCTGAGGTGCAGGCGCCCGGGCCGCAGCACCAGCCGTCGCCAGGCGGCGAAGCCCACCGCCGCCAGCACGACGAGCTCGAACAGGTCCTTCAGGGCGGCGTAGCCCTGGCCGAGTGCGCCGTCGAAGCCCGGCAGCTGGAAGTCGGGACTGAAGCCGCGCCCGCAGAGCGTGATCGTGCGCAGGGACACCACCAGGAAACCCGAGAAGATGCCGACGTGCATCCAGCCCGCGCCCCGCTCGTAGAGCAGCCGCCTCTGGCCGAAGCCGATGGCGAACAGGCGCCGCAGCCGCTCGCCGACGCGGTCGCGCCGGTCGTCGGGCGCCGCGGCCCGCAGCAGCCAGTAGCGGTCCGCGACGGTGTTCGCGAACATCGCCAGCGCCGCCAGCAGCAGCACGGTTGTCAGCACGGGGTTCATGGCCGTCCTCACGGGTCGGGATTCGCGACGCCGTCGCCAAGATAGCAACCGCGGACGGGCCGGGGAACCGAAAATCCGTCGCCGCGTCCGCCACCCCGGGGTGGACACCGGGGCCGGTCCTCGGTACATTCTGCGGGATCCGCGACCCAGTCGGAGGAGCGCCGGGACCGTGTCCCGGTTTTCTGTGAGGGAGCCGGGCGCCGACGGCGGGTCCCGGACCGCCAAGAGGAGCCGCATGGACCACAACCGCATCGACGACGACGACCCTACTCCCGGCGACGACGCGATCCGGGAGCTCCTGCTCGGCATGCGCCGGGTGGCCGTGGTCGGCATCTCCGAGAACCCGGAACGGGCCAGCCACGGCATCGCCCGCTTCCTGCTCGGCAGGGGGATCGAGGTCGCGGGCGTCAATCCGCAGCTGCGGGAGGTGCTGGGCGCGCCCGTCTACCCGACCCTGGCCGACGTGCCGGGGCCGATCGACGTGGTCGACGTGTTCCGCCGCAGCGAGGCCGTCCCCGCCATCGTGGACGCCGCCATCGCCGCCGGCGCGCGCGCCGTCTGGCTGCAGGAGGGCGTGGTCCACCCCGAGGCGTCGCGCAAGGCGGTCGCCGCCGGGCTGACGGTCGTCGCGGACCGGTGCATCTACAAGGAATGGCTGCGCCTGGCCAACGCTTGAACCCCGGCGGCCGCGCCGGACGACGCAACGAGAACCGGAACACCGCGGCGCGATCGCCGCGAAGGACGAGGGAAAAGCCATGAGCCGCATCTGCATGATCGGGACGGGATACGTGGGCCTCGTGTCGGGAGCCTGCCTGGCCGACTTCGGGCACGAGGTCTGGTGCGTCGACATCAACGCCGAGCGCATCGCCGACCTGCACCGCGGCGTCATGCCGATCTACGAGCCGGGGCTCGACCGCCTCGTCGCGAAGAACGTCGCCGGCGGCCGCCTCTTCTTCACCACCTCGCTGGCCGAGGCGATGGGCGCGACAGACGTGATCTTCATCGCCGTGCAGACGCCCATGTCCGACGGCGGCGAGGCCGACCTGACCTACGTGCTGAACGTGGCGCGCGAGGTCGGCAGCCTGATGACGCGCCCCAGCGTGGTGGTCACCAAGAGCACCGTGCCGGTGGGCACCTCGCGCAAGGTCAGGGCGGCCATCCTGGAGTCCCAGCCGCGGCCGGTGGACTTCGAGCTGGCCAGCAACCCCGAGTTCCTGCGCGAGGGATCGAGCATCGAGGACTTCATGCGCCCCGACCGCGTCGTGGTCGGCGCCGATTCGGCCCTCGGCGAGAAGGTCATGCGCGAGATCTACCGGCCGCTGTACCTGCTGGAGACCCCGATCCTGGTCTGCGACATCGAATCGGCGGAGCTGATCAAGTACGCCAGCAACGCCTTCCTCGCGGTGAAGATCTCCTACATCAACGAGATCTCCACGCTGGCCGACCGCGTGGGCGCCGACGTCTCGATGGTGGCCAAGGCCATGGGCCTCGACAAGCGCATCGGCCCGAAGTTCCTGCACGCCGGCCTGGGCTTCGGCGGCTCGTGCCTGCCCAAGGACACCAACGCCATCGTCCACATCGCGGAGCAGGCCGGCGCGGACATGAGCATCGTGCGCGCGGCGATCGGCGTGAACGAGCGCCTGCCCGACATCGCCATGGCGAAGGCCCGCGAGCTGCTGCCCGAGCTGAAGGGCGCGGTCGTGGCCATGCTGGGCCTGAGCTTCAAACCGAACACCGACGACATCCGCGACGCGCCCAGCCGCCCGCTGGTCGCGGCCCTGCAGGCGGCGGGCGCCTCGCTGCGCGTGCACGACCCGGTGGCCATGGACAACTTCCGCGCCCTCCATCCCGCCCTGCGCTACTGCGAGGGCCCGTACGACGCCGCGGCCGGCGCCGACCTCGTCCTGCTGGTCACCGAGTGGAACGAGTACCGGCAGCTCGACCTGGCTCGCCTCGGGGCGGCCGTGTCCGGGCGCCGCTTCCTGGACTGTCGCAACGTCTACAACAGCGCCCTGCTGGGCGAGCACGGCTTCACCTACCGCTGCTTCGGGCGCCCCCGCGCCTAACGGCCCCACGACCGGAAACCCCGCGACCGGCCGCGGCCGGGACGTGAAAGGACCGCATGCACGAGAACGACGGCCGCCGCATCGCCCGCTACGACCTGGTGACGCCGATGCTGCCCTGCAAGCAGGAGATCCTCGCCGGCGTCGACCGGCTGCTCTCGACCGGGGAGTACATCCTGGGCCGGGAGGTGCACGCCCTGGAGGGCGAAATGGCCGCGGCCTGCGGGGCCGCCGACGCCGTCGGCGTCGCCTCCGGCTCCGCGGCCCTGTACATGGCGCTTCAGATCGCCGGCGTCGGCCCGGGCGTCGAGGTCGTGACCACCCCGTACACCTTCGTCGCCACGATCGAGGCGATCATCCGTCTGGGCGGCACGCCCGTCTTCGCGGACATCGACCCCCGCACGCTCAACCTGGACCCGGCTCTCGCCGACGCGGCCGTCACCGGCCGCACCCGCGTCCTGCTGCCGGTGCACATCTTCGGCATGCCCTGCGAGATGGAGCCCTTCGCCCTCGTCGCCGAACGGCACGGCCTCGACCTCGTCGAGGACATGTGCCAGGCCTTCGGCTCCCTGTACCGCGGCCGCCCCTGCGGGTCCTTCGGGCGCCTGTCCTGCCTGAGCTTCTACCCGACCAAGAACCTGCCCGGCATCGGCGACGGCGGGATGGTCATCTGCCGCGACGCGGCCGACGCCGCCCCGCTGCGCCGGTTGCGCGGCCACGAGACGGTCCGCGTCGGGGGCCGCCTGCTGTCGGGCTGGAACAGCCGCCTCGACGAGATCCAGGCCCTGGCGATCCGCATCCGTCTGGCCCGCTTCGCCGACGAGCAGTCCGACCGCGACCGCGCCGCCGCCATCTACAACGGGCTGATCCCCGCCGCCAACCGGCTCGCCGAGCCGCGGCCGGGTTCGGGACTACGCGTGACCCATCATCAGTACTGGATCCGCGTGCCGGATCGTGCCAGACTGGAGGCCCGGCTGCGGGAAGCCGGCATCGACTTCGGCATCTACTACGCGCCGCCGCTGCACCGCCACGAGTTGGCCGAGTACTGCCGGGTGCACGGGGAGCTGGCGCATGCCGAAGCAGCGGGGCGGGAAGTGCTGGCCCTGCCGATCCACCAGGCGCTGCCCGAGCGCGACGCCTTCAGGATCGGGGAACTGGTGAAGGAACACCTCGCGCGGACGGCCTGACGCGAACGCGGACCGCGACCACGGGAGCGTACGAGCGATGAGCAGCGGCACCTACACCCTGGGAACCCTGGACGGGCGCCTCAACCGCGCCCAGACCCTGCTGGTCATCGAGCGGCTGCGCGCGGCGCACCCCAAGGCCATCTTCGACATGGCCACCGTCTCGGACCCCCGCACCAACCGGCAGAGCGCTTCGGAGCTGTACTGCGCCAACTCGGCGGCGGAGATCGAGCTGCTGCTGACGCACCTGCTGGACGGCGATTTCCAGCTGCTCGACGTCGCCGCGGAGGACATCGTGCGCCCGCTGCCGAGCGGGCTGGTCGTCGCCGCGGTGCCGGAGCGCAACACGCCCTTCGACGCCCTGCTGCACAAGGGCGGCTGCATCGCGGACGATCTCGAGGACGGCACGCGCGTCGGCGTCCTCTCCCGCCGCTCGATGGCCCAGATCCACCAGCTCTGGCCCCAGCTCAAGCCGAAGCTGCTCTACGGCGGCGCCGTCGAGGCCCTGGACGCGTACCTCCAGGACGAGGCCGTGGACTGCCTGGTGATGCCGGCGGCCATCGCCGAGCGGCTGGGCGTGCAGGACATCGTGACGGAGATCTTCTTCCCGGAGATGACGCTGCCCGGGGCCGGCCAGGGCCTCATCGCCATCATCGCGCGGGCCGGCGACGCCGAGGCGCTCGCCATGGCCGGGGCCGTCGACTCCCCCCAGTCGCGCGCGGAGATGACGGCCGAGCTGGCCTTCCGCGAGCGGATCTGCTCGGACCAGGACTGCCCCCTCGGCGTGCTGGCCCAGGCGGGCGAGGACAGCCTGATCATCACCGGCGCCGTGGGTTCCCTGCACGGCCACTCCATGAACCAGGCCGTGCTGCGCGGGCCCTCGTCCGAGGCGGCGGCGCTCGGCGTGCGGCTCGCCGAGCAGCTGCTGCTCAACACGGCGTCCCTGATCGACCTGCTGGAAGCCGACTTCCCCGAGGGGCTGCCCGTGGAGTTGGAGGAGGGCGCGGCGCCGCCGCAGGAGAACGACGACCTCCGCGAGGCGAACCTGCCGGAGGATCTCGAGGAGGAGATCAGGGGCGGTGGGGACGACACCTACGACGACGACTACGTCGAACCTAGGGACGACTACTGATCCTGAACCGCTACCGGTCCCGCCGCTCGGCCGCCGCCAGGGCCGCCGCCACGGCGGCGGCGGCGAACGGGTCGCACATCTGGGCCGTGCCGATCTGCACGGCGACCGCTCCCACCGCGAAGAACTTCAGCGCATCCTCGAGGGTCGCGATCCCGCCGACCCCCACCACGGGCAGCCCCGTCTCCTGCACGATCTCGTCGACCCGGGCCAGCGCCACCGGCAGCAGCGCGGGCCCGCTGTAGCCGCCCCGGCGGCGCGGCAGGACCGGCGCGCCCGTGCGCAGGTCCACGTCCATGCCGACCAGGGTGTTGATGGCGGTCACGCCGTCGGCGCCGCCGCTCGCCGCCGCTGCGGCGAGCCGGGCGATGCTGCCCACGTTGGGCGTGAGCTTGGCCAGCAGGGCGCGCGCCGGCAGGTGCTCGCGCGCCGCGGCGACGCAGCGCTCCACCGTCCCGGGATCGCGGCCGAAGTCGACGCCGCCCTCGGCCACGTTCGGGCAGCTGAGGTTCAGCTCGACGCCGTGCCAGTGCGCGGCCTCGTCCGCCGCGGCGGCCAGACGGCGGGCCATGTCCCCGAATTCCTCCGGCCGGGTGGCCGCGAGGCTGGCGACGAAGGGCACCCCGCGCGCCTCGAGGACGGGCACGACCTCGTCCGCGAAGCGAGCGAGGCCCACGTTCTCCAGGCCGATGGAGTTCAGCGCGCCGTGCGCGGTCTCCCACAGCCGCGGCGGAGGGTTGCCGCGGCGGGCCTCGGGCGTGACCGTCTTGGTGACCACGGCGCCGAGCCCGTCGAAGGGCGACCCGCAGCCGGGCGCGCCGAGATCGGCCCCGTCCAGTCCGTAGCCGAAGCAACCCGAAGCGGTCCAGACCCGGCCGGGAAACTCGCGCGGGCCGAGCCGCAGCGATCCACGGGGATCGAAGGCCAGCCAGGACGGCAGCGTCGTCATGCCCCGCCTCCCCCGCCGAGCCGCGCCCAGTCCAGGTCGAGGGCGTCGAAGACCGGCCCGTCCTTGCACGCCGTGGCGTAGCCGTCGCCGCCGGCCCGCGGCACCACGCAACCCCGGCACACCCCGTACCCGCAGCCCATGCGCTCCTCCACCGAGACCAGGCAGTCCCAACCGCGCTCGGCGGCCAACGCCGCGGCCGCGCGCAGCAGGGGCGACGGGCCGCAGGCCAGCACCACGTGCGGCGGCGCCCCGGTCGGCAGCAGCGAGCGCGCCAGTTCCACGACGTTGCCGGCGAACGCCGGCCGGTCGGCCGGGAGCGCGACGGCCCGGTCCACGCTCGCGCGCCAGGCGGGGCCCAGCAGGTCCCAGGGCAGGGCGCCGCCGTCACGACCGCCGACGCAGCAGAGGTCCCGCGAGCGGCCCCAGCGCGCCTCCCAGGCGAGCAGGGGCGGCAGCCCCACCCCGCCGGCCAGCAGCAGGCGCGGCCGGGGGTCGGGAGCGGGGAACGGTCGGCCCAGTGGCGCGAGGCAGGTCACGGGCGCGCCGACGGCGGCCTCGCGCAGCCGCGCGGTGCCGCGGCCGACGACCTTGTAGAGCAGCGCGAGGCGGTTCCCCGACGTCGCCAGGATGGAGAAGGGGCGGCCGAAGACCAGGGAGAGGTCGCCCGCGAGGTTGAGCATGCAGAACTGGCCCGGCTGGAAGGGGACGTGCTCCTGCAGGTCGCAGTCGACCTGGTGCATGGACGATGAGACGGCGGTCTGTGCGACGATCGTCCCGTGCAGGCGTCGGGCGGGCGGGGCGCTGGCGGCGGCGGGCAGGTTCACGTCGCGTTCTCCTGGGCCGAGGCCCGGCCATCCCTCAGCCGCGCCCCTGCAGCTTCCGGTCGCGCCAGTGCGACCGGCGCCCGCCCGCCGGCGGCGGCGGCGCCGGCCGTTCACCGTCGGGGCCGGCCGCCGCGACGGCTTCGGGACCGCGATCGGGCGACGGGCCGGCGGCCAGGTCCATCTCGCGCCGACGGGCGTCGAGCCCGGTCAGGTAGGCGTAGAGATCGCCCTCGGCGCCTTCCCGGGCGACGAAGGCCTGGGGCGACTGCGGGTAGGCAGCCTGCAGCTGCGCGTCGAACACGGCCGCCGAGTCCGGCAGGCCGAGGTGGTCGCGGTAGACCAGGGCCGCGCCGAAGAGGCCGCGCACGGCGGCGGCGCTGTCCTGCGGCGCGGCCGCAGCCACCTCGAGGTAGCCGTCCAGCGCGAGCCGCGGCCGTTCCAGGGCGAACAGCAGGACGTTGGCCATGGTCAGGCGCAACGCCGGCCTCTGATCCTCGGCGGCGGTGCCGAGCCGCTGCTCGGCCGCCAGGTAGCGGTTGAGCTCGGTGTCGAGCCGGCGGCAGCGCTCCTCGTCCTCCAGGACGTTCGTGTTGCGCAGGGCTTCGCGGAACTGGGCGCGAGCCTCCTCGATCTTCCACTGCGACAGGTAGATGTTGCCGAGCATCTCGGCGAGCCGCGCCGGCACCTCGCCGGCGCGCCACTCCTGGGGCAGGGCCTCCAGCAGCGGGGCCGCCTCCTCGGGCCTCCCCCTGGCCATCAGGACTTCGGCCTGGGCCAGGGCCGTCACGCCGTCCTTGCCGTAGAGTTCGGCCTCTTCCTTCAAGCCGGCGACCAGGTCCGCCGCCTCGTCGTGCCGTCCGAGCCGCGTCAGGCAGCGGGCCTCCAGCAGCCGGACCTCGAAGAGCTGGCCCTTGTCGCCGTCGGTGGCGGCGACGGCCTCCAGGCGGCGGCGGGCCTCCTCGTACTCGCCGAGTTCCCAGTAGCAGCGGGCCAGCTTGGCGCCGACGGACGCCGCTTCGCCCCGCTCGGCGTGCCGATCGAGGTAGTCGCGGAAGCGGTCGCGGGCGTCCGCCCAGGCCTCCAGCGCCAGGGCGTTCTCGCCGCCGACGCGCAGCGCCTCGGCCTGGAACTCCGATTCGGGGAACGCCAGTTCGAGCTGGGAGAGGTAGTTGTCGCTGCCCCCGGCGTCGCCCACCATCAGGTGGCTCACGGCCTGCAGGTACAGGGCCTCCTCCAGGTGGGGCGTGGCCGGGAAGTTCGAGACGAGCAGGTCCAATTGGGTGATGGCCATGCGGTGCGACTCGAGGCGGTGGTACGCCTTCGCCATCAGGAACAGGGCGTCGTCGGTCAGCGCGTGGCCCGGGTACTCGTCCAGGATGATCTGGCACTTCTTGACGCAGCGCTGGTACTCCTGGGCCTGCTGCGGCGTGGGCGTGGCCGGGTCCAGCCCCTGCTTGAGGCGTTCCTCTCGCACCATCTCGGCCGTGTCGAAGGCCTTGCAGGCGTTGTAGAAGGTGTTGAAGCGGGCGCAGCCCGCGCCGACGGCCAGCAGCGCCGCGGCGACCGCGGCTGCGACCAGTTTGCGGTGCCGGTTCCTCATCGCGGTCATCCTATCCCAGGGGTCGACACGGGATCCAGGTCGTGACGGGACTGCGGTCGTGATCCGTTCATTCGCCGTCGCGGTAGGTCGGCCGGCCGCGCAGGAAGGTCGCCTTCACGCGCCCGGCGAGCTTGTGCCCGCCGTACGGGGTGTTGCGGCTCATGGAGCGCAGCGCCTCGGGCTGCACGGTCCACTCCTCGTCCGGGTCGAAGAGCAGGAAGTCGGCCTCCCCGCCCTCCTCCAGGCGCCCGCAAGGCAGCCCGTAGGTCTCCGCGGCGCGCGAGCTCATCTTCTCCATCAGCTGCCCCAGGCCCAGCCGGCCGGACCTGACCAGATGAGTATGGCAGACCGCGAGCGCCGTCTCCAGCCCTACCACGCCGAAGGGGGCCTGGTCGAACATCAGCTCCTTCTCCATCGCCGTGTGCGGCGCGTGGTCGGTGGCGATGCAGTCCAGCACGCCGTCGACGAGCCCCTGGGTCACGGCTTCGATGTCCTCCTGCTCCCGCAGGGGCGGGCTCATCTTGTACTGCGGCGAGAAGTCCCGGCAGCAGGAGTGGTCCAGGGTCAGGTGGTGGGGCGTCACCTCGGCGGTGACGTGGACGCCCTGCTCCCGGGCGCGCCGGATGATCTCGACGGTGCCCTTGGTCGAGACGTGGGCCACGTGCAGGTGCCCGCCGGTGGCGCGGGCCAGCTCGACGTCGCGGAAGACCATCACGTCCTCGGCCAGCCGCGGCAGCCCCGCCAGCCCCAGCTTCGTCGACCAGTAGCCGGCGTGCATGACGCCTTTGCCGGCCAGGGTCAGGTCCTCGGCGTGGCAGGTCACCGGCACGCCCAGCACCCGCGCGTACTGCAGGGCGAACTGCATGAGCTTGCCGTGCATGACCGGGCGGCCGTCGTCGGTGAAGCCGACGGCGCCGGCCTTGACCAGGTCGCCGAACTCCGTCAGCGTCTCGCCCTCCTGGCCCCGGCTGATCGCCGCGGTCGGGAACACGCGGCACAGCCCGGTCTCCTGCGCGCGGTCGAGGATGTAGCGCACCATCGGCGCGTGGTCCACCGGCGGGCGGGTGTTGGGCATGGTGACCACGGCCGTGAAGCCGCCCGCGGCCGCGGCGCGCGAGCCGGTGGCGATGGTCTCCTTCTCCTCCTGCCCGGGTTCGCGGAAGTGCACGTGCACGTCGACCAGGCCGGGCGCGCAGACCAGGCCGCCGCCGTCGAGCACGGGCAGGTCCTCGCGCGACGGCGCGCCCGGCCCCAGGGCGGCGACGAGCCCCTTCTGGACGTGCAGGAACCCGGGGCGGTCGGCCAGCTTGCCGTCGCGGCACAGGCGCACGTTCGCGACCAGGTACTCGGCGGGGATCCGCTTCCAGCTCCACTCCATGCTCACTCCTCCTCGCGGACGCCGGCGCGGGCGCCGCCGCCGAGCTGGCGGGGGTCGCCGCCGGACAGCAGGTAGATCACGGCCATGCGCACGGCCACGCCGTTGGTCACCTGTTCGAGGATCACCTGTCGCGGCCCGTCGGCGACCGCGGAGCTGATCTCCACGTCGCGGTTCATCGGGCCGGGGTGCATGACGAAGCACGACGGCTTGGTGTGGCGCAGCACCTCCTCGGTGACGCCGAACATCAGGTGGTACTCCCGGTTGCCGGGGAAGACCATCTGGCTCTGGCGCTCGAGCTGGATGCGCAGGATGTTCAACACGTCGGCGTCGGCCACCGCCCGCTTCAGGTCGTGCTCGACGGTCGCCCCCAGCCGCGCGATCGCCGCCGGCACCATCGTCGGCGGGCCGCAGACGGTCACCTCGGCGCCCAGCTTGGTCAGCCCGTAGATGTTCGAGCGCGCCACGCGCGACTGCGCGATGTCGCCGATGATGGTGACCTTGCGCCCCGCGAGGTCGCCCAGCCGCTGGCGCATGGTCATGATGTCGAGCAGTCCCTGGGTCGGGTGCTCGTGGGCGCCGTCGCCGGCGTTGATGACGCTCGCCTTCAGCACGCGGCCCAGGTAGGCCGCCGCGCCCGGCGAGGAGTGGCGCACGACGATCATGTCGATCTTCATGGCCTGGATGTTCTCGGCGGTGTCGCGCAGCGTCTCGCCCTTCTTGAGCGAGGAGTTCGAGGCGTCGAAGTTGACGATGTCGGCGGACAGCCTCTTCTCGGCCAGCTCGAAGCTGATGCGGGTGCGCGTGCTGGGCTCGACGAAGAAATTGACGACCGTCCTGCCGCGCATGATCGGCACCTTGCGGACCGGCCGGTCGAAGATCGTCCGGAAGGCCTCGGCGGCCTCGAGGATGGTCAGGATCTCCTCGCGCGACAGGTCCTCCAGTCCGATCAGGTCCTTGCTGCGCAGGATCATCCCTCCAGCACCTCCCCGACGACGACCTCCTGGCGGTCGTCGAACTCCTTCACCTTGACCTTGATGATCTCCTTCTGGGAGGTGGGGACGTTCTTGCCCACGAAGTCCGGCCGGATGGGCAGCTCGCGGTGCCCGCGGTCGATGAGCACCGCCAGGCGGATGGCGCGCGGGCGACCCCAGTCCATGATCACGTCGAGCGCGGCGCGCACCGTGCGGCCGGTGTACAGCACGTCGTCGACCAGGATGACGTTCTTGTCGGTGACGTCCATCGGGACGGTGGTCTCGTTGATGCGCGGCGCCGGCCCGATCGTCGAGAGGTCGTCCCGGTAGAACGTGATGTCGATGGCGCCGAGCGGGACCTCGACCCCCTCCACCTTGCGGATCGCCTCGCCGATCAGCGCCGCCAGCGGCACGCCGCGGCGCTGCACGCCCAGCAGCACCAGGTCCGCCGTCCCCTTGTTCGCCTCGATGATCTCGTGGGCGATGCGGGTCAGCGCCCGGCCGACCTCGCTGCCGTTCATGATGGTGGTCTTCTCGACGAAGGACATCTCCACGCCTCCCGGGGGCGTCGCCGGACACAAAAAAAGGCAGGGCCTGAACGCACCCGTGCCTGCCTGGTTCCGGTTCCGCCTCCTTTTGGGCCTCGCGGGGCCGCATTAAAAGGACAGCCGTCACTGTCTCGGGGAGAATCTAGCAGACCGGCGCCGCGGGCGCAAGGGCCGTCGCCGGGCGGGCCGGCGCTAGGGATCGCGGTCCGCCCGCTGCTGCAGGTCCGCCTCCCCCCGCACCTCGGCCAGCACGGCGAGCATCCGTTCCCCGGTCTCGGTGGCGAACAGGCGCCGCCGGATGGCCGCCGCGCCGGGGAAGCCGCGGAAATAGCGCACCACGTGCTTGCGCACCACCTGCGAGCCGATCCGCTCGCCCTTCAGCCTGCACTCGTCGGCGATGTGCCGCTCGACGGTGGCGAAGATCTCGGCCAGCGTCGGCGGCGCGTACGACCGCAACCCCTCGGCGGCGTCCATCGCCTCGAAGAGCCAGGGGTCGCCGGTGGCGGCCCGGCCCACCATGACCGCGTGGCAACGGGTCGCGCGCACCATGCGGGCGTACCCGTCCCCGTCCACGACGTCGCCGTTGCCGATCACCGGGATGTCCAGCGTGTCGACCAGGTCGGCGATGCGCTCCCAGTCGGCCTCGCCGGTGAACTTCTGGGCGCGGGTGCGGCCGTGCAGCGTGACCCAGACGCAGCCCGCTTCCTGCAGCGCCAGGCCCACCTCGCGGTAGTTGACCGAGGCCTCGTCCCAGCCGGTGCGGATCTTGGCGCTGACCGGCACCGGGCTGGCCGCGACGACCGCGGCCGTGATCTCCGTCAGCAGCGGCAGGTCGGCCAGCAGCGCGCTGCCCCCGCACTTCGCCACGACCTTCTTGGCGGGGCAGCCGAAGTTGATGTCCAGCACGTCGAGCCGCCGACCCGCCATCATGCGGGCCGCGTCGGCCATCGCGGCGGGCTCGTTGCCGAAGATCTGCACCCCGACCAGCCCCCGCTCCCCCTCGGTGTCCACCAGCCGCCAGGCCTGGGGGATGTCGTAGGTCAGGCCCTTGGCGGCGGTGAACTCGCAGAAGGCGATCCCCGCGCCGTGCTCCCGGCAGATGTCCCGGAACGCCCGATCGGTCACGCCCGCCATGGGCGACAGGGCCGTGCGCACCCCGGCGAACCAGGGCGTGCGGGGGTCGAGGCGGACGGGTTTGCGGTCGAACACGGGGCTCCGGTCGGCTGGCGGTCAGGTGCGTGCGTCCCTCCAATATAGGCGCGTCGGACGAGTCCGAAAGCGCGACCGTCCACCTGGCAAACGTCGGGCCGCCCCCCCGGGGGAGGCGGCCCTCGATCCGTCCGGAATCGGACTTAACGGTACATCGATTTCACGTCACCCCAGCCGCGGACCTCGTTGGACTCGGCGCCGAGCGACTTGTTGCCGTGGCCGCCGCCGTGGTTGCCGCCGTTGCCGCCGCCGCAGCCACCGCCGTTGCCCCCGCCCCAACCGCCGCCACCGTGATTGCCGCCATGGTTGCCGTAGTTCCAGCCGCCATGGTTGCCGTTGTTCCAGCCGCCATGATTGCCGTTGTTCCAGCCGCCATGGTCGCCGTGGTGGTGGTGGCAGTTGCCGCCGTAATAGTCGTGATGACCGCCATGGTAGCCGCCGTGGTAGCCGCCGTGGTTGCAGTCATCACCATCATCGTCGTCGCCGCCGCAATCGAGCACCACCTCGAAGGTCTGGATCGAGTCGCCGCTCGTGGTGAAAGGCAGGAAGAACGTGCCCGCCACCGTGACGTCGCCGCTCAGGTCCGCCGTCCACAGGCCGTCGGCTGCGACGGGAACGGAAAGGGCGTCCATCACGACCCGGAACGTACCGGCGTGCTCTTCGATCACTTCGCCGGCGCTGGACGCCACGACCGTGTACTCCACGTCCACGTAGGCGTGGCTGGAGCCGATCTTGATCATCCCTTCCATGGACCAGCCTTCGCAATCTGCCGTGGCGCTGAAGGCGTCCCAGCGCGTGGCCTGGGCGGACGTGGCGGCGCCCACCACCAGCAGCGTCAACAGCAGAACCGTCATCTTCTTGGGACTCATCGAGTTACCTCCGAGGAACAGGCAAGTTGGCTTGTTGATTTAGCGAGGTGGCTCCTTCGCCACAGCATCATGATACATCATGCAAAAACAACTATACAACAACTATAATGCGAATTCATCAAATCAATGGCGCCACGCATGCTGGATCCCTGACACTGAGCGTCGGAATCAGGCTTGTAATTCTTTATCTTTCAAAGAACATGCAGAAAACCTCGGAATGGAGCGTGCCGAGCGATGGCAGCAGCTAGCCCTCGGATCAGTTTGGCCCTGGTCAACGGCATGCGGAGCCTCGGCGGCGCCGAACTCTGGCACCTGGACGTGGCCCGCGGTCTGATGGAGCGTGGCCACCGCGTCCTGGTGATCGGTCAGCCTGGTTCGGAGTTGCTGCGCCTGGCGTCGGAGATCGGCCTCGAGTCGGCCGGTGTGCCGATCCGCTGCGACGGGGCGCCCTGGACCCTGGCACGGCTGGTGAGGCTGTTGCGGCGCCACGGGGCGACGGCCGTGCTCTGCAACCGCCTCAAGGACCTCAAGGCCGCAGGCGTCGCGGCACGGCTGGCCGGGATCGAGGTCGTGCTCAAGAGCCGCGAGAGCGACCACCCGCTGCGGCCGCGTCCCTACTACCGCTGGTACTACGGCCGGGTGGCATCCGGCGTGCTGGTCAATTCGCGCGCGACGCTGCGCACGACCCTCGACAGCGCTCCCTGGCTGCGTCCCGAGCGGGTCCATCTGCTGCACAAAGGCATCGACGGCGAACGCTTCCGACTGCAACCGGAGCCCGCGGACCGGCTCGTGGTGGGGTTCGCCGGCAGCTTGGACGAGCGCAAGGGCGTGCCGCTGCTGATGGCGGCCTGGACGCGGGTGCTCGACGCGACCGGCGGTCCGCCGCCCCTGCTGCGCATCGCCGGCGAGGGCCCGCTGCTGCCGGCATTGGCTCGTTGGCGCGCGCAGCTGCGTGAGCCCGCCGGCGTCGAACTGGCGGGCTGGGTCCGGGACATGCCGGCGTTCCACGGATCGCTGTCCTTGCTGGTGGTCCCCTCGCGGTACGAGGGCTTCGGGCTCGCCGCCGCCGAGGCGGGCGCCTGCGGGCGGCCCGTCGTGGCGACGCGCGTCAGTTCGCTGCCCGAGGTGGTGCATGACGGGGAGACGGGACTGCTGGTGGCCCCGGATGATCCGGCGGCCCTGACCGCCGCGATCCTGCGGCTGCTCGGCGACCCCGACCTGCGCCACCGCCTCGGCACGGCCGCCGCCGCCCGCATCCGGACCGACTTCGGCCGGGCCGCCATGCTGACGCGGCTCGAGGACCTGCTGCGGCCCGCGCCGCGGCGGAGGGAGACGACGTGAGCGAACTGCGCGTGGCGGCGATCCAGACCTCGCCGGTGTTCGGCGAATCCGCGGGCAACCTCGAGGCGGCCCTGGACCTGGTGCCGCCCGGGATCGATCTGGCCGTCCTGCCCGAACTCTGCACCACCGGCTACCAGTTCCGCGATCGCCGGGAGCTGCGGGACCTGGCCGAACCGGCCGACGGACCGACGTCGCGCCGCCTGGCGGAACGGGCCGCCGCGACCGGCGCCACCCTGGTGGCCGGCTTCGCCGAGCGCGACGGCGAGCGGCTCTACAACAGCAGCCTGCTGGTGCGGCCCGACGGCACCACGGCGCTCTACCGCAAGGTCCACCTCTTCTGGGACGAGAAGCTCGTCTTCGCGCCGGGCGACCTCGGCTTCCCGGTCTTCGCGGCCTGCGGCACGACGGTGGGCATGATGATCTGCTTCGACTGGATCTTCCCGGAGGCGGCCCGCACCCTGGCGCGGCGCGGCGCGAAGCTGCTGGCGCACCCCAGCAACCTGGTGCTGCCCCACTGCCCCGACGCCATGGTGACGCGCTGCCTGGAGAACCGCTGCTTCGCGGTGACGGCGAACCGGGTGGGCCGGGAGGAGCGGATCGAGGGCCGGCGGCTGGACTTCATCGGCCGCAGCCAGGTTTGCGGTCCCCGCGGCGCGCCCCTGGCCCGGCTCGGCGGCGACGAGGTCGGGGCCGCCGTCGCGCGCCTCGACCTGGCCGACGCCGACCCGCGCCTGACGCCCCGCAACGACCTGTGGGAGGACCGCCGGCCCGACCAGTACGCCGGGGACTAGACCGCGGCTTCGGCCCCGGCCCGCCAGTCCTTCGGCACCACGACCACGCCGGCCTCGGTCACCTTGAACAGCCGGTGGTCGGCCTCGCGGTCCCAGCCGATGTGCATGCCGTCGGGGATCTCGGCGCCCTTGTCGACGATGGCGCGGTGGACCGCCGCGCGCTTGCCGATGCGCGCGTTGTCCATGATCACCGAATCCACCACGTGGCAGCCGGCGTCGAGGTAGACGTTGCGGCCCAGGATCGAGCGCTCGGCGGTGCCGCCGGAGATGATGGTGCCGCCGCCGACGATCGAGCCGATGAGCTGGCCGAGCGGGCTGGTGCCGTCGAAGTGGTTGTGGACCGTCTTGGCGGGCGGCGCCGGCGCCATCCAGGTGCGGATGGGCCACTCGCGGTCGTAGAGGCTGAACGGCGGCACCGGGCGGATGAGGTCCATCGAGGCGGCGTAGTAGGTGTCGAGCGTGCCGATGTCGCGCCAGTAGCGGGGCTGGCCGGTCTCGTGGTCGAGGAAGGGGTAGGCCAGCACGCCGCCTTCGCGCACCATGGCCGGGATGACGTTCTTGCCGAAGTCGTGGGCCGATCTGGGATCGCCCGCGTCCTTGAGCAGCTCGCTGACGAGGTCCTCGCGGTTGAAGACGTAGACCCCCATGTTGACCAGGCACCAGTCGGGCTTGCCCGGGATCGTCTTGGGGTCCGACGGCTTCTCCTGGAACCCGATCACCCAGCCCTTCTCGTCGACCTCCAGGATGCCGAACTCGTGGGCCTCGCTGCGCGGCACCACGACCGCGGCCAGGGTCAGGCGCGCCTTGCGGCGGGAATGCAGGACCATCAGCGTGGAGTAGTCCATGCGGTAGATGTGGTCCCCCGAGAGGATCAGCACGAAGTCGGGCTGCTCGCGGTCGATGAGGTAGATGTTCTGGTAGATGGCGTCGGCGGTGCCGCGGTACCACATCTCGCCGACGCGGTGCTGGGGCGGGATGCCGTAGAGGAACTCGCCGGCCTCGTGGTTGAAGATCTGCCAGCCCTTCAGCAGGTGCTTGTCCAGCGAGTAGGACTTGTACTGCGTCAGCACGTAGATGCGGCGCAGGCCCGAGTTCCAGATGTTGCTGAGCGTGAAGTCGATGATGCGGTAGTTGGCGCCGAACGGCACGCCGGGCTTGGAGCGCTCGTCGGTCAGCGGGCGCAGCCGCTCGCCGCGGCCGCCGGCCATGATCATCGTCAGGGTGTGTCGCGGCAGGTCGAGGATCTTGACGGGTGTGTCCGTCTTGCTGCCGACGCTCATGTTCCCTCCAGGCTGCGGTAGAGATCCTCGTAGGCAGCCGCCGGCGCGTCCCATCCGTAATCCGCGGCCATGCCCCGCCGCACGAGATTACTCCATCGGTCCGGCTCGCGCCAAGCCTCGATCGCGCGGGCGAGCGCGGCGCCGAGCGCCGCCGGCGTCGCCTCGTCGAAGACGAAGCCGACGCCGTCGGGCCCGGCGGCGTCGGCCACGGTGTCGGCCAGCCCGCCGGTGCGCCGCACCACCGGCGGCGTGCCGTAGCGCAGGGCGTACAGCTGGGCCAATCCGCAGGGCTCGAAGCGCGACGGCATCACGAACGCGTCGGCGCCGGCGTAGAAGCGGCGCGAGAGGGCCTCGTCGAAGCGGGGGGCGAAGGCCACCCGACCAGGCCGGGCCGCCGCGGCCCCGCGCAGGGCCTGCTCCAGGGCCGGCTCGCCGGTGCCGAGCACGGCCAGCCGCCAGCCGTCGTCCACGAGCCCGTCGACCAGCGGCAGCAGCAGGTCGATCCCCTTCTGGTGCGCCAGGCGCCCGACCGAGACGAGCACCGGGCCGCCGTCCTCGAGCCCGAGCTCGCGCAGCAGGGCGGCGCGGCAGGCGGACTTGCCGGCCGGCGCCCGCGCCGAGTAGTTGGCGGGCAGGCAGCGGTCGGTGGCCGGGTCCCACGCCGCGCGGTCCATGCCGTTGAGGATCCCCGAGAAGGCCGCGCCCCGTTCCCGCAGCACGCCGGCCAGCCCGCAGCCGAGGTCCTCGTCGAGGGTCACCTCGCTCGCGTAGGTCGGGCTGACCGTGTTGACCCGGTCGGACAGCAGGATGCCGGCCTTCATCAGGTTCAGGCCGCCGTGGAATTCCATCTCGCCGGGGTGCCAGGCCAGGCGCGTCGGCAGGTCGAGGCCCGGGAACTCCCAGCGCGGATGGAGCGACTGGTGGGCGAGGTTGTGGATCGTCAGCAGCGTGCGGGTCGCGGCCAGCGGCGTGCCGGCCCGCGTCCAGCAGGCCAGGTCCACGGCCGCCAGGGCGGCCGCCGCGTCGTGGACGTGGACCACGTCGGGCGCCCAGTCCAGCATCACCGTCGCCGTCAGCGCTCCCTGCGCCAGCAGGGCCAGGCGCGGCAGCGTGTCCGCGAACTCGCCCGCCTCCGCGTAGCCGTAGACGCCGGCGCGGCCGAACAGCCCCTCGTTCTCCAGCAGCAGCACGTCGGGACCCGCCGCGGCCGTCGCCCGCCAGAACCGGCAGCGGCGCACCGCGTCGCCGCGGCGCACCGCGAAGGGCGGCAGCTGCGGGCAGGGGGCCAGCCCGTGCCGTTCCCGGTCGACGTCGCCGTAGAGGGGCAGCACGACCTTCACCTCGTGGCCGCGCTCGGCCAGGGCGCCGGCGAGCGCCGCCACCATGTCGCCGAGACCGCCGGCCTTGGCCAGCGGCGCGTACTCGGCGGCGACCATCAGGATCCTCATCTCAGACCTCCCGCGGTGCGGCGACCCCGTGCTCGACCGCGAAGGACTGCCGGAAGGTCTGGGCGACGCCGGGCTCGAGGTCGAGGTCCCAGACGAACAGCAGCAGGTGCCCCTGGTAGGTCAGCCGGAAGCCGTCCTCGGCCTGCGTCGCCGTGCGCACGGCGTGGACCCAGACTTCCGCCTCGTTGCCCAGCTCCCAGCGCAGCGCGGCGCGGTGCAGGGGCACCAGCACGACCAGCTCGCGGCGGCGGTCGAGGCGGACCGAGTCCAGCGGCACCGCCGGTTCGCCGCCCTGCGGGGCGTAGGCGCCGCCGTCGTACAGGGCCAGGTTCCATTCCGGCGCGAACCGGCAACGCACGGTTTCCGTGCCCGTGTTGCGCACCGTCCAGGCGACGTCGAAGGCCGCGCCGTCGCGGTGCAGGGCCACCGTCTTCTCCACCTGCAGCGGGAAGGAGCGGCCCCCGCGGTCGCGGTAGCGGCCTTCGCGGCGGGTCTGGAAGCGGTCGTCCTCGAGGCTGCCCGTCTGCCCGAAACGCGGCGACGTCATCTCCGCCGGCGCGGCCGCGAAATCGCCGCCGTCCTGGCCGCCCATGTCCGGCAGCACGTCGGGGAAGCCGGCGTCCCGGTGCAGGAAGCGCTCGAGCAGCGAGTAGCGCGGCTGGGGATCCACGGCCAGCGCCCGCTTGATCTCCGGGGAGACGCGCGTCACGAGGTCGTGGATCGAGACGCCCTGACCCCCGTCGGCCGCATCCCCGCCCCCCTCGCCGGCCAGCGGCGCCCGCTCGATCTTCGTGTGGTAGGCCTCGCGCCGGCGGCGCAGGGTGTTCTGGAGGTTCCAGTCCTCGCGGCGGTCCTCGAGCCCGACCAGGGCGCCGCCGCGGTCCGGCGAGAGGTACAGCTCGAGCGCATCGTTGCCCAACCGCACGTCGGTGCCGGCCCGGCCCACCAGCGTCACCATCTGGGCCCGCGGCGTCGGCGCCACGGTCTGGATGATCTCGGTGCCCAGGATCAGGTGGCGGTAGATGGCGTGGCGCAGGTGCGGCAGGTAGAGGCCGCCGAAGACGCCGTGCCAGTAGGCGCAGTTGCACTGGGCCCGCCAGAGGTGGTCGCGGGCTTCGTCGACGCGCTGCTCGTCGGCCCCGATGGCTTCGGCAGCGGCGATCTCCTCGTGCAGCAGCAGGGAGCGCCGCTGCATCAGCAGGCTCTCCTCGTACTTCTGGAAGAACTGCCGCCAGAAGCCGCCCCGGAAGAACGGGCGCATCTCCTCCCAGCGCCCCTGGTCGCGGTACGCGTGCACCGCGTCGGCGAAGATCTCAGCCGCGGGCATCGGCAGCGACCACTCCGACATCTCGAAGTAGCTGCCGGGCGGCAGGTAGACCCGCTCGCGCGGCGGGCGGGCCCGCAGCACCTCGGACGGGTGCGCCAGCTCGAGCCAGTCCGACTCGGCGACCAGGGCCGCGCAGAAGCGGTCCAGCCAGCCGCGGCCGTAGACGAGGTCGTGGGTGCCCGGCCAGGCGCCGAACTTCTCGCCGTCGTCGATCATGACCAGCACGCCCTCGGGGTCGCGCTCGTGCAGCGCGCGGCAGGCGGCCACGGTCTCGGCCGGGTCGCGGAACGGGATCAGGTAGCGCAGCTGCTCGCTGATCGGCAGCAGGGCGACCTCGTGGCCGAGGTCGTCGGTCAGCAGGGGGCCGTGGGTCAGGCGCTCGGGCGGCACGCCCGCCTGCACGAAGTGGTAGTCGTCGAGCAGGGCGAACTCCACGCCGGCGCGGGCCAGCGAGCCGGCCAGGTGCGGCTCCCAGACGCGCTCGGCCATCCACACGCCGCGGCACTCGGCGCCGAGGTGCTGGCGCACCCAGTCGCACATCATCCGCAGCTGCCCGACGCGGTCGCGCTCCGGGATGGCGGCGAGGATCGGCTCGTAGAAGCCGCCGCCGAGCACCTCCACGCGGCCGGCGCGCACCAGGAACGCCGCGCGCTCGAGCCACGCCGGGTGGTGGCGCTGCAGCCACTCCAGCAGCGGGCCGGTCACGTGCAGGCTGAAGCGGAACCGCTCGTGGCGCTCGACCCGCTCCAGGAACGGCAGGTAGCTGCTGCGGTAGATGTCCTCGATCACGTGGTCGAAGTTGCCGACGGGCTGGTGGTTGTGGATGCCGATGACGAGCTTCACGCCTGACCTCCTGCGAGCAGCACGGGGATCTCGAGTCCGGGGTCCGCCTCGGCGCCCGCAAGGTCCAGGGCCTGCTGGAGGTGGCGGCGGAACGTGGTGTCGAATTCGCGGGCGTAGTCGGTGGGGTTGTCGTCGCCGTACCACCAGAACCAGTCGCTGCTCTCGGCGTTGGCCATGGCCGTCATCGCGGCCGCCAGCGGGCCGGCGCAGCCGGGGCCGATCTGGGCTGGGTCGGGCGCCTCCACCTCGCGGCCGCCGGCCAGGCGGATCCGGCGCAGCGCGCCGGCGGCGGCCAGCCGCTCCTGGAAGCGGTCGCGCACGCGCGACAGGTACTCCCAGCCGCGGTTCTTCTCGGCGTGGCCGACCCAGGTCGTGAAGTCGGCCCGGATCCACGAGCCGGCGCAGACGCTCCCGAGCTCGGCGACCCGGCCGCCCGCGGCCAGGTGCTCGTCGAAGGTCGTCCAACGCAGGTCGGGCGCTTCGGCGACGGCGCGGTACATGGCCTGCAGGAAGTCCCGTCCGTTGTTCTCGTAGAACTCCCAGGGGTTCTCCCCATCCAGGATGATCGGCACGACGCAGCCCGCGCCGTGGTCGGGCGCCGCCGCCGCCGTCTCCGCGCGGATCGCCCGCAGGTGGCCCAGCAGGTCGGCGACGGCGTCCGCCGCCCGCCACGACTGGTAGCGGAAGCCCAGCGCGTCGCTCAGGCCCGTGTCGCGGAAGAACAGCGCCGGCGCCTCGTCGCCGCCCCAGCGCCAGGCCTGGAAATGGCGCCGCGCGTCGGCGGTCTGGCCGCCGCGCGCGAGGGACCGCGCAAGCACGCCCTGGTCGGTCGCCGCCCAGCGGACCCCCTCGGTCTGCAGCACGCGCAGCGCGGCCTCGCTGATCGAACCTTCGGCGGGCCACATGCCGCGCGGCCGCACCCCGAGCACGCGCTCGGTCTCGTCCAGGGCCGTCTTCACGTGGTACCAGGCGTCGCCGGGGTAGCGGAAGCGGGCCGCCGGCAGGGGCAGGTGCGGCAGGGCTTCGTGGGCGGCGCCGGTGTCGCAGAGCAGCGGCAGGATGGGGTGGTTCAGCGGCGTGCAGGAGATCTCGACGCTGCCCCGGGCGGTCGCCTCGCGGTAGGCCGGCAGCACGCGCTGCAGGAACGCGTGCTGGCACGCGAGCAGCGCCGTCTTGTCTTCGGCGGTGTAGTCGCTGCCGCGGGCGAACAGCCGCGCGACCAGCGGCTCCTCGCGCAGCGTGCGCCCGCACCAGGCGAGGTGGAAGAGCACCTGCAGGTCCAGCAGGTCCCGGTCCGTGAAGCGCTCGGCGCGGCCCGCCGGCACCTCGACCCCCTCCCCCCGCAGCTCCCACAGGGCGCGCAGGCGGGGGAACTCGGCGAAGCGGCGGGCGTGGTGGAAGGCGAAGAAGTCCCGCACGATCCGCGCGCGGTCGGCCGCGTCCAGGTCGGCGGGCGCGGCCCGGGCCAGCAGGAGGTGGTCGTCCGGCACGCCCGCGGCCGCCGCCTCGAGCTGCCGCAGCAGCGAGGGCACGACGTTGAACACGGCCCGGGCGCCCGGCTGCTCCTGGACGTAACGCACCATGTCATAATAACTTAATAGGGCGTGCAGGCGGACCCAGGGCATGCGCGGCCGGCCCAGGACGGCGTCGGTGTAGTCGGGCTGGTGCATGTGCCACAGGACGGCGACGGACAGGGGCTGGGCGGACATCTCGCTCCCTCGAAAAAAACGTGGTCGTGACGGAACCTCGGGCGTCGGCCCTGCGTAGAATACAACATCGGATCGGACAAGCAACTCAGGACCGAGCCGAGACACGGAACCGACAGCGCATTCCCCAGCAACGAGAGTCGATCCCCAGAAGGCGAGAGCAGAGCGAGTCAAGCGTGCAGCGGCGGGAGCGGGGCGACCCGCTCCCGCCGTTTTATCCCCCCGACGGGAATCGCCCCTGGAGCGTCACCGGGAAATGGACTAGGATCGGCCCCGTCCCCACCCTGGAGGAGAGACGGCATGGCGCGCGTGGAACTGCATGGAGTCGGCAAGACCTACCCCGGCGGCGTGATGGCCGCCGAGGACGTGAACCTCGACGTCGCCGACGGCGAGTTCATCGTGCTCGTCGGCCCGTCGGGCTGCGGCAAGTCCACGACCTTGCGCATGGTCGCCGGCCTGGAGTCGATCACCACCGGCACGGTCAGCATCGGCGGGCGCATCGTCAACGACGTGGAGCCCAAGGACCGCAACATCGCCATGGTGTTCCAGAGCTACGCCCTCTACCCCCACATGACGGTGCGCGACAACCTGGCCTTCGGCCTGAAGCTGCGCGGCGCGTCCAAAGAGGAGACCGCGTCGAAGGTCGCCGCGGCGGCCGGCGTGCTGGGCATCGACGACCTGCTGGACCGCAAGCCGCGGGCCCTGTCCGGCGGCCAGCGCCAGCGCGTGGCCCTGGGGCGGGCCCTGGTGCGCGACCCGGACGTCTTCCTCTTCGACGAGCCGCTGAGCAACCTCGACGCCAAGATGCGCGTGCAGATGCGCACCGAGATCTCCCGCCTGCACCACAGCCTGCGCGCCACGATGCTCTACGTCACCCACGACCAGGTCGAGGCCATGACCATGGGCCAGCGCATCGTGGTCATGCACCAGGGCCGCGTGCAGCAGGTAGACACGCCCCTGAACCTCTACGAGCACCCCGCCAACCGCTTCGTGGCGGGGTTCATCGGCTCACCGGCGATGAACTTCCTCGACGGGCGGCTCGTGCGCGACGGGGGACTGCATCTGGCGCTGAAGGACGGCGCCGCGCTGCCCCTGCCTGCCGGCTGGGAGCCGCCGGCCGCGGCGGTCGGGCGCGACGTGGTGCTGGGCGTGCGGCCGGAGCATCTGGACCTCGTCACGGGCAGTGGCTTCGCCGCTCCGGTACAGGTCATCGAACCGCTGGGGAACGAGACGCTGCTGTACACCGAGATCGGCGGAGCGGCGGTGACTGTGCGCGGGCCGGGGCGGGTGGACGCCGTGGTGGGTGGGGCTGTCAATCTGTTGCCGCGGGCGGGGCATTTGCATCTGTTCGAGGCGGGGAGCGGGGTGGCGTTGGGTGCCTGAAGTCGCGTGACGGTCAGGATGTCTGTGGCTTCTGCCCGTCTACTGCTTGTACAGTGCCTTGATTTCCCCCCAAGACCGCTCTTCGTTGCCCATCGGGACGCCAGAAAACGGTTCGTACAGGACATATGCATGTACAGCGGGGTTGTCGTAGCCGTCCTTGATGCGAGCAGCCAGTTCCTCTGGATCCGACGTTCCCCAGTAGTTGTTGCGGAAATCGAGTTCGACCGCTGGTGGACTGGTGAATCCATAGAGGTGAACGAATTCGGCATCAGAAAAGATGTGACTCTGTGAAAAACTGACAAGTGAATTTGTGCTAGCCACAGCACTCCACGCCGCCCCTCTTAGGATGTTGCCTCTGCCTACAACTTCCGAAGAGATTTCAAGCCTAATCGCCCACTCCTGCTGAGCCGCGTCGATCTCAGTGTCCTCAATCGTGAAAGTCGCTTCAGCAAAGTTGATGCCATATCTATAACTGTTCATCACCGAGCAATTGCGGATCGTGCCTGAAGATATCTGGAAGTAAGGCGTGGGGACTTCGAATGTGCAGTTCTCGACTAGGATATTCTCGACACTCGAACAATACACCCCAAACGTGGCTTCACCAATATCGCTATCCATGAAACTGCAATCTCTGATAGTGGGCCCTGAACACCCTCTGATATCGATCCCCGTGTGAACCTCGACGAACTCGCAGCGCTCGATTAATGTGGGGGTGCCGCTTTCATGAATATTAATACCATCATAGCACACGGAGAATTTACAGTCTCTCGCCTCGAATGATGATGGGTATATCTTCATTCCAACGAACATGTTCTCGATGGTGACGTTCTCGATCACGAACCTTGCTACGCCGTTCGGCCAGTTGGCGAACCCCCTCCAGCCGTTGTTCGTCATATCGCCCGGCTCCGGCGGACCGATGTACGTCACATCCTTGCCCGCCCCGATGAACGTCAGGTCCTGGCCCGACAAGCTTACGCAGACCGTCCAGGTCACATACGGCGTCGTAAACGTCACTGTGTCGTCGAACCGACCTGGCCCGATCATAATCGTGTCTCCGCTGGCCGACGCCTCGACCGCATCCTGGATGATCGAGAAGTCCCCGCTGCCGTCCTTCTCCACGCGCCAAGTGGCTGCCAGCGCGGCGGACGATAGCATCAACATTATGGCAAGTAGGATCCCGCAGCGCATCTTGTGGGCCTCCATTACCGTGCGACCGCCGATATCATCATCAATTCGGCCGTGTAGCCGCGTTCACCATCAATGCAATCCGGTACGAAGGAGGTGACTCCTGGACGGCTATGGTTGATGAGGACTAAATCCTCGGTACGGACCTTCGCCGCCCCGGAGCCAGCAATACTCCGCGCCACCACCAGATCGACGGTGCCATCGCAGTCGACATCGACCCAGCGGCCGGACCAGCTTCCTGCGAGAACGTACTCGACGCGGTCGTTGTCGATCCAGGCCAACGACGTACCTACGTTCTCGAATCGCGGCACCTTGCCGGGACCGCGGTTGCGCAGCAGCATCGGGTAAGTCTCGTGGGCGATGAAAATATCTACAAACCCGTCGCCATCGTAATCCGCCGCCACGCAATTTCGCGCCGAACTTAAGCTCTCGATCATGCTGTCGAATGCAAAGATACGGCTGAATATCGGCCGACCACATTGGTCATCACACTCGTTGCGGTATAACGCCGGTGGTCCGTACAAGCGTGTCTCGAGCACATCTTCACGCCCGTCGTTGTCGTAATCCAGCGTGATCGTGCAGTACGGCTCGAACATCGACCTGCGGTCATTCACCGCCTGAAGGGTGAGAACACCGTTGCAATTCGGTGGGGGGTGGTCGGGTTTTTCCCCGCCATCTGCCGCGCCGCTCGCGGTCAGCAGCCACGCCGCCATGAGGACTGTCAGGCTGAGAATGATCCTCATGTGGAACCCCCGGATTGAATGCGCGATCCGATGGAAGTCGAACAACAGCCGACGCGAGGATATACTCGGACGATGGCTGATTGTAGCACATTAGGCTACGCCCCCTCAAGGAGCTTGCGCTGCGTTCCGCCCCCCCCGTTCAGCGCCCGCCGGAAACAAGGACCTCCACCGCCGGCCGCAACAGATCGGCCCCCGGCCCCTCCAGATCCCAATCCACGACCTCCCGCCCGTCCTCGTCGCGGGTCACCGTGACGCTCAGGACCGCGTCCCCGACATCCACCCGTCCCGACAGCCGTGGCCAAGCCTCCGGCAGCGACGGTGCGATCGTCACGCGCGGCGGATCGGCCGCGAGGTCAACCTTCACGCCCAGGTAGTCCTCCCCCACGTTGCGCAGCAACTCGCTCAGCGACCAGGCCTGGCTGGTGGCGCCGCCGAACTCGTCATTCGTCGCCGCGCGGTCGCCGTCGCGGATCTCCTGCAGCGTGCCGACGGCGCCCTCGTCCAGGATCTCGTCCAGCAGCATGCGCGTCTGTGCGAAGCCGTCGCGCGGCGACGGCAGCGCCGACACGTACGGCCCCGAGAGCCAGAGCCAGACGTCGCCGTTGTGGTAGGCCTCGTCGTAGTAGTAGCGGTCGAGCCAGAGGTGGCGCGGGTGGTAGTTCGGGTCGGCCGCATCGAGAGAGCGCACGCCCCAGGGCGTGACCGTGTGCTCGCGGTTCTCCGCGACGATGAGCCGGTGCTGGTCCGCGTTGAACAGCTGCGGGGAGACCAGCAGGGCGAGCAGACCGTTGGGGCGGTGCTGGGCGTCCGGTGAGCCGTCGGGATTGAGATGGTCGGCGATCCGCTCGCCGACGACGAAGCGCTGCTGGAAGGCGTTCTCCAGGCGCCGGGCGGCGACCGTGTAGCGGCGGGCCAGGTCGTCGCCCTTCAGGCCGGCGGCCTCGCCGTCGCAGCTGGCGGCCAGCTTCGCCGCCGTCAGCAGGCCGCGGTGGAAGAGCGCCTGGGCCTCGACGGCCCGGTCGCCGCGCGGCGAGTAGGGGTGCTGCTCGCCGCCGCCGTCCATCCAGGTCTCGCCGTCGCCGTGGGTCAGGAAACCCTCGGCGTCCACCGCGTGGGCCAACGCCCCCTCGCAGGCGCGCAGCACCACGGGGGTCATCTCGCGGGCGAAGGCGTCGTCGCCGGAGCGCCGCCAGTACTCGTCCAGGGCGCGCACGAACCACCAGGTGCCGTCGATGCTGGCGTACTGCACCTGGTCCACGGTGACGAAGTTGGGCACGCGGCCGAAGCGCGGGCTCGCCGGGTTGCGGTCCTGGTAGGCGGCGAAGGAGCGCAGGATCTCGCGCGCCGTGGCGAAGTCCAGGCCCGCGGCCAGCGCCCCGGGCAGCACGATGAAGGTGTCGCGGCCCCAGTAGGTGGTGAACCAGTAGAAGCCGGCGTAGACGCCGACGCCGCGTTGCTCCATCACCAGGTTGTCCAGCGAGACGCGGGCCCAGGCCAGGGCGCGGTCGTCGCGCGCGACGCCTGTCGACAGGCGCGCCGGATCGGCGAGGTCGGCGAGGCGGGCCGCCCGCGCGGCCTCCAGTTCGGGAGCTTCGGCCAGCAGGCGCTGGGCGCGCGCGGCGGCGGCGACGGCCGTCGCGTCGGCGGCGATCATGGCCTGCACGCGGCCCGACGGCACCTGCGGCGGGATGCGCCCGCGGATCTCGCCCGCCTCCCAGGGCGTGGCCGATTCCATGGCCTTGCGGGCCGCGTCCACGGGGTATCGCCGTGGCAGGTAGCGCCCGGTCGGCGCGAAGTCGGCGGCGCCCTGGACCGCGACGGCCAGCCAGGGCGGGTTGCGCTCGCCGGCGGCGGCCGCGACGCGGTCCGCGCGCGCGACGCTCAGCACGCCGCCCTCCCAGACGGTCAGGTAGTCGGGCCGTACGACCTTCCACAAGAAGCGCATGTCGACCCGCGGCACGAAAGCGAAGCCGCCCGGCGGCACGCCGTCGTAGACGACCTGGAAGCCGTCGCTGCGGTCCAGCAGGGTGACGGTCTCCACGACGACACCGCCGTCGACTCGATAGATGCGCTGCAGCCGGTCCGGCAGCACGGAGGCCGAGTCGGCCGTGGCGGCGGACAGCTCGCGCCCGTCCTCCAGGCGCAGCGACCAGCCGTCGAGCAGTTCGTGCATGGCGATGTAGAAGCCGTGGTAGCTGCGCGTGTCCTCCCCGACCGCGCAACCCGCGAGGTGGGCGGCGCCCTTGTCGGTGAAGATGTAGTCGCGGAGGTGGCCGGGAACGACCGGGATCGCCAGGTCATCGAGCACGCCGGCGGCGGCCGTCGTCGCGGCCACGATCAACGAACATGCACTCATCAGGCTGGACAGTCGCATCGGATCTCCTTCCCGGCGGGGACGCCAGGATACCTCGCGCGGCCGCCGCTGCCAATCGCCGATAAGGGAAGGCCCCGGTCCGCGGACCGGGGCCCTTTGCTGTTCACTCTGCCCGTGCGGTTATTTCACGAGCATCATCTTGCGCACGCCCACCTCGCCGTTGAGCTCGAGGCGGTAGAAGTAGACGCCGGCCGGCGACATCTGCCCGGTGGCGTCGCGACCGTCCCACGTCATCGCATGGGAGCCTTCTTCCAGACGGCCCTCATGCAGGGAGCGCACGAGCCCGCCCTTGAGATCGTAGACCCGCAGCGAGGCGGGGCCGGCCCGGTGGACCGTGAAGGCGATCTCGGTCTGCGGGTTGAAGGGGTTCGGGTGGTTCTGGCCCAGCGACAGCCGCGACGGCGCCAGGTCGGGGGCCGCCGTGGTCTCGCACTGGTGCAGGATGTCCAGCGGCAGGACCTGGGGGCTGACGAGGCTGAAGTTGTCGGCGTCGACGGTGAACGAGCGGTTGCCCTGGCCCGTGCACTCGTAGACGTCGTTGATCAGGTACTTGTACTCGTTGAAGATCTGGCTCGAGTCGGCGAACACGACCGCGCCCGAGAAGATGAGGTCGCCGGCCGTCGCGTCGGGGGCGACGCCGTCGTCGCGCAGGTCGTTGAGCGACGGGACATCCCAGCTGAAGCTGGGCGGCGCGACGTTGCTCGTGGTGCCGTTGACCGACAGCACGTCGCCGGGGCCGACCGGGGTCTGCCCGACGTTCGCGTCCACGCGGAACACGACCTCGACCGGCCGCCAGGTCGTGGTGCAGCGGTCGAAGTGGACCACGGGCAGGTCCAGGGGGCCGAGGATCCCGCCGACGGTGTCGAAGAGCTCGTCGTTCAGGAAGACGCCGCGGTCGCCCTGCGCGAAGCACTCGTAGGCGTCGTTGAGCAGGAACTTGTAGGTCACGTTCTTGCGCGAGCCGGCCGGGAAGGTGACGGCGACGGAGTAGATGCCGTCGGCGGCCGTCGCGTCCGGGGCGACGCCGTCATCGGCCAGCAGGTTGATCGAGGGGACGGTGTAGTCCAGCGGCGCGTCGGAGCCGTTGACCGCCACGACGTCGCCGGGCGTGAAGCCGTAGACGTTCAGGTCCACGTGCAGCAGCACGTCGATGGCGTGGGCGGTGAACTGGGTCGGGTCCGCGTCGTTCCACCACACGTCCAGGACATCCTGGGCGCCGGTGGCGAGGTCCATCACGTGGTTGCGGTTGCCGGCGATCGGCTCGTAGGTCGCGCAGTTGTAGACCCACTTCCACTCCAGGTTGGCCGTGGCGGCGCCGGTGCCGCAGTCGCCGGGCAGGCAGAAGTCGGAGGCGACCTCGTAGACGCCGCCGCCCTGGTCCACGCCGGTCATGCCGTCGCACAGCGACCAGGTCAGCGGCAGCGTGCCGCCCTCGACGGTGAAGTCGCCGTAGGGGGGCGTCTGGCTCGTCAGGAACTGGCTCATGCGGCCGCGGAACACGACGTTCTTGATGGCGAAGCAGGCCGTGCTGCCCGCGGCGATCGGGTTGCCGGCGGCGTCCTGCACGTTGCTCACCGTCACGGTGTACATCGTGGCGCTGGCGCCGATGTCGGCCGCCAGCCCGAGGTGCACGACGTTCTGGTTGAGGGCGTCGCGCGTGGCCGTGTCGACCGTCGCCCCGGTGACCAGGTAGTTGCCGGGCGTCTGCGCGGTGGCGAGCCCGACCGGCTCGCTGAAGGTGACGTCCACGACGCCCGCGGTCAGGTGCTGCGCTCCCGACAGGGTCGGCGGGTCGTTGTCGGCGGCGTTCATGACGGCGAAGGACAGGTAGTCGATCATCGGGATGTCGACGGGCGTGTCCCAGGTCGTCGAACCCGGGGTCGAGAGCTGGCTGGCGTCGTTGGCGGCGGCATCCAAGGGGCCCTTGGTCGGGCTGTCCTGGGTGACCCAGGCCTCGACGTTGATGTTCGCCCCCGGCGCGACGCCCAGCGAGGCGAGCAGCACGCCGATCTCGGCGAAGCCGTTGCCGGCGATCCAGCCGAGCGCCCCGGTGCCGGGCGCCGAGAGGTTGGCCCAGGCGGCGCCGTCCCAGTACATGCCGCCCTGCCAGTTGTTGTCGAGGTTCACGTAGAACATGAAGTCGGGCTTGTTGGCCGCGAGGCTCCACTCCAGCTGCCGGCCCCAGGGATCGAGGGTGCCGCCGGCGGGGGTGCCCACGTCGATGGCGATGCCCAGCTGGACCGAGCCGAAGTTGCCGTTCTCGTGGTCGAAGCCGACGTAGAGCTTCACGGCGTCGTTGGTCACGTAGAAGTCGCCGATGTCGATCTGCGTGAACTGGGTGTCGCCGCCGTCGGCATCCAGCAGGTTCGCCGGATTGAAATCGTTGACGCCGTCGATGGCGATGGTCTGCGGCACCTGGGCCGCGAGCGCCGCCGGCAGGGCCAGGGCGATCACGGCCAGCAGGGCGGCGCGGACCGGGGTTCGGGTGGTGCGCATGGACATCCTCCTCATTTCACCAGGGTGAGCGTCCGGGTCGCGACCCGGCCGCCGTGAACGAGCTTGCAGACATACGTGCCGGCGGCCAGGGGGCGGTCGTCGTCGCCGACGCCGCGCCACGCCACCGCGTGGGGACCGGGGGCCAGCGGACCGTCGACCAGCACGGCCACGCGTTCCCCCTTCAGGTTGAAGACGGCCAGGCTGACGGGCGCGGCCTCGTCGCCGGGCAACTCGAAACGGATCAGGGTCCGGGGGTTGAAGGGGTTGGGGTACGGCGGCGACAGCGCCAGCAGCGCGGGCGCGGTCGGGACCGCGGTCGTCGTCCAGGCGTCGGGCAGGCCGTCGTCGTCGTCGTCGACGGTGAAGGTCCAGACGGTGTCGATCGTCGGCAGCGCCGCGGCCGCGTTGCTGGGCGCCGAGTCGCCCCCGAGCACGCCGCCGGGCTCGGGGTCCCAGCACAAGGACGCCACCACCGAGAGCGTGGCGCCGGCGGGCACCTGCCCGGCGCCCAGCCCGAACAGGGTGTCCCAGGGGATGGCGATCTCGCTGCCGCCGAGGTCGCCGTTCAGGTGCTGGGAATCGAACGCCGACTCGATCTCGCCGGTGAGGTCGGCGGTCGTCGTCGACGAGAGGATCCGCCAGAAGGAGTCGCCGTCCCAGACCGACTGGTGCTGGTAGCAGCCGTACTGGAAGTCGGCGCGGAAGCCCGGCGCCGTGAAGAGCGCGCCGCGCTCCCAGACGTCGATCGCCGCGAGGCTGGTCTGGCCCGCGGGGCCGCCGGGGTCGGTGTCCAGGTACAGCAGCCAGGAGTTGCCGTCGACCCGGCCGTCGATGGCCAGGTAGAGGTAGGTGTCGTCCCAGCAGGCGTGCAGGCCGTCGATCTCGTTGCTGGCGGTCCACGCGGAGTCCGTGGGGTCGGCCAGGGACAGGTAGCCGTCCCACTCGTCCGCCTCGATGCGCCCGTCGAGGGCCACGAGCGTCGGCGCGCGCACGGCGATCGCGACGTCGTCGGCCGCGGTCACGGGCGTGTTGCCGGCGCCGCCGGGGTCGCGCACGGCGTCGGCCGCCGCGAGCAGGCGCAGGTCGGCAGGCGCCAGGGCCGCCAGCGCCGCGCCGTCGGCGGCGTCCAGCTGCAGGGTGAGCGCGTAGCCGGCGAGGGTCTCGACCACCGTGGTCGCCGGGTCCAGCACGAGCTCGGCGACATCGTCGGCGTCGGCGTCGATGCCGAAGCCTGTCGGGTCCAGCGTGGCCGGAGCGGCCGCCTGGTCGAACGCGACCACCAGCCGTCGCGACGTCGGGTAGTAGTCCGCGGCCACGGGCAGGGGGCCCAGGTCGTCGGTCAGGTCGGTCGCGAGCGCGCGCAGTTCGGCGATCTCGCCGCCGGCGCCGGGCGCGCCCGTCACGCCGGCGAACAGCCGCACCGCGAAGGTCCCGGCGCCCTTGATCTCGTCGCCCTTCATGAGCGTGCCGGCGAACTCGCCCTGGTGCGAGGCGCCGGCGGTGCCCAGCACCCAGGCCGCGGCCACGCCGGTCCAGGGATTGCGCTGGCCCATGTAGGCGGCGTCGGCGACCCAGACGCGGTCCATCTGCGCGTTCCACACCAGGTCGACCAGGGAGGGCGAGAAACCGCTGCGGATCCAGTGGGTGCCCGCGCCCACGCGGTAGACGGCCTCCAGGAAGCTGTCGCCCTCGGTCAGGGTGATCTCCTTGGACACCTCCCCGCGCGTCGCGCGCAGCGTCACGGTCGGCCCGGTCCCCTGGACGACCTGCAGGTCGTAGGTCTCGTGCTGGTGGTCCGGGCTCACGTCGCTGAAGGCGCCGACGTGGTTGGAATCGTTGTAGTCCGCCTCGCCGTTCCAGGAGGCGTTGTCGCTGCCGATGGCCGTGTCGCCGACGCCCGGCCCCTTGACGAACAGGTTGACCAGGCGGCCGCCGGCGGCCTCGAAGACCGCGTACAGGCGGTCGTTGTACAGGACGACCTCCTCGTACCCGTCGTTGTCGACGTCGGCCGCGTAGGCCGCCGTGGTCTGCGCGTAGAGCCCCGCGGCCCAGCGCGAGGCCTCGGCGTAGACCAGCGCCTGCTTCACGTGCGCGGAGTAGTTGTGCTCCCAGCCGGGGATCGGCCCCACGATGCCCTCGTGCCAGGCCGTCTCGTAGAGGTTGGTCATCAGCACGTACCAGCCGGCCTGCGAGATGTGGTTGTCCGGGGCGGCCATCAGTGCGTTGTAGGCGTCGTTCCACAGGGCGCCGTAGTTCTTGCAGCTGCCGCCCGCGCCGGCGCAGTTGCCGCCGCCGTCGCCGCCGGCGACCCAGGGCACCCAGCCGGCCCAGTGGCCGTACCAGCCGTTGTCGCCGCCGCCGTAGCCGCCGGTGCCGCCGATCTCGTTGTAGGTGCCGGGCACGGGCGAGAAGCTGTCGCCGTTGAAGTTGGGGTTGGTCAGGGCGTCGGCCAGCTTCCAGGTCGCGAGCCAGGCGCTCTCCTGGCTGCACTTGTTGACGAACCAGTCGTAGGTCTCCTTGGCGTTCGGGGTGGCCGAGGCCCAGCCGCCCATCTCGGCGATCGCCTCCCAGTCCTCGCCCGCGACCGCGATGCGGTACTCGCCCACGCCCGACGACGCCAGCCCCGCCAGGATGTCCAGGGAGCCTTGGCCGTTGCCGCCGACGATGTTGCCGGTGAAGCTGCGGTCGCGCGGGATCAGGCGCAGGCCGTTGGCCGCCAGGAAGTGGATGCGGTGGTTGTCGTGGCCCTGCAGGTGGACGTCGTCGTCCAGGATCACGCCCCAGACTCCGTGCGGCTGGAAGTCGTCGCCGAGCCAGTCGTTGACGCCGTTGGACGGGTAGCCCGAGGTGTTGAGCCAGACGCGCTCGGGGACCCAGGCGACGTGCGGCTCGTAGCCGTAGCGCGTGGCGACCATGTCGGTCTCGACGGAGACCGCCCAGTCGTTCATCTCGTCGCGCACGAAGGGCATGATGTGCTGCGCGTAGGCGGAGGTGAGCATGCCGGCCCAGCCCGCGGCCGCGCCGTCGGCGAGCCAGCCGTTGAAGTCCAGCGGGTCGCCGTTGTTGTGCGCCCACTCGGCGGCGGTCTGCAGCGTCCCGGAGAGGTGGAAGTTGCCCGGAACGCCGGTCCCCTGGTGCACCTGGAGCGCCTCGTCGAAGCCGCTGCCCTCGAGGTCGGCGCTGCGGCCGTGGAAGACGTCGCTGTAGCCGAGACCCTGGTTGCCGTGCAGGACCAGCGCGCAGTTGGCGGCGTACAGCTTGTCGGGCGGATCGCTGACGACGACCGTCTCGCCCGTCAGCGTGCTGACCGTGATCTCGAGGGGACCCGAGGCGAGATCCGACGGCAGGTCCAGCCAGACCGCGTCGGGATCGCCCGCCCGCTTGCCGGCTCCGGCCGCCGCGTAGGCGTCGCCCGCGAGCCCGAGCCGCTCCTCGAACAGGACCCGCGACCCGGAGGCGCCCGCGACGGTCACCCGCAGCGGCACCTCGGCCGGGCCCGCGGCCAGGGCGCTGCCGGGGAACAGGCCCGCCGGATTCGCCGCGAGGCTCAGGAAGCTGATGCGCAACCGGTCGGCGCCCTCGCCGCGGTGCCGCGTCACCGCCAGCACGTCGGCGCAGGGGGGCAGGCCCGGCAGGCGGCCCACGCCGTCGACGCCCAGGACGGTCACCGTCTCCGTCGCCGACGCGGTCTCGGCGGCCCAGGCGGAGCCGGCCGACAGGGCGATGAAGGTGCCGAGCATGAGAAAACCGGCCGTCAGGCGGCCGCAGGGCGAGCGGTGCATGGCATCCCCCCGGGCGCCGCTTCGGCGACGCCCGCCTTGGATCACGACAAAACAGGCGCGTCGGGTCGCTCGATGAGCGACCGGCGCGCAGGATTCCATAGAAGATTGTATCAAAACTTGTTGGGGAATTGCAAGTAGCATCGGCCGGGACGGCCGGGATCAGCCCTTGACGCCGCCCAGGGTCAAACCGGAGATCAAATAGCGGCTCAGCACCAGGAACAGCACCACCACCGGGATGCAGACCAGGACCGACCCGGCGGCGTAGTTGGCCCACTCAGTCTGGTAGGTGGTGGCCAGCGACTCGAGGCCCAGCGGCAGGGTGTGCAGTTCGGCGCTCGGCAGCATGACCCGCGCCACGATGAACTCGCTCCAGCCGGTCATGAAGGAGAACAGCCCGGTGATGACCAGCGCCGGCGCGCTCAAGGGCAGGGTCACGCGGCGGAAGGCCTGGAAGCGGCTGGCGCCGTCGATCAGCGCCGCCTCCTCGAGGTCGACCGGGATCGTGTCGTAGTAGCCCTTCATGGTCCAGACGCAGAACGGCAGCGCCGTGGCCACGTAGGCGATCACCACCCCGAGCAGGGTGTCCACCAGCTGGACCTTGCGCATGATCATGTACAGGGGCAGCAGCAGCATCGTCGCGGGGAACATCTGGGTCACGAGGATCCCCTGCAGGGCGGCGCCGCGCCCGCGGAAGCGCGAGCGGGAGAAGGCGTAACCGGCGAGGCTGGCCAGCGACACGCCGATCAGCGCCGTGCTCGCCGACACCAGCAGGCTGTTACGCAGCCAGGTCGGGAAAGGCTTGTCGAACAGGATGGCGCGGTAGGCGTCCAGCGTGGCGTCCCGCGGGATCAGGCGCAGGTCGGTGGTGTAGAGCTGGTCGCCGGGCCGCAGCGAGATGTTCACGACCTGCAGGATCGGGTAGATGGAGAACAGCACGAACAGCCAGACCAGCGCGTGCACCCACACGTGGCTCCAGAGCCGGGTCGCCGGGCGCGCGCGCATCAGAACGCCTCCCGGTCCGCGGCGCGCTGGTAGATCTTCACGATCCCGAACAGGGTCAGGAAGATGAAGACCGAGAAGGCCGCCGCGTAGCCGTAGCGGTAGTAGGTGAAGGCGGCCTTGTAGACGTAGGTCACCAGGATGTGGCTCTTGTCGCCCGGTTCGCCCTGCTTGGTCACCAGCCAGATCACGTTGAGGTTGTTGAAGGTCCAGATCGTGCCCAGCACGATCGCCGGCGTCAGCACCGGCTTGAGCATCGGCAGCGTGATCGCCGTGAAGCGGCGCCAGGCGCCGGCCCCATCGATGCGGGCCGCCTCGTAGAGCTCCTCGGGGATGCTCTGCAGTCCGCCCAGGGCCACGACCATGAGGAACGGGAAGCCGAGCCAGATGTTCGTGAGCGTAGCGGCGGCGAAGGCCGTCCACTCCCCGCCCAGCCAGGCCACCGGCCCGAGCCCCAGCTTGCCCAGCAGCAGGTTCACCGAGCCGTACTCCAGGTTGAACATGCCGCGCCAGGTCAGGGCCGAGATGTACTGCGGCATGGCCCAGGGCAGGATCAGCAGGGCGCGGTACAGCGGGCGGCCGGGCAGGCGGCGGTTCAGCAGCAGGGCCGCGCCCACGCCCAGGGTCACGTGGAAGACGAGGTTGACGCCCGTCCACAGGAAGGTCCGCAGCAGCACGCTCAGGAATTCCGGCTCGCGCAGCAGCTTCGCGTAGTTGGTCAGCCCGTTGAACGCCGGGTCGCGGAAGTGGAACATGTTCCAGTTCGTGAACGACATCCCGACGTTGTAGAGGAAGGGGTACGCCACCACCAGCAGCAGCACCGCGGCGGTGGGCGCCAGGAACCAGAGGGCCAGGCGGCCGCCCCGGGACTCCAGGTCCGCGACAGCGCGCCGGGCGCTCACTCCCGCATCTCCGCGATCAGGCGCACGGCCCGCTCCTGCATGCGGGCGGCGGCCTCGGCGGGCGTCGCCTCGCCGCTGAGGCAGGCCTGGTAGGCGGGACGCATGGCGTCCCAGATGGCCCGCATCTCGCTGACGATGGGCATGATGCGCCCGTGGTCGACCTGGCGGCGCGAGGCGGCCAGCAGCGGGTCGGCCACCAGTTCCGGGTCGGCGCGCACCTCGATGTCGCCCGGCAGCACCGCCAGCTCGCGCGCCAGGTCCTTCTGCACCTCGGGCGAGGTCAGCCAGCGCAGCAGGGCCAGGGTGGCCGGCAGGCTCTTGGCGTGCGTGTAGCGGTTCACCGAATAGCACTTGGCCGCGGTCATCGGCGTGGGCCACAGCCCGGTGGCGGGGATGCGGGGCAGCAGGCCCAGCTCGATGTCCACGCCGGCCTGCCGGTAGCCGTCCCACGACCAGGGGCCGTTGACGATGTAGGCGGCCCGCCCCTCCTTGAACAGCGTGTCGGCCAGCTGGTAGTCACACTCGCGCGGCATCACGCCGGCGTCCACGAGGCCTTTGAGGAAGACCAGGGCGTCGATCATGCCCTGCGAGTCGAGGGTCGGGTTCGCCTGCGCGTCCATGACCCAGCCGCCGAAGCCGCCCAGCCACGGCACCAGGAAGAAGGGCTCGATGCGGTCGAAGACCACGCCGTAGACCTCGGGCTTGCCGTCGCCGTCGCGGTCGATGGTCAGGCGGCGCAGCTGCTCGACCCAGGCATCGGCGTCCTCGGGGATCGCGTCCACGTGCGCGCGGTTGGCCACCAGGGTCAGGTGGTTGCCGACCTGGTCGGGCAGGCCCCAGACGTGCCCCTCGAGCGTCGGCAGGCCGGAGGGGTCGAAGCGCGCCAGCACCTCGGGCGGCAGCAGCTCGTCCAGCGGCAGGATCAGGTCCATGATCACGAAGGGGCCGACCTGGTCCGAGGGACCGTAGACCAGGTTGGGGCCGCCCATGGCCATGGCCGCGGTCTGGAACTGGGTGCGCAGGTCCTCGGTGTTGTAGTTGGCACGGGAGATGCGGATGTCGGCGTATTCGGGGTGGGCGGTCCGGAACTCGCCGATATGCTTCTCGAGCAGGGTGCGCTCGCGCGGGTCCATCTGCTCCCAGATCACGACCTGGTCGGCGCGATCGACCCGTCCACAGCCGCCGGCGGCCGCCAGCAGCGACAGGCAGGCGACGAACGGCGCGGTGCGGTGGGGGCGCTGGCGGTTCATGGTCCGTTGAGGCTACCCGCCGGGCCCGTCCCGCGCAATCGGAATGTGGTGGCGCCGCGGTCGCCGCGCGGCCTATAATGCCGGCTCCCGGAACGCGACCACGTCCACCGACCGGAGCGGGGCGATCCCATGCGAGCCAGCCATCACCTGCGAACCCGCGCGGCCCTGGCCGCGCTGCTCGTCCTGCTGGGCGCCGCGGGCGCCGCGGCCGAGCCCTTCCACGCGCCGACCGTCGACGGCCTCATCGCCGGCGACGGCGTCGACTGGGCGACGCCCGACCGCGTGCTGGACGACTTCGACGACGACGGCAACCAGCGCTCGGGCAACGTCCGGCACCTGTGGCTCACCTGGGACGAAGAGAACCTCTACCTGGGCCTGAACTACCAGGCCCTGGACCGCACGGTCGTGGTCTACCTCGACGCTGGCCTGGGCACGGGACCCGCCGACGCCGCGCTGCTCGACCTGTTCCCCCGCGCCCTGGTGCTGCCGCAGGGCCGCCACATCGACCTGATGCTCGCCCAGCACCACACCGGGTTCACGAACCTGGGCACGCTGCGGGCCTGGCGCGTCACCGGCGCGGACGGCGCGGTGACCGAGGTCACCGCCTCGACGCGGAATGCGCAGACCTACGGCGTGGACAGCACGTTCCCCGGCGCGAGCCTCTTCTGGTTCCGCAACGAGATCGCCATCCCCTGGAGCGTGGTCTACCCCGAGGGCGCACCCGCGCGTGCGGTGCTGCGCGCCGCCATGGCCGTCACCCCCGGCGCCGACGGCTCCGGCGCCGATGACCTCATGCCCGGGCTCGGCCGCCTCGAAGGCGTCGCCGGCCCCATCCAGATCGCGCAGATGCACGCCTCGATCCTCGATCAGGACGGCGACGGCGAGGTCGACCCCCTCGACGCCGGCGCGAGCGGAGCGATCACCCTGCAGCAGGACCCGGGCACCGCGGTCGTCACCGCCACGGCCACGCTCACCGACTGGAGCGGCGCGGCGCTGGACTACCCGCTGGCCTACGTGCGCACCCCGGCGGGCGGCCACGAGTACCGCCTCGGCCGCCTGGCGGCCGGCGACTACACGCTGCGGTTCTCCGCGCCGGGCTACTTCCCGGCCGAGATCGAGGTCACGGTGGCGGCCGGTCAGGAGCTGACCGGCGCCGACGTCACGCTCGAGAAGGCGACCACGATCACCGGCACGCTCTCGCTCGAACTGGCCGGCTCGCGCGGCGGCTTCACGTTCCGCGCCCCGGACGGGACGGTCCTGGCGGAACAGCCCCTGCTGCTGCCCAACCAGTTCCCCTACCGCTTCACGTTCTACGTGCAGGAGAGCGGCGACTACGAGCTGGAGGCCTTCGCCGCCAACCACCTGCGCCGGACCTTCACCATCCCGGTGGTCGCGGGCGTCGACGTCGCGGACCTCGCGCTGCAGCTGCCGCGGGCGCCCCTGATCGCCGGCGACATCCAGTTCGCCAGCGGTCCCGGCGCGGCCGGCACCGTGACGATCGGCAACGCGGCCGGCGACACCGTGTTCGCGACCACCGCGATCGGGCCGGGCGCCACCGCGTTCTCCTTCTACGCGCCGCGGCTCGGGACCCTGACGCTGCGCGCCGCCGCCGGCACCTACACGACCGTCCGGCGGGACGTCACCGCCGTCGCGGGCCAGGACCTTTCCGGACTCGAGCTGCCGCTGCACCGTCTGCCGCAGCTCGCGGGCTCGATCGGCTTCGCCGACGGGCCCGGCCACGCGGGCCGGCTGATCCTCTCCGGCGGCGCCGCTGCTCCCGACACGCTGGACTTCCCCGCGGACGGCGGCACGTTCGCCGAAGGCTCCGGCGAGCTGGCCCCCTTCTTCGTACCCGCCGGGACCTACCGGCTCACCGCCGAGGCGGACGGCTACGTGCCGCAGACCCGCGAGCTGGACGTGCCGGACGCGCCCGACCAGACGGTGGACGCGGGCGCGACGTCGCTCGCGGCGGTGCGGGCCGACCGCCTGCGCCTGCTGGACGACCAGGGGCTGCCGACGGTGAGCGTCTCGGCCACCGTCTCGGTCCCCGCCGACGACTTCTATTCCTACGCCCTGCTGCTGCTCGAAGCGGTCGACGCCGACGGGCGCCGCGACCTCTTCGACCTCGACGCCAAGCTGTCGGACCTGCCGCTGACCGCGCGCAAGCTCGACGACGTCTCGCCGCCGAGCGGCGCGGCGCGCTTCCTGGGGAGCGAGGATTTCGAGGACGTCATCACCGCCGCGAGCGCGCAGGACGGCCTGGTGAGGCTCTGGATCGCCGACGACGCCGTCGAGGTGCTGCGGCTCTACGTGGGGCCGGACGTGCCCGACCCCCTCAAGCAGGAACCCGCGCCGCCGACGGCGCGCTTCATGGTGGGCTTCAACGACCCGCGCCCCGCGGTCGTCGTGCTCGCGGCCGAGCGGGACACGCTGCGCACCGACGGGCTGGACGCCGTGCTGGTCTCGGCGCAGCTCTACGATTCCGCCGGGAACGCGAGCCTCATCCCCGACATCGCGGTCACCTTCTCGGTCGCCGCGTCCTCGACCGGCGTCGGCGCCTTCACCGTCCCGACGGTGACCACCAACGCCGACGGGTTCGCCGTGGCCGAGCTGACGGCCACCGGCACCGGCGTGCTTCAGATCGACGCGGCCGTGGCCATCGACGGCGACGTCCTGGAAGTCCGCACCGGGGGTCCCGAAGGGCCCGTCGGGCGGCTGCCGGTGGTCGTGATCCCCGGCGTCACTGTGTCGTGGCGGCTCGCCGCCTCGGCGGGCACCGCCGGCATCGCCGTCCCGGCGACGATCGTCGCCCAGCTGATCGACGCCTACGGCAACCCCACCGCGGACGCGGGCGTCCCGCTGACCTTCACCGCCTCCCCGGCGGCGCTGGGCGCGTTCGCCGCCCCGTCGACCCAGAGCGGCGCCGACGGCCGGGCCAGCGCCGTCTTCCAGCCCTCCGGCCTGGCCGGCGTGGTGACCCTCGACGCCGTCTCGCCGTCGTTCCCCGTCGAGCCGGTCCTGCTGCAGCTGCGCGACGTGGCCGTCGAGACGGACCCCGACTGGCGGAACGAGCCCGAAGCCCACAACAGCTTCGACACGGTGGACCTCACCGCCGTGGTGCTGGACAACACGCTGGACGAGCTGCGGCTGGAGATCCCCTTCGCCACGGACTGGGCCGGCGTCCAGCTGCACGTCCTGCTGGAGACCGAGCACGACGCGGGCGGCGCCGCGAGCGACCCCTTCGTGATGCCCGTCAATTACGCCCACGCGCTGCGGCCCGACTACGCCCTGACCTCGAAGTACTCCGCCAACGACTACGGCGACTTCCGCAAGGCGTCCGGCGCGGGCTGGCAGTTCTGGAGCACCGCCACGGCGACCTTCGAGGACTCCCCCGGCGCCAACAACATCCAGGGCAGCTGGGTCGAGATCACGGCCGACGCGGTGCGCATCGCCATCCCGTTCGCGGCCCTCGGCGGCGCGCCGGATTCGCTGCGCTGCGAGGTCTACGCCACGCAGGAGGACGGCGGCCAGAAGCGCTCGGCCTTCGACTCGGTCCCGCCCGACGCCACCCTCGATCTGGACTTCGACTACCTCGACCCGCAGGCGGGCGACTGGGAGGCGACGGTGCTGCCGACCACGCTCTCCGCCTGGGGCCGCACCTACCGGGTCAAGACCGACTTCCCCACACCGCCGACGGTGACCGAGGCCGCCGCCGCGCCCGCCGAGCTGGCGGCCGGCTCCCCCTACGTGCTGACCGCCCGGGTGCAGGACGCCGGCGACGGCGTCGGCGACGTGCTGGCCGACCTCTCGGCCACGTCGGGCGCCGCGCTCGCGCGCATGCACGACGACGGCGAGACCGCCCACGGCGACGCCTTCGCGGGCGACGGCGTCTACAGCCTGCGCGCGACGGTCCCGCCGGGCAGCCCGGGCGGCGAGCGGGAGCTGGCGGTGCTGGCCTACGACGCCGCCAACCGCGTGGCGACGCGCGCCGCGGCGCCGGTGCTGATCACCGCCCAGGTCGAGATCCTGCGCAGCACGCTCGACCCCGAGGGCGACGACCACGGCCCCAATCAGCCGAGCGAGGCCCTCAAGTACTACACCTACCCGACCAACGCCGTCTTCGTGCCCGGCGCCTTCGACCTGCGCTCGCTGGACGTCTACGAGACCACGGCCGTGGTGGCCGGGCGGCCGGTCGCGATGCTGGCCTTCGAGATCGGCGTCGGGGACTTCCCCAACCCGGCCGATCCCGGCATGGCCGACTGGAACCCCACCTACGGCGAGATGAACATCCAGAAGCTGGACCTGCTGATCGACAGCGCGCCGGGCGGCGCGACCACCGGCCTGCCCAACCGCCGCCTGGACCTGCAGCCCTGGAACGCCTGGGACTACGCCGTGATCATGGACGGCTGGTACAAGGCGCTGGTCCCCTCGCTGGGGCTGAACTCGCTGGACGCCTGGCGCGAGAACGCCCTGCGCAACGACGTCGACATGCAGTTCTCCGGGGACTTCGACCGCAACACGATCACCGCCCTGGTCTCCATGGCGGCCCTGGGCAACCCCAGCGCCGACGATGTGCGCAACTGGAACATCGCCGTGCTGATGTCGAGCCACGACTTCGGCGGCGAGGAGGTGCTGGGCGGCGTGCGTTGGGTCAACGAGTCGCGCAGCGAGTGGAACTTCGGCGGCGGCCACTACACCGACCGCGACGCCAACGTCATGGACCTGCTGCTCTCCCCGGGCGCCGGCCGCCAACCGGGCCTGCCCCAGGAGGAGATCCTGGACTACGACCGCCCCGAGGCGCTCGACCGCCTGAACCAGGGCCTGGCCGCCTGCTCCCTGGAGATCTCCGCCTTCGAGGACACCGGCCCGCCGGTGATCCGCATCGTCAAGGACTACGGCGAGGTCGTGCGCCGCACGCCGCTGCGCGACGCGCCGATCGCCTTCACCCTGGAGATCAGCGACGACTACGCCGTCGACCACGCCACCTTCCGCTACCGCCCGAGCAACGCCGCCGGCGGCTGGTCGGCGGAGTCGCCCATGGGCTACGTGGGCGACGACCTGTGGAGCGTCGACATCCCCGCCGACTGGCTCGACGAGAACCTGGTCTTCTCGCCCGTCGACGGCACGCGCTACCTGGAGTTCCAGGTGGAGGCCGTCGACGCCAGCGCCGAGCACAAGACCACCGTCTCGCCGGTGACCACCATGCAGATCGAACAGACGGCCGAGAGCCTGCGCCTGTTCGCGCCGCTGGTCGCGGGCGAGGTGCGGTTGCGGCAGGTGGAAGGTTCGACGCTGGTGCTGGACGACGTCCTGCGCGGCCTGCTCGTCGAACTCTACCGCGACGGGACTGGCTCGACCCTGACGGCCGACAGCCTGTCCAGCGTCCTGGAACTCGCCTGGGAACTGCGGCGGGTCCCGGACGGCGTGCGCTCCGCCCCCGCCGCCACCGAGGCGCGGCCGCTGGGCGTGACCCGCGAGGTGCGCCTGGATCTCGGCGGGGCGGCCGGGTCCCTGCTGCCGGATCTGCCGCTGGACGACCGCCTGCCCGGCCCGCTCGCGCTCACGCTGCACTACATGCAGTCGGACCTGCCGGCCGGCGCCGACGAGGACCAGGTCGCGGTCTTCGAGTACCACGCCGCCGCGAACCGCTGGGTCCTGGTCGGCGGCAACGTCAATCCCGCCGGCAACGAGGTGACCATCAACACCGACCACGCCGGGACCTACGGCCTGTTCTGGGCCCGCGACCTCGGCTACGACACGGGCGAGGTCGTCTCCGGCGTCACCATCTCGCCGAACCCGTTCTCGCCGAACGGGGACGGCCTCTACGACCAGACCACCATCAGCTTCTACCTCGACCGCGAGGCCTCGATCACGCTCGAGGTCTACAACATCGACGGCAAGCTCAAGACGAGGCTGCAGGAGACCGTCTCCTACACCGGCGACGACGACGCCCAGGGCCGGCCGCGCCGCGTCGCCGGCCTGATCTGGGACGGCACCGACGCCAACGGCGACCCGGTCCCGTACGGCGTGTACGTGCTGCGCCTGCTGGCCACCTACCAGGTGGGCGGCGGCAACCGCACGATCGGCAGCAACCATCCCGTGGCGGTGATCCGATGAGAAGAACCACGACGCGGAGGGTCCTGCTCGCCCTCCTGCTGGTGCTCGGCGCCGCCCAGGCGGCCCACGCCGACTTCCGCCACTCCCGTCTCGGCGCGCGGCCGCGGGCGCTGGGCTCGGCCTTCACGGCGCTGAGCGACGACCCCAACGCCGTCTTCTGGAACCCGGCCGGCCTGTCGCGCGACGACCGGACGTCCCTCACGCTCTGCCGGGCCTGGCTGTATTCGGCCGAGGGGATCCGCGACGACGACCTGATCCTGACCTCGCCGGACATGTGCGGCCTGCGGGTGGGCCTGGGCATCATCCGCTTCGGCATCGACGACATCTACTACGAGGACACCTACGCCCTGGCCGCGGCCGTGCGCGCGCCGTGGCTCGCCGGCTTATCGCTCGGCATGACGGGCAAGGTCTTCCGGCTGGCGGCGCCGCGCCTCGAGATCTACGGCGACCCCGCCTACAACGGCGGCGACATGGACTATGCCGTGGACCTCGGCTTCCACTACGACAGCGGCCGGGCCTGGACCCTGGGCGGCGTGGTGCAGAACCTGAACGAACCCTACCTGCAGCTGCTGGAGACGACGGTCGACCCCGACCCCGTGTACAGCACCATCGCCCTGGGCGGCAGCTACCTGTTCCGCGAGACGCTGCGGGTCAGCGGCGACGTGCGCAGCCGCGAGGGCGGCTGGGGCGACACGACGCTGCACGGCGGCGCCGAGATCTGGTTCTTCGACGCGCTGGCCCTGCGCGCCGGCCTCGCCGCCGGCCAGGTGACGATGGGTTTCGGCCTGCAGGACGTGCGCTGGCAGCTCGACCTGGCCCTGGAGTCCGTCGAGCACGTCGGCAACGTGTACATGCTCTCTTTCACGGTGAGGGACTGACGTGAAGTCAAGCTGGCGACGCTGCGCGCTCACGCTGCTGGCGGCGGCCCTGACGGCCGCCGCCGCGGCGACCGCCGCGGCGGCGACGAAGCTCGAGGGGTACTACTCGATCTGGTCCGCCGCCGACCGCACCGACCGCAACTGGCACTTCGGGATGCCCTCCCACTACGCGGAACTGAAGTTCCTCAACAACGCCAGCGAGGGCGTCGAGAGCTTCGTCAAGCTGCGCGTCAACGCCAACAGCGACGACGACCGCACGTCGTTCGTCGAGTACTACACGCCGCCCTGGATCGCGGCCGAGGGGCACATCAAGTTCCGCAGCAAGAGCACCGAGACGATCCTCTTCTCGCGCCAGAACCACTTCTGGATCAACGACGAGCCGCTGTTCGGCCTGGTCAGCGACGGCAAGCTGAAGAACGACAGCTACGGCCCGCAGTCCCAGGGCGTGCGCTTCGAGTTCTGGGACCGCAAGCTGCCCTGGCTGGGCACCTGGGGCGGCACGGCGATCTACAGCGACGACGGCGGCACCCACAACTGGGGCCAGGGCGACGTCCGCGACGGCGTCGACTCCTGGATCGTGCGCGTGCGCAACCGCTCCTGGGGCGACCGCCTGGTGGGCGGCCTGATGTTCCTGCGCAAGGACTGGACCGACACCGGCGCGCCGCTGGCGACCTCGCGGCTCGGACTGATGAACAACCAGGTCTACGAGGCCGACCTGGCCTTCTTCCCCCACGACCTGGTCGCCGACGGCCTGCATCTCGGCCCGCTGGACCTGGAGCAGTCGCGCTGGACGCTGGAGTACGCGGTGAGCCGCGTGCCCTACCAGGAGCACGTCAGCGGGCACCCCACCGAGCAGAACCGCCTCTTCGGCGCCGAGGTGCGCGACGTCCACGTCGGCAACCTCATCCTGCACGGCTGGTACCACGACGCCGGCGAGAACTTCCGCGACTTCCTCTCCGGCCGCTGGGACGATGAGCGCAAGTACAACCGGATCACCCAGCACGCCGAGGGCATCTTCTTCGTGCCGCGCAAGGCGATCACCGCCAAGGTCGCCTACGACAAGGAGCGCCTGCGGGTCCCGGACGAGATCGGCTTCGGCCTGCGCCCGGCCGAGACCTGGTACGGCGAGGTCTACGTCGAGTTCATCAAGGGGTTCAAGGGCAAGACCATCTACAAGCGCTGGCACGGCTTCGACGCCGACTCCGACGTCAACGCCTACGCCACCTACCCCGACCTGTTCGCCGAGCTGTCGGTCGAGAACTTCCTGGCGAAGATCCGCCTGCAGTTCCGCCTGCACGACTTCGACACCTTCCGCGAGTCGAGCGCCTACGGCTTCGACATGAACGTCAACATCACCGACAAGGTGAAGGGCTACCTGCGCATGCTCGACGCCCGCGACAGCGTCGAGGCGCGCCAGACGGCCTTCGCCCAGCTGAAGTACGACCTCGGCTACGGCGCCGAGTTCTACTTCGAGTACGGCGACCCCGGCCAGTCCGACAACATCGTCTGGACGGACTGGTTCATCGGCTTCGTGGATCCGGACGCCAGCCGCGCCCCCGGCAGCCGGCTGTTCAAGGACCGCCTGGCGATGTCCTTCCGGACCTGGTTCTGACCGACGCCGCGCGGCCCGCGGGCCGCCTGTCCCCGCCGGCGCCGCCGGCGAGACCCGATAGGGAGCACACGATGCGCAAGCACGATCCGATCCTCCTGGCCGCCGTCCTGCTGCTCGCGACCCTGCTGTCCGCCGCCCCGCCGGCGGCCGCGGCCGTCAAGAGCGTGCCCGTCGGCGTGAAGTTCACCCACCAGGCGCCCGGCGCGGGTACGGTGAACCTGGCCGGCTCTTTCAACGGCTGGGACGCCCAGCGCCACCCCCTGACCGACGAGGGCGGCGGCGTCTGGTCGATCGTCATGGCGCTGAAGCCCGGCAAGTACGAGTACAAGTTCGTCGTGGACGGCGCCTGGTTCGCCGACGCGGAGAACCCGGACTCCACGCCGGACTCCTACGGCGGCACCAACTCGGCGATCCAGGTGGGCGACGACGGCAAGCTGGTCGCCGTGGCCGCCTCCGCCGCGAGGGCGGCCCCCGTCACGACGCTCAACCCGAAGCTCACCTACAGCGGCCGCTACCTGGGGCGCTACCTGGCCTGGAAGGACCGCGACGGCGATCCCCGCTGGCGCCTGGAGAGGCCCGAGCAGAACGTCGACCTCAACTTCGACACCAAGGTGAGCGACGTCGTCGACGCCTACACCCGCCTGCGCCTGGACAACACGACCAACGTCGTGATGAACAACATCCACGCGCAGCTCGACGAGGGCGCGGTCGACGTCCACCCCGGGCCCTACCGGGTCCTGGGCTACTGGGACATGGAGGCCCTGCAGCTGGGCGATCCCCTGAGCAGCGGCGGCGACGTGGACCTGCCCGGCACGATCCTCGACGACCACCTCCTGGCGGGCAAGGGCACCGCCGGCGTCGTGGTCAGCGGCGCCCCCTTCGGCCTGCTGTACGAGGGCTTCTTCGCCGACGTGCACGACGCGGACTACTACAACGACATCAACCTCTACGACAACACCGGCCGCGACATCTTCGGCTCGCGGCTGTCCCACCAGGCGCTGGGGCTGACCTTCGGCGTCCCGCTGTACCTGCAGCGCGAGCTGGTGTGGGTGGACCTGACCAGCCAGCTGGGCCAGCCCGACGGCACCGGCATCGCCGCCCTGGACCGCTACCTGGACCGGACGGGCGACACGAGCGACTGGTTCGAGCTGGACCGCCTCGACATGCGCCTGGGCTTCGACCTCACGCGCGAGCTGTCGGGCGGCCGCGGCCGCGCCCAGCTGGAGTGGCTGTACGCGGCGGCCGACGAGCGCTTCGTCACCGGCAACCGCACCGGTTTCAACAGCACCAACGGCCAGGTCGACGTCGACCTCGCCACGCGCGCGTTGCGCATCTGGCACGCCTCGCTCGAACAGACCCTGCGGCCCGGCCGCTCGGTGAACGTCGAGCACACCTACGTGTCCGAGAGCGGGGCGCAGCCCGGCGAGGTCTCCACGGGCTTCCTGTTCCTGGACCAGGCCAGCGCCAGCAACCGCGTCTACATCGGCTTCGGTGCGGCGCGGCCCTCGCAGACGACGGAGTACACCGAGCTGACCTGGCGCGAGGAGGCCGAGGACCGCAGCCACCTGCTGTGGGTGCAGCGCTCCGCCGCCACCGCCGACTTCGCCGTCGCCGGCCTCGCCGCGCCCGACGGCGGGGCGACGGCCGACGCGACGGTCTGGACGGTGGCGACCCGCCACACCGTCGGCACGCCGGGCGACGCCTGGGGGCTGTGGGACCTGGAGGGCGCCTGGACGGATGCCGACGACGACATCGCATCGATCCACGGGCACACCCTGGAGGGCATCCTGCGCGCCGACCGGCAGGTCTCGCGGCGCATGCACGCGCTGCTGAACCTGCGCTGGATCGACTACAACGTGGACGACGTCGTCGGCGGCGACGACGATTTCTTCGCGCCCTGGCTCGGCCTGCAGTACCTGCCCAGCCCGCGCCTGGACGTGACCTTCTTCTACGGCGTGGACCCGCTCGACTTCGGCATCGACTACGACGGCCGCGAGATCGGCCGCTGGCGCTACCGCCGCCAGTACGTGCAGGACCACGCGGGGACCACGAACCTCGACGCCGAGCGGGCGCTCGCGGACGTCCAGGTCATGGGGATCCGCGCCAACATGCGCTTCTAGGAACGGGAGTGAGATGAGCAAGCACCGACCTATGCGACCGCTGCGCCTGGCCACCCTGCGCCCGGCCGTCCTGGGCATGGCCGTCCTGGGCCTGACCGCCCTGATGCTGCTCGGCGGCTGCGGCTACATGCGCGTGATCCGCACCCGCGTCCCGCCGCCGAAGCGCCTGGACGACGGGCTGGTCCGCTTCTTCTACGAGGCGCCCCAGGCCAAGCACGTCAACCTCTGCGGCAACTGGGACGAGAACGACTGGTGCGGCACCCGCGGCACCGGCCGCTTCGACCACGAGCTCGGCGCCATGCAAGACGACGACGGCGACGGCATCTGGGAGATCGAGATCCGCCTCGAGCCCGGCCGCTACGAGTACAAGTACGCCGTCGACTGGGGCATGCGCTGGGAGCAGGACCCGAGCAACCCGACGGGACGGGACGACGGGTACGGGGGCCAGAACTCCATCCTCATCCTCAAATAAGCTCATCGCGACGAGCGTGACAGGGGACGCGCTCCGGGCACCTCGCGTGCCCGGAGCGCTTGGCCTTTCGGCCCTTTCGCCATCCTGGCTTCAGGGCCTTCAGGACACCCCTGTCACGCTCGTCGCGATGAGGCACGGGGAAATGCGGGTTGACTCGTGGGGCGGCGGGACATATTGTGCATATGCACATTACAAGGAGGACGTGTGCCACGGCCCTGCAAACACCGCTGCTGCCGGCGCTACGACGCGGATCGGGTCTACAAGCCCCGGGGCGTCCCGATGCACGAGTTGGGCACGACGCGGCTGGCGCTGGACCAGTTCGAGGCGCTGCGGCTGTGCGACCTCGAGGGGCTGGATCAGGCGGCGGCCGGCGAGCGGATGGGCGTGTCGCGGGGCACCGTCCAGAGGCTTCTGAAGAGCGCGAGAAGGGACCTGGTCGCGGCGATCCTGCACGGCGACGCCCTGCTGGTCGCGCTCGCACCGCGGGAGGATTGACATGAGGGTCTGCATCCCCACCAACGAGGGCACCGGCCTGGCCGACACGCTGTGCGGCCACTTCGGCTCGGCGCCCTGGTTCACCCTGTGCGACAGCGAGAGCGGCGAGGTGGAGGTTCTGCGCAACACCAACGCCCACCACTCCCACGGCACCTGCCACCCGCTGAGCCAGCTCGACGGGCAGCGCTTCGACGCGCTCGTGTGCCTGGGCATGGGACGGCGCGCCTTGGACATGCTCAACGCCCAGGGCATCAAGGTCTACCGGCCGGGCGCCGCCACGGTCGGCGAGGTGCTGGCGGAGATCCGCGCCGGGTCGCTGCGCGAGCTCGACGCGGCGCACGCCTGCGGCGGACACGGTCAAGGGCACCGCTCGCACGACGCCTGACCGGGCCGCGACGGCGGCACGGATGAAGGAAGCCCGGCGCGTCTCCCGACGCGCCGGGCTTCACCATGTCGGTCCAGGCGCGCGCCTAGTTCGCCAGCACCGCCCCGCTCATCCCGGGCAGCATGACCGTGACGTCGCCCTGCCCGAGGTCCAGGGTGCGGCCGCTGGTCAGCGACCCGCCCTCGACGCTCGGGAACCAGTCCGGCCCGGCCACGACCTTGTAGACCGTGCTGCCGCCGGCGGGCAGCGCCGCGGCCAGCTGCGCCGCGGTCAGGGTCAGGGTGACCGGCTGCGCGCCGTTGTTCAGCAGCACGACGGCGCCCTTGGTGCCGAGCCGGCGGGCGAAGGCGTAGAGCGGGCCCTCGGTCGCGAGCGTCGCGAACTCGCCGCGCGCCAGCACCTGGTGGTCGCGGCGGAAGCGGGTGATGGTGCCGTAGTAGTCGCGCAGCTTCGCCTTGCGCGGGTCGCTCTCGTAGCGCCAGTCGAAGGGGCGGCGGCAGTCGGGGTCCTTGTCCCCCTCCATGCCGATCTCGTCGCCGTACCAGATGTGCGGCATGCCCACGTAGGTCATGGCGAACATCGCGGCCAGCATCTGGCGGCGGACGTCCTTGCTGGTGGTCAGGAAGCGCACCGTGTCGTGGCTGTCGATGAGGTTCATCATCGTCTGCACCGACTGCGGCGGGTAGACGAAGCGGCCCGGGGACAGCCGCTGGTCGAAGGTCGCGGCGTCGATGCGGCCCTGGCCGAAGAACTCCATCACGGGGTCGCGGAAGTACTTGTAGTTCATCGTGGCGTCGAAGCAGTGCGGCCCGATCCAGCTGCCGGCGTTGCCCCAGATCTCGCCCACCAGCCAGCTGTCCGGCTTGATGCGCTTGCAGGCGGCGTTGAACTCCTCCCAGAACCAGAACGGCACCTCGTTGGGCACGTCCAGGCGGAAGCCGTCGATGTCCAGGTCGCCCAGCCAGTACTGCGCCACGCTCAGCACGTAGTCGACCAGCGGCTGGTTGACCTGGGCCTGCGCGCGGTCGCTGACGGCGTTCTCGGCGCTGTTGGGGCGCGAGAGGTCCCAGTTCAGGTTCGGGTGCAGCCCGAAGCCCCACCAGCAGTCGTAGTAGTCGGCCGCCGTGAAGTCGCGCGAGGCGGGCAGCGGCCAGCGCTTGAACTCGTACCAGTTCCAGTAGCGCGAGTCCTTGCCCTTCTCGACCGCGTCCCGGAAGGCGAAGTGCCAGTTCCCGGTGTGGTTGAAGGCCATGTCCACCACGATGCGGATGCCGCGGGCGTGCGCGTCCTGCACGAAGGCCTTGAACCCCGCCTCGTCGGCGAAGTGCGGGTCGACCGTGTTGTAGTCCACCGGGTCGTACTTGTGGTTGCTCATCGCCTGGTTCAGCGGGTTGAAGTAGATCACCGTCACGCCCAGGTCCTGCAGGTAGTCCAGCTTCTCGCGCACGCCGGCGATGTCGCCGCCGTAGAACGAGTAGTAGTCGGGCTTGCCGTCGGTGCGGTAGGGGCTGCGCACCAGGCCGGAGGCGTCGTTCCAGTCGGCGACCAGGTGGAAGTACTCGCCGTTGGTCGTGCCCGAGGCGGGCAGCTTGTTGACGCCCTGGTACCAGGCCTCCGAGAAGTCGGGGTCGTTGGCGGGGTCGCCGTTGCGGAAGCGGTCGGCGAAGATCTGGTAGATGACGCCGTCCTTGGCCCAGTCGGGGGTCATAAACGGCGGGTGGACGGCGCGCGTGTAGCGGAAGGCCGCCGCGGGCCGCTCCGGCGACGGCCCGGCCGCGCCCAGCCAGGCCTGCGCCGCGCCGTCGGCGTAGCGCACGGCGTACTCCAGGACGGAGTCCGCCCCGGGCAGCGTCACGCGCGCGCGGTAGTACTGGTAGGCGGGGTCGTGCTCGGCTTCGGCCATCGGCGCGGTCCGCCAGTCGCCGCCGTCGACGCGGTAGGACAGTTCGACACGCTCCACGTCGTTCAGGTGCGCGCGGGCGGTCAGCTCGATCTCGGTCTCGGTCAGCGGATTGCAGGTCGAGTAGTCGAAGACCGGCTCGAGGTCGTCGGTGTAGACCTTGCCGTCGCCGCGGGCGATGGCCACGGCCGAGAAGGTGTCGTCCACCTCGAGCACCGAGTTCTGGCCGCCGAAGCCGTCGTCGCGGCCCTCGGGGTTGGCCGGGTCCTGCTTCCACTGGCCGTCGACCACGAACTTGTACTGGTAGCTGCCGGGCTGCAGCAGCAGCGAGGTCTCCCAGACGCCGTCCCCGTCGGCGTCGGCCAGGCGCTGCTTGCTGTCGTTCCAGTCGTTGAAGGTGCCGGCCAGGAACACATCCTTGGCCGACTTGCCCGCCGCGTACCTGAAGGGCACGGTACGGGTGCCGGTGGCGGCGCGGACGGCGCCCGTTTCGGCCGCCTTCACGGCGGCCGCCCCCGCCTTGACCACCACCAGGGAGTTGTTGCCGCCGAAGCCGTCGGCCTCGACCGCGGCGTTGCCAGGATCCTGCTGCCAGTTGCCGTCGACCACGAACTTGTACTGGTGGTTGCCCGGGGCCAGGGGCACCACGACGCTGTACGTGCCGTCGTTCTCGGGGTCGGTCAGGCGCAGGGCCGCGTCGCTCCAGCCGTTGAACGAGCCGGCCAGGAACACGTTCTGCACGCCCGAGATGACCGGCGTGTAGGTGAAGGTGACGTCGACCGAGGCGCCGCCGGCGGAGGGCGCGGGCGTCGCCGCGGGCGCGGCCGCGGGCGCCGGCGCGGCCGCGGCGCCGCCGCCGCCCTCGTTGAGCACGGTGTTGTTGCCGCCGAAGCCGGCGTCGACGCCCTCGGGGGTCTGCGGGTCCTGGTTCCCGTTTCAGTCGCCCACGCACTTGTCA